>Ga0197142_1001048_pt1 | contig 25574 bp, 22 predicted proteins | sample GBS60_MetaG_FD_148614 | JGI IMG/M metagenome (GOLD analysis project Ga0197142, IMG submission 148614) | Sediment microbial communities from Great Boiling Springs, Gerlach, Nevada, United States - GBS 60_MetaG | ecosystem: Environmental > Aquatic > Thermal springs > Hot (42-90C) > Sediment... | reverse complement strand
CTCATCGGATTTCGGCGCATCCTGAATGGAGATACTCATGGCATCAAAGTGACTCCTCACAAAGGCAGCATCCTTGTAGTGGAGCGGAATATCTATGGTATCTCCCATCTTGCCGATCTTCTTTGCCGAAGGAATGATGGCCTTGCCCCCTCCACAGGCCTCCCTCAATGGAGTGCCCAGCTTGGGGTGAAGGAGAGCAGCTGCATGTTCCAGCTCACCTTTTTCTCCCACAATGGCAGCTTTGCCGTAAGATTCCACAGGTGCGCCAAGGGCGTTCACAGCCCTTTGTGATATCTCCTTTCCCACCATTTCGCTATAGTCTATGAGTTCACCCAGATCCTCTTCATATACACCTGCGTATGGATTCTTAATAACCGCTACAGAAGCCACTTTCTTTATGGGTTTATCCAAAGACCTCTCCCCATCTCCATAGATCTCTTCAATTATTGTAACTATTTTTCTAATTAGCATCTTTCACCTCCAATTTGAATTTTGTTTCATTGGGTAAGCAACTCAAAATATGTCCCTGAATTGCCAAAATAAAACCAAGGATATAGCCTTTATCTTTTAATTTCTTTGCACACTCAGCACCTCTTTGAAGTGCCTCAAGTTTTTCACTTATACTTAGTTTCCCAATCTCAACAGTTATAAAATCATTTGAAATATCCACAGATGCATCCACATCCCCTGCAAATACCCTTTTAACATTGTGAGAATCCACGTTAACCTGATTGGCTATAAAGGTAGCTGCTGCATCTGCAATGGATGAATTCTTTGCTATTACAGTTACAGAATCTGCTATGCCCTTTGTAAAACTCCTTCCTCCAAAACCACTTGTGGCTATACCAATGTCAAAAGGCCCTTGAATCTTAAGCCTTGCCTTACAATTACCATCTAACCCAAAGATTCCTGTGGTTATTTCATTATCGTAAGCTGAGTAAAGTGCAATATCTCCTCCGTTGTTTACAAAGACAAAGTCATAGCCCTTCTCTAAAAGCCTTTCCTTTATTGCATCGGCAATGGCTCCTGCAACACTTGCAAGTGCTGTAAGCTCATCTGCGCAAATAAGACTGGAGGCATCTACCATCTTTTTAATCACCCACGGAAGGTGCTTTGTGTTGGTCACCTCTTTAGCCTTTAGCTTTAAAATGGGAACATAATCTGATATTTGTGTTAAAAGCCTATTAAGCTCCTTTGAAATTAATTGCACATTAGGGCCTTTTCTTCCTATAGCCTTGGCTTCCACAAGAATACTACTGGGGCCTTCTTCCACCAGTATCATTGTGGATTCTTTTTCAATATCGCTTCCAGAGGCCTTATTGCCTCCAAGTGGCCTCCGATTGCCTTGAATGTCTCAAGCCTCATGGTGTATTCAATGGGCAACACAAAAGATGGAGTTGGTGTGAGGTAAATGCTGCCAAATCTGATCTCTTCCACATTTACCAAAAAATTTATACCCCCTCCTGGGAATATAAATGGCCTTGCTCCACCTATGGTAATTTCCACCTCTCCCCTATGAACCGCCCTTGTAAGCTTAATGGGATTTTTGGTTACCCCTGCCCTTGCAGAGCCTCCCACACCTGCAGAAAACACTCCGCTTACCCTTGTGGGCTCACAGGACTCCTTTAAAACCTTTAGGAATTCCTTGGCCTCTTCTTTAAGCTCCCTTTCTTTTAGGCCTTCCTCTGTCATCTCATAATAGGCCCATCTTTCTCCTGTGGTCTCTGTTATCAAAAGTGTAAAGCCCTTCTTGAATAATTTGGAATCAATGTGCCCTATTACCTCCAAAGGATCTTTGATATCCGTTCCACCCCAACCTTCTCCCTTTTCTAAAAAATACCTACCATCAGTACTCTTTCTACCTTTTAAGCTAATGCCAGATGGCTTAACCCCCAAATACCTGCCGCAAGGATGCTCTGTAAATAAGGCAGTTATATGCCCATCCAACACAATCACCTCATCTGCAGCCTTGGCCATGAGGGGTGCAAAAAGGCCGGTTGTGGCACTTCCGCAACCCACCCTCATCCTTTCTTCCAGCTTTCCGCCTATTAAAGGCCTATTGCCTATCTGAACCAAAAGCTCTGCTCCATCTTCCACCACAAAAACCACCTCTTTACCCAACAAAAGCTCATAGATGGCCTTTGCAGCAAAGATTCCGTGTTTGGAGGTGAGGATGTTCACCCCACCCAATGATAGGATCTTGGAGCCGTATTCCTCTGTACAAAGGTGACCCACTTGCCTTCTGCCTTTTCCTTTTAAGAACACACGCTTACCTTCCACTCCTATGTACTGGTCGGTATCTATTTTTACCTTCAAACCGCTGTAACTTAGAGGAGCCTCTGTAACAACAGTAACCACATCAATTCCGCTTCTTACTCCAGAAACTATTATGGGAGAAGGCCTAAAATCAGGGTAAGTTGTCCCAGAGCCAATTCCAGTAATTAAAGGCTCCTGAATCACAGGGTCTTTGGAGGCTATATACCTTTTGACTTCCTCCAGTGAGATCACCCTTGCTTCCCTTTTAATGGTTCCGCCAACGTTTTTGTATCTCTTACATGCACCGTATCCTCCTTCGGGTATTGAACACATCACAGGACATGCATCGCACCTTGGGCTAATTGCCTCAGTTTCAACGGAAAAAACTCCCTTAGGGCATACCCTGAGGCAAGTCCTACAGTTTACGCAACCTTCCATCATATGAACTTTTTTCTTTTCAAGCCTCAAAATCCCTAAAGGACATACCTCTTCACACAAACCGCAACCGTTACACTTAGAAAGGTCTAACTTCAATTTCAGCTCCTTAAAACACAGGCTTTCTTGTGGGAGGAGGGGTGTTTCTGCTGATCTGAGCCCTAATTACTCCATCTATCATCACCATCCCAATGCCTGGTATATCACCTGCCTCCAATGCCTCCTTCGCATCCCTGCCTTGGGAACCCATTGGTGCATCTATGAGCTGTAAATCAGCCACAGCACCCTCTTGGATAATGCCATGATTTAATCCGAATATCTCCTTTGTATTTCCAGTGGCCAAACACACAGCCACTTCTCCTGGAATATCACACATACTGGAGACAAAACTTATCATCCTCCATATTCCCAAGGGGATAACACCCGTGCCAGAAGGTGCATCATTTCCAATGATTAGCCTGTTTAATTGATCTTTTTTCTTAAGATATTTAACAATCTCCCATGCAGCTTTCATATTTCCACAATGAACTATCTCTATTGCACATTTTGACTCATCTATGATTTTAAAGGCCTCACTTATTGCTACAGCCGTAGGCCCTCCGTTTAGGTGGCAGGCCACAGTTGGGTCAACAGTTAGAACATCTTTGCATGTAACAGTGCTACTACCTGGAATACTTGTCCCGCCCACATGCATCAACACCTTCATTCCATAGGCCTTTGCCCAACTTACCATCTCCTTTGCCTCTTGGGCTGTTTTCACAGAGCCAAGGCCTATCTCTCCCACAAGCCATACCCCATCTTGGCTCAATTCCTTAAAGTCTTCTTCCTTTAATCCCTCTTCCAATATCAGGGCACCACCATAAACCTTGACTCCAGAAGGCCTTAAATTTTCAAAGGCCCTTTTAGCCAAAAGCGCCAATGCCTTTGCACTCTTGGGATCCTTTGGCCTTCCTGGAAGGTGCACCTCTCCTGCAGATATCATTGAAGTCACTCCACCGTGTAGGCTACTATCAATAAACCCAATGGAATTTTGCCTTGGTGTGAAATCCCCAAAGACCGGGTGTGTATGGCTGTCTATTAGGCCTGGACATAAGGTCATTTGAGAGGCATCAATAGCTTTAGCCTCCGCATCCAAATCCCCTTTTTGGATCCTAATGATCTTTCCATCTCTGATGAGTACAGAAAAAGGCCCTTCCAACAAAGGATTTTTCAGATCACCGGTTAAGATCGTGCCTATGTTTTTAATTAGCATTTGACTCATGTTCTCCTCCTCTCTATTTCTGGGATCCAATAGCCTTTTCTTTTTCAAAAAGAAGGCAAAGTCTTTCAAAGTTACAAGGCAGCTCAAAGGGCCTTATCCCAGTTGCATCTTTTATTGCATTACAGATACTTGCAGCCTGAGGGATCAAGGCAGGTTCTCCAACCCCCTTTGCACCAAAGGGTCCTGTAGGTTCAGGGTCTTCCACAAGAATAACTTCCACCTCAGGCATGTCCATTGCTGTTGGAATAAAGTATTGGTTCAAATTTTTGGTCTTCTGGGGCACATATTCCTCCATCAGTGCAAGCCCTATGCCCATTGCAATTCCTCCATATATCTGCCCCTTTGTTGTAACAGGGTTTATCACCCGTCCCACATCGTGGGCTGCAATCACCTTTTTTACCCTGCACCTAAAGGTAGAATTATCCACCTCCACCTGGGTCATGTGTGTGGCAAATGCATAGGTTGCATAGGGAATACCTTGGCCTGTATTGGGATCTAAGGGAGTGGTGGGAGGATCGAAAAACCCATCAAACCTAAGCATACCTTCTTTTGAGGCCTCTTGGTATATATCTTTCAAATCTCTACCCTTGTAGAATCCCTTTTTGTCCAAATAACTTCTCAATTTCATTGCAGCATCAAAAACAGCCCTACCTGTTATGTACGTCTGCCTGCTTGCAGAAGTAGAACCTGCATCCAAGGAGGCCTCTGTATCACCCCTAACAAGTACTGCACTCTTTGGCTCAATCCCCAAGGCCTCAAGGAGAATCTGCATCAGTACAGTATCCGAACCTTGGCCTATCTCACATGCGCCCAAATGAAACCCAATCAGACCATCTTCCCTTAGTGTGAGAAAACAGGCAGATGGGTTTGGAACACCTGTGTTACCTATTCCGTAATACATGCAGCCAATCCCATAACCAATGCCATCTTTGGGCTTTCTTTCTCGCCAGTGGGGGTCAATGGCTTTAAGGGTATCCAAAAAACCAGCGCTATGATCCAACCTCTGGCCTGTGGCAGTATAAGATCCCTTTTTAAGGCCGTTTTTTATCCTTATTTCCAAAGGGTCAATACCCAAAATTGAGGCCAGCTCATCCATCTGAGATTCGTGGGCAAAGGCCATCTGGGGAGTGCCAAACCCCCTCATGGCACCTGCCGTTGGATTATTGGTGTAATACATTAAAGATTCCACGTAACAGTTGGCCACTTCATAAGGCCCGGTAGCATGTACACAAGCCCTTTGGGCCACTACCTCTCCATATGATGCATAGGCACCCGTATCTCCCACGATCCTCACCTGTACCCTCACCAAAGTGCCGTCTTTCCTTGCGCCTGACTTATACCATATGGAAAGGGGATGTCTTTTTGTGTTGCTAAGCATACTCTCTTGCCTTGTGTATCTCACCATAACAGGCCTTTTGGTGTGAAATACACCCAAGGCAATGTAACCCTCCACTGTCACATCCAGCTTACCTCCAAAACCACCTCCTGTTTCTGCCTGAATCACCCTTACCCTTGATTCTGGAACATTCAGCAGGGCCGAAACCTCTTTTTGCTTGTAATGGATGTTTTGGGTGGAAGATATGATCACAATCCTGCCATCGGCATCTAAATATCCAACACCTGCCTCACATTCCAAGAAGGCGTGATCCAAAAAATGGGTGAGGTAGTGGTGTTCCACCACCACATCCGAATCCCCAAATCCCTTATCCCAGTTTCCCTTAATCAATCTCTTTTGGGTCAAAAGATTTCCTCCCCCATGGATTGGCATGGCACCCTGTGCCCCTTGAGGGTCTTGGATTACAGGCAGGTCTTGGTATGTAATTTTTATCCTCTTAGCCGCATCCCTTGCTGATCTTTCATCTTCTGCAATTATCAAAAGGATTGGCTCTCCATAATATCGCACATAACCCTCTGCCAAATAAGGTTGGTCCTTTCTGATCACTCCAAATCTGTTTTTACCTGGTATGTCTCTATGGCTAAGGACCCTTACCACCCCTGGTGTCTCCCATGCACCTCTATCATCTATCTCCAGGAGCTTGGCATGGGGCCTCTCACTCCTTACCAGCACACCAAAGAGCATGCCCTCAACCTTAATATCCCCTGCATATAAACAGGTCCCCAAAACCTTTTGAAGTGCATCTATCCTTTCAATCCCCTTCCCTATTCCCATGATCCACCCCAAAGGATTTCTCTAAGCAAGTTTTTGAGTATCGGTAGCTTGAACTTATGGGTCTCTCTGGCTCCCACCTGTCCACGTATCCTGGATATTGTAAGTGCTATTGCCTCATCCAAAAGATCCCTATCCTTTATCTGCTCAGAAAGCGCCCTTTCCAACTCCCTTGCCCTAAAACAAACTGGAGTAACAGAACCAATGGCAATTTTCACATCCAACCATTTTTCTTTTTCCTCTTTTATGGCATAGGCAACGGAAAGCCTGCTTAAAGCCAAAGCTTCCCTGATAGTAAGCCTTTTGTATCCCTGTCTATAGCCTTCCATGGGGGTTATGCTCACCGAAGCTATGATCTCATCCTTTCTTATTTGGGTTTTGTAGGCATCAACCAAAAGCTCCTCCAAGGTGAGCTCCCTTTCGTTTGAGGCAGACAATAGCCTCACCTTTGCATCATAAATCATTAAAGGAGGGATACTATCTGCTGCAGGAGAGGCATTTCCTATGTTTCCTCCAATGGTACCCATGTTCCTTATCTGGGGAGAACCCACCTTAGAGCAGGCAATGGCAAGGGATGGGAACATATCTTTAAACACAGGGGATTCTGCCACAAACCCATGGGTAAAAAGGGGTGAAATGACACCTACCCTCTCCTCAGGCCTCCATATTAGTTCAGAAATTTTTGTAATATCGACCAGTAGAGGAGCAGCTTCTTTATCTTGAAGCTCAACTAAAAGGTCCGTTCCGCCTGCAATCACCTTACATTCATTTTCACTTAGCAAACTTAGGACCTCTTTAATAGACCTTGGGACAACACATTTAAATTTGGGCAACATCTTTGATCGCCTCTATGATCTGAATATAGCCGGTACACCTACATAGGTTACCGCTTATGGCCTCTTTGATTACATCCTCTGAAATTTCCTTTTTTGAGTTTATCAATGCATAGGCACACAGTAACATGCCCGGTGTACAATAACCACATTGAACTGCCCCATTTTTGACAAAAGCCTCTTGGATCTTACTTAAGCTACCATCCTTTGAAAGATATTCCACAGTCTTAATATCTCTTCCGTCCACCTTAAGTGCCAGTGTCAAGCATGAATAGATGGGCTTGTCATCCAATAACACAGTGCATGCACCACACTCACCTATTCCGCACCCCTCTTTAACACTGGTTATGTTTAGTTTATCTCTCAGAAGTTCCAGTAAGGTGATGTGATCTTCCACATCTAATTCCATATTTTCTCCGTTCAATATAAAGCTGATCCTATGCATTTGATTCCCCTATCTAACCATCATCTTTGGAAGATAAGTTGCCAAATCAGGCAAAAGTGTTATGGCCAATACCGTAATAAATATCGCAAACAGGAAGGGCAATGTACCCTTGAATATCTCTCCCATGGGAACATCTCTGGCAATTCCTGCAAGGGTATATACGTTGAGGCCAACAGGTGGGGTGATAAGCCCTGCTTCCATCATAAGCACTGCAATCACACCAAACCATACGGGATCAAAATTAAGGGAAAGAATGATGGGAAACACCACAGGAAGTGTAAGTACCATCATGGAAACCGCATCCAAGAAGGCACCCAGCACCAAATAGATTGCAAGGATTATGGTTAAAACAAGGTATTTTGAAACGCCTAATCCAGCTATCCACAAAGAAACCTTGCTTGGAATGGTGGAAAGGGCCAAAAAATAGCTGAACATATTGGCTCCTGCCACCAAAAAAATAACCATACAGGAGATCCTGATGGTATCAAACAGACCATCAATCATGGCCTTTTTGGTAAGCCTTCCCTTCAAAAGCACTATCACAAAGAGGCAAAAGGCACCCACTGCGCCTGCCTCTGTGGGGTTTATAAAGCCTCCGTATATACCACCCATGACTATGAGAAAGACCAAAAGGGTCTCCCATATGCCCTTTAAGGCCAAAAACTTTTCCTTTAAAGGCACTTTTCCGGGCACAATGGGAGCAAGTTTGGGGTTTAGCTTTACCCTTATGTATACGATCATTGCATAGGAAAGGCTAAGTACGAAACCAGGTACTACACCTGCAATTAAGAGCTTTCCAATGGACTGTTCTGTGAGCATTCCAAAGATCACAAAGCCCAAGGAAGGTGGGATCAGAAAACTCAGGGTCCCGCCTGCTGCCACAACCCCTGTTGCAAGTTTAGGATCATAACCAAAGCGCCTCATCTGGGGTAATGCCACCTGGCCCATGGCAGCAGCTGCTGCCACAGATGAACCACTAACAGCAGCAAAACCAGCACAGGCTGAAATGGTGGCAATCCCCAACCCGCCTGGAAGCCTTCTCAACCATTTTTCAAAGGTATTATATAGCTCTGTGGTGATGCCTGCTGAGGTGGCAAAGGTCCCCATGAGAACAAAAAGGGGTATTATGGTGTAGGGATAATGGGCCACTCCGCCATAAAGGTTATCGGCAAGCATGGGTAAGGCTGTTTCAATGGAAGAGAGATAGGAGATCCCCAAAAATCCAACCAACATCATCACAAAGGCAATGGGCATGCCCCAAAACAAAAGTAGCAGCAAGAGCAAACACCCCAACACCCCTACTAAAACAGGGCTCATTTATTCCCTCCCAAGAGCCTTGAAATTGATTCAATTACCTGGAGCAAAAATTCCAAAAAAAGGCCCATTCCCGCAACAAACACAAGGAACCTAAAGGGAGCTTGGGGGATCCTCAACATGTCAGACACAGTGCTCTCTTCCAAAGCCCTCAAAAGCCCCTGCCAGGACAATAGGCCAGTTATTATCATGCATAGGATGCCAGTTATGGCCTCTGAAAGGGCTTGGGTTTTGAATCCAAGCCTTTTGAGCACAAAGTCCACCCCCACATGCCCCCTTAATTGTTGGGTGTAAGCTGCTCCCAAAAGAATACTTACAGATAAAATATATTCGGAAAGTTCAAAGGTGCCTGGTATAGGCTTTCCAAACAAGGCCCTCATTAGTACATCTGAAGTGGTAAGAAGCATCAAAGGCAGCAAGAACAGCATCCCCACCATGCAGGTGTAATAATTTAGGAGCCTTATAATTGACTTAACTTTATTCACATAACCACCTTAATTACTTTCCATATTCTGGAGGGAATGCCACCAGCTCAACTCCCCTCTTCTTGCACTCCTCATTCATCACTATAACAGCCTGCTTTGCAGGTAGGCCCTTGGCCTCCAAAGAATCTACCCAATCCCTGGTTACCTGCCTAAATCTTTCGTACCATTCGTTTCTTTCATTTTGGGGTATCTCGATGAGGGTAACACCTTTAGAGGGAATCTCCTGCATCATAGCCTTGTATACATCCCTTGTGAGACCACCTGTCACCTTAAAGGGATTGGCACATACCTCATCCACTATCTTCTTGTATTTATCATCCAGCCTCTCATAGGTCTTTTTGTTCATGACCAAACCCTCTGACACGCATCCCAAGGTCAATATGGTGCCATACTTTGCCACTTCATATAGTTTAAAGGCCAGTATAAGGGGAGGACAGGTGACCAGGCCATCCACTGTTCCTGTTTCCATGGCCATATAAACATCTCCCAAGGGCATAAAAACAGGTTCAGCACCCAATGCTTTAATGTAGTTGGTCTGATGCCCACCTGGACTTCTAAGTTTTAGACCTTTTAGGTCTTCTATGCGTCTTATGGGTTTATTTTTTGTCCATATAAAAGACTGGATACAACCGTTTAGTTCCAAGACCTTTACATCTTTAAACTCGTCCTTTAAGACCCTTTGATACACTGCATTACCTATGTCAGCGGCCAAATCCTTTCCATCCACCCAAACAGCCAAAGAAAGCACATCTGTAAGGGGAAACCTTCCCGGTGTCCAGGTGGCTGTAAAGTACCCCAAGTCCGACAATCCCCTTGCCACAATATCATAATGTTCAGGCCCCTTACCCAAGGCTGCACCTGGGTACATGGTGTAGGCAAGCTCTCCTCCGCTTCTCTTTTTTAGCTCTTCCATCATAGGCTCCCACACCGTCTTTACCTCACGGCTTACAGGAGGATGCCAGGTACTGAACTTTAAATTTATTTCCTTTGCAATAAGCTCATTAACCTGAAAGATCCCCGTGCCCAGGGCAGCGCCACCTATCATGGCTGCCTTCAAAAATTCCCTTCTGCTAAAGCCCTTACACACCTCACACATGGTCTCCTCCTTTCACTTTTTTGGGTAGTCTATACCCATCTTTCTGTGACTGTCTTTTGGTCCAGGAACAGCCTTACCGAATCTATCCTGGACTTGGCCATACCAAAAAAGGATTCCTTCCTGGAACCCAAAGGATAAAAGGCATAGGGTTGGGGGATCCCTGCATTGATCCCCACATTCCCCACATTGCATTGGTATATAAATTTCCTGGCATTCTTTCCTGAATTGGTTACCAAACAGGCAGAATGACCGTATTCTGTGTTTTTGTTTATGATCTCTATTGCCTGATCAAGATTATCTATTGGTATGAGGTTACAAATAGGCCCAAAGGATTCTTCCTTTGCTATCCACATGTCCGTTGTTACATCTTCCAACACGCAAGGTCCCACAAAATAGCCCCTTTCGTAGCCCTCCACCTTTGGATTTCTTCCGTCCAATATAAGCCTTGCACCTTCCGAAAGTCCCTTATCCAAAAATGCCAAAACCCGTTCCATACCCTGTTTGGATGTGAGTGGCCCCATTTCAGTGGATTCATCCAGGCCATAACCCAGTTTCATTGATTTTGAACGCTCTATCAACAACTCTTTAAATTGCCCATAAACTTCCTTTTGAACCAATACATTATCAGAACCCAAGCACCTTTGCCCGGTCATCCCAAAACACCCCCTTAACACATATTCCACTGCCTTATTGAGATCAGCGTCCTCCAAGATAACTATATGGTTCTTGCCGTTTCCGTTGATGGAAGACCTCTTTCCCAAAGATCCACAAAGCTCAAAAAGGCCTTTTCCCACCTTACTTGATCCTATAAAACCAACACCCATAACCCTTTTGTCCTCAAGTATGGTTCTGTTTAAGAAATATTTTTCACCCACGTGGATTAAATTCATAACTCCAGGGGGTAAACCCACTTCTTCACATACTCTAAAAACCATATCAGCAGCCACAGGGTTTTGGTAGCTTGGTGAGACAATAACCGTGCAACCACAGGCCAAGGCATAGGGCACAAAAGAGGACCAGGCGTGCATGGGGATGTTATTGGGGGTTAAAATCAAAAACACGCCCACAGGCTCCCAAAGCATGTAACAGTCTATATCCCTTGCAAGCTGCATCACGTGTTCACCTTTGTAGAGGCTGTATAGGGCAGATAAGGCGGACTCTATGTTTTCAATACACCTTTGTATTGTCCCCCTTGCCTCTGATATGGTACGGCCGTGATCCTGCACCAATACCCTTGAGAGCTCTTCATGTCTTTTTTGAAACACAGTCCTTAATCTGGATAAATAGTCAGCCCTATCCCTAAAGGGAACCTCCCTCCATTTTAAGAAGGCCTCATAGGCAGAGGAGATGGCTAACTCCACTTCCCTTTCTCCTGCAATTTCCACTTGGGCTATTTCTTCATCCTTTGCAGGATTCTTGTCCACAAAGATTTCGTTTGAAGGATTTGAAAACCATTTGCCGTTTATGTAAAAACCAAGCCTGCCATAATGGGGCTTAACTTCCTCTAAGATCGCCATTTTTCTTTCCTCCTTAAAATGTAGGCGGTGTGATTACCCATATAACTTCCACATCTTCATCTCCATTATTCACCCAGTCATGGGGGATGTGAGAGGGGAAATAAAAACTTTCCCCAGGCCCTATCACATAGTTTTTATCGCCCAGCAACAAGGTGAGCTTCCCTTTCAGTACATAGCCAAATTCCTCACCCTCATGGTGGTACATACCATGGGATCCACCTCCTGGCTTTATCACAGTGAAGAACGGCTGCATCCTTTTGTTTCTAATGGACTTCACAAGGGATTGTATGCTCGCATCCCACCTTTCAAGGCGTATCTCCACACGATCCCTTTGGGTGGTGACCACCTCCTCCTCCAAGTGGTATTGCTCCATAAAGAAATCCACTATGTTAACACCCAGGGCCTTGGCTATGCGTTTGAGGGTAGATATGGAAGGGTCAACCTTGTTGGTTTCAAGCTGTGAGATAAGGGATGCCGAACAGCCAACCTCTTCGGCCAACTGCCTGATACTAAATCCCCTAAGCTCCCTTAACTCTCTTACCTTGTTACCTATGCCCATACCCTGCTCACTATTTTTAAACTTCATAACTTATACTGAACAGCGGTGTCAAGTTTTTTCTCTAAGGTTGACTTGGCCATTAAATTGGTGGATATATCTTAAAATGAGTAAATCTGGCATCTATATCTCCCTTTCCCTAAGCCTTTTTGTCTTACTTTTGCTTTTTCTTTTAATCTTCCCTAAGTTTTTAAACATCCAATTTATGAAGGGAAAGATTCAAGAGGCGCTAAATAAAACAACAGGATTGGAATGGGAGTTAAAAGGGCCTATAAGGCTCTCATTAATACCCACTACCAAGGTAAACCTGGAGCAAATATTTGTTTCTGACCCTTCTAAAGGGATCACAATAGAAATAAGCTCCTTGGATCTCAAACTAAGATTTCTACCATTGCTCAAGAAAAAGATCCTAATTGATCATGTTATCGCCAATTCCTTTCTCCTGGAATTAGATACCTCCAAATTAAAAGAATCAAAAAATAAGGGTCAATCTGGTTTAAAACAAAATGTGAATCAAGGAGATACCATTGATTCAAATACGCAAAGTGAATTTTACCTTAAATCTTTGAGGTTACATAAGGGGATTATCAAGGTTAAATCCAATGACCAATACAAAATTATTAAAGATCTTTATGCAGATATATCTTCATCTCATGATAAAATGGAATTAACAATCAAAATAAACTTTGAATTTAATGAACTAAAATTTAAATTAGATGGAACAACTTCATCACTAAATCAAATATTGTCCCAAAAATCTTCTCAAATAAATGTAAAACTTCAAATATTAGATGCAATGAACCTAAACATAATCGGAAATATCACATATTTAGACAACATATTTATCCCAACTATTAATGCTGAGGCTCAAATATTGGAATTATCAAAAATTTTAACCCTCAGCAATTCAAGCCCAAAAAACATTAGCCTAAAGAATCTACATCTAAAAAGTGATATCCACTACAAAGATAAAATATACCATATGAACGGTAGTATTGCCACAAAAGATGATAATTTACAGTTTACAATAAAACTGCCAATAGATACCAAAGATGCTATCAATCTCAACATAACCTCCGACATGATCAACTTAAACGATATTTTAAAAGACTTAAATGGGGAAAAACCCTCAGATAAGGTGCATGGCACTAAGGCAAAAGAAAAACCTCAAACAGATTCACACACAAGGGTCATCCACACAACAATCTCCATTAATAGGCTTTTAGTAAAAGACCAAGAATTCAGGCATGTAAGGCTAAAGGGGCATATAAAAGGAGGCATAGTAAAGTTGGAGCAAGGTTCCTTGAAGGCCTACGGAGGCGATGTGGACTTAAAGGCCCTATACCAAATGCCTCAAAAGCATTCACATCTCTGGGCCCAGATTGGAATAAGGGCAATAGATGCCTCTTTAATTACCGATAAGCTTTTTAACCAAAACCCTATTACAGGCAAGGTAAATGGCGAAATGGAATTTGAGGCCAAGATGGGTCAAAATCTATCTCCAATTACAAACAATAAAGGCCACGGCAAATTAGTTTTATCCAATGGTGAAATCAAAAAAGGAAAGACTTTTATTGAAATAATGAACTTTCTGCTGACACTTAAAGGCAAAGAAACAGCCCAAGATTCACTATCATTCAAAAACTTAATAGCACCATTCGAACTTAAAGATGGGGTGCTCACAATAAAGAACGGTACATTTGATTCCCAAATGTTGCTTGCCAATTTTAAAGGTACTGTTGATCTCAAAAATGAATTGGTAGATATTTACGTAGAGCCAGTGAAATCACCATTGTTAGGCACAAAGAAAGTTTTACCTTTCAAAATTACCGGGAGGTTTTCAGACATAAAGGTTATCCCTGAATATAAAGAAGTGCTTGAAGAAAAGGCAAAAAAATATCTGGATCTTGATAGATTAAGACAAAAACTAAGGGGACTTAATTTTTAGAAAAATGGATAGAGAAGAAAAAAAGATATTGGGGCTTACCACCTGTTCCCACGGCCTGGTTCACCTCTTTGAAGGTGTATTACCTCCTCTCATACCCATCATGATAACCCAGTTCAATGCCAATTATTTTCAATTGGGCCTTATAGTGACGGTCTTTTCCTATGCCTTTGGTCTGGGTTCCCTGCCCGGAGGAATAATAGGAGACAAGATAGGCCCCAGGAAATTGATAAGCTTTTATCTCATTTCTTCAGGCCTCATTGGGATCCTGATATTATTCTCCAATTCCCTCCTCACCTATGGGTTCCTTATGGGACTGTTGGGTCTTTCCACAAGTGTATATCATGCAGCCTCCAATGCCCTAATAAGCCTTAAGGTAAAAAACATAGGGCCTGCCTTTGGTCTCCATGGAATTGCCGGAAGCCTTGGAGTTGCCCTTGCTCCTGTGATATCTGCCTCAATGGGTGCCAGATGGGGCTGGAAGGCTCCACATTTGGCCCTTGGGATCTTTGCCTTAGGTTTGGCTTTGTTTTCCTTTGGTATAAAGGATGTTCAGCCCAAAAAACTTGAAGTGCCAAGGCAAGACAAGAATACCAAAGGGATTTTTATCCTTTTACTTTTCTTTTCAACTGCAGCCTTTTTGGGCATCACCTATAAGGCAGTGATGACTTTTCTACCATCCTACATGGGAGAGAGGGTTGTAAGTCTGTTTGGTCTTACACTCAATAGAGTTACCCTTGGAGGAACACTTGCCACCATTGCCCTCCTATCCGGTAGCATTGGTCAATATCTGGCTGGCAGACTGGTGGGAAGATACCAGGGAGAGAGGCTCTACCTCTTTGTGATAATTGTAGGCGCCATCTTTAGTCTACTCATGTACTGGGGTGTGGGCCCATTGCTTGTGCTTTCCACCGTGGGCTTTAGCCTTTTTTATTTTGCCACCCAGCCCATACAAAATTACCTTTTGAGTACCTATGTGAGCCAGCAAAAAAGGGCAGCAAGTTATGGCCTTCATTTTTCCATCACCTTTGGAATAGGTTCTGTTGCCGCTGCCCTGGGTGGACTTAGCGCAGATAAATTTGGATTGGCTTCTGTGTTTTTGGGCTCTGCCTTTTGTTTTTTGATATCGGGCATCTTGTGTCTATTTTTGATCAAACTTAAAAAGAGCACCTGTGTATAAACCAGACAAAAATAACTGATCAGATAACTCCAGTATATTATCGATACTTAGTTTTTCAGGCCGCAGTTTGGGATCAATCCCACATTTAAAAAGTATCTCTTCTAACATCTGCCTTGGAAAATCACACCCGGCAAGACTTAGGGCATTTAAGATTGTCTTTCTTCTGTGTCTGAAGATTCCACTTGTAATATTTCTAAAGGCTTCTTCATTTAATGCCCTCCTTGGATATGGCAAAAGATAATCCAACATAACAAGAGCTGAGTCCACCTCTGGCCTTGGCCAAAAACAACTGCTTTTTAGTCTTAGCAAGATCTTGGCCTTGCTATTGTACTGTGTAAATATGCTAAGACTCCCATAAGCCTTACTTCCTGGCACAGCACATAATCTTTCTGCCACCTCATTTTGAACCATTAGGATGGCTTTTTTTAGCTTAGATCTCAACAGCTCCAACCTTGAGATGATTAAGGTGGCGATATTGTAGGGTAAATTTCCAAAAACTATTGTGTCATGATTTAGCATCTCACCTAAATCCAGTTCCAATACATTTCCATGAACAAGCTCTATATTGGTTATACCAAAGTTTTTAATTTTCTCTGTTATTAAGTTAACCGCATCAGAGTCTATCTCAATTGCAGTTATTTTTTCTACTTTCATTGCCAAAGGAATAGTGATTTCACCTCTTCCTGCTCCAATTTCCACAACATGTTTTGGATTTTCATTCACAATTATTTGGACGATTTTTTCGATATGGGATTTATTTATCAAAAAATTTTGGCCATATTTTTTTTTGGGGAAAAATGCAAACAAGTTTCAAAACTTCCTTGACTATTTGAGAAATCTGGAGACTAAATAACTTAATGAAGCCACTAAAATTATGCATGCACCAGCTGGCAGATTAAATTTATAGCTTATTTGTAGCCCAAAGATAGAAAAAAGCATAATGAAAAAACAAGATAATACCATCATTTTACCCAGAGATTTGACAAACTTTTCTGCTATCAGCGGAGGTATGGTTAAAAGTGCTACAACCAATAAAATGCCAACAATTTTAATCACAGTAACAATACTTAAAGAAATCAAACAAATAAGCAAGATATATAACCTTAAAGTTGGAATACCAATCACTATTGCAAACTCACGATCAAAGGAAATTGCCATAAACTCTTTGTAAAATATCGAAACTAATATTATGACAATAACATCTATGGCCAAAAGGGCAAAGGTATCGGTTCTGTTTACCAGTAGAATATTGCCAAAAAGATAGCTTAATATATCACCTTTAAAACCAGGGGACTTATCTAAAAATATTACACCCACTGCCATGCCCAAAGCCCAAATTACACCTATTATTGTATCAACCCTATCCTTATGCCTAAAGCTTAAAACAGCAATCAATGCTCCAACGGCCAATGCAAAGAGGCCTGTTCCCAGCATGATGGGAATTCCCAAGAAAATAGAAGCTCCCACACCTCCATAGGCTGCGTGTGCAATACCTCCTGAGATAAAGGAGATCCTGTTTACCACAATGTAGGTACCCATGATGCCGCACAATATGCTCACCAACACAGAGGCCACAACTGCATGTCTCATAAACTCAAACTGTAGTGCTTCCCACATAGCTTAGGAGTGCCTGTGAAAGACCCTATGGGGTATTCCGTGGGCCACAAGCTCCACAGGACATGGATATGCCTTTGATAACATGGCCTCTGTGATCTGTCCTTCTTCGTGGAATGTGAGGTGTTTGTTCACGCACGCCACGGACTTAACATAGCTGGAGATCACACCGATATCGTGGGTTATCACCACGATGGTGATTGTCTTATTCAGTTCTGCCAGGATCTGATAGAGGTCAGTTTGAAACTCAGGATCCACATTGGATGTGGGCTCATCCAAAAGTAAAATTTCAGGGGAAGTGGCAAGGGCCCTTGCTATGAATGCCCTCTGCCTCTGCCCTCCTGAAAGATTCGATATTGGCCAATCCCTCTTATCCCATAGACCAACAAGTTCCAGGCACTTTTGAACTGCCTCCTCATCTTTGACTTTGCTTTTATCACCCTTGCCAACCCTTCCAAGCCTTCCCATCCTGGTCAGCTCCTCCACTGTGATGGGAAAGGAAAGATTAAAATCCCTCTCCTGTGGGAGATAACCCACCCTATGCCTTGCAGATACCGGAGATTGTCCCAACAATTTGATTTCACCTTTTTTGGGAACAAGTAATCCCAAGATAAGCTTTAACAAAGTGGTCTTTCCCCCTCCATTAGGCCCCAAGATGGCCAAGAATTCTCCTTTCTTTACCAAAAGATCCACATCCTCCAATACATATGTAGCCCCATAGGAGAAAGAAACACCCTTCATTTCAATGGCATATTCCATATTATGTGCCTATCTCCTCTATTATCCTGAGGTTTTTTAAGATTCTTTCCATCTCCAGCTCTTGTCTTGCCACCCTTTCACTTACCTCTTCTATTACTTCCTCCGCTGCTTTGATTAGAAAATCGGGGTTTGAAAGCTTCCTCTTTCCTTGCTCCAGCTCTTTTTCCAATGCGGCCTTGTTTTTAAGTAGTCTTTTCTTTTCCTGTTCAAGGTCAATAACATCTAAGAGGATAACATAAATTTGGTTTTCTCCGATAACTGCTGTGGCAGAGCCTTTGGGCTTAGGGACTTTATCAGCTATAATCAATTCGTTTACACGAGCCAGGGATTTGATATGGTGTATATTTCGGTTTAAAAGTTCCCTGTCGCTTTCCTTTGGTATCTCCATATGCACATCAACTCTCTTAGAAGGAGACACGTTCATCTCTCCCCTTATGCTTCTTATGCTCGAAATAACATCTATCAAGAACTGGATCTCATGTTTTGGTTTGAGGTCAGCTATCTCAATAGCCTTGGGAAATTCTGAAATCATGATGCTTGTTTCAGTTTTGGGCAATCTCTGCCACAATTCCTCTGTTACAAATGGCATAAAGGGATGTAGCAGGCGCAAGATAACTGAAAAAGTTTTGTAAAGATTCGATTTTGTTGCAGTAGAAATTGCTTTGTCTTGGTTATATATTCCCCATTTTGAAAATTCCAAATACCAATCACAATACTCATGCCACACAAAATGATAAAGCAATTGTGCTGCATCATTAAAACGATATTCTTCAATTGCATTGGAAACGGATTGTGTAACTTCCGATAACCTTATATTTATCCATTTGTCAATCATGCTCAAGTTACTTTCGTCCACTCCAATACCGTCCGTATCCTTCAGGCTTGTAAGAATTAACCTTCCGGCATTCCAAATTTTATTTACAAAGTGTCTATAGCCTTCTATCCTTGCTTCAGAAAGTTTTATATCTCTTCCCTGAGCGGCAAGGGCAGCCAAGGTGAATCTAAAGGCATCGGTTCCAAATTTATCTATTACCTCCAAGGGATCTATTACATTTCCCTTGGATTTGCTCATCTTTTTCCCTTCAGCATCCCTAACTAAGGCATGGATATATACATCTTTAAATGGCACATCTCCCATAAAATGTATGCCCATCATCATCATCCTGGCCACCCAGAAAAAGAGTATATCAAAACCTGTGACCAAGACCGATGTGGGGTAAAACATCTTAAGCTCCAGTGTATCCTGTGGCCAACCAAGGGTTGAAAAGGGCCAAAGTGCTGAGCTAAACCAGGTATCTAATACATCGGATTCCTGCTGAAATTCATTGGAGCCACAATTAGGACAGGCCTTTGGAGCTTCTTTTTCAACCACTGTCTCATTACATTTAATACAATAATATGCAGGAATCCTATGCCCCCACCAGATCTGCCTTGAGACACACCAATCCCTAATATTTTCCATCCAATCATAATATGTCTTTTCCCATTGTTGGGGATAGATCTTTGTCTTTCCTTCCTTTACAGCTTGAACGGCCTTTTCGGCCAATGGTTTTACCCTTACAAACCACTGTTTGGAAAGCAAAGGTTCTATCATGGTCTTGCATCTATAACAGTGACCAACCTTATGGACATAAGGCTCTATCTTTTCCAAGAGCCCCTTTGCTTCCAAGTCCTTTAAGATCATTTCCCTACATTTAAATCTATCAAGCCCTTCATAGTGGGCTGCCAGGTTATTCATAATACCCTGCTCGTCTATTACCTTTACAATCTCTAACCCGTGCCTTTGGCCTATTACAAAGTCATTGGGATCATGGGCAGGGGTAATCTTGAGGCAGCCTGTTCCAAATTCTGGATCCACATAGGAATCTGATATCACAGGTATTGGTCTATTGAGGATAGGAAGCAAAACCCTTTTGCCAACAAAGTCCTTATATCTTGTATCCTCTGGATTCACTGCCACTGCAGTATCGCCCAAAAGGGTCTCAGGCCTGGTGGTGGCAACCACTAAATATCCATCCCCTTTCTCCAAGGGATATCTGATGTAGTATAGGTGGCTTTTCAGCTCTTCGTGCTCCACTTCCAAGTCTGCAAGGGCAGTGTGGCACCTGGGGCACCAGTTTATGATGTAATCTCCCCTGTAGATAAGGCCTTCTTTATAAAGCCTCACGAAGACCTCTTTAACTGCCTCAGAAAGTCCTTCATCCATGGTAAACCTGGTCCTGGACCAATCACATGAGCACCCAAGCCTTTTAAGCTGATTTATTATGATGTTCCCATATCTTTCCTTCCACTCCCATACCAGCTCCACAAACCTTTCTCTTCCAACCTGGTGTCTGCTAAGGCCTTTTGAAGCCAAATCCCTTTCCACCACATTTTGGGTGGCAATACCTGCGTGATCGGTGCCCGGTTGCCATAGGGTATTAAATCCCTTCATCCTTTTGTATCGAATTAAAATATCCTGAAGTGTGTTATTGAGGGCATGACCCATATGAAGTGTACCTGTGACATTGGGTGGAGGGATCACAATACAATAAGGTATTGCATTGGTCTCTAATTTGGGGCTAAAAAACCCATTTTTTTCCCAGTATTCGTACCATTTCTCTTCAACGTCCTTTGGATCATACGCCTTCGGAAGTTCAGCCTTTTCCATACATTTCCCCCTAACTGAGTTTTATAACTTTGCCATACCATTCCATGTAGCAGGCATCTAAGTGCAAAGACTAAAATCAATCCCTTTCCCTTATTTATCGCTTTTTAAGAGAAAAGGAATCTTATGATCAAATCCCACAAAGGTCCGATCACACCTCTTTGCCGGTCATCTCTTGATAGATCCTCTTGTATGTCTCGTAGGCATCCTTTCCAAAACATACAAATACCACTTCCAGCTCGGGATTAGATTTAAGGAATTCAAGGGCCTCTGAAATGGCTATTTTGCATGCCCTTTCAAAGGGAAATCCATAAGCACCTGTGCTGATGGATGGAAAAGCAATTGATTTAACCCCCAATTTCTGGGCAGCTTTTAGGCTTTCTCTATAACAGCTCCTTAAGAGCTGGTCTTCATTGTGATCTCCTCCCTTCCACACAGGCCCAACTGTATGTATGACCCACTTTGCCGGCAACTTATAACCCTTTGTGACCCTAACCTCTCCTGTGGGACATCCTCCTATCTGCTTACACTCTTCCAAGAGTTCAGGTCCTGCTGCCCTGTGAATTGCACCATCCACTCCTCCACCACCCAAAAGTGTGGGGTTGGCAGCATTTACAATGGCATCCACCTCAAGTTTTGTAATATCTCCTTCCACAATCTTAATCCCCATGGCAACCTCCTAACCAACTATGTCTCCGATGGCCTCCATATAAAGGCCTTTTACATACCCGTAAAACTCTTTTCTCTCCCTCTCTTCTGAAGGATCCCACCAACCTATCTGGTTTAGGTGATCCAGATCCCAATATTTGTAAAAGTGCCCATCATCATATACAGCAGATCTCACCGAAACAAGGCCATCATTCTCACCTTCCAAGGCCCGAAGGACCTTGTAACTCCCCCTCAGGAGAAAGAATGTGTTATTATAAGCCTGCGCTCCTGCTATTGTCCATATCTTAAGGTCTTTCCTCCGCTCCTGGCTTCCCAATACTCGGTTCAATTCCTTCATCCTTTTGGTTGTGAGATCCAAAAATCCCCTCAAGTCCAACCCGATCCCAAGGCAAAAATCAATGAATCTTTTGAATCCGGGAACCCTTAGGTCTGCCAATAAGGTTCCGTGATGCGGGGTTCCGATGGTTATAACATGCTCCACCTTTTCGTACAGGTCAAACCTGTAGATCATATACCTCACATCCAGACCTCCCATGCTATGGGCAACGAAATTTAGTTTTTTGAACTTGCCAAAATCATCGCTGAATCTTTTTATTTCCCCGAATAGATCCATTGCCCTTCTTTCCAGTGTGCCTCCCCATGAAACCCATGGAGAAAATACAATATATCCGTTTTCTTCAAGAAATGACTTGATACCCTTGAAATAACTAAACCTGTCTGAGCTAAACAGCTTTCTAAAAGGCTTTAAATAGAGCCTATCGAAAGGACATATCCCGTGGCATAACACTATAGGTTTACCGGACATTTTAGATCATCCCCAACCTAAATAAAATTCCCACCAAAAAATAACACAACAGCAAACTAAAAAATACCCTTGAAACAATCCTGGGTAGCAACGGCAAACACAGCCATACCAAAACAATCTTGGCAGGTATTACCACACCTGCAATCATGGGGTGAATGTATTTTAACAAAAACTGAATCCCCCAAAAAAACCATGGGGCATACACCTGTTTTACAATTACACCGTGGGGCACATCGTGGATTACTCTAAAAAACCTATAGTAGAGCAGTGTAACCGCAACTATCAGAGAGATGGATCCTAAAGAAAGGCTTGGCACTAAATCCATGTGTCTTTTTAACAACAAAAAAATAAAAACAGGGATGACAATGCAATGATATACGTAAAAATAGTTTAATTTATTTGCAGTTCCAAAAATTAAAGAAAATAAAAAACCACCCAAAAAAGGAATCTGTTCCACAAGTGTCATGGAGATATCAAGGGCAGATTTACCTTCTTGGTCATATTTTAATACAAAGCCTGTAAATGAACAAATAAATAACAAAACCACCACAAAATTTAGAAATAACACATTGTATCCTTTTGGAATTTTATATGTTAGAAGATGCTCAAAGGAGTGAAACAATGCAGTTATGATACACATTTGGGCAGATATAAAGTGAATATATCTAACAAACCACCCAAATGGTATAAGATATGTTATTTCTTGAGTTGATTGGAATTGATTATAAAAGGGCTCATAATGAAAGCAAAGAAGAATTCCGCTTATAACACATACATACAAACTGTTAATTGAAAGAAGTGAACTGTATTTTGAAAAAAAGTTTACTTTTAGCATCAAATCGGAACTTTAATTACAATACTTCCATCTTCATTAATAGTATAATCCAATTGGGAAAGAGGTCTGTTGGCTGGGCCTTTTAAGTTTGCACCATCAATGGAAAATTGGCTCCTGTGACAGGGGCAAACAAAAATATTGTTTACACTGTCGTAATTAACAAGACATCCGAGATGAGTGCATTTTTGAGAAAATATAGATAATTTATCATCTCTGCTTACGATTATCACCCCATCTCTAATGAAAACTCCTGAACCAATCTCACTCTTCTGTAATTTTAACTCTTTAAACCTTGGCCTACCACCTGTGATAAACATAAGACCAGGGATGCATAATAAACCCAGTGAAATCTTCTTAAGGGCCTCTCTTCTGTCCATCTTTCATCTCCATCTCTTTGGGATTCATTTATTATAGGATAGCGCTGAACTTTCCCCCAATGTCAAGACACAAATGAGCCCTTTTAAAGTTTGATCTCCCTCATTTAGTTAACCAGAACTACATGGGTTGCCTAAAAGCATGAAGTGTTCAGGTGGCGCTAAATCCAGCATGAGAACCACACCATATCGGTTTGCGTACTATCCCGTTCACCTTGTAAGTTAGATGATTGCTAATCTTGACTTGAAGATATTGAAATCAAAATCAGATAGTGTATTTAAAGAATAACAGTCATAAATATGCGTGATACCTTTTACGTTTTGGAAGCTGTTAATAACCCAAAATTCCCCTATAGGTTAACCTTAAGGCAAGGGGAAAAGGTCCTGCTTGCTCTCAGGGTGCAGGATAGATGGCCAGGACAAAAGGGTAATATCTTTTGTATTAAAGAATCAAACCAGGATTTAGACCCCCCAACAATGGAACTTGAAAGAGTTCCAGTAATTTCATTACAACGTTTTGGAAAAAGACTTGCCATCGTCCTTGATAGAAGCAAAAACAAACGATGTGAGTTTCTCTTTTTGACAAAAAAATATAAGACTAAAGAGGGAGAATATGAACAGATATTCTGGAGAACAGAACAAGGCCTGAAAGTAAGAAAGCCGAGGGCTAAACTTAGCGCACAACACAAGCGCAATTTAAACGTGATAATTGATAAAAATGAAAAATATCCTTGGCGCTTTCCAGAAAGTACAATAGAAAAAGCAAAATTGCCTGTTGGAGATTATGCGTTAAAAAAAGAAAATGAAATCCTTGCTGTAGTGGAAAGAAAGACTTATGACAATCTACTTTCAGAATTCGGCAAGATGCATGCATTCCATCAACAACTTGGTGAGCTTTCTGCATATAAGTATGCAGCACTCGTAATTGAGGCAAATTACTCTGACTTTTTAAATCCAAATAAAATAAAATTTTATACCACATCCTTTGCCACAAAGGCTATTGCCGAATTATATGCACTCCATCCTAAACTCAACATTGTATTTGCAGGCAACCGCAAACTCGCAAATGAGTGGACATATAGATTTTTTTCTGCTGTAATCTCCCATGAAGAAGATAAACCCAAGCAAATAATATCTGATATCCTTGAAAATTATGGTACTCCTCCAGAGGCAAAGGGAGGCATCTATTATGAGATCAAGAAAAGGATTATAAATGACTTTGCCGATGAATTTACATTTTCAAAGATAAAAGAAAACTTTACCGACGCACCTATAACAACAATTAGAAAGGTGCTCAATGATCTCAAAAAAGAAGGAATTATTGCCAATTATGGCAGAGGGAAAAAGAGTTGCTGGAAAAAACTTAAATCATAATGCCTTTTTTGTGCCCTGAATACAAATTAACTTACATCTACAGTGCTTTTAAGCTATTCCCTCTGCCCCAATAGCTCCCTAAAGCCAGATTTTCATCCACATCTTTAATTATTTTAAGATCTTACCCATTCATCTTTGGTCTGGGTAGCTTTGGAGCTTCTGAAACGTCGCACTTCAGTAAAGCACTCCTCGAAGGAGACACAATTTTTGTCTCTTCATCCATTTGCTCAGCCTTTTTTAGGCCCTCAACCAGTGCCACCAGTTCTTTCACCGTTTCCTTTGAACACTGTGCCTGAGAGTGTAGCTCCTCTGCAGCAGATGCCTCCTCTTCAGCGCTGGATGCAACTCGTTGCACCACCTTATCCATCTGACTCATACCCTGACTTATCTGCTCAATACCATGAGCTTGCTCTTCACTGGCAGTAGCGATCTCCTCCACTAAAGCACTTACCTTGCCCGCTATATCCACATTTTCTTTAAAGGCTTCCATGGTCGCCAAAGTCAAATTTCTTCCTTCCTTTACAGACCCTACTATCCCTTCAATAAGAGTAGCAGTACTCTTAGCTGCATCTGCTGCCCTCATGGCAAGTCTCCTCACCTCATCTGCCACAATTGCAAAACCTGCCCCTGCCTCTCCTGCCCTGGCTGCTTCAACAGCTGCATTGAGAGCCAGGAGATTTGTCTGGAATGCTATTTCATCTATTGTCTTTATGATCTTGCCTGTCTCTTCACTGGCCTTAGTGATAGACTCAATGGCCTTGGACATCTCCTCCATGTGCTTTTTTACCTTTTCCACAATCTGATAAGCCTGGGCCATCATCTCTTTGGCCTGGAGGGCATTACTGGCATTTTGTTTTGTCATGGCTGACATCTGCTCCAGGGAAGAAGATGTCTCCTCAAGGGCCGAAGCCTGCTCCGATGCTCCCTCTGCCAGGAACTGGCTGGAGGAGGACACTTGCATTGCAGCTGAAAGGACTTGATCACACCCACTCTTAATTCTGCTGGCG
>Ga0197142_1001047_pt1 | contig 25578 bp, 24 predicted proteins | sample GBS60_MetaG_FD_148614 | JGI IMG/M metagenome (GOLD analysis project Ga0197142, IMG submission 148614) | Sediment microbial communities from Great Boiling Springs, Gerlach, Nevada, United States - GBS 60_MetaG | ecosystem: Environmental > Aquatic > Thermal springs > Hot (42-90C) > Sediment... | reverse complement strand
GCGAACCATGGGATTGAGTATGCACTCCTTGGTGAGAAGGATCCCTATGGCCATAGGTCCGGTTTTTGGGGGGAGAGAGACGGGCTGCGCATGGCCTTCGGAGTGGCCCTCTTGATGACACTCGCCGCCTTGGTACTCCAGCAGAGGATAACTGAGGAGGAGATGGGACGCCGGACTCAAGGGCCACCCGGTGCGTAAAGGGACCCTCAGAAGAGCCCTTTCAGACTTCTGGGCCTGATGAGCCCGGCCATGAGGACCCTTCTCGTTGTGGACATATTGGTGACATTCTGCGAGCAGATTCCCTATGCATTTGTGTCTGATGCATGATAATGATCAAGGAGCCGGCAACGGCCTTGCAATTCGGAATCCTGACTACGATTGAGATTACTGGTTTATATCCCCATTGCATAATTTGCTGGGAGGAAACCCCTTCCTTCTTGTCCCATTTTTGAGTCAGTCCTTTGAGTGGCTGATTGGCGCCTTCCTACTGGGGGGACTCAAGGAGTTCGGGGAACCAACCCGTAAGGCCCTCATCATGGATCTGTCTTTTGGCATGCAGGCCCACGGGCTGAGCTGCTCACCGCCCTCCCTTTTCGGATTGATGGGGGCGGTGGGATTCTCTGTCTTCGGTCGGGATCTAGCCTTAGCTCCCAGAGAAGATCTCTAGAAACTCCCTTGTGGCCCCTCAGGTCAAGGCTAAAAGAGCGTTTTCGGGTTTTTCGCAAGACATTCAGTCTTTGGACCGGACTATGATCCTGTCTTCCCTCTCGTAAAAAATGTAGTCCCAAGCCCAATTGATGAGGACCATGAGCCTATTACGAAATCCCACTATTGCAAGAAGGTGCACTAGAAGCCACACAAACCATGCCAAGAATCCTTCGAGTTCCAGCCCATGGATTTTTGCCACAGCTGCATTTTTGCCAATGGTGGCGAGGAGACCAGGATCCCTGTAGCGAAAGACAAGGGGACCCTCCCCACGAGTACATCTCAAGATGTTCTTGCTTGCAAGTTCGCCCATCTGAATTGCAACTGGAGCCATCATGGGAAGGGGATGGCCCTCCTCCTCGAAGTATGCCGAGTCTCCGATAACGTAAACCTCTGGGTGCCCAGGAACCTGAAGAGTGGGCTCCACCATCAATCTTCCGTCAAGGGAGAGGGGAAGGCCGAGTTTCTGGAGCAGACTCGGCCCTCTTACCCCTCCACACCAAATGAGGGTAGCAGATGGAATAACTTCCTCGTGGTCGAGCTCCAGATTCTGGCCATCGAACCCCCTGACCGTTCTACCCAGCCTCAGCTCTACACCTTTCCTCACCAGGATGTTGGTCGCTGCCATCCTCAGCCTCTCAGGAAACCCCGGCAATACCCATTGAGCCTTTTCCACCAAGATCACTCGGAACTCTTTCCTGTCAAGATGGGGATAGTCGCGGCGATGCACCACACCCACAAGCTCGGATAGCGCACCGGCCATCTCCACTCCAGTTGGCCCCGCTCCCGCAACCGAAAAAGTCAAAGAGGCGTGACGGGCCTTTTCATTCCTCTCTAAATTCGCTCTCTCGAAACACCTGAGGAGATGGTTCCGGATTCGGATCGCATCCATGAGATCCTTGAGGGGTAAGGCGTGGCTTCCGAGACCCGGAACCTCTGGAAAGGAGGTCTCAGCCCCCAGGGCCATTATCAGATAATCGTAAGGGAACTCTCCCTCCTTGGTCTCGACGCGTTTTGAAGAAAGATCGACACTCTCTACCCTCGCCATGACGAACTGCACATTCTTTTGGCGTGCCAGGATGGCCCTCACGGGCCTCGCTATTTGTTCAGGCTCTAAGCCAGCCGTCGCCACTTGGTAAAGAAGAGGCTGGAATAGGTGATAGTTGTTCTGATCTATGAGTAGGACTTTGGCTCCAGCTTTGGACAAATTCTTCGCAGCCCTAAGACCTCCAAACCCGGCCCCAACTATCGCTACCCTGGGCTCCTTTGCGCTCACCTCTTCCTCCCTATTGTTCAGTTTATCACCAATTGTGCAGGCCAGATGATTGCACTTCCCATCCTCAACCCTGGATCCCTAGAGAAATGATGCACCATGGACTTCCCCCTCAAGGTGAGTTCCAATAAATTGGGAGAAATGGCTGAGGGAACGAGGAGATAGCTTAAGAGAGGCGAAAAGGATTGACTCGGGGCTTGCGAGTTGCAAGGCCTTCCTCGAGGATAATGGCCCTTCCATGGCATGTGAAAAGAGCTTTTTAAAAGGTGGTGGGTAATCGAGAAGGGAGCCTTCCCCGGGGGTCTAGAGATTCGAAGGCAGGTGTTGGGCCTCGAGCATATTGGGACTTTTTGAGAATAGTCCTTCTCCAGGGACTTGTCGCGGACAGAGGGCCGGAGCTTGCCAGAGAGACTCTCGGCGCCGCTGGGCCCCAAGGAACTGATCCGGGGGTTAGGCTACTGGCATAAGATCAATGAAAGGAGGTCTCGAGTATGAAGGTTTTGGGAGTTCTCGGAAGCCCAAGAGTGGGAGGCAACAGTGACATTCTTCTGGATGAGGCATTGGCTGGGGCAAGAGACGGTGGAGCTCAGGTAGAGAAGATCATTTTGGCACAGAGGAAGATATCAGGCTGCCTCGATTGCGACCAGTGTGACGAGACGGGAGTCTGCGCCATAAAGGATGACATGATGGAGATATACGAGAAGATCCTGGAATCAGATGCCATCATCCACAGTGTGCCAGTCTACTTCTGGTCCATGACCTCTCAGATGAAGGCATACCTAGATAGGTGGTGCGCTTTCTTCGACGCCAATTGGCGATGGCACAAGCACATTTATCCGAGGATGAGGGGCAAGGGGATAGCCGTGATCACCGTATGTGGGGATCCTGATGTGCATACTGCCGATCCCATAGTGTCGAGTTTCAAGAACACGGCAAAGTTCGCTAAGCTCACATGGATCGGAGCCGTTCAGGCTTCTGCCGGAGCAAAAGGGGAAATAGAGAGAGACCAAAGGGCCAAGAGGTCCTCATACGAGCTAGGGAGGAAGGCAGCACAAAAGGAGTCCCTCGAGCCCTGAACACCGTCTTGGAACACCGACTCCAAGTTCTCCCCAGTCATTGTGGCAGAGACTCCCCCTCAGGGTCTCTTCACTAGATTGGGGGGAATCTCTTTCAACCGGCTCCTGTAGAGGGATGGCAGTTTTTGGTAGAGGCTGGTGCCTCTCCTCTTTCTTTCCTTGAGGTCGGATGTGACCTCTCCCACAATTCTGGCCGGAACCCCAGCCACAATCGTCGCCTGAGGGACTTGGAAGCCCTCTGTCAGCACAGCACCGGCCCCTATTATCGCATCATCGCCCACCTTCACCCCATCCATGAGAATTGCGCCCATCCCCACCAACACTCTCTGGCCCAAAGTGGCTCCGTGAATAATTGCTCCGTGGCCTACGTGGCAGTCTTCTCCTAGGCTCACAACTTCGTTTGGTCTCACATGGATCACGCAATTCTCCTGCACATTGGACCCGCGTGCTATTCGTATCGCACCCCAGTCGGCTCTAAGAACTGCCCCTGGTCCTATATAACATCCTTCTCCTATCTCCACATCTCCTATGACCACAGCAAAAGGATGGACGTAAGCTTCTGGATGAACCCTCGGCTCCCTCTCTCCAAGCCTATAGCAAGGCATCCTTCCCTCCCCCGCAGTTTTTTCGCCTTCTGGCCTGGATCCTATACCACACCAGGTTACAAGAAGCAAAGGCCACATTGTTGTAACAGAGGGCACCGTGGGCTAATCTATGGTCTCAGAGGAGGTGGTAAGGAAAGAAAGGAAGGGAAGGAACAAATCGATGGCCAGGAAAATGCTTATAAATGCTGCCACGGAAGATGAGATAAGGGTAGCGATAGTCGAGGGTGGAATTTTACAGGAAGTGGGCATAGAGACAAGTACGAGAGGACAGATAGCAGGGAACATCTACAAGGGGGTCGTGAAGAGACTGGATCATAGCTTGAACGCCGCCTTTGTGGACTATGGGGGAGAGAAGAACGGGTTCCTTCCAGCAGATGAGATCCATCCGAGCTATTATAGGGGACAGTCGAGAAAAGACTCAAACGGTCCTCCTCCCATAAGGAAGATCTTGCAAAAGGACCAGGAGATTCTGGTCCAGGTGGCTCAAGATCCCAGGGGCCACAAGGGTGCTCTTCTCACTACTTACATCTCCTTTCCAGGAAGGTTTCTCGTCCTCATGCCTTACAAATCAAAAAATGGGGTCTCCAGGAAGATTGAGGACGAGGCAGAAAGGGAAAGGCTCAAGAAGATACTGGACGAGATAAACCCCTCGGAGGAGATGGGTCTCATAGCCAGGACAGCTTCGGAGGGAAGGTCCAAAAACGAGCTCCAGCGGGAGGCAAGGGCTCTAAAGAGGCTCTGGCAGAAGATAGCCCAGAAGGCGAGCAAAGTAACTGCTCCAGCCTTGCTCTATCAGGAGAGCAACTTGGCCATAAGGACCATCAGGGATTACCTCACTCCGGATGTGGACGAGATCCTGGTGGACGATCCCAAGCTCTTCGAGGAGATCCAGGAGTTTTTCAAGGCTACTATGCCAAAGCTGACCAAGATAGTTAAGCTCTACAAGGACAAGACCCCGCTCTTCAACAAGTATCAGGTAGAGGAACAAATTCAGTCCATTCAAGAACCTGTGGTCAGGCTCAGGTCCGGAGGGACAATAGTCATAACCCCCACAGAAGCCCTGGTCGCAATAGACGTGAACACCGCAAAGACTGTGGTCAAGGAGGACCCGGAGACCACTGCTTACAAGACCAATCTGGAGGCGGCCAAGGAAATAGCGCGGCAGTTGAGGCTTAGGGATCTAGGTGGCCTGATAGTTGTGGACTTCATAGATATGGAGGACAAGAAGCACAGGGCAGAGGTGGAAAAGGTATTCAGGGAGGCCTTCAAGGCCGACAAGGCCAAGGTGAGAATCTCCAAGATTTCCCAGTTTGGCCTCATAGAGATGTCTCGTCAGAGGCTGAGGCCGCCTCTCGAATCGAGAGCCTTTGACCCATGTCCCCTTTGTTCCGGAACAGGAAAGATAAAATCCGCAGAGACCCACGCCCTGCAAGTCCTTAGAAAGATACAGGGAGCGGCTGCCAAGAGAAACCTCCTGAGGGTGGAAGGGGAGCTGCCTCAGACAACCGGCCGCTACCTTCTCAATGAGTTGAGGAAAGAATTAGTTGAGCTTGAGGAGGAGTTCGGGGTGAAGGTGACTATGGATCTACTTCCTCCGGTACCGTCCCAGGAAGCGCGTCTTAAGCTTTTCAGGGTCAAGAGGGGCAAGGAGGGAGAGAGTGTGGAGGAGGTGAGAATTTGAGACCGAGAAGGGACCATGAGGAGTTCCTCCGGATCGAGGTGGAAGAAGATGGACCAAAGATAAGGGGATTCCTCCACGCCCCTCCTCTGTGGCCAAAGGTTCCATGTGTGGTCCTATGTCACGGACTTCTGAGCTCCATGGAAAGCCCAAAATTCTCCTTACTGGCCTCGGAGTTGAGGCAAAGAGGGATCGCTGCCTTGAGGTTCGATTTCCGAGGCTGTGGAGAAAGCGAGGGGAGCCTCGAGGAAAGCAATGTATCGGCAAGGCTCACGGACTTGATGAGAATGGTCGGGGTTCTGAGAGAAAAGCTCGGGCACAGGGGACCCTTGGGGATGATGGGAAGTAGCATGGGAGGATTCGTGGTCCTCCTCGCTTGCAAACAAATCCCACAGATAGTTTCCGCCACTTGCGTATGGGCGACGCCCTTTGCGCCAATGGATTTGATCCAGCTTGGGAGAGGAAAGGAGGCACAACTTTTGGGCCCCTCTTTTTACGAGGATTTGAGGCATCACAGCCTCAGCGATCTCCACGGGAAACTCAGCCGTATACTGGTCATTCACGGGGAGAAGGATGAGATCGTCCCACTGGAGCATGCTTTGAAAATCCATGATTTGGCAGTTCCTCCCAAGAAACTGTGGGTTGTAAAGGGAGGAGATCACAGACTGAGCGATCCTGATCACAGAAAGGAGGCGACGAGGCTCACAGTTGAGTGGTTTGAGGAACATCTAATTGGAGGCCCAAGCTCATGAGAGAAGGCCCTTAGAGTCCTCGAGCTAAGGTCTGGTTTTCTCCTCCCCTTTCAGGAAACGGAAGAGAAACTCGGCGTCCGAAGGTGAAAGGTTGAACCTGAGGCAGGCCTCTTCCACGAGTTTGGAAAGGGGAGGGCACGGTTGTTCCTCCCTTCTCTGGGAGATCCATTTCACGGCTTTCCTAAGGGCCTCGCCTTGGGGCATCACCTCTGACATCTTGCACCTCCGAACGCTCGCCTCGACAGAGCACCTGTGCGGCTAGAGAAAAGCTTACCATGCCCAGATGTCTCGTTCAAGAACATCCCTCCCCGCTGATAAGACCCGAGAGATCCGTGTCCCCTCTCTATAACCCGATCCCGCCCCATGAGAATAGCTCCCTCTCCCAGAGTTGTTGACACAGATGGACAGGAGAGAGAAATCGCTCCTATAGCTATCCAGTGACTCGGGCTGTCCACCATACGTTTCCTGGCTTGGAGAAGGTTCCAAGGGAGGGGATCTGGAAACCTCCCGATGGGTAGGGAGGACGGGCTTGGTGAAGAACTCGAGGGTATTATAATGATGTGAGTGGGATGGCCTGCCGGGATCCAAAAGGTGCTTTCGGGATCGTCCAGGCTTTATCCTTCTCGATGGAAGGGAGAGGGGAAGGACAAATTTCGGTGGAGGGGTTGAAGATGTTCGTGAGGGCGATGGCCATAATGGCGCATCCAGACGATGCCGAGGTTTGGGCGGGTGGGACCTTGGCCAAATTTGTCAGGATGGGCTGCCAAGGTCACATAGTGGTCATGACTTACTCAGAGGATAGCGAGAGGGGGCTTGAGGCCAGAGAAGGTGCTCGAAGACTCGGGTGTTCGGTGCGTCTCATGGGATACGAGGACACTGGCCTCAGGGATACGGAGGATGCAGCGGAAAGCCTCATTGAGATTCTCGTGAAGGAGGAGCCGCAAATAATTGTGGTTCACAACCCCGATGATTCTCATCCAGACCATGAGGCCGCATTTCTCATTGCGAGAAGGGCCCTCATAAAGTGGTATTCGGGGAAAAATCGGCCAGAGAGGATCCCATCGGTTTTCGCCTCGTATACTTACAGGGGCATGGGATTGAGGGGGCCAGTGGAGGTGGACACCTTCGTCGACATAACTCAGGATTGGGAAAGAAAAGTCCATGCCCTCTTGGCTCACAAGAGTCAGGATCCCGAGCGCTGGATTCCTCGGCAGAAGGCGATGCTCGAGTCCCTTGGAGCTAGGGTCGGGTACGGATTGGCCGAGGGGTTCAGGAGGCTTGTCCTCTTTAGCGAGCCTGGATGGGCTCCTCACCTTGATCCAGCCCTTCTGCCCCCATGAAAGAGGACCGGTGCGGAAGGAAAGACCCACAACCATCCAGGGATAGGAAGATTGGGAGAGGATCGCGGGTAAGGGTCAGGACGACCAGGTTAAGGTACGGTTGAGATAGGATCCACACTATGCCCCCCTTTTACAGGTCCCCCCTGATGGGAGGTGCCAAAGATTTGGGCCCATCATCTTCAGATGGCTCTTTGGTCCCTCGGGTCGAAGAGGTGGATTTTCTCGGGAATAGGTCTTAAGACGACGGTTTCTTTTGGCCTTAGGGTGCTGTGGCGGCCAGCTCCAGCCACTAGAGGGACCCCTGCCGCATCCACGTCCACGTAAGTCTCATTCCCTATGGGCTCCACAACCTCCACTGTGGCTGCGAGGAACGGCCATGCTAGAGCAAAGGGTTCTGGGAAGCGGGGCAGGGCCCTGGGGAGCTTCCTCTGCGGAGGGGTAAGCTAATGGAAGATGGCCTTCCGAGCCAACCCCTGCGAAAAAGGGGAGGTAGCGGTTTTCCCGGTGGGGGGAACCCTGGGCGCATACGCCTATTGGGGCACTGTGCGTGCCTAGGCATGTCACGACCCCCTGATGGGTAGGCGAATGGAGCGTGGGCAAAAAGGGAAGATGGCTGGATGTAGCAAAATTCATTCTCACGATCATGCAGAGCACGTCCCTTATGCATCCTCCGCAAAGGGCGCTACTTACGGAAAAAAGCCCAAGGAAAATGGCAAAGGGTGCCTCAGGGGGGTCTTGCTCGCTCGGAATTTTACACAGGAGTCCACAAGGGGCATCCGTTCTATTGGTGATGGGGCCATCCCGCTACTGATAGCATTCTGGATGCGTCAGGGTATTCTGTTTTTTCTAAATCCAAAGGGCCATATCCCCCCGCGCCCTTGTGGTCCGACGGCCTCCATCTGGAAAAATCGGGGCTAGAAGAAAGACTAGAAGGGTTAAGGGGCCAGGGCTTTGCAGAGGTGACCGCGAGGGGCTACCATGGTGGTTACACACAACGGCAGGCGCACTATGGTTCTAGATACGTCCAATAATGTTTTTGAGAGTCTCGCCGTAGAAGCCGATTCAAAAAGGGAGACCTCAGGAAGGACGGTCTCTGGATACCGTGAGGAAGGAGGCAGATCATGAGGCTCAGAAGTCAGCGAATTCTGGAAAGGCCTGAATGGTCAATGCAAAGGGCTCTTTTCAAATCTATGGGCTACACGGACGAGGATCTCCAGAGGCCCCTCATAGGGGTTGCCAACTCGTGGAATCGCCTGGTGCCAGGTCATTTCAACTTGAGGCTCGTGAGCGAGTACGTCAAGCAGGGGATAGTGCAGGCCGGGGGGACGCCCGTGGAGTTTGGCTTGATTGCCGCATGCGATGGCATAGCCAACGGACATGAAGGGATGCACTATATCCTTCCTACCAGAGACCTCATTGCCAATGACATCGAGATGATGGTCCAGGCTCACAGGCTCGACGGAATAGTCCTCCTTGGCTCTTGCGACAAGATCGTCCCGGGAATGCTCATGGCAGCAGCGCGGTTGGATCTTCCGGCCATAATAGTAGTGGGCGGGCCCATGGAAGGAGGTTGTATCTTTGACGGAAGGGCATCGGACACCACTTCCCTCACAGAGGCTCTGGGGATGTTGAAGGAGGGGAAGATAGACGAGAAAACTTACCTCCAATTGGAAGACTGTGCTGCCCCCACCTGTGGATCCTGTTCCTTCTTCGGAACCGCTAACACCATGTGCTGTGTGGCAGAGGCTATGGGAATGTGCTTGCCTGGAAGCTCCACAATTCCGGCCACAAGAGCCGAGAGGTTGAGGAGCGCACAGGAGGCAGGAAGACAAATCGTGAGACTCGTGGAAATGGGACTCACCGCGAGAAAGATAATAACCCCAAAGGCAATAGAGAATGCAGTGAGGCTGTCTTCAGCAGTAGGGGGCTCCACGAACGTGGCATTGCACATTCCGGCTGTGGCTTATGAGGCCAGTTGTCCCTTTGATATGGATAGATTTGACGAGCTGTGTAGGACTACCCCTTATCTGGCCAAGATTAACCCAGCTGGACCTGCCAACTGCCCGGATTTCCACGACGCAGGAGGCGTGCCAGCGGTGATGAGAGAGCTCCTGGGATTGATCCATGGTGATGCCATGACCGTTACCGGGAAAACAGTGGCCGAGAATGTCGAACAAGCGAAAATTCTGAACCCCCAGGTGATAAGACCTCGCACTGAGCCGTGGAGCCACGAGGGGGGGCTTGCGGTTCTGAGGGGGAATCTAGCCCCTCGATCCGCCATAACAAAGCCAGCAGCAATAGCGCCGGAGATGAGGGTATTTTCGGGCAAGGCCATCTGCTTCGATTCGGAGGAGGAGGCAAACCATGCAATACTCCAAGGGAGGGTAAGGGAGGGCCATGTCGTGGTGATAAGGTACGAAGGGCCCAAAGGGGGACCTGGAATGAGGGAAATGTACAAGGCCATGAAGCTCCTTTACGGAAGGGGTCTAGCGTTGAAGACTGCGGTTATAACTGATGGACGCTTTTCTGGAACCAACAATGGGTGCTTCGTTGGCCACATCTCCCCAGAGGCCGCAGAGGGAGGGCCCCTCGCAGCAGTGAAAGATGGGGATGAAATAACAATAGACATTCCTGCGAGGAACTTGCATCTCCACCTCACACAACAGGAAATTGAGAAGAGGTTGTCCCAGTGGAAGAGACCAAAACCCAGGTTTACGAGCGGATACTTGGCTCTCTACTCTCAGCTTGCGGAGTCAGCGGACAGAGGTGCCATAATTCCCCATCGACTAGACTGATAGATGCAAAGGAGAAGACCCATGATGAGACCGAGAGGAGTATACGTGGCCATGATGACCCCTTTTGCTCCAGACGGATCCCTGAAGTTAGAGGTCGTGAGGGAGATGGTGGAGTTTCTCGTGGAAAAAGGGGTTGACGGCCTTTTCCCGGTGAGCTCCGTTGGCGAGAGCGTCCACCTAACCCTGGAGGAGAGAATCCTTCTCATGAAAACAGTGGTCGAGGCAGCTAAAGGAAGGGTTCCGGTTGTTCCTGGCGTGGGGACAACAACCCCATCCCACTCCACTCTATTGGCTCTAGAGGCGAGCAAAATGGGATGCGACGGTGTGGTTGTTGCTCCGCCTTACTTCTACAAGATCTCCGATGGGATGCTCGAGACATATTTCCAGTCCATTCACGATGGGGCAGGAATTCCCGTGATTCTGTACAATATCCCCCTTTTCACTCAGCCCTTGAGCCCCGAGCTTGTGGGAAGGCTCTCCCTCAAGCCAAGGGTTGTGGGCCTCAAGGAAAGTAGCGGGAGCATGGTGGAGTTCGTGAATTTCATGGATGAGGTGAAGAGGAAGGGCGGTGAAATGTCCTTTCTAACGGGTAGGGAGGAGACATTCCTCTCGGCCCTTGCAATGGGTGCAGATGGCTGCATGGTTGCAACGGCAGCTGTGGTCCCAGAGGTGATGATAGGGATCAAAGAGGCCTATGAAATGGGCGAGATGGAAAAGGCAAGGAGGCTCCAGCTATCGGTAATTCCTCTAATAAGGGCTTGTTTCTCTTTGCCATTCCCAGCGGGGTTCAGGCTGGCCATGGAGGCCAGGGGCTTTCCCATGGGTCCACCGAGACAGCCCCTGTCTGAAAGGGAGCTGAAGGAGGCAGACCAGCTCAAAGGGAGAATGAAGGAGCTCATTGGGGAGGCGATAGCGGCCATAGAGTAAGGTATCTGGACTTCTAAACCAAGAGGAGGCCTACAGAAGGAGCTTATGGGCAAAGGGGATCGAGTGGTTCTATACTCGCCTAGCCGTGACAGTCCTCCCAAGCCCATGACTTGGAGGCCTTGAGCTCACAGGTCACAGGTCGCTTCGGGATAGTTCAACTAGAGCCTGGTTTTGGGGTGAGACCCAGGACCTGGGTGTTCTCTGGCATGGATCCATGTATCGTGAACGAGTCGTCAAGGTAACCCTGTTATCCCTTCATCGTGGATAATAGGGGTCAGACAAGAATTGGCGCTTCGGGTCCAAGATCAAGGGGGTCCAGAAGAGATGCTTCTCGGGAACGCCTCGGGGTCTGGCTCTGGAAGCCTCCCCTCGGGGAGGCTCCTCCCTCAATGACCCTGGTTGGGGAACCGACAGGAAATTCGTACAGGAGATCCGAGGATGGTGAAGAAGATCGATCACATATGCGTGGCTGTGAGAGACCTCGAAGGGGCAAGGGGCGTTTGGGAGACCCTTTTGGGCAGAAAAGAGCCAGATCTTGTCTACTGCCACGAGCCAGAGCGGATAAGAGTTGCAAGGTATCTACTAGGAGAGACAGCCCTTGAGCTCATCGAGTCAACGGATCCAGGAGGGCCTGTAGCCAAGTGGATCGAGAAAAGAGGGGAGGGGCTTATGATCCTGAGCTTCAAGGTGGAAAGCACAACTCGTGAGGTATCCAGGCTAGAATCTATGGGATATGAGATCGTTCCCGACTCTCGGGGCGAAAAGCTGAGGACCTTTGGAAAGTGGAAGTTCGCATTCTTGAAGCCCCAAAGGCTCAATGGTGTGCTAGTGGAGCTCATAGACTGGGATAAAGGCCCCAGCTCGTCGGAGAAGCCCTAGTCCGGATATTGACGGCTACTTCGTAATTGGGGCGAGCACCTTGGGTGGTGAGTTGATCACTAAGCCAAAGTGAGAAAATGTCTCGGTGAGACTGAAGAAGAGCTCGGTAGGCCCGGGCAACTGGCCATTCTTCGCTTCCTTGCAAAAGGGTATGCATGGAGGAGTCGGGGGGTGATGAGGGGGGCGAGGTCCAAAAGAGACTCCCAGAGGGGGCTAGGGGCCAAAGGGTTTGTGGAAGTAAGGGGCCGGGCCTTGACAAATGGGGCTGGGATTGGTAAAAAACAGTGGAATCTTCGGTGGTACCGAGGGGTGTAGGCACGTAGCTCAGGGGGAGAGCGCTACCTTGACGCGGTAGAAGTCGGCGGTTCGAGACCGCCCGTGCCTACCACTTTTTTTGTGGCCCAAGGGGAGGGCTCCGAGGGTCAGAGGTCCTCGACGGAAAGTTGGGAGAGATGGAAAGGGATGTGCAATTCACCCTCGATGATGGTAGAAAGATAAACGTCAAGCCCGGGACCAGCCTCATGGATGTCGCGAGGATGGTCTATGACGGCGAGCTAGGGGACCTTGTGGCCGCCAGGGTAAATGGCATTATGGTGGATCTGACGAGGGAGGTCGGTTCCGAGGGAGGGACCTTGTCCTTCGTGTCGAGCCACTCTCCTGAAGGTCTCGAGGTCCTGAGGCATAGCACCTCCCACCTTATGGCTCAGGCGGTGAGACAGCTTTTTCCCAATGTCCAGGTGACGATAGGCCCAGCTATAGAGGACGGTTTTTACTACGATTTCGACTATTCGGGGACCTTCACTCCAGAAGACCTGGAAAAGATAGAGGAGAGGATGAGGGAGCTTGTGGCCCAGGACATTCCAGTGCGAAGAATAGTCATGGATAGGTCCCAGGCCATAAAATTCTTCACGGAGAGGAACGAACCTTACAAGGTGGAGCTTCTCTCGGAGATGGAGGACGAGGAGGTCTCCCTTTACGAACAAGGCGATTTTGTGGACCTCTGCCGCGGGCCTCACGTGCCATCTACGGGCAGCATAAAGGCATTCAAGCTGATGAAAGTAGCTGGAGCATATTGGAGGGGGGATGAGAGGAATCCTATGCTCCAGCGCATCTATGGGACGGCCTTTCCCACCCAAGAGGCCCTCCAAGAGTACCTCCACTGGCTTCAGGAGGCCGAAAAGAGGGACCATAGGAAGCTGGGAAGACAGCTGGATCTCTTCAGCTTCAGTGATGAGGCAGGAGCAGGCCTCGTCATCTATCACCCCAAGGGAGCCGTGCTCAGGTGGGTACTGGAGGAGCTCGAGAGAAGGGAGCACATGAGAAGGGGGTACCAGATGGTCATAGGCCCCCAAATGCTCAGGGCGGAGCTATGGGAAAGATCCGGCCACATGGACTATTACAAGGAGTTCATGTATTTCACGGAGAAGGACGGACAGACCTTTGCCATAAAGCCCATGAACTGTCTAGCCCACATGCTTATCTTCAATTCCCGGATCAGGAGTTACAGGGACCTTCCCATCAGGTACTTTGAGCTGGGGACCGTTCATCGCCATGAGAAGACGGGTGTGCGCCATGGACTCCTGAGAGCGAGGGGATTCACTCAGGACGATGCTCATCTCTTCTGCACCCCCTCTCAGCTCCACGAGGAGATAAGGGGAATAATGGAATTCGTGAGGGATATGATGGCCCTCTTCGGTTTCTCCTTCGAACTGGAGATAAGCACGAGGCCTGAGAAGGCCTTTGGCCAACCCGAGATCTGGGAAAGGGCGACCTCTGCTCTCAAGGAGAGCCTTGACGCGATGGGTTACTCATACCGGATAAATGAAGGAGAGGGGGCCTTTTATGGTCCCAAGATAGATGTCAAGTTGAGGGATGCCCTCCAGAGGAGCTGGCAGTGCGCGACCATCCAATGTGATTTCTTCTTGCCCGAGAGATTCGATCTGACGTACGTGGACAGGGACGGGCAGAGGAAAAGGCCCGTTATGCTCCACAGGGTGATACTCGGATCCTTGGAGAGGTTCATCGGCATACTCATAGAACATTACGCCGGGGCCTTTCCCGTCTGGCTCGCTCCCGTGCAAGCGTGCATAATGAACATTACGGATCAGCAGTTGCACTATGCCAAGGATGTGGCAGCTAGGCTTCGCGATGAGGGTATAAGGGTAGAAGAGGACTTGAGGAACGAGAAGTTGGGGCTCAAGATCCGGGAGAACCAACTTCAGAAAATACCTTACATGCTCATCGTGGGCAATCGAGAGATGGAGAAGGGTGGGGTTTCCGTCCGGAGCCGAGAAGAGGGAGACCTGGGTTTTTTCACCCTGGATTCCTTCATCGAGCGCATCCGGCGAGAGTCCAAGGTAGATCTGCGTGCCTTTAGAGAAAAGGAGGTGGTGACATAGCCCTACAGGAAGTCGCTGTCAATGAGAAGATCCGGGCTCCCGAGGTCAGGGTAATAGATCCTAATGGGAAACAGCTCGGGATTATGAGCAGAGAGGAGGCCTTGAGGTTAGCCGCGGAGTACGAGTTGGATCTCGTGGAAGTGTCGCCCAAGTCCGTTCCGCCCGTCTGCCGGATAATGGACTACGGGAAGTTCCGCTATCAGCAGGCCAAAAAGATCCAGGAGGCCAAAAAAAAGCAGTCCTACGTCCAGATCAAAGAGGTCAAGGTGAGGCCCAAGACAGAGGATCATGACCTCCAGATCAAGATAAGGCAGATGAGAGAATTTCTGTCCAAGGGCCTCAAGGTCAAGGTCAGCCTGATGTTCAGGGGGAGGGAGATATCCCATCCAGAGCTGGCACAGCGAGTGATAAGCAAGATAATCGACGGGGTGCAGGACGTGGGACAGGTGGATATGGAGCCGCGGTTGGAAGGCCGTTTCTTGACCATGATGGTGAGCCCGCGGTCAGGCTGAGGTGGACTGGAGGTATTGATTGAGGCTCCAGCAGAAAGAAGAGAGGGGTGGCGTGCATCCAGAAGGAGGGAGGTCACATGCCGAAACTTAAGACTAACAGGAGCGCTGCCAAGCGCTTCTCCAAGACAGCCAAAGGAAAGATCAAGAGAAGAAGGGCGTATTTCAGCCATCTCCTCACTGGTAAGTCCAGGAAGAGGAAGAGGCGCCTGAGAAAGAGCACCCTTGTGGACGGAACCAATTTGTGGAGTGTTCGGAAGCTCATCCCGTACGCTTGAACACTTTTGGGAAGGGGCAGATCCCAGTCCTCTCGACGCTTCTGCGAAATCTTCAAGAAGGTGATCGGCAAATAACAACAAAGGGTGCCAAGTTTTTTCAGCCGTAGAGAAGAAAGGAGAGTGAAGGCGAGATGCCTAGAGTGAAGGGAGGCCCTAAGGGGGCCAGGAGAAGGAAAAAGATTCTCAAAATGGCGAAGGGTTATTTCGGTGGGAGGAGCAGGCTCCTCAGGACAGCGAAAGAGGCCGTAGATCGAGCTCTCCAGTACGCTTACAGGGATAGAAAGGCCAGAAAGAGGCAGTTCAGGAGGCTCTGGATAGCAAGGATCAATGCGGCTGCCCGTCAAAATGACATGAATTACAGGGACCTGATTCATGGGCTCAAACGGGCGAGCGTGGACGTGAACCGAAAGATGCTTGCGGACTTGGCAGTAAATGACCCTGCAGCCTTCTCCCAGATGGCGCAGCTGGCCAAGCAGCACCTAGCGGCGCAGTGACAATAGAGTTTGTTGGGTCCCATGGGCAATTTCACAGAGGAACTGGAACGAATCAGAAAGGAAGCCTTGGAGGCCATTGAGTCCGCGAAAGACCTCGCCCATCTGGAGGAGGTCAGGGTGCGCTTCTTGGGCAGAAAGGGAAGGCTTCCACTTCTGCTCAGGACGATCCGGGAGCTGGATCCAGGGGAGAGGCCCTCTGCGGGCCAACTGGGCAATACCATCCGAGAAGAGCTAGAGGCCGCCCTCCGGGAAAAAAGGCTGGAGCTCGAAAAAGGGAGGCTCGAGAGACCCAGCCTCGATGTCACCTTGCCAGGAAGGCCCCTTCCCAGGGGGTCCCTCCACGTGGTTACCCAGACGTTGGAAGAGATACTCGCCATATTCGTGTCTATGGGCTATACGGTAGTTTCCGGCCCCGAGGTGGAGCTCGATTATTACAATTTCGAGGCCTTGAACATCCCCAAGGATCATCCTGCGAGGGACATGCAGGATACCTTCTACATATCTGATCAAGTGGTTCTCAGGACTCACACATCCCCCGTGCAGGTGAGGACCATGGAAAAGCGTCCACCACCTGTCCAGATCGTCTGTCCCGGGAAGGTTTACCGCCACGATAGCGATCCAACCCATAGTCCCATGTTCCATCAGGTGGAAGGGCTCGTGGTGGACAGGGGAATCACATTCGCTGACTTGAAGGGGACCCTGACAGTCTTTGTGGAGAGGATATTCGGGCCATCCACCCCTTTGAGGTTCAGGCCGAGCTTTTTCCCGTTCACGGAGCCCAGTGCGGAGGTGGACATCCAGTGTGTTCTCTGCCGAGGGTCGGGTTGCGCCCTTTGCGGCCAGAGTGGCTGGTTGGAGATTCTGGGTTCCGGAATGGTGGATCCGGCTGTATTCGGGTTCGTGGATTATGACCCGGAGGTATATAGCGGATTCGCCTTTGGACTTGGGGTGGAGAGGATAGCCATGTTGAGGCACGGAATAGAGGACATTCGTCTTTTCTACGAGAACGATCTCAGGTTTTTGATGCAATTCTGACTCCGGAAAATACCGCAGGTCACAGATGAAAGCTACGCTGAGTTGGCTTAGAGAATTCGTCCCTTGCGAGATGGAACCACTCGCTTTGGCCGAGGAGTTGACCTTGAGGGGGCTAGAATGCAAGGCCACCTGGGAAGGAGAGCTGGAAAAGGTGGTGGTCGCCGAGGTCTTGGAAGTTGCTAGGCATCCAAAGGCAGAAAGGCTCCACGTTTGCAAGGTGAGGGCTGGCTCCGAGGTCCTGGAAGTAGTCTGCGGGGCCCCAAATGTGGCGCCAGGGGTGAAAGCTCCCTTGGCGCTTCCAGGGTGCAAACTCCCTGGGGGCGAGGAGGTGTGGGTCTCGGAGATCCGAGGGGTCAAATCCCAGGGGATGTTGTGCTCTGAGGCGGAGCTCGGAGTTGGGGAAGATGCCTCCGGGATCTGGATCCTTCCTGACCACTTGCGGACAGGACAAAGGCTGGACGATGAGCTCCAATTGAAGGATTGGGTCTTCAGTTTCGATCTCACCCCCAATAGAGCTGACTGCCTCAGCATATTGGGACTCGCCTTCGAGATAGCAGCCATAGAACGCTCCCAGGTGAGGGTTCCAGATGTGACAATCGAAGAGATTGGAGAGCCCATCCACAGAAGATTCAATGTGAAGGTCTTGGATGTGGATCTCTGTCCAAGGTATGTTGCGAGGATGATTGAGGGGGTGAAGATTGGGGAGTCTCCCCTTTGGATGAGGAGAAGGCTTCAGCTTGTGGGCTTGAGGCCCATAAACAACGTGGTGGATGTGACCAATTACGTCATGTGGGAGCTAGGTCAACCTCTTCACGCCTTCGATTTGGAGTTGCTCGAGGGATCCACAATAGTGGTGAAGAGGGCAAAAGAGGGCGAGGAGTTCGTCTCCCTAGATGGCCAGACAAGGAGGCTCAGGGGAGACATGCTCATGATATGGGACGCCAAAAAGCCCGTTGCTGTGGCCGGGGTGATGGGAGGCGAGAATTCGGAAGTCAAACTCAATACCTCCTCCGTGCTGCTCGAGAGCGCATACTTCGATCCCATGAGCATAAGGAGGACTGCTAAGGCCCTGGGAATGAACACCGAGGCCTCACGCAGGTTCGAAAGGGGCATAGATCCCGAGGGGTGTCCCAGGGCTGCGGACAGAGCCGCCAAGCTCATAGCGGAGCTGGCAGGGGGCCGGGTGGCCAGGGGCTCATTGGACGTGTACCCCAACCCCTTTCCTCCCAGAGAGATAAGGCTGAGGGTATCCAGGGTGAATGAGCTCTTGGGAACCCAGCTCACATCCGGAGATGTTGCCGGGGCCCTCAGATCATTGAGCCTCCAAGTCCAGGAGAAGGAACCCGGAATTTTTCTCGTTACCCCTCCCGCGAGGAGGGTGGACTTGACAAGGGAGATAGACCTAGTGGAGGAAGTGGCCAGGACCTGGGGGTACGAGAAGATCCCCAGCACGATTCCCAAGATAACATCCGGCAGTTGGTCCGACTCTTCTTGGAGGCAGATGGAGGAGAGGGTGAGAGAGGTCATGGTCGGCTTCGGCTTTCACGAAGTCATAACCTTCTCCTTCATAGATCCCAAGTGTTTCGATGCCCTGGGATTGGACCCCCAAGATCCCCTGAGGGATGTCTTGGAACTCAAAAACCCCCTCAGGCCCGATCAGGGGATCATGAGGACGACCCTGGTTCCAGGTATTTTGGAGGCCGTCCACAGGAATTTTCACAGAAGGAACATGGACCTAAGGCTTTTCGAGATAGGTCGAGTTTTCATTCCCAGGAAGGGGGAATTGCTTCCCCTCGAAAAGGAGAAGCTAGGAGGAGCTATTTCAGGTGCAAGGTGGCCCCGCAGTTGGTCCCACAGGTCCGAGGAGGTAGATTTCTTCGACCTCAAGGGGGTGGTGGAGGGGCTCTTTGGGGCCCTGAAGATAGAGGGGATTCGCTTTGAGCCTCATGGAATTCCTCCTTTCCTGGAGGCTGGGGCTTCCTCCAGGATTGCTTTGGAGGATATGGAATTGGGCTGGCTAGGGGAACTCAAAGGTGAGGTGATGGAGAGGTTGGATCTGGAGTCCAAGGTCTTGGTCTTCGAGCTCGATCTGATGATGATGGAGAAAATGTGGAAGAGGGTGCCCAAGTTCAGGCCTCTGCCGAGATATCCGGAAGTGGTGAGGGATCTCTCCATCCTGGTCCCCCATGAAGTGGGAGGAGGTGAGGTCCAGAATTATATCGAAGGGATAGGATTGAAGTGGCTGGAGAGAGTTGTTTTGTTCGATGTTTTCCAGGACCCCGAGAAGTTGCCCCACGGATTCAAGAGTCTTACCTTCCGAATATGGTATAGATCCGAGGAGGGAAGCCTCAAGGACGAGGAGGTGAATGAGGAACAGATGAGGCTTCTGAAAGGCCTGGAGAAGACCTTCGGAGCTAGACTGAGGGGTTGAGAGGAGGGGGAGGACGCAACTGATGGGAAACTCAATGGTTCCTCACGGCCAGCGAGCTCCTTGACCATATTGGAGGCCGTGAGCGCAATTTCGGAAGGGAGGAGAGGGCATGACTAAGGCCGATATCGTCAATCAAGTATATGAGAAGGTCGGATTCTCCAAGAGGGAGTCAGCGGAGGTCGTGGATCTTGTTTTCGAAATCATAAAGGAGACCCTCGAGCGATCGGAGAACGTCAAGATATCTGGTTTTGGTAGCTTCATAGTCAGGGAAAAGAGGGCTAGAAGGGGCAGGAATCCCCAGACAGGGGAGGAGATCCAGATCACACCGAGGCGGGTCCTGACATTCAGACCCTCCACAGTCTTACGAAAGGCCATGAATTCCTCTTCCTGACAAGGCAAGCTGAGGGAGGTTGCATCCCTATTCCTGAGGAGGGAGGTGGCCCCTGGAAGAGTCTGTGATTCCCGACAAACTCTATTTCAAGATTGGAGAGGTGAGCCAGGTAACAGGGGTTGAGCCGTATGTGCTCAGGTACTGGGAAAGCGAGTTTGGTATAGTAAACCCGGCGAGAAGCAAAAGCAGGCAGAGGCTTTACACCCGCAAGGATGTGGAGCTGATACTCGAGATCAAGAGACTCCTTTACGAGGAGAGGTATACGATAGAGGGGGCAAAGAAGAAGCTCATGGGGAGGCAAAGAGGGCGGCCCCAGCAGCTTTCCATGGGATTCCAAGAGGAATTGTTGAGAAAGACGCTGGAGGAGGTGAAACAGGAGCTCAGGGCAATAAGGAAGCTCTTGCGGCCTTGACCGCAGACGTTCAATGGTCTATAAAGATCTCTGGTCGGGACGTGGCGCAGACTGGAAGCGCACCTGAATGGGGTTCAGGGGGTCGCTGGTTCAAATCCAGTCGTCCCGACCATTTTTTTACCTGGGCCCAGAAAAGCGCCCTGGGGCCGTAAGTCGTGAAGAATGCGTGGGCAAGGTAGTGCCATTGTGCTTCCTCCTAAGGGGCGGAAGTGGCGAATGACCCTCCTGAGCCTCACGAGGGCTTCGATTCTGTCTTTTGGCCTTTTCACAACCGTTGGTGCCATTCTCCTTTGTCCTCCCCCAGCAGTTCCGGAAGAGGACTGAGGTTCATAGATGGTCTTTTTACCATCACATCCGCGGCATGTGTCATGGGACTCACAGTGGTCGACGTGCGTAAGGAGTCGAGCCTTATGGGGCAACCGATACTCCTTGTTTGGATCCAGGCAAGTGGGTTAGGGATAATGAGATTGTCCACCTTTGTCCTTGCTTTTGGCAGGAAGGAGGCCCCCTTTGTCCTTGAGGACCGTTGTGGAGGACACCTTCACCCACAGGGGCGCAGGGGATGTCCCCTCTCTACTTCTCGATATCGTGAAATTCACTGTGGCGATAAGACAAGGGGCGGGCTCATCCTCTACTTGAGATTCTCCAAAATGTTCCAGCCTCTCGAGGCCATCTACTTCTCGGCTTTCCACTCGGTCTCTGCCTTTTGCAATGCCGGATTCAGCCTCTTCTCCCGCAGTCTGGAAGATTTTGCGGGAGATCCGCTTGTCAATTTCGCCATAGCTTGGGGAGATAGTCCTGGGGGGCCTAGGATTTTTGGTCCTCAGAGAAGCTAAGGAAGCTTTCCTGAAAGGGAGACTTTCCAAGGCCTGCCTCAGCCTCCACTCGAAGGTTGTCATCTGGACAAGTGCCATGCTCATCGTCTGTGGGGCAGTGCTTTTTTGCTTGCTGGAATGGGGAGAATACCCTCAAGGACCTGGACTTAGGTGCCAAGATAATGGCATCCCTTTTCCAATCCATCACCCCCAGAACACCTGGGTTCAACACTATTCCCATAGGTGAGGTTCCCAACGAGACCCTTCTTCTTCTCATTATCCTCATGTTCATCGGTGGATTATCTGGCCCCAAAGCGGGAGGAATAAAGGCCGGAACCTTCGCAATCCTCTGCTCCACGGCCCTCTCTAGGTTGAGGGGCTACCAGGAACCCTTTGCCTTCGGAGGGACAATATCTCCTGGGAGCGTGGCGAGGGCCATGAGCTTCACAATAATGTGCACCGTGATAGCCATGGCGGGGACCTTCCTTCTCCAGGCCACCGAGGTTGGGGCCTCGGTGGATCCAGGCTCCAGAGGGAAATTCCTGGAGCTTCTATTCGAGGTGGTGAGCGCCGTCGGGACCGTGGGCCTCTCCATGGGGGTGACTCCAACTCTGAGCGATGCTGGAAAGATCGTCTTGATACTCATAACGTTCGGGAAGACTTGGTCCCCTGGCTGTGGCCCTTGCTGCCTCCCGCCATAGGACAGTGAGAGTCCGCTTCGCCGAAGAAGGGATAATGGTGGGGTGAGGTGATCCATATGAAACAGTTCGCCATAATAGGCCTGGGGAATTTCGGATACCATCTGGCGACCACCTCTGTGCCAAGGGGCACGAGATAATGGCCATAGATTCAGACCCCCAAAAGGTCCAAGCAATAAGGGACTCTGTAACGATGGCTATTGTAGCCGATGCCACAGACAGAGAGGTCCTAGAGGCATTGGGCTTTAGGGAGATGCATCCAATAGTTGTGTGCATCGGTTCCGAGATAAACAATTCTGTCCTGGCCACCCTTCATCTCAAGGAAATGGGAGTTCGGCGTATAGTGGCCATGGCCATAAGCGAACCCCGCGGGAGGATATTGGAAAAGATAGGCGCATCGGAGACCGTGTTTCCCGAGAGGGACATGGCCATAGCAGTGGCCGAGAGGCCTCACAATCCCAATATGCTCGATTATTTGCCCTTGTCTCCCGACTACAGCATAGTGGAGCTCGCACCGCCCAAGGGCTTTGTCGGGAAGCCCCTGAGAGAACTGGACCTCATCAATCGCTACGGCGTCCAGGTGGTAGCTGTAAGGGAGCTGATACCCGAGAGGCTCCACATGATCCCAACGGCTAACTTCGTGATAAAGGATAGCGACATCGTGATCCTCCTCAGGCCCAACAAGTCTCTCGAGAGATTGAGGGAGAAAGAGGAATGAGGGGTCACTTTTTCCAGAACTCGGGATAGAGCAGTACAAACACAGTGTATATCTCGAGCCTTCCCGCCAACATGCAGAATATGAGAACGCCCTTGCCCAATGCCGGAATATCCCCATAGTGGCCCGTTGGGCCCACCTGGGCTAGGCCAGGCCCCACATTTCCCAGGGTCGCTGCCACAGAGGAGATGCTAGTTATCAGGTCGAATCCCAACGCGGTCATTATTCCGGATGCGATTACGAAGACCCCGAGATAAAGGAGGGTCATCCCCAAGGCATGTTGGACCACGTGAGGGGGGACAGACTGTTTGCCCAGCTTCACTGTCACAACAGCTTGGGGGTGAAGGAGCCTCTTGAGTTCTCCCTGAATATACTTGTAAAGGACTAGGAATCTCACGCATTTTATCCCACCTCCCGTCGATCCTGCGCATCCTCCGACAAACATGAGCACAAGTAGGATGTACTTGCACACGGGAGGCCACTTATCGAAGTCCGCTGTGGTATAACCTGTTGTCGTCATTATAGAGACCACCTGGAAGGCAGCGTCTTCGAGCCTGTGGAGCCAACTGCCACCCTGCTGGAAAAAGAGGAAGGCGAAGACAACAAAAGTAAATAGAAGAACGAGAGAAACGTAAAAACGGAATTCCCTGTCTAGCCAGTAATGGGCTATCTGCCCCTTGGCCAGACTGTAATGGAGGGAGAAATTCGCTGCCGCCATGAACATGAAGAAGATGATCACCACTCTCGAGAAGTGATCGAAATGGGCAATGCTCTCAGTTTTGGTCGAAAAACCACCGGTTGCCATGGTGGTGAAGGAGTGACACACGGAATCGAAAAACCCCATACCTCCCAGAGAAAGAAGCAACACCTCTGTAGCTGTTATCACCACGTAGGTCTTCCACAATAGCCTGGCTGTATCAGCTATCTTTGGCTTCAATTTTTCGAGGAAAGGACCTGGCACCTCTGCCCGAAAAAGCTGCACTGCTCCCACCCCGAGAAGAGGCAAGATAGCGACCCCCAAAGCTATGATTCCCAGGCCTCCCAACCATTGGGTCATGGCTCTCCACAGGAGGATACTCTTGGGGAGATGCTCCAGTTGGGGAAGAACAGTGGCTCCAGTTGTCGTGAACCCCGAGACAGTCTCGAAAAAAGCATCAATAAGGGAAAAATGGCCCGAGAGAACAAATGGCGCTGCCCCGCAAGCACTCGCCACTAGCCATCCAAAGGACACTATGGGGAAGGCTTCTCTTCTTCCAAGGGTTATCTTCCCCCTTAGGCCCCAAAGGCTAGCTATTGCTCCCAGGGAGGCTGATACCAGGATTGAGCAAAGGAAGTCGAAAGCCTCGGGCTCCTTCTCGGCCACAGCCACTGCCATGGGCACGAGCATGGTGCCGCTCACACACAGCACAAGAAACCCGAGGACCCCGAAGACCTGGCGCATCTCACCAATAATCCAATTTCACGCTCACGACCCTCTCCAACAATTTGAGCGAGTCGGATGACACCACTATTGCGACTTTGTCCCCTGGGTCTATCCTAGTGTCCCCTGTAGGTATGATCACCTCCTCCCCCTTTGTCACTGCTCCGACCAGGATTCCCCTGGGAAGCCGGAGGTCCTTGATCGGGGATGATACCAGGTCCGAGGTCTCCAGGGCCTCCACCTCTAAGATCTCCGCTTGCCCCTCGGGAAGGGTGACCACATTGGCCACCCTTCCTCTACGGACGAACTGTAGGATCTTGTTGATGGCCATAATAGATGGGCTCACAACGACATCGACTCCGCTTTGATAAGCCAAGGAGACATACTGGAGGCGATTGGCCAAGGCGAGGACCCTCCTACATCCCTTTCTCTTGGCTAGAAGGCACAGAATTATGTTTTTCTCGTCCTCGCCTGTCAAGGCCATGAAGACATCTGCCCTGTCCACTCCTTCTTCCCTCATCAGGTCTGTTGAGGTGAAGTCTCCCTTGAGCACAGTGGCCCCGTCCAACTGAGATGCCAGAAATTGGCATCTCTCTTCGCTTGGGTCCACTATGGAGACCTGGACATCCTTGGCCTCCAGTCCCTTGGCCACTTCCAAAGCCATGGAGCTCCCTCCATATATGATGGCCCTCCTGGTGGGTTTTGATTCCACTGTGTTAGAATGGTGGAACACTCTCCCTATGGCCTCCCTTGTTCCTAGGAGGTACACCAGGTCATTCGGTTCGATCCTGTCCTCACCTCTGGGGATTATAGCCCTCTCCCCCCTGATGAGAGCCGCGACCACGAGATGGGGATCTGGAAAGCTCCTTCGTAGATCCTCGAGACGCCTTCCAGTCATGGGGTGGCTTTCGTCTGTGACCAAAGATGCCAGCCTGATCCGGCCATTAGCCAGGTCCACTACGTCTTTGGCCCACGGGACTTCGAGCACTCGCATGATGTTCTCCACTACCTCTCTGTTGGTATTGACCACAAGGTCTATTCCCAATCGTTCGGGTCCCATGAGCCTTGGGTTATTGGCGTACTCCGGGTCCCTTATCCTTGCTATTTTTTTGGGAACTCTGCTCTGGAGGCCGGCAACGAGGCAGGAGACCATGTTCACCTCGTCGCTATCAGTTGCGGCAATCAGGATGTCTGCCCTTTCTATCTCAGCAGTTCGAAGCACGGATATGCTGCTTCCGCTCCCACAGATGGTCCTCACATCTATGAGCTCCGAGACTCGTTCGAGCTTTTCCTGATCCTTGTCTATGATAACGATGTCTTTGAACTCGCTGGCAAGCCGAGCTGCCACATGGAATCCCACCTCGCCTGCGCCCACCACTACAATCAACATCTCTGGGGCTTGACCTCCTGGGATTTATGAATTTCGAACCCCTTCTCTTAAGAGCGGCTCCTTACAGATCTTTTCCTCCAGGCCTCTGTGTCCCGCGAACACATGAAACCAGAGCCCATTTTACACCAGTGCAGGAATTCTGACCAACAGAGTCTATGAAGTTTCAAAGGAAGAGCCTCGCGACTCTGGAGCTCCACCTATGAACTCCAAGTCTCAGACCTGTGAGGTCAAGTAAACCCAGAGCCGCCAAAGCGGCCCCTAAGGATAAATTCCAGCTTATGTCTTTTGGGAGGATGAGGGCAAGGAAGCTGAACAACCCAGGAAGGGAAACGACCTTTCATCCTAAGCTGGGTCCTGAGGAGCTATCCAGGGCAAGGAGAGGGGCTTAAGGAGGATAGTCGTTGAGGACGCGGAAGCCCTTTTCTTTCTCGTCCGAGGGGTAAGTTAGCTACGGGCCAATAGGCTTGCTGGGAGATGCCTTGGCCAAGCCAATTCTGTCCTGGAGCGCGTGCGGAGCCCGCCCCTCCGAGAGGGGGCCAATCTCAGGTCACGGGCCTTGCG
>Ga0197142_1001045_pt1 | contig 25620 bp, 22 predicted proteins | sample GBS60_MetaG_FD_148614 | JGI IMG/M metagenome (GOLD analysis project Ga0197142, IMG submission 148614) | Sediment microbial communities from Great Boiling Springs, Gerlach, Nevada, United States - GBS 60_MetaG | ecosystem: Environmental > Aquatic > Thermal springs > Hot (42-90C) > Sediment... | reverse complement strand
TTTGTCCTGGGGAACTTAGCTCAGGGGTTTAGAGCGTCTGCCTTACAAGCAGAAGGTCGGTGGTTCGAATCCACCAGTTCCCACGCCCCCTTAGCTCAGTCGGTAGAGCAGCTGATTTGTAATCAGCAGGTCGGCGGTTCGAGTCCGTCAGGGGGCTCATTTGTTACTTCAGGCGGGCACTTCCCTGTGGCTAACCTATCGGTTGATATATGGGCTGGGTAAAGGTGGGGATATTCAGGGGGTTTTGCATCATCGTTGGGTAGATGGGAAGCCGGGCTTAAGCTTTGGGGCGATGGTGATAGAGCATCCGATAGGGTGGAGCGGCTTCCGATGGCATATCAATCCCCGATTGGAATATGGCTGGGTTCAGGGTCGTCCCGATGGGTGGCAGGGTCGGGTGTTTGTAATGGGGCAGTATCGCTGGAGGCGCCAGGCCCTCATGATAGAAGGGCGTATGCGCTATGAGTGGTTCTGGGATTTTGATGGGCGGCAGGGGCACCACCAGCGGCTTCGGCCGGCGATGTTTAGCGACTATAAGCTAAATGAGAAGTGGCGTTTGCAGTTTCAGGCGGAGCCGATGTACTGGATGAGTCATCGGCGTTATGTGCGGGGAAGCCTCAATCAGTGGCGCTTTTTTGTGTGGGGTGTGCGGATTTCGGGGCTTGCTTGGCGAGTGGGTCCTGCGATCTTTTTTCAGGTTCGGCCCCGCCAAACGCTCCTTTTGCTGACGATAGAGGCCCAAACCCGTATAAAGAAGCCCACCGCCAAAAGTATTTCGCCAGAATATCAAACTCCACATTTACCCGATCCCCAGCCCTAAGATACTGAAAAGTCGTGTGCCGATAAGTCCAGGGGATGATAGCGACAGCGAAAGCGTCTGAATGGAGACTGGCGATAGTGAGGCTCACGCCATTGATAGCGATGCTCCCTTTTTCTACTACAAGGTGCGCATACTCCGAGGGCAGCTGAAAGAAAAAATAAAAACTTTCGTTGGTTAGCGGCTGAATATCCCGGAGCGTGAGGGCGGTATCGATATGGCCTTGGACGATGTGGCCTTCCCAGCGGCCGCTGGCAGGCAGGCTTCGCTCCAGGTTGAGAGGGCTATTGAGGTCTAAGGTGCCGAGGTTGGTGCGTGAGAGGGTTTCCTGGACCGCCTCTACACAATAGTATCGGTGTTTGATTGCTGTAATGGTGAGACAGGCGCCATTGTGGGCGATGCTCTGGCCGAGGGAGATTTCGGATACAAAGGGCGCTTCAATCCAGAAGCGCTTGCCTCCCGAGAAGGTTTCAATCGCTCGAACGAAGCCGATAGTTTCTACGATGCCGCTGAACATGGTTCTTATCGGAGAAGGGTGATGTTACCACTTTTCTGGAAAGTACGCTGATCTCTGGTATCCAGGGTAGCTTGTAGAAGATAGAAGTAGGTGCCTTCGGGGGCGGGCTGGCCGCGGTAGGTACCATCCCAGAGGTTGGTGAGGTCCTGGCTGGTGTGGATGAGGTTTCCCCAGCGGTCGTAAATGTAACATTCTACGCTGGCGATATGGCGATAGATGAAGGGGCGGAAGACATCGTTTATGCCATCGCTATTTGGGGTGAAGGTATTGGGTAGCATGAGGATGGGGCAGTTATCGAAGCAGAGGGGCGTACTGAGGGAGCTTTCGTTGCCGCTGGTGTCCCGTGCAGATAGGGCGATACAGACTCTGTGGGTGCCATTGCCCTGCCAGGTATAGGTACGGGAAGGCTCCCGGACATAGGTGAGCAGGGTAAAGGGCCCCTGCGGTTCGCTACTGATATAAATACCGTAGCTGCCGATATCACCTCCACAGGTACTGTCGGGTTTAGCCCAGGTGATCTGGATGCGGTTGGCTTCGCAATCGTCCCGGACCTGAAAGGTAGCCGGGTCAGGCAAACAGGGCGGAATCGTATCCCGCGGGGCGGCACAGGCTTTATTAGAGGCATTCCAGAGTGGGTCGCGAAGGCCATTTACCCCATAGGAGCCTTTGGAGAGCACATAGTAGCAATAAGTGGTGTCGTTGATGAGCCCTTCGTCTAAGTAGGTGAAGGTAGCGAGGCCGGTAGCCCGGGCAGGGATGGCCGCAACCCGGACAAAAGAACCGGGCTGGGGAGGATCGGCGCGGTAGATGTAAAAGGTGTCGTTGATCCAGGGGACATTTTGCTGCCACTGTAGAAGTATGGCTCTATCACGCGGGAAAAGCTGCAGGAAAACACTGGTGGCGGTATTGCTGGTGGCGATTTCTTTATTCTGGCCGTCTATGAGGCGAACCCGATAGCGGTAAGGCGTGGAGCTGGTGCTGAGAGGTGGAATGATATCCAGGTAGGTATCGCCGGACAGGCCTGTGGCGATGGTCTGGAAGGCAGTGCCGGTGAGGCCTGCGGCCCGTTCAAGGGTATAGGTGTAGGGTGGTGGGAAGAAGGTAGAGTCCAGGACGAGTGGGTGATTCCAGGAGACCCATATAGCGCCTGCGGTGGGGTCTGTGGTATGAATGCTGTCCTGCGTCATGATGGGGAAGTTGAGGGGGAGGTCGATACAGACTTCTTCGGAGGGGCAGCTTTCCATGCGGCCATAAACAGCGCGGATACGATAGCAGTAGCGAGGGCTAAACTCCAGATCCCGGTCGGTGAAAGTGGTGGTGCTGCCCGGGGTGGTGCCGACGAGGTTGTAGCCGCTCAGGGGGCTTCGGCAGCAGGGGGTGTCGGTATAGGTCTGGGGCGCAGGCGCCCGATAAATACGATAAGAGTCCGGCTGACAGGGCGGAGCCTGCCAGGTAAGGGTAACCTGACGGGGACCCGGCGTAAGCGTAAGGCCTGTCGGCGGCGGACCATTGACGAAGATTTTCGTGATGCGATTGGCGGCCAGGGGAGGACGATGGGTGAGGTTATCGTGGGCGTACCAGTCCACCTGATAGAAGCCGGGCCGAATATGGGAGCAGTTAGTTTGCCAGGAGAAGAGGGTAGACACCCGGGGTGGAGAATAGCCTGTGAGGGGAAAGGTGCCGGGATTCACGGTGGCCGGGCTGCTGGGAACCTGGAAGGGCCCATTGAAACCCTGACCGCCATTGTTGAGGTAGAAGTAGACGCTGTCGCGATTATCGGGGTCTAAGGCGGTAGCGAGAAAGGTAAGCAGCTGACCGGCGGTAATGCAGGTTTCGGCGGGGGCAATAATCTGAGGAGGGTTATTGATGCAGGGCGAAACGAAAATAGCCATATCGCGTATTACATGGCCGATTTTACGGCCCCGGCGATACTCTTCGATAAGAATGGCGACATTATACACGCCTATCTGCTGAGGCGTATCCCATGTAACAAGCCCTGTCTGGGGATCTATGAAGAAGTTTCCGCCGAAAGCTCCGGGGAATTGATAGTTTCCGACGGGGATGGGGTTTTGCATGGTGCCGGGGTCATACTGTTGAGAAGGGATGAGGGAAAAGACAAGTGAGTCGCCGTCGGGGTCATAGGCGCCGGGGTTGTGGGTCCAGAGGCGATTGGTGCAGGCATCATCAATAGGATCATTCAGGAGGATGGGGGAGTTATTGCAGCCGAGGAAGGGGTTGTTCGTAAACTGAGTTTCCACATAGAAGGAGGTAGCGCCGGAGTTTGTCATGTTTCGCACATTATCCACTCGGGCGAAGTCGGAGAAGCGCACTTCGTACAGGCCGGGGCCGGGGAGAGTGATGGTAGTGATATAGAGGTTTTTCTTGACGCGGGGTCTCAGGCGGATGCCGAGGCGGGCGGGCGCGGGGCAGCCTCCGCCAGCGGGGCCATTGGCGCGGGGGATATTCTGGATGACCTGAATGAGGGTCCTGGTATTTCCGGTGATGCTCCATATTTCCAGGTCGACCTGACATCGGTCGACGCCAGCGGCCGCCGAATCGGTATAGGTAGTGAGGATGACTCGATACTGGTTGGGGCCGATACATTCGGTGGTAATCTGACCGGCGAGGTTGTGAGAGGCCCAGGCAAGCCCAATGATCCAGAGCCAGTGGAATCGCATGAATATCAAGGTGCCTGCAAAATAAACAAATTTGCGGCGGTGCGCATGGAGAAGCTTTTAGGGGCTGCACAGCAGACTGTGGTTGGGCAGCGGCAGGCTTTGGAGCTTTTATGGATTGCTCTGGTGAGTGGGGGTCATGTGTTATTGGAGGGGGTTCCGGGCACAGCGAAGACGCTGATGGCTTCAACGCTGGCCCATCTTTCGGGGCTAAAGTTTCAGCGGGTTCAGTTTACGCCGGATATGCTGCCGTCGGATTTGATCGGGGGGATTGTGTATGAGGGGCCGGGAAAGTTTAGCGTTAAGCAGGGACCGATATTCACGCAGGTGCTTTTGGCGGACGAGGTAAATCGAGCGCCTGCTAAGGTTCAAAGTGCGCTCTTACAGAGCATGCAGGAGGGGCAGGTAACGATTGGGGAGACGACTTATAAGCTGCCGTCCCCTTTCTGGGTGTTAGCGACGCAGAATCCCATTGAGCAGGAGGGGACCTATCCGCTTCCGGAGGCGCAGGTGGATCGGTTTCTTTTTCGGGTGGAGGTGGGATATCCGTCTGAGGGGGAGGAGCTGGAAGTCCTTCAGCGGTGGGCTCGGGCCGTGTATCCGCCTCCCCCGGCGCCTATGCTCAGCGCAGAGGAGGTGCTTTCTTTACAGGAGGAGGCCCGACAGGTGCGGGTAAGTTCAGAAATGGAGAAATACATGGTGAGACTGGTACGGGCTACCCGGGATCTGGCGGGCGGTAAGCTCCGTCATTGGGAAGGGCGCATTAGCTGGGGGGCTTCTCCACGGGCAGGTCTGGCCCTTCATCGGGCATCCCGGGCCCGGGCCGCCCTGTACGGCCGTCAGGAAGTCCTCCCCGAAGACATCAAAGCCGTAGCGCCCGCCGCCCTCGCCCACCGGATCATTCTTTCTTATACCGCTATCGCCGATGGACTCACGACGAGAGCTTTCGTTGAAGACCTCCTCAAACATGTCCCTTACCAGTGAGATTGGCCGGTAGTAACTTCTGGCTGTATGTGCTGCCTGTCGTGCTCATGGGCATCGGCTTGGTGAACCTGTATTCCATTGAGAGCTTTCCGGCGTTTAGCTGGTCGTCTAACTTTTACAGGCAGGTGGTGTGGGCGGTGCTGACGGTGGGGGTCATGGGTGTAGTGAGTTTGGTGGAGGGAGGATTCTGGCGGTATCTGGCGTATGTCATATATGGAGGGGCGATAGGGCTGATGGTATTGACGATTCTGGTGGGGAGGGAAGTGAATGGGGCGCGGGCGTGGCTGGAGGTGGGCGGCATTCGGGTGCAGTCGTCGGAGTTTGCGAAGGTGGCTACGGCACTGGCTCTGGCGCGATTTTTAGAGACCTCGCCAGATTTTAGCTGGGGCAGGAGACGAGATAGAATGGTGATTCTGGGATTGGTGGGGATGCCGATGCTGCTGGCTTTCCTTCAGAAAGACACGGGGACGGCCCTCACATTTGGGGCATTTGTAGTGCCCCTTTACCGGTATGGGATGAGTGGGTGGGTGATTGTGGGTCCACTGGTGGTGGGTGGTCTGGCGTTTGTGAGCCTGGCATATGGGTGGAAGGTGGCGATAGGAGTGGGGTTTGTGCTGGGTCTGATAGGGTATCTCTGGTGGCGGAGATGGGCGGTGGCTCTGCTTCTCGGGGCGGCGCTAATGGGATGGGCCTGGATAGCTCCAAAAGTTTATGAGCGGGTCCTGGCGCCGCATCAGCGCCGACGCGTGGAGGTTCTCTTAGATCCTTACAGGGACCCGCGTGGCTCCGGCTGGAATGTGATTCAGGTGCGCATCGCCATAGAGGCGGGAGGCCTCTGGGGGAGAGGTTATGGTCAGGGCCTTCAGAGCAAGCTGGATTTCATTCCCCAGCGCCATACAGATTTTGCTTTCTGTGGAATTGCCGAGGAGTGGGGATGGGCTGGTAGCAGCCTCGTTATCGGGCTCTTTATAGGGCTTTTGTGGGCCCTGATGATCTCTGCCGAGAAGAGTAACAGTACCTTTGGGCTTATCTTTGGCTATTCAGTGGTGGGGGTTTTAGGGACGCACTTCATGATAAATTTAGGCATGATTCTCGGCCTACTCCCGGTAATCGGCATACCACTACCCTTTATTAGCTATGGAGGTTCTTCGTGGGTGGCCGTGGGATGGGGGATAGGCCTTATGCAGCGTTTTTATCGGGAGCGGAGCTTAAGGCTTTTCGGCTAATAGGGCAGATAGGATGGGTTCCTGGTGAACTTCAGGTCGGAGGGAAGGTTCCTCCTGGAGGCACTTTTCCAGGAGGGTGCGGGCTTCGATATTTCTACCGAGGCGGGCCAGGAAGAGGGCGCGGTAATAAAGCACCTCGGGCGGCTGATAGGGGAGTTCGCTGGCTTTTTGCAGGGACTCTTCGGCGGTGGCGTTATCTCCAAAGTGTAAGGCCCAGAAGGCTTTATGGATCCACCATCGGGGATTGTCGGGAGCTTTTTGAAGGATGATTTCTAAGACTTGAAAAGCCTCTCGGATGCGGCGCTGTTGTAATAGTTCCTCGTAGGTGGCCGTCAGTGCAGGTAGATAATCCGGTTTCAGGCGTCGACACTCGGTCAGGGCATGCCAGGCTTCTGAGGAGCCCAGAGCCTTGAGAAGCTTATACTTAGCAAACCACAAATCGGGCTCCTCAGGATAAAGGGCAATCCCCACATTTAGAGGGGTGAGCGCTTCCTGCAGGAGTCCCGCCTCTTGAAGAACCTGACTTTGCGTTAAGTAGTCCGTGTACATAGAGTAATGCAAATATAAGCAACTCCCGGCATATGCAAGCACTTCCAATGCATAACTGGCTTAAGAGAATCAGCAGGCGGTTCGGGCTTCTTATCGGTGTATGAACGGGGCTTGAATTCTATGTCTTCTTCCTGGTGGGGCGTTTAGGAAGAGGGATATCCGGGATCGGGTTGGCTATCTTTTTGCGTACTTTTGCCTATGGTCAGCCGGGAAGCCGATATGCAGGTGGGGCTCACTTATGATGATGTTTTACTTGTGCCCGCCTATTCGGAGGTATTGCCTGATGAAGTAGATACGAGCACGGAGCTGGCACCAGGATTTCGGCTCTCTATTCCCATACTGAGTGCGGCGATGGATACAGTGACGGAGCATCAGATGGCGATAGCGATGGCGAGTGCGGGGGGCTTGGGGATTATCCATAAGAACCTTCCGGTTTCGGTGCAGGTGGAAGAGGTTCGGCGGGTCAAGCGGTATGAAAGCGGTTTGATTGTGGATCCGATTACCCTGCCACCGACGGCCCGGGTGGGAGAGGCGCTACGGCTTATGCAGGAGCACCGGATCGGCGGTATTCCGATTGTAGAGCGGGATCGGCGGCTGGTAGGTATTCTTACGAACCGAGATCTTCGTTTTGTGAGGGAGGAGGAGCACGGGGAGCCGGTGTCGAAGTATATGACCAGGGAGCCTTTGATAACGGCGCCGGAGGGGACGTCGTTTGTGGAAGCGGAGCGGATTTTGCGGGCTCATCGGATTGAAAAGCTTCCCCTGGTAGATGCGGCGGGGCGTTTAGTGGGTTTGATTACCTATAAGGATATTTTGCGGCGGCGGAGTTATCCGCAGGCCTGTAAGGATGAACTGGGGCGGTTGCGGGTGGGAGCGGCGGTGGGGGTAGGGACAGAAGCTCTGGAGCGAGCGGAGGCTCTGATACAGGCAGGGGTGGATGTAATTGTGATAGACACGGCACATGCGCACACCAGGCGAGTCATAGAGACCCTTCGACAGATTCGGGAGAGGTTTTCGCGGCAGGTGATTATGGTGGGTAATATTGCTACGGCCCGGGCGGCGAAGGACCTGATAGCGGCGGGGGCGGATGTACTGAAGGTAGGGATTGGGCCGGGAAGCATCTGCACGACGCGGGTGGTGGCGGGTGTGGGAGTGCCGCAGCTAAGTGCGGTGATGGCGGTGGCAGAAGTGGCTCGTCCCGCCGGGGTGGGCGTCGTGGCCGATGGGGGCATCCGGTACAGCGGGGATATCGTGAAGGCCCTGGCCGCCGGCGCAGATGCCATCATGGTAGGAAGCCTTCTGGCGGGTACAGATGAGAGCCCGGGCGAAACGATTTTATATGAAGGCCGAAAGTTCAAAGTCTATCGGGGAATGGGTTCGTTAGAGGCGATGCAGGCCGGGAGCGCGGACCGTTACAGTCAGGAAGGGCGTCAGGCCTCGCATAAGTTAGTGCCCGAAGGCGTCGTGGGACGGGTACCTTATCGCGGCCGGGTGGCCGAAGTACTTTACCAGCTGGTAGGAGGCCTGCGCTCGGGAATGGGCTACTGCGGCGCCCCCAATCTATCCGCCCTTCGTCAGGCCGAGTTTATCCGGATAACGCCTTCGGGATTTGTGGAGAGCCATCCCCATTCCATTGAGATTATTCGGGAGGCTCCGAACTACACCCTTCGCTAATGCGGCAGCCTCCCCGAGCGCTCTTCACCAGTGCCCTGACATTAGCAGTTGTAATCTCACTCCTGTACTGGCTACTTCGCTTCTTTTCACCCTATCTCGAAGTGAGTTTTTTGGGGGGGGTGAGTTATATTTTAGGGCTTTTTGGGATATATGGACTTTTGCCTTACTGGTTTCCCCGGCATGAGCGTACTCCAGAGCGAATCTTTCGGTGGAATGCCTTCGTATCTCTGATTGGGCTTGCCCATAGTCTTTTGTGGCACACTCTAACGGGTATTGTGGAAAATTTCCGACTGGATGCACTTTTTGGGGGGATAGCTACGACAGGTCTTCTCTGGCAGATGGTATTCCATAGTGTTTTTGCCGCGTATCTGGTGCTTATTCGGCCTACGAAACAGAAGATGTACCTTCTTTACGGCTACTATGTCGTAGCGGCGCTGGCAATATTTTTTCTAACCTTCTGGTCAGAAACGGCATCCGGTATTCTCACGCTCTTTTTGTGGGGCAGCACGCTCCCTCTGATCTACCATAGCCAGGATGCCATTCAGGTCAGTACGCGCAATGGAACCCATTATTTTCTTCTCTTCATCACCGCCGCCTCGCTTTTTTTAGGGGTAGAGGCTTTTCCGGCGTTATTTGGGCGGGATGAGACGGTGCTTGGAACTTACACGCACAGAATTGCGATTAGCTTATTTATCTTTTATGCGGGCTTGCTTTTAGTGCCGCTGCTCACTCGTATCGGAGTAAAATATCAAAAAAGTCAGCAGCTTCTTTCCTTATTGACGACTTTTTTAGAGCAGCAGCAAAAGCAGGAGACAGCAGAAGGCATTATAGAGACCACCCGTCAGACTTTGAGGGAGCTTGCGCCGGTGGATGCGGTGTACATTCGTCTGCGTAATGCCATTCGGGTCAATGAGACTTACCCGAAATCGGTGGCATTTTTGTATCAGCATTTGCGGGAAATAGCGCCGCATCAGACTTATATTGAAGCTTTACCCAGCCTTGCGGAGGTAGGTAGAGGGCTTTCAAAAGTGGGGGCGGTTGTGATACAGCGGCCTATCGTGACGCTCCTTTCATCGGTGCCCGTAGATGCCCTTGAAGTGGTGGTCTTGGGGAAGGGAGAGGATTGCTTTGAGGCCAGTGATGTACAGCTCATAGCGACCCTTGCAGACCAGACGGCACTTTTCATAGAAGCTCTGGATCGGCGATTGTATCAAGAGGAGCGTCGTCTTTCCCGCAAGGAAATAGACTTTCTCAAAGAGACCCGGGAAGCGCTTCTGCCTCCGGTTCCGCCCATATTCCCCGGCGTTTCCTATCATGTAGTTTTTCAACAGCACGATAAAACCATCGGGGGGGACTACTATCAGATTGAGGAAGTGATACCGGAAAAGGTGATTGACTTCTGGTTATCGGATTGTGCGGGGAGCGGGATTGCGGCAGCCTATCAGATGGCTCAGGCAAGAGCCGCTCTCAATACCCTCTGGCCCGAAAAACTCTCCCCAGAGGAATTCATCCTTCGCCTCAACGATGCCCTCAGGCGCGTCTTCCACAAAAATAACTTTCTGGCGGCTACCTTTCTGCGGCTGGACCTGAATACCCAGACTTATACACTCTACCGTCCCGGTAACCCGGAAATTCTATACTGGAATCCCGAAACGCGTAAAGTGGAAGTTCTACGCCCTGCTGGCGTGGTATTAGGCAATGCCAGCTCTACCCTGGTCAAGCGCATTCTGGAAAAAACAACGGGTCCTCTCGTGCCCGGCGCTACCTGGCTCTTTTTCAGCGATGGTTTTACCGAGGCGGCGAATATGCAGGGAGAGCAGTTTGGAATGGAACGAATCCTGCATCTCTTTGAAGCTCATGCATCGGATACGCCCCAGCAGATTTCCAGCCAGATCCTCCGGGCTGTCCAGGACTTCGTGGGCGATACGCACTTAGGAGACGATGGGACCCTGATCGTTGTCCGATACCAACCATAAGTCCTTATCTTTGTCCTATGGAGACTCAAATCAGTCTCAGTCCCAGTGCCGACACCCTGAATGTGGCCCTTTCGGGTGAGTTAGACTCACTCAGCGCCCCCAAGCTATACGACCAGCTCTCCCAGGCCCTCAAAGACCAGCCCAACATCAAAAAAATCGTCTTCGAGTGTCAGAATCTCTCCTACATTTCCAGTGCGGGGGCGGGGATTTTGCTTTTGAGCCTGGATAACTTCGGTCATCGGGGGATTGACTTCGAACTTCGGAAGGTACGGCCCGAAGTGTATAACATCCTGGACCTTTTGGGGCTGACGAAGGTCATGTCAGTATCTAATGCCTAAGTACATCCTGGACTTTGCGGCCACGCCCGATAACCTGCCAGTGATTCGGCACTTTGTCCAGGAGCACCTCAAGCCACACCTTGCCGACCCCGTACGGCTCAATCAGCTTACCGTCGCTACCGAAGAGCTCTGTGCTAACTCCATCGTACATGGCAATCACAGCGACCCCTCGCAAAAACTGCGTCTGGAGCTGCGCGTAGAAAAACAAATGCTTCACATCTACCTATACGATCCGGCGCCTCCCTACAACCTTCACAAGTATCCATCGCCCCCGAAGCTTCTCAGAAAAGACACCAATCGTCCGGGCGGCCTGGGTATCTACCTGATTCGCCAGCTGATGGATAAAATCATAATCCGCCGCCGCGGCCAGAAGTCTGTCTACCACCTGGTCAAAAGTCTTGCATGAATACGGTCATAGATCCCGAAGAGCGTGCCCTCCGCCCGAAAAAGTTAGCCGATTTTATTGGTAGTCGGCCTTTTTTACCCAATCTTCGGGTCTATATGGAGGCCGCCCGAAGCCGCCGAGAACCTCTGGACCATACCCTCTTCTATGGTCCGCCCGGCCTGGGTAAAACCACCCTGGCGAATATCATTGCTAACGAAATGGGTACGAATCTCATTACCACCAGCGGCCCTGCCCTTCAGCGTCCTGCCGATTTAGCCGGCATTCTCACCCGCCTTGAGATTGGAGATGTCCTTTTCATTGACGAAATACACCGCCTGCACCCCTCTGTGGAAGAGTTTTTATACAGTGCCATGGAGGATTTCCGCATAGATATCGTGCTGGATAGCGGCCCCCATGCCCGTACCCTTCAACTGCGGCTTAAGCCCTTTACTCTCGTGGGGGCCACCACCCGAATCGGCCTCCTTACCGCCCCCCTGGTAGCCCGCTTCGGAATCACCATTCATGTAGATTATTACACAAAGGATGAGCTCACGCAGATTATCCTCCGGTCGGCCGGCCTTCTGGGACTGGTGATCACGCCAGATGCCGCAGAAGCTATCGCCCAGCGCAGCCGTGGAACTCCTCGCACCGCCAATCGGCTCCTGCGACGCATACGAGACTTTGCCCAGGTGGAAAATCGCACCCAGCTGGACCTGCCCTTCACCGAAAAAGTCCTCTCAGCCATGCAAATCGACCCCGCCGGTCTGGAGGATATAGATAAGCGCTTTCTGCTCACCCTTATAGACCGCTTTGGGGGGGGGCCGACGGGCATCCAGACCTTAGCCGTGGCCATAGGCGAAGAGGCCGAAACGGTAGAGGAAGTCTACGAGCCTTACCTGATTATGGAAGGTTTCATTGAACGCACGCCACGAGGTCGAAAAGCGCTCTCGCGTGCTTATAAACACTTTGGACGGGTCTGCCCCCCCTCCGCCCCGTCCCTTTTTGACCGGTAAAAGCCGTGCTGGCCCTGACCCGGAGCGTAAAGATTCTGGCTTATGGTCTGGGCTTTGATGCATGCGGGATTACCCTCGCTCGGCCACTTGATCAGGCCTATAAGCGGTATTTAGAGGCGCTCTTTGAGGGGCGTCTGAGCGGTCTGCGTTACCTTACGGAAAATCCGGCCCTTCGTCAGGATCCTCGCGTGCTCCTGCCCTCAGCACAAACCCTGATTATCCTCCTCAAAAGTTACTATCAGGGGGTTCGGAGCAGGCCACCTATCGCCCAGTATGCCTGGGGTAAAGACTATCATCAGGTACTGCGCCGAAAGGTGGAGATTATTGGAGATTACCTTTTGCGCAAGGGAGGAGCTGGCACAGAGGTGCGCCCTTTCATAGATACCGCCCCTATCTTAGAAAAGGCGTATGCTCAGCAAGCGGGGTTAGGCTGGATTGGGAAAAATACACTTCTTATTAATCCAAAGCTCGGTTCTTATACTTTTATTGCGGGTCTGGCAACGAATCTTTTTCTTATGCCGGATGCGCCTTTCGGGCGAGATTTGTGTGGGACCTGTCAGCGCTGTGTGGAGGCATGTCCGACGGGGGCTCTGGAGCCCTATCGGCTGGATGTGCGGCGATGCATTGCCTACTGGACGATAGAGGCCCCGACGCTTTCGGAGGGGGCTCCCTCCTCAGGATCGTGGATTTTCGGATGTGATGAGTGTCAGGCGGTGTGTCCGTGGAATCGCTTCGGTCGGCCACACGGGGAAACGGCTTTTCAGCCGCAGCCTTACTTCGCCTGGCAGGTAAAAGACTGGGCTGTTGCTACTAAAAGCCAGATTCGGAGTGCTACCCGCCACTCCGCCATCCGAAGGGCTCGCCCCGAAAAGCTGAAGGCCATTGCCCGGCAGCTCTGCGCAAGTAGCGAGGATGCGAATATAAGGGAGGGGCAGTTTGAACTTTGTGAAGGGGGTAGGAGGTGACGGGTGTACCTGGGTGGGGTATGCCATCCGCCTCTGGCAGGCAGCACACCTGTAAAATTTTTTGACCTGCATTCAGGCAGCTTTTGGATTAGATTAGCGTTGGTTTTATTATTTTACACGAGTTGTAGAATTTGTTTTTTCAGGAATCCGTGTGCAAAGGCGCTCCCGTTCATGGTTTTTCGGCCTTCCAGGCGTAGCTGGAGGATTTCCAGCACGCCTTCGCCGCAGGTCACGAGGAGTCGGTCTTTATCAAAGTAGAGGGTACCCGGTGCTATATGCAGGGTTCGGAGGTGATGAGGTATGGCCTGTAGAATCTGCAGGCGTTTGTCATGGAAGGTAGTCCAGGCGAGGGGTTGGGGATATAGAGCCCGAATGAAGTTGTAAAGGTCTCGGGCGGATTTTTTCCAGTCAATGCGGGTGTTGCTGGGGGTGAGTTTGGGGGCATAAGGAGGGTCTGGCACGTTTGGCTGAGGAAAGGGATAGAGGGTTCCGAGTGCCAATCCCTCGAGGACCTGAAGGATACCACGGGCGCCGACTTCGGCGAGGAAGGATTCCAGATCTCCGGCTGTCCATGTTTCGGGAAGCGGATACTTTTCTTGCCAGAGAAGATAGCCCGTGTCAATACCCTCGTTGATCCGGAAGATAGAGAGACCGGTTTCCGTTTCTCCGTGAATGATAGTCCAGGGGATGGGAGCAGGACCTCGGTAGGCAGGGAGAAGGGAAGGATGAAGATTCAGCGCGCCAAAAGGAGGGATCTCCCAGATGGCCCGGGGCAGAATCCGGTAAGCAATAACGATAAAGGCATGAGCCTCAAGGCTTCTCAGACGGTCAGGAAGGGTAGGGTCCCGGGGAGAAGAGACTTCCCATACAGGGAGGCCAATTTTCTGAGCGACTTCTTTGATAGGGGTGGGCGTGGGCTGATACCCGCGGCCTGCCGGCCTGTCAGGATTCGTGATAACCGCCATAACCTCGTGAATAGACTGCGCTAAGGCCTGTAAAGTAGGCACCCCAAAAGCTCCATTACCAAAAAAGACAACTCGCATTAGACGACGACGTTGATTATTTTGCTGGGCACAACGACGATGCGCTTGATGGGTTTATCCTGGGTGTAGCGTTCCAGGCGGGGGTCTATGCGAATGCGGGTTTCAATTTCAGCAGGCGAAATATCTGCGGGAAGGTCAATGTGGAATCGGAGTTTTCCATTGACGGAAACGGGATAGGTGATGGTTTCGGTCTGCAGGAGAGCGGGGTCGTAGGTGGGCCAGGGAGCCTGCTGAAGGGGTTTTTGATGGCCGAGTCTTTCCCAGAGTTCGCAGGCGATGTGGGGCGCGAAGGGTTCCAGCAGGATCAGAACAGGCTCCCATATCGCTCGTCTTCGGCATCCCAGGCGCTGCATTTCATTGAGAAACGACATAAAGTGAGAGACACAGGTATTGAAGCTGAGCCGCTCTATATCTTCAGTGATGCGTTTGATGAGGAGGTGAAGCTGTCGAAGCTCCTCTCGGGTGGGCTCGTCGTCAGGAAGGGAGAGAGGTGAGTAAGGCTCAATAGCATCGGTCTGGGTGAGGAAACGCCAGAGACGACGTAGAAACTGATAGGGGCCCAGAATGCCGCGGGGATCCCAGGGCTTGGTCTGAGTAAGAGGCCCCAGAAACATCTCATATAACCGAAAAGTATCTGCGCCGTAAGCTTCGCAGAGTTCGTCGGGGGTTACTGCATTGTGGAAAGATTTAGACATTTTTTCAGTAAGCGGTTCAGCATGAAATAGGCCTTCGGAGTTAGGGACGAATTCGGCATCTTTATATTCGGGCATCCACTGGCGGAAGGCGTTGATGTCTACCTGCGTGTCGTTTGCGAGATGGATATCGATGCGGATGGGAAGGTAGAGGTCTTTCTGGTCAGGCGGGATAAGGTCGGCGGAGACGAAGCGATGGGCAGATTTATCCTTGTAGATGAGGAGGGAGCGGCCGAGGATCATGCCCTGGTTGACGAGCTTTCGGAAAGGTTCTTTGACGGGGGCCAGTCCGAGGTCGTGGAGAAAGTGCGTCCAGAAGCGAGCGTAGAGGAGATGACCGACGGCGTGTTCGGAACCGCCCACATATAGATCTACGGGCATCCAGTAGCGAAGTTTTTCGGGGTTGGCAGGGGAGGTGTCGTTGTGGGGGTCGCAATAGCGCAGGAAGTACCAGCTGGAGCCGGCCCAACCGGGCATGGTATCGGTTTCGCGCTGCCCCCCCTGGTAGTTTACCCATTCCTGGATGCGGGCGAGGGGCGAGCGTCCATCTCCGGTGGGTTCATAACGATCAACGGGAGGCAAAGTAACTGGTAGCGCCTCAAAGGGGATTGGCTCCGGAATCCCCTCCCGCCAGACAATGGGGAAGGGCTCGCCCCAGTAGCGCTGGCGAGAAAATACCACATCCCGAAGGCGGTACTGGACAGCAGGTTTACCCTTTCCATCTTGAGCCAGGGCCTCCCGAATACGAGCAATAGCCTCGGATACGGGAAGCCCCGTGAGGAAGTCAGAATCGATCAGAACACCCTCTCTGGCCTCATAGGCCCGATCTTCGGCAGAGATACCGCTGAGGATGCTTCGAATGGGTAGTCCGAAATGTTTGGCAAAGATCCAGTCGCGCTGGTCGTGGGCGGGTACGGCCATGATAGCTCCCGTCCCATACCCCATCAACACATAATCGCTGATCCAGATGGGAAGTTTCTCACCGGTGTAGGGATGAATGGCGTAACTTCCCAAAAAGACCCCTGTGGGGGTGGCCCCTCCAATCATCCGCTCACGTTCGGATCGGCGCTGGACCGCTTCCTGATAGATTCGGATGGACTCTTTTTGCGCGGGTGAAGTGAGTTTTTCTACCAGGGGATGCTCGGGAGCCAGCACGAGAAAGGTAGCGCCCCAGAGCGTATCCGGTCGGGTGGAGAAAACTTCCAGGCGGACTTTTTCAGCGTCGGGGGTTTCAGCCTCAAAGTAAATCAGAGCGCCTTCGGATCGTCCGATCCAGTTGCGCTGCTGCTCTTTGATGGCTTCTGGCCAATCTATTTCGTTCAGGCTTTCCAGCAGGCGCTCTGCATAAGCCGTGATTCGGAGAAACCACTGACGCATGGGAACCCGATACACGGGATGCCCTCCCCGCTCCGAAAAGCCATCCTTAACTTCTTCGTTAGCCAAAACGGTGCCGAGGGCAGGGCACCAGTTCACTATACCTTCAGCTGTGTAGGCCAAGCGATAGTGCATAAGTACCTCAGCTTGCGCCTTTTCGCTCCAGCTTTTCCACTCCCGGGCGGAAAAAGTGCCCGTGTAAGTGGTGGCCGCCTCTACGGAAGCATTTCCGGAAGTTTCAAAAATGCTTATAAGTTCCTGAATGGGGCGGGCTTTTTGGAGCTTTTTATCGTACCAGTGGGAGAAAAGCAGCAGAAAGATGTACTGGGTCCACCTGTAATACTGGGGGTCACAGGTTTTTACGGCGCGCTTCCAGGGGTAGCCGAGGCCGATTCGTTTGAGCTGGGCGGTATAGCGGGCGATATTCTCTTCGGTCGTGACGGCAGGATGAATCCCCGTCCGAAGCGCGTAGTTCTCCGCCGGCAGACCAAACGCATCAAATCCCATGGGATGAAGTACCGCATAACCCTGATGCCGCTTATACCGCGCCACAATGTCCGTAGCGATGTACCCCAGTGGGTGCCCCACATGAAGGCCCGCCCCCGAAGGATAAGGAAACATGTCCAGTACATAATACTTGGGCCGCAACGGGTCTTCCTGAACTTCGTAAATACCTTCTTTTTCCCAGTGGGCCTGCCACTTCTTATCCAGGGCGGAAAACCCCATAGGGTGCAAAAGTACAGCCCTTGCGGCGGATAGGCTATCCAGTGGCCGACAGGAAAAAGGATGGGCTACCTTTGTGGCATGGCATTAGCAGCAGGTATTGTGGGTCTGCCCAATGTAGGAAAGTCCACTCTCTTCAATGCGCTGAGCGGAACGGCCCTGGCCGCCGCCGCGAATTACCCTTTCTGTACCATAGAGCCCAATAAAGCTATCGTGCCCGTTCCAGACCCACGCCTGCAAGAGCTCAGTCAGATTGTCCCTACCGAGCGCATTACCCCCACGACCCTCACCCTGGTAGATATTGCAGGGCTGGTACGAGGCGCTCATGCCGGTCAGGGCCTGGGAAATCAGTTTTTAGCCCATATCCGGGAAGTAGAGGCCATCCTTCATGTGCTGCGGTGCTTTGAAAATGCCGAAATCATCCATGTAGAGGGACGAGTGGACCCCTGGCAGGACCGGGATATCGTCGAGCTGGAGCTCCAGCTCAAAGACTTAGAAACCCTCCACAAAAGCCTGCCCCGCATAGAGCGAGAGGCCAAACTCGCCGCCAATCCCGAAGCTCGAACCCTCTTAGAGGTTTTACGCCGGGCGGAAGCCCATCTCAATACTGGCCAGAGCCTTCGCCGTCTACCCCTATCTCCGGAAGAAAAAAACTTCCTCCTGCCCTTTCACTTTCTGACCCTCAAGCCGGTGCTCTATGTGGCCAATATCGACGAAAAGAGCCTGCCCGAAGGCAATGCATACAGTAAGTTCGTGGTAGAAAGAGCCAGCGAAGAGGGGGCAGAAGCCGTGGTGCTGTGTGCTGCGCTGGAAGCCCAGATCGCCCGGATGCCGCCAGAGGAGCAAAAAGAGTTCCTGGCTCTGTACGGGCTGGAGGAACCGGCCCTGCCCCGGCTCATTCAAAAAGCCTATCGCCTGCTGGGGCTGATAACCTTTTTTACGGCCGGACCCAGGGAGATACGGGCCTGGACCGTGCGAAAAGGCACCCTGGCCCCCCAGGCCGCCGGTAAAATCCACTCCGACATGGAACGGGGATTTATCCGGGCCGAAGTCATAAGCTACGAAGACTTTATCCAGTACAGGGGCGAAGAGGGCGCCAGAGCAGCAGGACGGCTCCTTCTGCAGGGAAGGGAGTACGAAATGCAAGAGGGAGATGTGGTGTATTTTCGGTTTGCCGTCTGAAGGGGGGCTATTAAGTCAATCCGAGCGAAGGCTCCCTGCAAAGAGCATGCGCAGATAAAGCCCGGTAACATCACCATGGCTTTGTTCACCCCTGATAGGGTTAGAGGGCCGGCCGCTGTAGAATCATTTCACCACCTCTGCCAGAATAATAACATCCAGAGGTAGTCGCCTTTTTCTATCGGGTATGATAGATGATAGAAGGTAAGCCAGCGCAAATACGGGAAGGTTGAAGAATAAAACTATGATGGCGTAATACAGATACCTCAGTGGTCCCCGGCCAAATGGAAGTTTGTGTCTGAGATCGCGCCATAAAAGCTCTACTGCCAACTGAGCCAGCGTTTGAATGGCAGGGGTGGTCCTTACAACGTGTATGGGCCGAAACCCATGTTTTTCTAACAAGTAAGCCAGACCTTCCGGAGTGAATCGTCTCATGTCGTGGGGATGGGGCTCTTCTGGCCAGGTCATGGAAACCGATATCAAAACCTTTCCACCTGAACGCAAGAGCCTGTAAAATTCTTTTATCACATCGTCTGCTTCTTTTACGTTGCCCAGTACTTCCGTGCAAATAATAGCATCAAAAGATTCCGCTTTCAGAGGCAGGGGAAGTTCATGGGCATATATTATCTCGGGCGTACTCTGCCCGGGGTCCCCGTATTCGACACCGAGATAGGATTCGTACCGGAAAAGATGCCGGTAGGGCATCGTACCACACCCATAATCCAAAAACGCACCTCGAAGAAGGGGAGCTAACTTCTTAATGTGGTTGTACAGGCTCTTTCGGGATATGTAGATAATGTTTACAAACCAGCCCAGGGGGAAAGAGGGACTGAACTGCTGGTGCAGGTAATACTGCCTGAGTTTCTGTAAAGACTTTTTCAAGTAACCCATACTACCGAGCTTTATGTTTCAGGACTAAAGAGGGACTCTGTGTAAAAGGGCATGACGACCGTAAAGTTATGGTTTTTGATTTCAGGTGGTGCCACGGATCCGTCTGAGCACATCCTGCTCAGATTCATGTGGCTGAAAGACTTGCGAACATGTTCGTTTGTGGGGCTTCTCTGGGTTTCTGGTGCAGGGAGGTAGTATGAGACACCGGCCGTGAAAGCCGCAATGCGTACAGGGTTCTGCTCATGAAGGTGGTTTTTGAAGAAACAGGCTCTCTTACCCTGTGAAACCTGCCTGTCAGGGAATCTGACGGGTCTGAGTTGGGGAGGCACAGGCTATAAGACTTTTTTCGTACTTTTGCTTCGGCACGCTTTGAGAGTCAGAGGCGGCCATTTAGCTTTTGCCGAAGTGGCGGAACTGGTAGACGCGCACGTTTCAGGGGCGTGTGGGGTTCTCCCGTGTGGGTTCGAGTCCCACCTTCGGCACGGGCCTGTAGCTCAGCGGTTAGAGCAGCGGACTCATAATCCGTTGGTCGGGGGTTCAAATCCCTCCGGGCCCACCCGTGCAGGCTACCCTCACTTATTCTGGACAGGGACTTTACTTTACAGGACAGGCCGATAGCGGGCATTCGCTTTCTTTTGACTCGCCCGAGGAAGTTGGAGGTACGAATGCCGCCGCCCGTCCCATGGAGGGCCTCCTCCTCGCTATGATGGCCTGCTTCTCGGCCGATGTGGTGAGCATCCTTCAAAAAAAGCGCAAAGCGGTTACCGCCTATCAGCTTACGGCGCAGGCTGACCGGGCCGAAGACTTTCCCAAAGTCTTCACCGCCATTCGCCTCCACCTGATGGTCCGGAGCTCGGATGCCCAGCCCGCCGATGTGGAGCGAGCCATCGAGCTTGCCCGTACGAAGTACTGTTCGGCCATGACCATGTTTGAAAGGGCAGGCTGTGCTATTTCCATCACTTATGAGCTTCAACGATAATAGCACGCCCGTAGATGGCGCATACGCCTGTTGAAGCCGCCTTCATAGCGCTTCTGGCAGCGATTGAGGAGGAGAGCGAAAAGCTGCAGGCCAGCATCCGGGAATGTATCGCCCAGGCAGACCTTCCCGCCGCCCAGCATTATCAGGATAAGCTCAAAAAACTTTTATCTTTTCGTGCAAATCTCATAAAGGCTCATCGCAAGTGGCGCGAAGAGTGAGTGAAAATCTTGCTAACGCCGGATATTAGATTCAATATCCTTTTCAAGCTCCACAGTTATGTGTCTCCGGCCCTCTATTGGCGTTTCAAAAAGCTAATCTGAGTTCAGTTATCTGATTGCGGGAAAGCGGGGAGCCTCAAAAGAAAGTTCAGTTTTACATTTTACCCGGATTTGCTGGCTGTGTTTAACTTTGGGTGGGTGAAGGACTACTATCGGGTTCTGGGATTGCCGTTTGGGGCATCGGTAGAGCAGGTTCGAGCCCGGTATCGGGAGCTGGCCCGGCTTTATCATCCGGATGTGAGTGCGGATCCGGAGGCGGAGGAGAAGATGCGCCAGCTCAACGAGGCTTATCGTATCCTGTCCAGTCCGGAGATGCGCCTGCGTTATCATTTGTTTCTTGCGGCCCAGCGAGAGCGAAGGCGCCGCGCCCGCCAGAAAGCCTTCCAGAAAGTCTGGGCCGCATACCAGGGCCGAACTGCCCCCTCACCCGCCTTTCAGAATATCCCCTTTTACCTGCGATATATACTCGTTGGCCTGCTCCTCACTGTGTTTGGTTCGGCCGTTGTGTATCATTTTTATCACCCTTTTCTGGTGAAAAAAGCCGATTTAGCAGAATATGGCTGGTCTGCATGGCCGCCTTTTCTGGAGTTACCCCCTACCCTCACGGAGATATACCTTCAAGGTAATCGCTTTTCGGAGGTGCCCGAGGTAATATGGGACCTTTCCCGGCTTCAAGTGTTGCGGTTAGATAGAAATAAGTTGCATCGCCTTTCCTCCCGAATAACTCTTCTTAGAGACTTAGAGGTGCTTTCTCTGCGGGAGAATAAACTCACGGCCTTACCGAGGGGCTGGGGCGAAATGCATCGGCTGCGCGAAGTGGACCTTCGAGATAATCGCCTTAGAGAGGTGCCGCTGGAACTACTGGATTTACCTAACCTGGTCCGATTGGATTTGCGGGGCAATCCCCTTTCATCAGAGATGCGATGGATTCTGACCCGGCGGCGCCATCCCGCTATTCTCTGGGATGAGCCGGCGGGGGAACGGGATCATAGCCTGAGGTACCCCACGGATGACAGCGCAGAAGCCGTTTCAGGGCCAGCCAGCCTCCCCTCCACACCCCATGCCAGCGAATAGCCTCTATCGCATAGTTCGAGCAGGTCGGCTGATGCCGGCAGCTCTGCGGCAAATATGGCGATAAAATTCTCTGATACACCTGGATCAGAAAAATAATGACCCTTCCCATTTGCGGTAAGCGCGCTCGTAAAGGTCCCTCATGAGGGGGAAGAGTTCATTCAGGGAAGGCATGCCAGCGCTTTCCCAGCTCCAGAGGAGCCACACCTCCGCAGTGCCCAGGCCCGCCTCCCACTCAGGATACAAATAGCGATGCGCCTCCCGTAAAAGGCGACGCACCCGATGACGCTTGGATGCTCGCCGGAGTACCCTTTTACGAACGGAAAAAGCCACCTTGACCGGCGGCTCTGATAAGGCTATTGGAAAAAACACTGCCTTCAGTCCCAGAGCGCCTTCGCGCTGATAGAGGCCAAACTTCCAGAGGTATCTAAATGCGGCATTGCCGCGCAGGCGCGCCGACCGAGGAAGCGTATATCGAAACTTAGTAGGGCTTTCCGGCAATGGTGTCGCTTACAGTGAGGTAATGACGGCCTTTGGCCCGACGACGGGAGAGTACCGCCCTCCCCCAGCGCGTCCGCATCCGGGCTCGAAACCCATGCGTTCGTAACCGCTTTGTGCGACTGGGCTGATAGGTGCGCTTCGGCATGCCACAAAAGTACAAACCTCAAGGCATGTGGGATGAGGTCGTCCCTCACCAATCAATCGGTCCCGCCCCATAACCCCTTTCACAAAGGTATCCCTTCACTAACCAGTCAGAGCATCTTATACCAATCTGAGCTATAAACTACCTTAACCCCCAACCCCAGCCCTTCCCCCTCACGAGGGGGAAGGGTTTGGGAAAGGGGTCTCTATCTTACTCAACTTCATATACGAATCCTGCGCCGTCCTCTGGTATTAGCCAGAGGCCCTCATAGCTTTTCCTCATGGGCTACCTGCACGCCGCTCCGCACCGGGGGATAGCGGCGTGAGGAAAGGGGCGAGAGCTCCGGCTATCTACTACCTCTATTCATCGTAGTACTCTACGACCTTTCCATCGGGAAAGACCTTGATGTAAAAATCCTTCCCATTGAGCTTCACCCGAGCCAAGCCTTCGCTGGAAGACTCGACCCAATCATACTTAGGTGGGACGACCTCCCGACCCGTTTTGTCTATTAAGCCATACTTCCCATTGAGCTTCACCCCAGCCAAACCTTCGCGGAAAGACTCTATCTCATCATACTTAGGTGGGACGACCTCCCGACCCGTTTTGTCTATAAAGCCCCACTTCCCATTGAGCTCCACCGCCGCCAAACCTTCGCGGAAATCCCCTATCCAATCATACTTAGGTGGGACGACCTCCCGACCGGTCTTGTCTATAAAGCCATACTTCCCATTGAGCTTCACCCCAGCCAAACCTTCGCTGAAATCCCATACCTTATCATACTTTGGTGGGACGACCTCCCGTCCGGTCTTGTCTATAAAGCCCATCTTGCCGATAAACTCATCATCTCCCTTCCACTTTCCAATACCCACCTCCGCCAACCCTTCTCGGAAATCGCTTGCCTCATCATACTTAGGTGGGACGACCTCCCGACCCGTTTTGTCTATTAAGCCATACTTCCCATTGAGCCCCACCCGAGCCAAACCTTCGCGGAAAGACTCTATCTCATCATACTTAGGTGGGACGACCTCCCGACCCGTTTTGTCTATCAAGCCCCACTTCCCATTGAGCTTCACCCGAGTCCAACCTTCGCGGAAAAGCTCTGCAAAGTTATAATATCCTGATCGGACCATATCCCGACCCGTCTGGTGCATAAAGACCCACTGGCACTTGCGTCCCATTAGAGCCAAGCTTTCGCTGAAAGGCTCTGCATCATCATACTTCGGTTGAATCAACAATTTCTCATCTGATGTGCAATATCTCCATGGCTTGCCCATACAATGAACCGAGTAATAGGATAACGATTTTTACCTTGTATATGCTCACTTTAGTAATCTCATCATTTCTAAATATTCCGGTTTGTTTAGCTCCGCCTGCAATCTTGTAACATCTTCATTTTTTTGGATATCCCTTGTACAACGGCTGACAATACAGATATTGCCTTCTACTTCTAAGACACGAACCCCTGAGTTTTTGAGTTCAGTTAGCAAACTATCCCTAAATCTTATGTAGTCTGAGATTAATCTCCCGTACTCAGTGTCAACGTAGTTAAAAACTTTCTTGAAGCTCTCGTTGCTTATGATTTGCTCATAAATCCTCGGTTGATTCTTTTTGGCATACAATAGATAGGTCAGAATGAAATACTTGAACTCATAATATGCAGTAAGCTCGTAAACATTAGAAAAATAATCTATCCAATCCTGAGGATTCTTGATTTGATTTAGATAATAGTTTCTTAGTTGGAACCATGTAAACGCACCTCTATAATATGCATGCCATTCATCAAGCAATCCATAGACTCCCTCAGATTGAGTAGAAGAGGTACCGATGATGTAATCATTATAACGAAATGTTCGTTTATCTGGTGATATATAGGAAGCCAACATTTTAGAAGGGAAAGTTTGAGTAACTGGTACTAAAACCAGTTGATTATTTAGTGGATAAACATGATAATCCTTGTCGTTACAAAGTCTATTTTTTACCATTTCATCATAAGGATGCCCCACATAAGCATGGGTAAGCTCATGAACAACGGTAGAGATGTCTTCTAAATTTCCTTTTTCTGTGTAGGTATCTACATACGCTAAGATGGATCCCGAATGCGAAACAGTTATTGTACCGCCATTACAATAAGAAAAATCGTATTTACTTTTTTGGCTGGTGGCACTGGTTACGATCTCATATCCAATGGGATCGTATGCCCTCAAAAGTTCCAAAACTCTTTTTTCAGTTTGCGCCTTAGTGTAGGTCTGTGCTCTCAAAAATACACTAAACCACACCAGCATACAAAGTATTGGCAATATGCGTAACATACAATGTTATGTCTATCCTTTGTCAGAGCTGTTGTGTTATGGCGTCGTGATTGACGCAGAGACTGATTTCTTATTTCTGCCTTACTTTTTTTCTTAATGCTAAATAGTAAATAATAAATCCTATCAGAGCAGGCACATAAATGAAGAACCTTACATAGTTGCCCACGTCATTGAATATAGACTCAGGTGCAATGATAGCAAGCACTATGAATAATGGGAGTAATATCACGGCAATTCCAAAAATGACATGCATATAAGTAGGTATTTTCTTAAGAGATTTATCAATAACATCGGATCGAAGTGCCAGATCGCCTATTGCTTTAGCTCCTTCTTCGGGAAGAAAGATAGTGAAAACATCCCCTTGCCTGGTTTTTATGGTCAGTTTTACATTGAGATCTCTATCTCCATAAATATTCGGATAAGGTTCCGCTTTTATATTCGCAATATCAGAAATCAGGATAGAAAATTTGAGATTATCTGACTTGTCAAAGAAATTAAGTTGCCTATCCGCTATCTCAATCGAAGAAGCAGAATACTTACGCATTGGCACAAATATCAGTAAGAATAATACGATAGCAGGTATAGATACTAATAATAACGCCATATTAACATCATATCCGTCAAGGATAAGCAATAATAGCAATCCCGAGGCCACGATAACCAAAATAAAAAGCCTAATAGAAAGCTGTGCTTGTGTGCCCTTAACTGTGGAGCATTTAAACTTTTTCATATAAATATACAAAATTTGACTATCTTAAGGTTTTCAAATGCAGAATTTTTAACCTAAAATTTTGAAGAGTATTCCTTTCATCTGATATCCTAAGAGTTACAAACATAGTGCAATGTTAGGGATAATTTTCCATTCCTTAATCATGAACACGCTGGGTGCACCAGGGAGGCACCCATGCAGGGGAGATAAACCATTGCACTGCTGAAGCACGAATGATTTTTTCCGGGATACGGGCATAGGTGAGACTGCTGTACAATGTTCTGGGAGCACTAAACCTGAGGTAGCCCGGTTTGAACCGGTCTCAGAGGGAATAGGCAATAGCGCTCTTTAGGCAAAGGGGCCGATACGGTTCGCTTATAGAGAGATGTAGGAGGCGGGCGCTTTGGGGCCGAGATTACGGTTCTTTGCTGGGTAGGAATATGCGATAAGAGGCTTTGCGTGAGGGATGCGGAGGGCGCCCATAGGGCGGTCTCGCCGAAGGCGAGACGAAGCGTTAGCGCACCCCGCAGGAGACTGTTGCAAAAGTCTCGGTGGCAGGCCTTAAGCCAACTGAATCAAAAAACACCTATACCCCTCAAAAAGAAAAATC
>Ga0197142_1001044_pt1 | contig 25634 bp, 22 predicted proteins | sample GBS60_MetaG_FD_148614 | JGI IMG/M metagenome (GOLD analysis project Ga0197142, IMG submission 148614) | Sediment microbial communities from Great Boiling Springs, Gerlach, Nevada, United States - GBS 60_MetaG | ecosystem: Environmental > Aquatic > Thermal springs > Hot (42-90C) > Sediment... | reverse complement strand
GGTGGCGACGGTATTAAGAGCCTGTCTGCAACCGATCGAGCGACTATTTGTAACATGGGCGCTGAACTCGGCGCAACAACATCGATCTTTCCAAGCGATGAAATAACTCGCGACTTTCTCAAAGCCCAAGGACGTGAGGATGATTGGCGAGAACTACTGCCCGACCCAGACGCCGAGTATGATGAAGTTATCGATGTAAACTTGGACATGCTTGAACCTCTAATTGCTCTGCCACACAGTCCGGACAACGTGGTTAGGGTTGTTGAGGTTGAAGGTACAAAAGTTGATCAGGTAGCTATAGGAAGTTGCACCAATTCTTCGCTTAGAGACTTAATGGTAGTCGCAAGTGTCTTAAAGGGACGGACTGTCCATCCTTCGGTAAGTCTTGTCATCTCACCAGGGTCAAAACAGGTCTTTGAAATGGTGGCAAGAAATGGAATGCTTGCAGATCTAATATCTGCAGGCGCAAGGATACTCGAATCAGCTTGCGGACCGTGCATAGGAATGGGCCAAGCGCCAAAAACCGGTGGAGTATCCGTCCGCACGTTTAACCGGAATTTCGAAGGCAGAAGTGGCACAAAGACCGCGCAAGTTTACCTATCCGGCCCCGAAGTCGCTGTAGCTGCTGCGATTAATGGAGTAATCTCAGACCCGAGGAAACTAGGTCAACCACCAATTCTTGATCTGCCGCAAAGATATATTGTCGATGATCGTATGATTATTCCGCCTAGCGAGAATCCTGAATCGGTGGAAATAGTCCGTGGCCCCAACATCAAGCCGCTGCCAGAAAACACTCCGCTTCCAGAAAGTATTCGCGGAAAAGTGCTCCTGAAAGTCGGAGACAATATTACCACCGATCATATAATGCCAGCAGGATCCAAGGTTTTACCTTTAAGATCCAACATACCGGCAATATCGGACTACGTGTTTTCATCTGTGGATCCGGAGTTTTCTAATCGAGCGAGACAATGCGGTGGAGGAATTATCGTGGGAGGGGAAAATTACGGCCAGGGATCTTCACGAGAGCATGCGGCTTTGGCTCCGATGTATTTGGGCATTAAAGCCGTTGTAGCAAAGTCTTTTGCACGAATCCACCGCCAAAATTTGGTCAACTTCGGCATATTGCCGCTTAAGCTTATAAATCCGGCAGACTACGAACTTATCAACCAACTTGATGATATTGAAATTCCGGGAGTTGCAGAAGCGCTTCGTAACGGTCAAACCGAGCTCGATTTGATAGATAAGACAACGAACGCGCGGATAAAGGTAACTCATGATTTATCGGAACGCGAGAGAAGGGTCGTCCTTGCAGGTGGAAGGCTAAACTACATCAAAGCAAAGGGATAAACTGGATAATTCGCAGCAATAATCTCGACTGCCTGTTTAACTCCTAGCAGCTTACGGGCAAGAAGAGAGCGTTATGAGGACGCTGTTTTTAAATCCTCCGTCATATCAGGGCTTTGATGGCGGGGCCGGATCACGTTATCAGGCCAAGCGCGAAATCAGATCATTTTGGTATCCCACCTGGCTTGCTCAGGCGGCAGCGCTTACACCTGATAGCAAACTTGTTGATGCTCCTGCAGATGGTTTGTCAACAGAAGATGTCCTGAACATTAGCAAAGATTTCGATCTGGTCATCATCTATACGAGCACACCATCGTTCGAAAACGATGCCGAGATTGCTACGCTCATCAAAGCTCAACAACCTGATTGTCTTATTGGATTTGTTGGTCCACACGTCACTGTGTTGCCGGAAGACTCGCTTCGTGCTGCTCCTGCTGCAGATTTCGTTGCGCGCAAGGAATTCGATTTTACAGCACGCAAAATAGCCAGCGGAGCGAAACTATCGGAGATAGAAGGATTAAGCTGGCGTGACACGGACCGCAGCATCAAACATAATTCAGATCCTAACCCTATAGCCGACCTTGACAGCCTACCATTCGTAATCGACGTCTATAAACGCGACCTAACTATAGAGAACTACTACATAGGTTACCTGAAGCATCCTTATATATCTCTTTATACAGGCAGAGGATGCCCCGCATGCTGCACATTTTGTCTTTGGCCCCAAACCATATCCGGTCACAGTTATCGTGTCCGAAGTCCAGCGTCCGTTTTTCAAGAACTTGCACAAGCAAGAGAATTGTTTCCGCAGGTACGAGAGTTTTTCATTGATGATGACACATTCACGGCCGATCCGTGTCGCGCCGAACAGATAGCCAAAGGAATTGCAGACCTTGGTATCACCTGGTCCACAAGCTCCCGCACAAATGTACCCTACGAAACACTCCGCATATTGAAAGAATCAGGTTTGCGGTTGCTTATGGTGGGCTTCGAATCCGGAAGCGACGAGATACTCCGCCGATCGCGTAAGGGTATTACAACCGATATGTCTCGCAAGTTTGTTCGCGACTGTAAACAGCTCGGCATTAAACTCCACGGCACGTTCATACTCGGATTGCCTGGAGAAACAAGAGAAACTATCGAACAAACTATTAGGTTCGCATGCGAGCTCGACCCCGATACTATACAGGTATCCGTAGCAGCCCCTTATCCAGGCACTGAACTTTACCGACAGGCCGTTGAAAACGGTTGGCTAGTATCTTCGAAAATGGTGTCGCATAACGGAACCCAAATTTGCCCACTCAGCTACCCCGATTTGTCGGGCGAAGAGATATTGGAGTCGGTAAATCGCTTCTACAAGAACTTTTACTTCCGTTCAAAGGTTATTGCCCGAATGATTGTCGAGATGATATCCGTGCCCGAGCTCAGACGGCGGCGCATGCGTGAGGGAATAGAGTTTATAGCATTTCTCAAACGACAAAGAGACATTCGATCTCAACAGGAGCGTTCCGAGTTTGCCAATTGAACCTTTCAACGAGGCCAAGAATCCAAGGAGAATTACATCGACGGAACCCGTTGAAGAAATATAGTGTTAACTTCGTAGATAAGTGCGATATCTGGAATGATGGCATTATCTAAACGGTAAAAACAGAAATGGAGGACCAATTTGGATCAGAGGCTTGTTGAATTGGCAATACCAGAAAGTAGTAATGGAGCGCAACCAAACGAACACAGGTCAGAAGAAATACGAAAACGGCGTAATAAGGTGAAAGTTCTGATAGTTATGTCGTTCGCCGTGACGTTTGGTGCATTGGCGGATATATCCCTGCGTAACGGTATGAAGAACGTAAGCGAGACAGTATTCCAAAGCCCAGCTCATGCATTCGTTGTTACTATCACGAATGCATACGTAATCGCCGGTATTTTACTTATGATTGCATTCTTGGTTTTGTATCTTGTTTCTCTTTCCTGGGAAAACCTGAGTTTCGTGTTGCCGCTTACGGCTGCGGATTACGTATTGGTTACACTAATGGCCCACTTTCTACTGCACGAAGACGTCTCGCCAATAAGATGGCTGGGCAGCATACTCGTAGCAGTCGGAATTGCTGTTGTGGCGAGGACTTAAATGCTGGCGATAGGAATAGCTCTAGGTCTGGCAATATTATTTGCCTCTATTGGAGACATTCTTTTGAGCACTGGTATGCGAGAAAACGGCGAACTCAAGATTAGCGGATTACAGGATATTTTGTTAGCACTCCGCCGGATGTTTACTCAACCCAAAGTGCTTTTGGGCCTGCTGGCAATGACCGGATATTTCGGTTCTTATATGGCTGCCCTAACAATGATAGACGTTAGCGTGGCAAATCCGCTTACTGCGCTGAGTTATCTGATAGCTACTGTCTATGCAATTGCAATTCTGCGAGAGCGAGTATCTGTGGCGCGTGCTGTCGGCATTGTGCTAATTGTGCTCGGCGCAATATTTGTCGGCCTCAGCTCATAGTTAGGTCCTCGTAGTAGAGAAACTGCTGTGCCCAGCCGGCAAGCTCTCCATAGCGTTCCGCAAAGACTTCGGTAATGCGCCTGTAAACCGCCTCGGTCATGGACTTTCCCGGCAAGTCGAGCATTCCGACTCGCTGAACAACTTTACGCACGTGAGTATCCACTGGAACAGCCTCGTCTTTATCGAGCGAGAACAAGCACACGCAGTCGGCAATTTTCATTCCCACCCCATGCAGTGAGATCAATTGAGCTCTTGCTTCAGTGTAGCTTACATCGCGTAACGACATTAACCAATCACGGCCCCTCTCCAAAACTTGCAAAGCAATAGCCTTAAGATAGGAACCTCTGAAACCGATAGATGCGTTTTTGGAAAGCGAACCAGCATCTGCCTCGGCCAGCCGCTCAATGGGAGGAAAAGTGTAGTAGCACTTGCCGTCTTGCTCACAAACCAGATTACCATAGTGCGATGCGAGTTTTTCAATCGCAGTCCTTATGCGAGGGATATTGTTTGCAGCGGAACATACGAACGAAAAGAGCGTCTCAATTGGATCCTGCCTCAGTAGTCGCAACCCGTAGAACCGATCGATCAAGCTTGCCAAATGCGAATCCCTGGAAGAAAGCTTATCGTAGATGGCTTTAACGTCGTCCGAAAGTCGAAGGTAGTTTTTGACCAAACTCGAATCTGTCTCAGGGAAAGTTTGCCATAACAAACATCCATCCTGCACAACAAGCTCGACAAGCTTATCGTATACAACACCGCGCCAACTGCCATCGGGTAGTTTCCGCCACCTAAACGCTTGACCACAATTGAACGTTAAATCAAGATTAAGAGGTTGATCGCATAGATCTATGCAGTTCAAATCTGCCCCCAACTATAATGCACCTTATCGGATTACTAATTATGTAGTCTCCGGATCCTACATAAACCTTTTCCCCGTTACTTCCTCGTATATCGCCAGTATATTTTCAATGGGAGTATCAGGTTGGATGCAGTGAGCAGGAGCAAAAAAGTATCCACCACCCTTGCCGATTACGTCTATACGATGTCGGGCTTCGGCACGGCATTGCTCTACCGTGCCGTGCGGAAGAGTTTTTTGCGTTGAGATCATACCGCAAAAAGTCAGCTTATCACCGTATTCGCGCTTGAGTTCCTCAGGATCCATACCAACAGGCTCGGGTTGGACCGCGTCGAGAATGTCTAAACCCATATCGATAAGATAAGGCTGCAGCATGCGAGTTGACCCGCAAGAATGCATCATAGCATACGCACCATAATCATGTGCGAGCTTGTAGAACTTTTCCAATCGAGGCCGAAAGAAAGAATCGAAACATTCAGGACTCATAGTCGGCCCGTTCTGGCTACCCAGATCTTCCCCCAAACAGAGAATATCTATTTTACCTCGTCCCGCCTCAAGACAACGTTTACACCATTCGTAGTAGAAATCGACTCGATGGTCAATGATCGCAATTCCAACCTCATCCTCGGTAGCGATATCAATCAAAACTTGCTCCATCCCCCTACCCCGACCGACACCGTTAATTATGTCCGGTATGCTTGCGCTACCAACACACACCGCAAAGTTCTTGAAATGTTCTATTTGGTCCGGAATAACGGAGTAGTCGTAGTCGTTAGGATCGGGCCAAGGATAAGCTTCGACTTCATCCATTGTTGTGATTCGGGCAAGAGCAAGATCAGTAGCTTCCAAATACACCCCGCCGGCGTTGTTTCTTACTCGAGAGTATCCGACTCCCCACTCGTCGTAGACCTCCGCTTTCCCTGGCTTTACGTGAGACTTAGGCTTTCCCAACGGACCAACGAATCGGAAGTCAATCTCGAAAACCTCCTCCAGTGACCTGCCGCCGAAATATTCCAACAATCGAGCATGAATTTCAGGAGTGGTGTATATCTGTATCGGCGGTCGGTCGGGCTGGACGTGTGAGATTGCCATTCTTACTCGTTCTTTGGGAATAAGCGTAGACACAATAATTCCTCCACAATTTGCAGCTTCGAATGCACCTTAAGCACGTTGCGGATAGAATCCTTTATATGAGAGGCAAGTGGCTTACGGCTCCAAAATCACCAGCTCAGGATCGATATATACACTATCTACGCAAGTTTGTTTGGTTCTTAGCATCTCCACTAGAGTGCGAGCCGCCAATTCGCCTTGTCGGCGTAGATCTACTTTAAGGGTAACAATTGGCCACTCAATATTAAAGTTCGACGGCATAGCGTAGTCAACGCAGCCAACGGCCAATTGCTCCGGCACCTTCAGCCCTCTATCGCTAATAACCTTAGCTATTGCCGGCATCAGTGCGCTGTTAAGCGACACGAGCGCGGTAGGTCTCGAAGGCGAATCAATTAAGCTCTCCGATGCCCGCCGCACTTCCAAATCATCTTGAGTATGAATATCAACAATCAAAAGAAATTCTTCAGGGTCCAATCCGTGTTCCCTGAGCGAATCTCTGCAGCCCTCTATACGCCTAGTCATACACCCAGATACGCGAGTCTGTGATATTACACCAATGTGCGTGTGTCCCCGATCAAGAAGATGATCAACTACTAACTTAGCAGCCTTGTAATTGTCGACGTTCACACGAGTCAGGTTCCATTCATCGGGCACGTCCTCCATCACAACAACCGGCTTGTTCAGCCTGCGAACTTCTTCCAAATCGGGACTATCAAGACTCATAGGACCGAGCACCAACACGCCTGCCACGTGTTTGGGGATAGTCGCGTGAAGATTGTTCATTCTACGCTGGTCTTTGTGAGAAGGCTTAATGAGCATGCTATAGCTAGATAAATAGAGTTCATCCGCCACTCCCAAAAACTCTTGGCTGCCTATCGGGTGCGAGAAGACAGCGTGATCCGGCAATACTACCGCCACGGTGTAACTGGAACCGGTAGCAAGCCCTCTAGCCACTGGATTGGCTGTATAGTACATCTCCTCAGCTACGCGAAGGATTCTCTCTGCAGTTTCCTCTCTGACCAATTCTGTCTTTCCGTTGAGAACGTACGATACCGTAGCTATCGAAACACCCGCTTTTTTTGCAACGTCGCTAATTGTAGCCATTCGTCTTTTCCGCCTGTAAGTTAAGCGCTTAATGGGTTTGTTTCTTAATTATACTTCCCAACTTTACATCTGGATAGCATTTACAACGGACGCTACGTTCGCTGAACTAAGCAGACAAAGAAATAATTCGCGCAAAAATACAGTCTCCACCTCAAGTAGAGTTCACATTTGAAGCGCCATTTCGTGTGGCAAAGTCGACATAGCTAGATTAAACTTTAGTTTTACTTTCGCCTCACGTGCGTACTAAGGCGTTCTTTCAAGGTCGGACCACCCAGCTCTACCTCGCAAACCACGTCGCGGATTCCCGGCTTCTGACGCAGCGCCTTAAGAATGATCCGGAGTTCCTCTTCAAGGTTCAAATCCTCGTAGTAACCTCTGAGCTTTTCAAGACGTCCTCTGAGGTAGGCAACCCCATGAGTAACGTGTACTTCTAATCCGCTGCTGTCAACCGGATGCCTAGCAACCTCCCTTAGCACTTCGCGGGTCATAAACCCATCTTCCACCGACACATCAATCGCCTCCCTTATTGGGTAATGCTCGATTGCAATTGAAGTTCGATCAACCTTATTATACCCTACGTTTTGAGGAAACTCAGAAGCTGGAGGCAAATTCTAAGCACAGGCTTATTTTATTTCTTCAAATCTTGCTAAAATTTCTTCGGGTGAGGCTGTTCCCGTCTCACCTATTTTTTTTACCGTGATAGATGCGACGAGATTTCCTAGAAAAGCCGCTTCTTCCGGCGAAGCACCCGCGCAGAGTGCAGAAACAATACCCGCTGCACAGCTATCGCCAGCCCCCACTGGGTCGATCTCGCCTTCTACTCGCATCGCTGGCACGTGTATTTGGTTCTCGCCGAAGATATAAATCCCTTGCTCTTGTGCAGTCATATAAACATCCCGTCGGGTTAGCAAGTTCAGCTTTTTTCCGCAATCCTGGGCTTCTTCAAGCGTAAACTCTTTGATCCCGCCAACCGCATCGGTTCGCGCATTGCCTCGAATCGCGTTTACCGCTTCAAACATATTGGGTTTTGTTATCACATTGCGAAACTCTCCGATTCGAAGGCGAGAGTCTGCAAAGAACACCTTTTGAGGATATTCTTGGGCTAACTCCCCTAACCTACCGCGCACCCTATCAGTCACCATACCACAGTTTCGCTCTTGAACTTGATCAGCAATAACTACTCCGTTGACGTTCGGAATTACAGCCTCGAGTCTATTGATCAATTCATCCTCTATGTCAACAGGCAAAGGCATACGGTTCTTGATGTCTATACGCTCCAATTCGCGTTCTTTGCCGTTCTCTCTTAGCATAGGCTTGGTATAGCAGGGTGTCACTATGTTCTCACTTTCGAGCAGCCAATTATTATACGCAGCTCCGACCCGCCGTAGCGCGTTTTTGAGTTCATATCCTTCGCCATCTACACCTATGGCACCGATGCAAATCACTTCGCCTACACCAAGCGCTTTAAGGTTCGATACCACAGTACCTGCAGCTCCGGGAGTTAGACGTCTTCCAACTACCTGATGTGCAGTCAAGCCAGTCTCTACCGAGCGCTCAGCCAACGCAGATTCGATGACAAAGTAACGATCGAGAAAGAAGTCGCCGAAAACCGCAATCGAAAGCTCAGAAAGTCTGTTTAGAAGCTTTTCCAGATTACTCCTGGTCACCACACCCTCCGTGCGATGATTTCGATTCTAAATCAACGATACGTTTCCACAAGTTAGGCAACGTAATCCTGTGATCTCCCCTTATGTAGAAGCTCTCTCCACCATCCGCCACGGTCCGAACAAGAATAGTTTTGAACGGGCGATAGTAGTAGCGAGGATCGCTTTTTGGGGCTTCGTGTGATAAATCGTCGCCGAGTTCTACAAGATCGAAAACCGCTGTAGTGAAGTGATTGAGCGATTTGCCTTCTTGTCTGGCAACATTACGCGCCATAGAAAGAGCCTTCAAGTAGACTTCCGGTCCCATCACCGCAGACCCATAGTTTAAATAAACGCCACCCTCCAACTTGGACACAGAATGGGCGAAAACTAGAAAGTCATTATACGAGGAACGACCCATAGCTTCCGGATCACAATTTGGATGCTCGTGTATAATATCTTGTCCAATGCCTATATGCACAGTAACCGGAATGCCCAACCTATAGCCGGCTGCATATATGCTGATGTCTCGATGAGGAAGACTATTGCATTCTATGTAACGCCCAACGGCCTCGCCCAAACCTATGTCCTCTGCAGCGGCTTCGCGCATGATGTCGTTTATGATACCTGTCTCGATCCACATTCCGAACCGGCCAGTCTTGATATAATGTGCCACGCTCTCTGTGGTAGCTCCAATAAGAGAAAGCTCAAAATCGTGGATCGCACCTGCGCCGTTCATGCCAACATGGGTGATTATCCCTCGTTCCATAAGGTCAATAACAAACCGTGAGCAGCCTTGCTTTATTACATGCGCCCCCATCATCAGGATAACCTGCCCGTCGTTTTTCCGAGCTTCGACTATGCGCCTTGCAATCTCGTCGAGCTCTTTGTTCTCGAACGGCGTATCAACGGGACCAAGCGGCAACACGTAATCCAAAGTCATTCCATGTTTCCGCTCAGATAGAGGTTCCAGTATTAAACGGCTTCGATCAAACTTCGTGTAAGGCAAAGTCGGTTCCTTTTATCTTTGTAGTATCAGAATGAAAACCCAGTACCGTTGTTTATTAATTACGTCTGCTAATTAAATAGTAGTTCTGTAAGAGCAGAGATGTTGGTGTAGTCTGGAATAATGATATCGGCGCCTGCACGAATCAAACGCTCTCGCTTCCATTCGTTGATTCCGCGTCGATTTACCTCGTCAGACGCAACCCCAATCGCCAATCCCCCAACCTCTTTGCAATTTTCTATCTCCACAAAACCATCTCCGAAGCAGAGCAAGCTATCTCCGCGAAGATTATTGGTTTCCAGAATTCCCTTGATGACAAGAGCTTTCGAACGCTCCCAATAATTATCAAGCGCGCCGTAAATACGGTCGCCGAAATAATTGTCTATTCCGAGCGCTTTGGCCTCATCGACAACATATTGGTGATCGGTTCCACTGGCAAGATACATATCCAAACCACGAGAATATAGATCTTCCAACAATTCTATCGCACCTTCTATTACCATTTCATGTGGGTCGATTCTGCCCGACTTCAAGCCTGCCACACGGTGCTCAATTCGATTCCACAATCGATGATGATACTCACGCTTATAATCAAGCGGATCAAGTGGCTTGCCTCCGCGTTTCTCTACCTCCTCAGCCAAGCGAATCATTTGGTAGATAGTATCCTTGCCAGTAAGCTGGTAGACGTATTCGCGGACATAATTCTGAAGAGCGATTTCGTCTTCGTGTTCGGGAGTTTTCATAAGCTCTTCGACCATCATCGGCACCATTATGTCCTGCCATCCCTCGCGAATGACAGAGATCGTGCCGTCAAAGTCGAAAAGCACCGATCGTATCTGACCTTAAGATCTTTATTGACAATCTCAATATAAGTGCCTACGCACGACGCAGTAGGCTTATTAGAACTCTCCAATTCGCCACCTTTGTTCTTAAAGTAAGTACTCGTCAGATGACTTAGGCAGGAACACACCCATTTCCTGCTTACAAGTCTGTCACAAGGAATGACAAGAAACTAGTTGGACTCAAAGGCTACCCTTCCGCCCACTGCAAACTGGGCACATCGTGAAGGGCAATTTCGACTTTAATGTTGGGGGCGCCATTAACTGATGCTAGCGCATCGCGGACCGTATTAAAAGCAACACTGGGACTGTTGTTTGTCTTGCTCAGATGAGTAAGCCACGCGGTAATCGCTCTACCTGTATAGGCAATATCTTTTAGGAGTTGAGCAGCATTGTAGTTTGAAAGGTGTCCAACATCCGAAGCGATACGCTGCTTCAGATACCTTGGATACGGTCCGACGCGCAGCATTTCCGGATCGTGGTTTGACTCGATTATAAGCAGATCTGCTTTCGTTGCCGCCTCGCGCATTTCTGGTGTTATAATGCCGGTATCCATCGCAATGCATACCGCCACAGAGCTGTTTGAGACGTGGTAACCAACTGGCCTAACGGCATCATGAGAGACCGGAAACGATCGTATTACGAGGCTATCGAGTGTCATCGCCTTGCCGACATCTAATGCGTGGTGCGGAACCTGTTCTACACCTTCAATCGCACTCAGCGTCTCTGTATTGGCAATGATGGGCACACCGTATCGTTGAGCAAGACGCACTGCACCAGCAACGTGATCAGTATGTTCATGCGTTATCAGTATGCCCAAAAGGTCATCACTATCAACGCCGAGACTTTTAAGAACCGGCGCCAATTTCCGTATACCGATCCCAACGTCTATGAGGACTGCCTTATAGCCATTCCTGATGAGTATACAGTTACCGGAACTCCCACTCGCGATACAATGAACTTTCAACAGCGACATTTACGAGACCATTTATACTACAAATGCAAATCAGCATTACGACTATTTGCAAAATCGTGGTTGCCTCTTTTGCCTTTTCCTAATTTAGTTATCTAACTAATTTACTGTTTTGGCCGAGGTCATTGACCTCGGCTCGAAACAGTTTCCTATAATTTGTCTAAACTAATGTTTAACTAATTTGCCTACTACATAACGCATATAGCAGATGTATTTATAAAAGATCTAGCCGACTTCTATTACTTTCTTGCAGCTTCCGCAATAAGACCACGGCCGATTTCATCGCGCTGGATTTGATTTGTACCTTCGTAGATCTGGGTGATTTTTGCGTCGCGCATCATCTTCTCAACTGGATATTCTTTCATATATCCGTAACCGCCGAATATCTGCACTGCGTTGGTAGTAACTTCCATCGCCACATCCGATGCCCAACACTTAGCCATAGCCGAATAAGCCGTCACCTTCTCGTTTGGATTCGAATCGATCCAGCGAGCAACGCTATAAACCAGAGCCCTGGCTGATTCCACTTTCATCGCCATATCTGCTAACATGAACCGAACTCCCTGGAAAGCAGATATCGGCTGTCCGAACTGGACACGTTCGCGCGAATAGTTCACAGCCAACTCTAGAGCGCCTGCTGCAATACCTACAGCTTGTGCAGCAACCCCTGGTCTGGATTGGTCAAAAGTCTTCATTGCGGTAAAGAAGCCTGAACCGCGACGACCGAGCATATTCTCTTTGGGCACACGACAGTCTTGAAAGATTAGTTCACGGGTTGCCGATGCGCGTATACCCATCTTGTTCTCTTTCTTACCGAAGCTGAAGCCCTCGGTGCCCTTTTCTACCACAAAACACGAGATACCCCGCGCACCTCTGTCAGGATCCGTAACGGCAAATACAGAGTATATTTCAGCCTCACCGCCATTGGTTATCCACTGCTTTGTGCCGTTAATTATATAATAGTCGCCATCTTCCACGGCCCGAGTTTGCATACCAGCTACGTCTGATCCAGCATTTGCTTCCGTAAGTGCAAACGCCGCAAGTTTTTTGCCGTCCGCAATTGAAGGTAGCCAGCGTTGCTTTTGCTCCTCTGAGCCGGATATCAATATTGGAAAAGTGCCTAGACCCGTAGCCGCAAAAGCAAGCGCAATGGCTCCGTCAACCTTAGACAGTTCCTCAGTAACGACGCACATGTTCATAATGGGAGTTCCGCCCGCCATCCCGCCGTATTCCTCGGGGATAAATACGCGGAAAAGGTCCGCTGCAGCCATAGCCTCGACCTCAGGCCAAGGAAATTCCCCAGTTTCGTCATAGTGAGCACTAACAGGTCTGAACCTTTTTTCAGCAAGCTCCTTAGCTACATCGCGCATAAAAATCTGCTCTTCAGTCAAGAAATAGTCCATAATCAATACTCCATTTCCGTATGTTATCCCTCAGCCGCCAGTCTTTAGCTTAGAGCCGACTGCTGACTGCTGTAAGCTAAGAGTAATATCGTGGTCCGGAATTGGTATTATGCTTATTAGCCCCCAAATCCTTCAAAGCGGGAGATAACGTTTGGTGACGCATTGTAAGACCTACGCAAGAATCGCATCTGTCCTTCAGTTCGTTAAAAGCTTGTTCCGATAGAATGGTATCTTGGCAAATAAATTTGGAGATTTCGCTTCAGCCTTTTTAAATCGGCGATAGGGGATATTAATAACTTAACCTTTTCTCAAATCAACCGAGCAACAAACCTACAAGATTTTACTACGCCGCAATAGTCCGTAACTACATAGTATACGATAGTATACGAAATTACGAACGCTATAGTCCGAAATCCCTAATTGCTCGACTGCGCAATTTGGGGAAACGAATAGGCTCCTCTGTCGGCTCATGCAACGTCATCTGAATCGCAACCATAGTTCCATTTGGCTCTGTAGCCAAGTAGACCCTATCCGCGAACGAGATCATTACCTTGTAACCAATGCCGAGCGATTCGGCTGTAGAATAACCTCGTCTGAGCGCTACCTCTGGAATGGCTGTGGCTTCAATGCCGGGCCCTTTATCAGCTACCACAAGTATGAACTCATCTCCTCTACGATGAATCGACACTATCCCTCCACCCGCATGCTTTACCGCATTAGTCATCGCTTCTCCAGCACAGATGACAAATCTGCTTGCTAGGTCAGGATCCATTCCTCCCAATTCAACAGTCCGCTTGATAGCCGACCTAAGATTAGCTATATCTCCAGGCTCTCGAAGCTTCCAAGTCGAAATTGTAGGTCCTGCAATTTCGATAATCGTTTCCGGCTCAGTAACAATCAATTTGCCGTCGGTAGCAGCCAAGATGGTACTGCGATAAAAAGCGCGCTTATGAGCTTCAAAATCGGCCTCCTTTCGCCTAATCCACCAAAGCATTAATGTCAATACAATGCCAAAAGTCAAACTAACGGTCAACAGAACAATCGATACATAACTCAGAAGTGTTTTGCTTTGTATGTAGATATCTCTATTCGACACTACTCTAATAATTAATGCTGGGCTCCCCAAAACATCGTTCATTATTCCGTATCCTGCAATTCGTCTTTCATCGCTGGATCCTACATAGATCGACCGCGCTTTAGTTATTTTAGTTAAGGCTAGTCGGAAATCCGGAGGCAGCTTGTCCTTATCTATAGGACGGATGCTGACATTCAAACGCGTAATCTCAGCAATACGTTTAACCGCCCTATCATTCAGCAACATACCGAACATTAGAATCCCTCTGGCAGGACCCTTTGCATGCGAGGTAAGTATCGGGTGCGAAGCGATGAGCAGGATGCGTCGCGGTAGCTTCAAAACACCGCTGGCGGCCGCACCGTGTGATCGATTTTTTAGCATTGGATTGGCACGCGTCAGTATTATTGACAACTCTTTTGGAATAGGACTTATTGCTTGCCTTTGCAAATCGTAATAACCTGCATAAACGATATCGCCTGTGTTATCAAAGAAAACCATCAGATCGACGCCGAGAGTCTTATAACTGGGTTCGGTGAGATAGTTTTGGAGGAAGCTTGGATTGCGGGTTTTAACGAAATCGTATGTATCGTCCCACTGCGCCCAGTCTGCAACGGAACGTTCAATCCGCGAAACGGCTCTCAAGATGGCAAATCGGACGCGCTCGATGTTTTCAGCAGTTTGTTTCTGCTCCAGATCTCGCGCGCTGGCGATGACGAATCTGCCCAGAAGCGCATGTAAAACTATTACAAAGACAACCAGGCCACCCCATATTGAAAGTATTGCTTTGTTGATGGGCTTCATCGCTTAACGGCCCGCTCTCACATATACATAGCCTACCATTGTTGCTTAATGAGCAACAATTGTATAGACCCCGTCGTTGCATACTAGCTTATTCTACCCCTGCTTCGAGATATTCAATTCTGCGAGCACAAAGTTGTCGCAATAAACAGATGCTCACTTCAGAACTTGACCAACAAAAACAACTTAAAGTCAATTCCCGGCAGTCATGATTTCCAAAAATCGCTCACCAGTTCAATACGTCGTCAGGCGCATATGCCAGATTAGGAGCAAACCAGTCCGCTCCCGAAAGATCTTCCTTTGTGAAGCTAGTTGTGATTGCCAGGCAACGCATACCCGCAGCTTTGGCTGCTGCAACGCCGTTCACCGCATCCTCTACTACCAGACACTCCTCCGGCGCTAGGCCCAAACGCTCGGCTGCAGTAAGGAATATCTCGGGATCCGGTTTCTTCCTAACTACGTCTTGTCCACTAACAATAGCGTCGAATGTTTCCGGCACAACACCGATTTCGCGAAGATTAATTTCGATCTTGATTAGATCTGCGCTTGATGCAAGAGCAAGTTTCAAGCCGCGGTTCCGAGCCTTTGCTATAAACTCATGTACCCCGGGCAGCGGTTCGATCTGCCCCCTCACTATTTCGCCATAGATTTCGTAGGTACGAGCCTTATCGCGCTCGATATCTATGCGAAAGCCGTATTTTTCCGCAACCCCGCCAATATAGCGATTCTCCCCCGCTCCAACGAAAGGAATAAAGTCCTCGGGCTTAACTTTTAGCCCACGCTCAGCAAACATTCGAACCGCAGCTTCGCAAATGAACGGCTCAGAATCAACCAACACTCCGTCCATATCGAAAATTATACCTTTGAGCATTGCTACCTCTCTTGTATCTTCGTCTTCCGAATCCGCTCCAATCTAAAACTCGACCATTAAGGTAAGAACCTTAGTTATGGCTTGAAGCGACAACCAGCTTATCAGCCGATGCTCAAGCATTATATCACATTGTTTACGCTTCCTTCGCTTGAGTTACCCACCAGTTTCGGCTCTGATAATAAACACCATAATTACTTTCAGATTTAAGCGCAAATAGCTAGCTATCATATAATATCCAAGTTCGACTTTGGATAAGGGGAGCTACTTTGCTATAATTGGGCAGAGGTAAAGATGAGTCCACAAGAGTTCACACAGCAAGATAGGGCCAAAGCTCTTGCCAGAGCGAAGGCAACGCTAAAAAACGAAGGCGAGGCTGTTTTGCGGCTTTGCGAGCGACTTGACGACTCATTCTGCGACGCCGTTGAGATAATTCTGAACTGCGCCGGCAGACTTGTCGTAACCGGCATGGGAAAGTCAGGAGCTATAGGTAGAAAGCTCGCTGGAACTTTCAGCAGCACAGGCACTCCTTCACTTTTTCTACATCCCGCAGAAGGGATACACGGCGATCTTGGAATGGTAACCTCGCAAGACGTGGTATTGGCGATTTCCAACAGCGGTGAATCGGAAGAATTGGTAAAAATTCTTCCTGCAATTGCTCGTATCGGGGCAAAGCTTATTGCAATGGTCGGAAGACGCAAATCAACTCTGGCAAACTATGCGCAAGTGGTGTTGGACGTGTCGGTGGAATGCGAGGCTTGCCCACTAGATCTTGCCCCAACCACTAGTACTACAGTAGCGCTAGCCTTGGGAGACGCTCTCGCGCTTGCAGTAATGGAAGCTCGCCGATTCACAAAAGAGGATTACGCAATGTTTCACCCAGGCGGTACACTTGGAAGACGTCTGCTACTGCGCGTTCGCGACGTCATGCGTACGGGCAGTGCTGTAGCAATTGTCAAGCAAGACGTAAAACTTATCGACGTTCTTTTTGCTATCACAGAGGCCGGTGCCGGAGCTGCCTGCGTGGTGGACGATGATGGTGTGTTGGTAGGAATAATCGCCGACGGAGACGTTCGTCGGGCACTGGTGGCCGACCCTACAGGCGCACTTTCGAAGTGCGCTTCACAAATAATGACGCGCGATCCGAAAACAATTACACCGGATAGGCTTGCAACCGAAGGCTTACGAATTATGGAAGGGCCAACGCGAAAGATCGGCGAGCTGCCTGTTCTAGACGAGAAAGGCAGACCGATTGGCATGCTGATGCTCAAAGATATTGTTGCCGCGGGGATAGTGTAACGATGGAAACTGTTGAAGGATCGACCAAGGAGCGACTTTCTCGAATCAAGCTGCTTGCTATGGACGTAGACGGAACGCTCACAGATGGTGCCATGCTGTTCCTGAACGGCGAACAGATGAAAGCTTTCAGCGTCTACGACGGACTCGGAATTCGACTGGCGATAAGCTATGGTATGAAGATAGCTTGGGTAACGGGAAACTTGACATCAGCGGTAGCCGACCGAGCTCGAACCCTTGGCGTGGATGCAGTTTACCAAAATGCTCGTTACAAGTCAGAGGCCATGGACAGAATAGCGACAGATCATGGTCTTTCGAAAGATGAAATCGCCTACATAGGAGATGATCTGAACGATTTGCCTGCGTTTGACAGAGCCGGTTTTTGTTTCGCCCCCGCAAACGCGGTAGAAGAAGTCAAAAAAAGAGCCGATATAGTTACTCAACGAAGAGGGGGAGAAGGTGCTGTTCGTGAAGCAATAGAGGTCATAGTTAAAGCTAAAGGAGACTGGGACAAAGCCGTTGCTGCCTTTCTCGAAGAGCTAGCTAGGGAAGAATCTGGGAAGCCCGGTCCGGAGGCCGTCGCTTAATGACGCGCCTGACTATTTTCCATACCTCAGATATTCACAACAAACTTACTTCGAGTCTGGCAAACCATTTGAAAGATCTAAAAGAAAACAACCCCGAATGCTTGATGTTGGACTCAGGGGATGCGATTTGGGCAGGAAACTTGATATGGCGACCAGGTGGGGAACCTGTTTTTGATCTTATGAATTCGGTCCCGTACGATGCTATGTGTATGGGCAATCGCGAGTTTCACTTTCGCACTATCGGACTGCGAGCGAAGGTTTTTAGGTCGCAATTCCCAATCCTTAGCGCAAATCTGCGGAAAGCACAGGAGGCATTACCTGATCTACTTGACCTGCTTAAAGATACAAACATAACACGACATCCCACAGCCTGCAAAAATCAGGATGAAATAATTAACGGTGTTGCCAAATTCAACGTTCACAACGTCAGCATTATCGTTTTTGGTCTTACGGTGCCTTGTATAACCGAGCAAATGCTTGTTAAGAAAATTTCGAATTACTACTTCGAGCACCCGATTAATGCAGCGTTGGAGATTGTGCCAAAGCTGCGCCCACGATGCGACTTTCTTGTTGCGCTAACCCATATTGGAATAAAAGGCGACCGCGAACTTGCCTCCAGTGTCCGGGGAATAGATCTGATCCTTGGAGGTCACACTCATATCGTTACTTCGGAACCGGAGTGGGTATCAGGCACGTGTATTCTACATCACGGATGCCACGCAAATTATGTGGGAAGAGTAGACATTGACTGGAAACCGGGTAAGTTTAGCATAAATAACGAACTCATCCCTCTAGCGAAAGCGTAGGAAATTATGTGGAGTCACTAATATCACTTTCAATTTCGACAGTATTTGTGATTTTGTCCGCTTGCATCGGACGACTAATATCAGCCTTTACACGATCGGATAAGGCATCCGTCTCCGAACGTGTCTTGATCGACACATCTGTCGGATTGGGAGCTATATCGATTGTTTTATTTGCGCTGAGCGCATGCCAATTGCTAAGGGTAACATGGGGAATTATTACTGCCGTTATTTTTGTTGCCTTAGGGTTTATAAGACTCCGTTGCGTGCTTAGCGATATGGCTTATCTGGTGCGCCAATCACTTAAGCGATCCGATAGGTCGGCATTATCATGGCTTACAATAGCTTTGCTCGCAATTCTAGCGTTATCGGCCTTGATTCCTGCGCTAGCACCTCCCTCAATGGCCGATTGGGACTCGTTGGCTTACCATCTCGCCGTACCAAAAATGTATCTGGAACACGGCGGGTTCTACTATATCAACTTCGTCTCGCACTCTAATTTTCCGTATCTAATGGAAATGCTGTATCTGCCAGGACTGGCACTAAATCAGCCATCGACATCGAAGATGATGCACTATTGGACCGGCGTGTTGCTTGTGATGGCGATAGTTGTATTGGTAAGAAGTCACTTGAACGCCAAAGCAGCGCCGACTGCAGCTATTGCTGTTGCGGGAATGCCCATTGTGCTTTGGGAAGCGACAACTGCGTATGTGGATTTGGCAACAGCTCTTTACACGGTTCTTGCGGTACATCTCCTGCTGACTTACTTCGATACCCACGACAGACGTCACCTGATAGGATGTGGTTTTGCAGCCGGATTTGCAGCATCTACCAAGATGACTGGCCTGACGGTTATTTTGCTGGTTATCGTCTGGTTGATACTTGAGCGACTAGCTGCAGAAAGAACTTTTCCGTGGAAATTGGCTTTGACACTTTTAGTAGTTTCGCTGTTGGTATGCTCGCCTTGGTATGTGAAGTCCGCTGTATACACTGGAAATCCCGTCTACCCGTTCTTTTATTCGATCTTCGACGGAAAAGACTGGACGAAGCAGCTCGCCGCGAATTATGCGATGCTCCAGCAGCGATTTGGAACAGGACATAATTTGGCTTCATTCTTGATGCTACCTTTTGACCTTACCTTCCGACCGGATGCTTTTTACGATACGCCTGGGCTTTACGTAGGACCGCTGTTTTTGATCTCGTTACCGCTGCTGGCGTTGGGAAAATATCGCTCGCGGAAACATTTGGGATTGCTGTTGTTCTTTCTCGCACAGCTTGTAATATGGTTTCAACTCAGCCAACAGAGCAGATATCTGATTCCCGCTTTCGCAATACTGGGAATTATCGCGAGCGAATTAATAAACTCGGATGACAGATTTCCAATAGCCAGGCGCGTGTTTATAGGAGCAGTGATAGTGACAGCACTCTTCGGGATACTGACAATGATACCTCTTGTGGTGGAAACGGTACCATTCGTGTTTGGTCACGAGTCGCGAACTGACTACCTGCTACGCACGCTGGACATATACGATGCGCAGAATTTCATAAATCGACACTTGCCGAAAAACGCAAAGGTAGCACTTTTCGGAGACACGCGAGGATTATATCTGAAACGCAATTATGTTTGGGCTGACGCCGGACACAATATCGCCTTTACCCGCGATTACAAATCGCCAGAGGACTTGGTGAGGAATCTCAAAACTCATAGCGTGACGCACGCCATGATCAATTTCAGATTTCTTTCGCCTCCAAGAACGGCAAATAAGAACACAAGAATGCTTTATCAAGCATTGCAAAAAGGCTTATTGGTCAAAGTGTATCCTTATTACGACGATCAACCCAACGTAGCTGTATACAAAGTGAAATGAAGCTTAGTATTATCATACCGGCGTATAACGAAATCGATACTATACCCGAAGTGCTTGACCGTGTCCGCGCGGAAAACTTCGACAAAGAGATTATCGTCGTAGACGATCGCTCTACCGACGGTACCCGAGAGTTTCTAAGGAAACAAAAGGACATAAAACTTATCGAACATGAGCACAACTTTGGTAAAGGCGCATCAATTAAGACTGCGCTTGAGCATGTTACCGGTGACGTCGTAATAATCCAAGATGCAGATTTAGAATATGATCCAGCAGATTACCCCAAACTCGTCCAACCAATTATCGAAGGCAAGGCTGACATAGTATACGGGACACGGTTTGCAGGCCAAAAGCCTAAAATGCGACTTGCTAACTATATAGCCAACAAGCTCTTCGCCTGGCTTGCAACCGTGTTGTATGGTGTCCGCATCACAGACGAAGCCACGTGTTATAAGGCGTTTCGTACCGAGGCAATCAAGAGCATTCAACTAAAATGCAAGCGTTTTGATTTTTGCCCAGAGGTCACAGCACGCCTGCTTAAGCGTGGCTGGCGTTATGCTGAAGTCCCCATCAGCTATCAAGCCCGAACTTATGGCCAGGGCAAGAAGATCAAGTGGTTTGACGGAGTACAGTGCATTTGGACGTTATTAAAATATAGGTTCACGGGATAAACCGAGCCACTATTTTTAAGACAAGCCTTAGCAACGAATGGACGTAACATAACACGTTTATAAATCAAGTTTTCTGTCGTTAAAGATGAGCATTCTTTCGCTTCGAAACGTCAAGGTAGGGTATACTCTTCATGATAGTATTGATCGACAAGCCACCGGTTCGAACAGTGAGGGTTTTTGATATGAAACGCATGAAAGTAACCGGATATCTAATAATAGCCACAGTTGGAGCAGTCTTAATGAGTGGAGCATTGCTAGGTGACCAGTCGAATTCCAGTTCGACAAGCAACGTGCGTATAGTAAACCTAGAGTTAGCTGATGTGCCAGTCAAAGATGCAATAGAAAAGCTATTTGCCGGCACAGGGCTAAAATACAATATCGGACCAGGCGTATCAGGTCGAGTGGTCGAGCTCAAGCTCAAAGGTGTAACCTTCGAACAGGCTCTTAATGCTCTGATGGAAGCAGCACGTCTGACATATAAACTTGAGGACGGCGTTTATATAATAATTAGTCCTGCTGACGCAAAGACTTCTACAAGCAATAACCAAGGCGAATCTGCAACTAAACAGGACACGAGCAAACCTCAAGAGCAACTTCCGAGCGAACAGACTCCAACAGACAAAACCGAGACAACTGAACCAAATGCTCAACAGGGCTCGCCGACTGGACAGGCAACTGCAACAGGGCCAATTATCATAAGCAATGAGCAATCTTCACCAGTATTTTATGGTCATCCTTTACCGCCGTACTACCCTCCTTACGGCATAGACGGATATCCGCCTGTATATCAATTTGGTGCAGTAAGAATACTAGGAGGCTATCCTCCGATTGTAGTTGCGGGTGGCAATCCATATATAATCCGCCACGGACCACTTCCACCACCGCCTATAGGCTACGTAAGCCCTGAGGTGCTGCGTTTCCTTAGAACGCAATGGGCAATACAAAATCGCACTTACATTACGCCTTACTAAGCGGGAGGGATTCCCTATATATCATCTATCCCATGGTATATCTCGCTCTGCCTATCTTTTCGACTCCGACAAATTACAAGACTTTTAATAAAGATCGGACGGCTTCTATAAACTATTGCTCCGATAATTACTCTCTGTTTTTTGCTTCCGTTATCGTAAATTATCATAAATTAAGAGTTTGCTTGCAATAATTGGCATACTTGCCAATTGCGTGACTAAGGCAGAGCTTGTTGTCGAATTAATAAACATTGGCGACAAATAGAAGCCAATTGCTTTACACGTTCATGTTCGCGTGATACAATGAAATCGCTGCGCCCTTATGCGTCCGCTGGACCGCCACCAAATTACTGCGCAGAAATATCGCCGGGTACTGAACACTTTTGCTCGCGTTGAGGAGTTATGTAAAGGTGAAAGTAGTTGAAATCCTCTTCTACAGCAGCAACCGCGTTAAGCTTGTGGTCGAAATGGCTGACCCGAATTGCTATTCAACACAACATGCACCTCATATTCCTAAACTACTGTTCAAGTTATTCCCTCACCTTGCACACCACCGATGCGACAATGATAACGGTTTTACATTTCGACGAGAATGTCAGAGCACTGAAATACCACACCTGCTTGAGCACTTAATAATTGAACTTCAAGGACAAGCACAGCGATCCGGAGTACTCAAAGGTGAAACGCAGTGGAATTGGCGTGTGGACCCAAAAGGACGATTTCACGTCTACGTGGACTACGACAACGAAATTCTTGTACTTGGCGCCATCCGTGCAGCGGAACGGATTATCCGCGCCCTCGATAACCGGCGGATTGACCAAATTAACGTAGAAGAAGAGATTGAACAACTTCGAAAGCTGGCAAAGCTGGGAGAAGCTATCAAAAACGGCAATGGAGGCCCGAATGATGCGCGCGTCTTGTCTAATGCCGAAGCAGGAGCGACAAAGCAAACTCTAGAAAACGCATATCCTGGCTAGATTCCTTCGAGCGAAAGCTGCTGCTGCGTAGTTTCTACCTCATCAGCATAAGATGCAGCGGGTGTCGAGTCAATCGGCAATTCCAGTCCGCGTGCCATTTCTTGGCTCGAATATGTATCGCATACAAACTCCCCAACGCGTACTTTATAGCTACCGCCGCGCATACCTCCAAAGACGATCCTCTCAATTCGCGACGCATCTCGAAGTCCGTTGAGATTGACTTCAATGGACCCGCGTCCGAATTCAACGTCAAGTCGCGCAGCGGTTCCTATCCATACTCCCCATTTCCTTCCAACGTGTATAAAGGCCGAACCGTAACGGTCTCGTATTAATGCCGCGCTGGCTGCAACCCTGGCCTTGGATATGTCAGCAAGATTAGGATTGGTGCAAGAGGCAACAAAAGCTGATGCTCCCCTCTCGAAATACTCGCTCTCACCGGTAACTGCACCGTAGTCCATCAGACATCGCGCAAACTCTATGGTAAGCTCCGCGTCAAATCTAGATCCGACATTGTTCATTGCGCACATGCCAGGACTTCCGTCCGCCGGTAGCCAAGCCTTCACGCCTACCGACTGCAAAAGACATAATTGATCAAGTGCTGCAAGTCCATGTTTAATATAGTTCCGATCTTTCGTAAGACCATACATCACGAAACACATCTGAGCAGCCCACAAAATTGCCCAGCCGCTCTGAGGTCTCGCCCCGGAGTGCGGATCTGGATCGGTCAAGTCTGAAATAAGAGAATGATCCGTATACGCGTGCTTTGGAATGATCTCCGTGAGGACAAATCTAGCCGATCGCTCCGCAGAGCGAGCATACTTTGCAACACCCGTCACGCTTGCCAAGCGACCTAAGAATAACGCCGATACGGCAGTTTCAGCGGAAAACCTGAGCGTTGAAACAGGAACCAAATCAGCTCCGTAACAACTCGGAATTGCTCCGCTCCTGAGACGGGATGAAATCAAAAAGTCGGCATAACTCCTTGCCAAGCGAATTATGCGGGCATCTTTCTCTACGTTTGTATACCAATTCAACAGCCACAGGAGCTGGGTGGAACATTCTGCTGCGTGAAATCGCGCCCCGCATTCTGAAGAGTTGCATCCGACCCATTGACGGCTCTCAAGATCGAATCGAGTAGGGAATAGCCCTCCGACCTGCGGAGCTGAAAGCACCGTTTCCGTCAAAGTCTTGGCATTTAGGATCATCTCACTGCTGCCCTGATTGGCTCCCTCAACATATACGCCATACGCTGTCCAGACATCAGGCAATAGCGTTGCTTGGCGGCTAACAGAGAGGTTAGAACCAAATGTTGATCTGCCCTGATATCGATCCGACCTCGTATAACTGCAACTATGGTCCGATGCACTCGTGTGTATTGATTTCATTGTCGAATGGCCGTACCTGGCCCAGAGAAACCTAGCAACGACTTCGTAGCCGTACAGCTGCTTGCAGTCGGCGAATAAAAGCAAATCATGGCTATAGGAAAGACGAGCGCTAGGAATGCGCTTTGCCATAGTGATGTCGTGGCGGAAGTATCTGCCATCTTCGGATTCTTCGTAACCACAAAAACCACAAGATAGCAACGGAGCCGGAAGCAGGCCGTTTTTTAGATCCAAGTCTACGACAAACGGCATCGGACGGTCGGCACTCAGGGTTTCGAGATCAGGAATCAATGCTGCGAGCACTTGACCCTTTCGAACAACTACGGCAGGCGAATGGAAGGCATGATCTCCTATGACGTGATCACCACCTGGACGCAGGTTTGGCGCCCATGCATAGTCGATATCCTCTCCGATTCTCAGTTCACAGCCATCTGGCAGGAATGCATAGGAACTCATCAGGTATTCGACGAGAGGATCAGCGCCGTTGGAATTGATCTCGTCACTTACGAATATATGTGCAACGTTCGAGTCGCGTGCTATACTCACTCGGCAAGTAAGCGAATGTTCCTGAACGGTACCAGTTAGTTGGGCCGTAACCACATCTTCGTCATGGCGGACTATATCGACAGCGGAGTATACCATGCGAAGTGACTCTCGGCATATAGCAAAAAGATGCGGCCGCTCACCTGAGATAATCGGTGAGGAGCACACTCGGTGTTCGCTACCAGCTATTAGGTTCTTGTGTAGCGACGAAAGCACTAACTTGAAGTTGCCAATGCGGTCAATAGCGTAGAATTCCTGAGCGTAACCGCCGTCTCGCCGGACAAACCGAGCACGAATTCGATTATTGCCTATCTCGAGGTCGCCATCTATCTGTCTCGCGACCAGTTCCCCACGTTGGGCGCTCATTATTGACTCCCATTCTTAACGAAGAGACTGTAATTTAGCCTTCGGGTCTCCGTGCCGGGTTCTTGATACCTATCGGGCTAATTTTTCGCGCGCGAGACTTGACGATGGTCCCGGCCGCAAGATGCCCGTGATAGATTACCACTCTAAGGCAGAGCTGTCTATGGATATTATGCGGAGATACAGTGAAATCTTCGACATAAAATGAGAAGCATACATAAAATTAATATTTTGCTTTACAAGGCTCCAAACTTTTAAGCTGACTGGGAGATATTTCCCCATTAGAAAGTTTCAAAAAGGTCTTGACGCGGCATATTTAGTGTAGTATTATTCCGACTGCCACTATATGTAGTGTCTGTTAGTTGTCTTATGAAATGTCCATTCTGCGGTGATCAGAACGATCGAGTCCTTGAGTCGCGACTCATCAGAGATGGAGAAGCAATACGCCGAAGGCGCGAATGCTTAGGGTGTGGACGGCGCTACAGCACCTTTGAAGAAATCGAAGAACGCCGAGTTATGGTTGTCAAGCGCGACGGTCGGCGAGAGCCGTTTGACCGAGCGAAGGTGCTTAGAGGTATGACAGTAGCCTGTGAAAAGAGGCCGGTTTCAACTGAAACGCTAAACGCTGCTGTAGATCGTATCGAGCGCACAGTCTACGAT
>Ga0197142_1001042_pt1 | contig 25657 bp, 23 predicted proteins | sample GBS60_MetaG_FD_148614 | JGI IMG/M metagenome (GOLD analysis project Ga0197142, IMG submission 148614) | Sediment microbial communities from Great Boiling Springs, Gerlach, Nevada, United States - GBS 60_MetaG | ecosystem: Environmental > Aquatic > Thermal springs > Hot (42-90C) > Sediment... | reverse complement strand
TGGTCTCACTGCCCGCGCTGATGAACCCCGAAAGGGCCTATGGACTGGATACCAGGGGCTACCTCTCAATAGCTGACAACCTCGCCGCGGGCATTGGTTTTTCCTGGGACACCGAGCCCCCATACCAGCAGAACATCGTGAGGACCCCGGCGTATCCCCTTGTTCTCTCGGCTCTGTATTCGCCCTTCCGGGACGAGAGGCCTGCCCTCGTTTTCCAGATAATGCTCGGAGGGCTGTTGGCAGTCCTGGTTTTCCTGCTCGGCCAGAGGGTTTCAGGGGACGGGCTTTTGCCGGGAATCCTCTCTGCGTGCGACCCCTTCACAGCGCTTTTCGGAGCAATGCTCTACACAGAGACCCTTTTCGCCGTTTTTTTGACCCTGGGGACACTGCTTCTCTTCCAAAGGAGAAACATCCTCGCCGGCCTGGCAATGGGCCTCGCGTGCCTTACAAGGCCCGCGGGCGCGGCCCTCGCGCTGGCAGGACTTTATCCTGCCTGGAGGAGGGATTGGCGGGGACTTTGCGGTTTCCTCTGGGCATTCACAGCCTTGCCGTTGATGTGGGCCGCGAGGAACTACTTGGTCTCAGGGCTTTTTACGCTCTCATCGGTCTCCGATGTCAACCTCTTCGTGTTCCTGGGGCCCATGACCAGGGCAGAGGCTGAGGGGCTAAGCTATCAGGAGGCCTGGAAGGCATCACGAGAGGACCTGTATCAGCGGTATGAAGGGGACCCCTGGCGGGCCGCGAACGACCCTGGGTTCCTCATGGAGGCGAGGAGGGAGGGGTTGAGGGAGATAACCGCGCGTCCGGCGGCCTTTGTCAGGATATATTTGAAAGGGCTTCTCAGGGGCCTCGGCGGCCTGGATTTCAACCTGCCTTCGGAGGTCCTGGCTGAGCGCCAGGCAACCCAAGGCAGTTTCACCAAAGCAATAACAGCGCTAATGCGCGGCGACCTCATAGGGTTTTTCGGCGGACTAAGGGAAAGGTTCTCCGGCACGCCGCCGGCGGCCATCCTTTATACCATTTACTCCTGGATGTTTCTCCTCGCGCTCTACATCCTCTCCGCGCGGGGAACCAGGATGAGACCGGAGCACATGACCTGCCTCGCGCTCGCAGGGGGCCTCATTCTGGTCGCCGGGCCGCTCGCTTCATTCAGGTTCAGGACCCCGGCCCAGGGATTGCTTGAGGGAATGGCGAGCTGGAGAGCGAGGGCCTAAGCCTACATCCTGAATATGTGCACCGCGGCAGAGTGAACATCCTCCGCGGCCTCCATTATTGCCTCGGATAGGGTGGGGTGCGGGTGAACGACCTTGCCTAGCTGGGCTGCTTTGACCCCTGCTTCCATCGCGAGCGCGAGCTCCGCTATCATCTCCGATGCGTGCGGGCCCGCTATGTGCGCGCCGAGTATCTCGTCAGTATCCGCGTGGGCTATTATCTTGACGAAGCCCGATGTCTTTCCTGAGGCAACAGCCCTTCCGTTGGCCGCGAACGGGAACTTGCCAACCCTTATAGGTGTACCGGTTGCGGTGAGCTCATCCTCCGCCGCTCCCACTGAGGCGAGCTCCGGATCGGTATAAACAACGCTGGGGATAAACCTGAACCTTTTGCCAGAAGACACGCCGGCGAGGCCCTCAACGACCTGAAGCCCCTCGGCGCTCGCCTTGTGCGCGAGGAGGGGCCCGCCGATCACATCTCCTATGGCGAAAACCTTCGGATTGGTTGTCCTCAGGTCTTCGTTCACCTTGATAAATCCCCTCTCGGTGGTCTCCACCCCGGCTCTCTCAAGGCCGAGGGCGGAGGAGTTCGGCCTTCTTCCCACGCAGACCAGGACCTTGTCCGCCTCGGTCTTCCGGGTTTCCCCGCCACAGGTGAAATCAACGACCAACCCTCCCTCGCAATCAGAGCACGATGAGGCGAGTGAGCCAAAATTAAACCTGACGCCCAGCTTCTTCAGCTCGGCCTCAGCCAGCCTCACTATGTCCTTGTCCATGCCGGGCAGGCATCCTGGCATCATCTCTATTATCTCAACCTGGGTGCCGAGCCTGGCGTATACTGTGGCCATCTCAAGTCCTATGACCCCAGCGCCTATGATGAGTAGCCTCTCCGGGATTTGCTTCACCGAAAGCGCCTCCGTGGAGGTGATTATCCTCTCGCCGTCAAACGGGAACCCCGGTATCTCAATGGGAGAGGAGCCTGTGGCCACTATGGCGTGGTCAAAGGCGAGCTCCTGGCCGTTGACGAGAACCCTGTCAGGCCCAGCGAACGACGCCTCGCCCTTGATGAGATTGACCCCGTTCCTCTTCAGCAGAAACTCCACACCTCCGGTCAGCTTTTTGACGCAGGATTCCTTGAACGCGTCAAGCTTCTCAAGGTCGTATCTGACATCAGCGAGCACGCCCATGCCGGAGGCTCGGGCCGCGTCGTGGCCGAGCTCTGTTGCGGAAAGGAGCGCCTTTGTAGGAATACAGCCGACATTGAGGCAGACCCCGCCCACTTTGTCCTTTTCAATCAGGGTAACATCAAAGCCCAACCGGGCGCCGCGCAGGGCCGCTACATAGCCCCCTGGCCCCGCGCCTATAATTATGAGTTTTTTGTCGGGCATAGGCCCAAATTATAAAAGCGCAGGGGATTGCCCTTCATCCCCGGAACGCCTTATCAACCCATTTCTCGCGCAAAATGCCTTGTCCAGCACGGGCTTTCAGCCCTGCTGGCCTATCTTGATCCTCCATACACCTCTGCCGCGGGTAATTCCGTGAATTACATAGCTTTCTATCACTTCCTGGAGGGTCTCGCCAGATATCACGAGTGGCCAGTGCTTATAGATTACTCAACCAAGAACAGATCCCTCCGAATTCCGCCGAATCCCTGGAACGACCCAGCGAGGATAAGGGGTTGTCTCAGGGAGTGCTTTGATAGATTCAGAAAATCAATACTGGTGGTTTCATACCGAGAGGATGGGATACCCTCTGTGGATGAGATTGTGAAAGACCTTTCCGTTTTCAAATCTCATGTGAGGGTTTTCCGGTTCCCGGGATACAGGTATGTCCTTTCTCCGCGAAGGACAGGAGAGGTTCTTTTCGTGGCGGAGTAATGCTTTCTACCAGGGTTCACCCCACCTCTCTCTGAACGCTATCTCCGAGAGGGGCTTTCTGGGCCTGGAGCCCGGAGATTCATCCGGGTATCCCAGACAGACCAATGCGATCAGGATGCACGATTCTGGAATTTCCAGTTCTCCCTTCAGGGCCATGTAATCCTCAAGCTTATCCTGTGTTATCTCGTTCCCGAACGCGCCCACAACGCACGCGCCCAGGCCCTGGTTCACGGCCTCAAGGAGCATGAACGCGATGGCATATGATACCGCCTCAAATGTCCTGGCCAGAACAGCCGGCTGGCCGCAGAGCTGAGGCGCGAAGCTTCTCGTTGAGAGGAAGAGGCCTTCTATAACCTCATCCGAGGCGGAAACGACCCCGGCCTCCCTGAGCTCGCGCAGGGACCTCCGCTGGTTCTCGCGCTCCCATACCGAAGTATCCCCACAGCAGGCTATGACCAAAGGCGCCTTAACGATGACCCTTTGCTTGAACGAGAGCGCGTGCAGTTTTTCCTTGATCCCTGGATCTCTTATGGCGATAAACCGCCAGGGTTGAAGGTTTTCCCAGCTCGGAGCCCTGCGCGCGGCCTCCAACAGCTTGCTGACCGCCTCGTCCGGCACAGGGTAAGGCCTGAAGCGCCTTATGCTCCTCCAACCAGCAATAGCGGACGATACATCCATGGGGATAATATAGTCCGGATCGGCCGGCTGGTTCAACTTGTCCGGCTCCCCCGCGCCGGTTTATAATTAGCTCTCCCGTGAGGAGGTAATATGTCGGAATCAACAAAACCCAGCGCAATTCCCGCAACAACTTATATCTGGATGAACGGCCAGTTCGTGCCGTGGGACGAGGCCCGGGTCCATGTCCTGACCCATGCTCTTCACTACGGAACCGCTGTCTTTGAGGGAATAAGGGCCTACATGACCCCCAAAGGGCCCTCCATTTTCAGGGCAAAGGACCACTTCAAGCGCATCCTGAGGTCGGCCAAGATATACAGGATGGAGGTCCCGTACACGGCTGATGACCTGGTTGAGATAGCCAAAGAGCTCATAAGAAAAAACGAGGCCGCGGACCCGAATCTCAAGGAGGATGAGACAGCCTGGTATATAAGGCCGGTTATCTATAGGGGCTATCACACACTGGGCGTCAACCCGTTCCAGTGCCCGGTTGAGGCCTTCATGGCGAGCTGGAAGTGGGGAAGATACCTGGGGCCCGGGGCGCTTGAGAATGGCGTTGATGTCAAGTTCTCCTCGTGGCACAGGATGGCCCCGAACACATTCCCCTCAATGGCCAAGTGCACAGCCAACTACGCCAACAGCGCTCTGTCCAAGATGGACGCGGTCCGGGAGAACTACGAGGAGGGGATATGCCTCAACCCCCTCGGATTTATTTCCGAGGGTTCTGGCGAGAACCTCTTCATAGTTCTTGACGGGGTTCTCTGGACGCCGTGCCTGGGATCCATGATCCTTCCGGGCATAACGAGGAACTGCGTGATAACCCTGGCAAAGGAAATGGGCATAGAGGTCAGGGAGGAGTTTCTGCCAAGGGAGATGCTCTACATAGCTGACGAGGCTTTCTTCACCGGCACGGCCGCTGAGATAACGCCCATAAGATCGGTTGACGGGATAACCATAGGTGAGGGCAGGCGCGGGCCCATAACCGAGAAAATACAGAAGGCGTTTTTTGACATCATAGAAGGCAAGGCTGAGGACAGGTTCGGCTGGCACTGCTATGTGTATGAGGATTGAGCGCGGACGAGGATGAGGATCGCTCTCGCGGCCGATCACAGGGGATTTTTCCTGAAAGAAAGGATAAAAGCCTTTCTCGCTGAGCTTGGCCACGATCCCGTTGATTTCGGCGCGCCCGATTCCGAGCCATCGGATTATCCTGACTTCGCCCTCGCGGCCGCTGAGGCCGTCTCTTCCAAAAAGTGCGAGAGAGGAATACTCGTCTGCGGAACCGGAATAGGCATGTCCATATCGGCCAACAAGGTGAAGGGGGTTTTCGCGGCCAGGTGCTGCTCTGTCCGGGACGCGGAGATGTGCCGGCGGCACAACAACGCGAATGTGATGACCCTTTCCGGGGAGATCGCGCCGGATGATGCCCTGAAAATGGTAAGAGTCTTCATTGACACGCCGTTTGAGGGCGGAAGGCACGAGAGACGGGTCCGCAAAATAGCCGAATACGAGCGCAAATAAAAAACCCCGGCCGGGGGGAGGGGGGCGTTTTTATTTCGGCTCCCAATTTCTCCGGAATAAAGACCGAGCTGATCGGATCACTTTTACCTCGTGTCCCGCTCGGAGTATCCGGGCAGGGTCCTCAGTATCTCCATCACCTTTCCAACATCCCCTATCTTTCCCTGCTTCTCAAAAAGCTCCGCGGCTTTTTCAAGCTCCTTCCTGGCATTCTCGTAATCCCCATCCTCCTTGTAGATTACGCCCAGATTAGCGTGAGCCTTAGTGTAATCCGGATTTATCCTGAGAGCCTCCTGGAATTTCTTTTTCGCCTCCTCTTTTCTCCCTTGCTTGTATAGCCAGACCCCGAGGTTGTAGTGGGCCTCTGCGCTATTTGGATTGAGGCGCAGGGCCTCGTTCCACTCGGCTACCGCGGCCGAATCCCTGCCCGTGAGCATGAGGACCGTCCCGAGGTCAACGCGCGCGTCGGCGCGCTCAGGGTCCAGCAGAATAGCCTCCCGGAGCTCTGCCTCTGCCTCCAGAAGTTGGCCCTTGTCCATTAGCAGTCTTCCGAGATACCGGTGCGCGTCCGGATTCCGCGGGTTCAACTTCACTGCCTCCCGGAAATGCGGCTCTGCCTCCGTGGGTCTGCCATCACGGTATAGGATAAGACCCAGGTAATAGCGAGCGGTGTCGTTTTTTGGCTCGGACACGACGAGCCTCGTCAGCTGGAGCTCGTTCATGTCCTCCCAGGGCCTCGTTCTTCCACAGCCCAAGATGCCAAGGAAAGCTAAGCAAAAAGCGGATAACAACGCTTTGCGGCTCATTAAGCTATGAGGATTTAAATCCGGCTCAATGCGCGGATCCATAGGATTACCCTGGGCTCCAGCAGGGCGACCACACAGGGTTGCCTCCTACAGCTTTGCGAGGGCCTGGTCAAGGTCATCCAGGATGTCCTCGGTGTCCTCTATGCCGACCGAGAGCCTGACGAACCCCGGTTCTATACCCATTCTGAGCCTCTCCTCAGGGCTGTAAGCCGCGTGGGTCGTTGTGGCTGGGGTTGAGACCAAGGATTCCACGCCACCGAGGCTGGTCGCCTCGGCTATGAGCTTGAACGAGGACATGAGCTTCAGGGTTGCCTCATCCCCTCCTTCTATCACGAACGAAACCATACCGCCGAAGCCCTTCAGGACTTTTTTCGCCAGTTCGTGCTGAGGGTGCGAGGGCAAACCGGGATAGAAGACCCTCTTGACCTTCGGGTGATTCTCAAGGAATTCGGCCACTGCCATGGCGTTCTCGTTGTGAGCCTTTACCCTCACCGCGAGCGTCTTCAGGCCCCTTTCCAGCAGGAACGCGGAGAAAGCCTCCATTGAACCGCCCAGGTCCTTCATTGCGGCCCAGACGGGATCAACAAGAGCCTTAGGCCCAGCGACAACGCCTGCTATGAGGTCGGAGTGGCCGTTGAGATACTTGCTCGCGGAGGCGAGGGATATGCTGGCACCGAGCTCCAGAGGCCTCTGGTTTATGGGCGTGGCAAAGGTGTTATCCACTACCAGGAGAAGGTTGTGGCGCTTCGCTATATCCGCAAAGGCCGGGACATCCAGAACCTTGAGTAGGGGATTTGATATGCTCTCGTAGAACATGAGCCTGGTGTTCGGTTTTATGGCCTTCTCAACCTCGTCCGGCTTGGTCATGTCCGTGTATATGATCTCTATGCCGAACCTGGACAGCTGGTTCTTGAACAGGCCAGCAGTGCCGCCGTATATGTCAAGGGTGGTTATCATGCTGTCGCCGGGTTTCAGGTGGCCCATTATCACGGATGTGGCCGCCGATAGTCCGGACGCGAAGGCAACCGCATCCTCCGCTCCCTCAAGCGCGGCAACCTTTTCCTCCACGGCCCTGCGGGTTGGGTTCCCGTATCTGGTGTAGAATATGGGTTCCCTGGACCTGCCGGCCTGAACGAGGGAGTATACCTCAGGATCGGCGTAGAAGGTGCTTGACTGGAAGATGGGCGTCGTGACGGGCCTCGCGTCGCGCGGCCCTGTTCCCGCATGAACTGCCTTGCTTGATAATCCCTTAAGTTCTTTCATAGCGAGAAGATTATAAGGGCCGGGGGCAACTAGTTGCGAGCTCGCGGGGAGACTCCCCATAGCTCTTGCCCGCTAAATGAGGTGGTCTTGTTCTCTTCCGACTCAGGGGCCGAGAATGGGCCGGGCCAGGGCTCTCATAAAACCCCGATCTTACGAGGATCAAACGCACCACACTCGGTCCCGCGCCGAATCCACATTTTCGCGCAAAACAGCAAGCCGAACCCTTTCGCGCGGCCGCCGGAACAGGCACATCGTCCCTCAGAGGCCCCCGCAGGTTATCCCACATCCGTCCAGGTTACGAATAACAATTTCGGGCAAAGTAGCCGCGGTAATCATCGGAGGAACCGGATGGTGTGAACGGCCTCGTGTTATTGGCCGAAAGTTTCCGCGCCATGCAGCCGGGAGGATAGCGAAGATCGCACTCGGTTTCACGAGGGTTTATGAGGGGCCCTAAACCGGGTTTTAGGTCAAGTTTGAGGACATCTCTGGTGCGGGCAAAGCCGCAAGGGCACCCGAGCTTATCCTACCAAGTTCCTTTACCTGACCCTTATTATGGCCAACTGACGGCCTCCGTTATCGGCGACCACGGCGTAGTTTCCGTATAGAGCAATCCCCAGATAAGATGAGCCTTTGGGATTGACGCTGAGGATGAGGCTCATGTTCACTGGGTTGGAGACATCTATGACCGCCAAACAGCCCCATCCGTTCGCTGTGTAAGCCGTATTCCCATCAACGACAACATCGTAGAAATCAGGGCCGTCAGGCACATTTTTGAAAACCCCTAGCTCCCGGGGGCTTTGAGGGTCCGAAACATCAAGGACTATGAATCCCGCTCCCCAGTCCGCGAGATATGCCCTGGTCCCGGACACGAGCACATCAAGGAGCCAGACATCGTAGCCGGTGATCCCCGGATTGTAGTATCTGCCCACCCTCACGGGAGCAGATGGGTTGCTCACATCAATAATGTGGAGCCAGCCTCCGTTGGTTCCGGCATAGGCATAGTTGCCCTCAACCCACACGCAGGAGAAACCGCGGGCCATCTCATCCGGCTGGGAATTGGTGTATGTCCCCAGGATGTTCCCGCTTGATGCTTCGCGAATGACGAGAATGCCATCGGCGCCATACCCGCCCGCTTCATATATGCGACTGTCATCGGCGAAGACATCGTTTGTGTGGTTGCCGGCCGGCGGGTAGGTGGCGAGCTTTACCGGAGAAGCTGGATTGGAAATGTCAAACACGGTTATGCCGCCCCTGAATTCCGCCACATAGAGCCTGGGGTACTTGGCGAAGAGCTCCCTTGATTCGCTTTGGCTCGGAAGGGAATCAACGAGCACTGGCGAGTATGGAACACGTATATCAACAACTGAGACGCCGAGGCTGTCGCGAGCCACAAAGGCATAGTCTCCAACAACAACCACATCCCTGGCGAATCTCATTGGCAGGGTAGCAACTATATCCCCTATCTTTCCCTCGGGCGGAGACTCATTGTTCTTGTTGCACGCCAGACCAAGGGGCAAAGCGCAGGCCAGAAAAAGACGGCAGAAAAACAACTTCCTCATCTCAAGCCTCCAACAAGCTCAGGTGAATCATTATCCGGTATTTCCTCAGCCCTTGACAACCATCAGCCGAACAGAACCACCTCAAGGAGCATCTTGCCGTGCAGGAGGACAAAGAGGGCCAGGGAAAGTCCTGCCAGGTGAACAAGCGCGGAGGCCTTGTCGCTCTTCGGCGGGAGGGTAGCGCCCATGCCAGCAATGGGCAAAAGCGTCAACCAGAGCAGAGGGGATTCCCCTGCATAGATGAGTATACCAACGATCGGCGAGATATAGCAACAAAGGAAGAACCCGGCCAAATGGGTGTAGAACCTTCCTGGGATGAGCCCTAGGAAGGAGAATGGGAAGCTCAGAAGGAGGGATTTGGCGAAGAGCGTGGCCCATGTGTTTATCAGCCACCATATCTCCCAGAAGCCGGGCCTGTATAGAAACGAGCCTTGTAGGGTAAGGATGTGGACCGAAAGGGGCAGGGCAAGGAAAACCCACCTGATAAGCCACTTCCCCAGGAACGATAAAACCTTATTTGCCTTCATGCTTTCACAAATAATAAGGCCGAGAGCTCGCCCGTTTCCCTGCGACCCGCCAGCCGGAGGCCACGGGCCATCCCGGCGACCTCATCAGGGCCGTAGGCCTGCCTAAAGCCTGAATAAAACCCCTGGCCTTGTTTTTTGACCGCTGAGCCCGAGGGCAGAAAGTGCAGGAGAAGAAGCCTTCCTCCGGGTAGCAGAACCCTTCTGCACTCCTCAAACGCCCTTTCCGGCTCCGCGAAAAACTCAATCGCGAGGAATACTCCGACAAGAGCGAAGGATTCTCCCCTGAAGGGCAAGTTCTCCGCTTCTCCGAGCACGACCTTTATTCCCCTGTGCCTCGCTATGCGCAAAGCGCCCCGGGCCCTATCAACGCCGAACCCGATGCCAAGGCCGGACGCGAACCTGCCCGTTCCCACTCCTATCTCAAGGGAAGGCGAGCCCTCTGCCCAGTCCCTGACCAGGCCAAGCTCTTTCAGGAAGATCCCCCGGTTCTGGTCATACCAGGCGTCGTATTCCTCAGCGCGCGAGTCAAATGGGTCCGGGATCATCACGATCTCACGATCATCAACCAGGCCGCGAGGAGAAGCGCTCTCGGGACATCAATCCATCCCTTTATGTGGCTTTTTTCGCCCCGGTATATCGCCTCAACAGGCACATGCGCGAGCCGGAAGCTTCTCCAGAGCGCCTTGACCAGAAGCTCAGACTCGGTCTGGTAGTGCCGGGTTTTCAATCGGACCGCCCGGAGGACATGGGTTTTCACGAGTCTGAACCCCGACTGGCTGTCATGTATCCTCGTCCCGGTCATCAGGGATATTGCAACGGTTGTTATCCTGTTTGAGAGCCAGTTTGCCCGCGGCATGCCAAGAAATGGCTTTCTGGAGCCTATGACGATATCAGCAGTCTCAGCGGCCCTGATAAAGCTCGGGATGCGTTCCGGAGGGTGCTGTCCGTCCGCGTCCAGCACGAGAACGAAATCGTATCCTTCGCTTACGGCTACGGAAAAACCCTGTCTGAGGGCAAACCCCTTGCCCATATTTCTATCCAGCCTGAGGACGCGCGCACCTGCGGCCCTTGCCACATCAGCAGTGCCATCGGTGGACCCATCGTCAACGACCAGAACATCCTGGGGAGCAAAATGCTTAAGAACGCCCTCTATTACATGGCCTATGCGCTCGGCCTCGTTGAACGCGGGGATGACGGCAAGGCCCCTCATGCACAAATTATAACCCTGTTTTGCACGAATCTCCAAACCCTAGAGTAAGTAAGGGGCCCGCGTTTGGAAAATCTGTTTTTCTGCGGAGATTCAAGTGCGGAGCCGGAGAATCTCCGATCCTCTAGGCTTTTCTCGCTGACTCAACCAGCAGTTTGCCCAGCTCCCTCGCTTTCTCCACGGGGTCGTATCCCTCCCTGGGTTCTATACCCCCAACAGCAGAAACGCCGAGATAGGGGAATGCCTTCAAGGTCATGGGCTTCATCCTCAGGGAGAGCGCGAGGTTGAGCAGGAGGTCAAATACGGGAGCGGGGTCATCGCCTCCCGTCGCGACCACAAAGCCCACGGGCTTGTCCTCAAGAGGCTCCGGGCCGCCGAATCCCCTCATCTCGTTGAAGTATGCCAGGCAAGCGAGGCGCTCAGCCAGCGCGGTGAGCCTGGATGGCACCCTGAAGTAGCGCGGGGAGCCGATGATGATGGCGTCAGCGTCTTGCATCTCTTTGAGAACGCGGACCAGATCGTCCTCCACAGGGCAGACATAGGGCTGTTTTGAGCACTGATCGTAGCAGGCCCGGCACGACTCAATGTTCAGATCGGAGATGTAGAGGATACTCGTCTCAGCACCCCGTTCCCTCGCGGCCTCAAGCGCCGCGCCCACCATCTTCCCGGTGTTCCCATCCTTCCGCATTGAGCCAACGATCCCGAGAAACCTAATTCAAACCTCTTTTATCCCACGAGAACCCGCCTTATCTCCTCAAGCTCCTTCTCGCAATCCCCTTCCGCGTATAGCCTGATTATCGGCTCTGTGTTGGAGGGCCTCGTGTGGACCCACCAGTCCTCCCCCCTCAGGTAGACACCGTCGGAATGATCCTTTTCAAGGCCCGGCCACAGCCTTTCAACCAGCTCCCTCACCCGCGCCATTTTCCGCGCGACATCCTCCTCGTCCTCGCCGGGGAACCTGAGCTTGACCATACTGAAAGACGGAATGGAAGAGAGCGCGTCCGCGATCTCGCCCCTCGCGGCGAGAGATGCTATGACGCCGGCCGCGGCGAGAGCATCCCTGGTGGGGTTTATCTCCGGAATGATTATCCCGCCCCCGCCTTCCCCGGCGAGAACGGCCTTCTCCCTCTCCATAGCCTCAAAGAGGTATGATTCCCCGACGGGAACCCGAACAACCCTTGAGCCAAACCTCCTCGCCACATGCTCAACCATCATGGAGGAAGAGAAATTGGTTATGACTGTCCCTGGGTTTTCCGAGAGCATTGCCCAGGCAACGAGGGGAAGGGTATGCTCCTCCGAAAGCAAGCCCCTGCCCCCTACGCCAACCAGCAACCTGTCCGCGTCCGGGTCGCAGGCGAGGCCCAGCTCAGCCTTACCCTCCGCGAGCACGGCGTTGAGCTCCGGAAGGTGCTCCCTCTTCGGCTCGGGAGGATGGGTGAAGACCCCTGAGCCCTCGCAGTTGATGCGGTGAACCTCGGCCCCCATTTCCTCCAAGAGCCTCGGCAATGCCAGATAACCCGCGCCGTTCACCGCGTCCACCGCCACCCTCGTGCCATCAAGCATTTCTGTGAACCTTGAGGATAGCACCGCCTCAAGGTGGGGCAGGAGGGGGTCCGTGTCGCGCTCCTCGCGGCCGAAGGAGTCGTGAGGCGCTGGTTCGTGCGCCCTTTCAGCGAGCTCGGCTATTTCCCCTACTTCCTCGGCCAGGGGGAATACCCCTCCTCGTTTCGCCAGCTTCAGGGCGTTCCACTCAGCTGGGTTGTGGCTCGCGGTAATGATTATCCCGCCCGCAGAGCCCCTTTTCCTGACATGCAAGAGCGCGGTTGGGGTTGGCACAACATCAAGGTGAACGAGGTGCCTGCCCATCGCTAGCAATGTCCCGGCGGCCAGGTGATAGAAGGCGGGGCCGTGGAGCCTGGTATCCCTCGCCAGAATGTATTCCCCCGGCCCGGCCCAGACCGAGAAGGCTCTTACATACCTTACCACGAGCTCCGGGCTCAGGTCAGCCCCAGCGATTCCTCTGAGTCCGGATACCGAAAGCTTGAGCATGTTCTTCCTGGAGGCTCAGAAATCAAAGCCTCCCCCTCCGGAGAATGTGATTAGGTCACCGCCAGCGTAGTGCACCGCGGCCTCCAGGAACAGCCTGCGGCCTGACCAGCTGAAGGCGGCACCGGGGCCCGCGGAAACATAGCCTGCTGTCGCCAGGGAAGGGATGTAGCCGAAGGTGTATTTTACGGGAAAGCCGAGCTCCCAACCGTTCATGGTGAGTCCGGGAACGAGTCCTATGGAGCCGTAGTAGGCCGAGGAGGATGTGTCGTAGGAGGAATCTGAACCCGCGAGAAAGAACCTTCCGCTCCCCGCGCCCCCCTCAAGGAAACCCGTCGCCAGGAACGGGCCGGCCCTGAGCAGTTCCCGCTTTATGTAGGGACAGGCGGTTATGGACATGACATACTCGTCCGTGTCCATCGGCTTGTAGCGGAAAAGCGCAACCCCCATTCCGACCTCGGTGCGGTGCGCGAGGCCATATCTGAACCAAACCATCGGGAACCCCAGGATGCGGAGGACGCTCTGGGTGTCCCTGGCGGGGCCCTCCGGTTTCCTCTCCTCCGTGATTGGAAAAGCAGTCCAGGAAACCCCGACGGTCGCCTCAGACTCGTGGAGAGCCCTGGGGCTGTGATAGGAATTCAGCGAGCAGGAAATGCAGACGAGAGGGGGAAGGCGTCTCATACCTAAATGATAAGACAAGCGGGCGCTCGCGCGCAAGGAACACTTATGCTTGAACCCCGCTCCTTCTTCGGTTTAACATTTACCTCTATGAGATATATCGCCTTTCTTCTGATAGCGGGAACCGCAATGGCCCAGGAGGGCGTCGGCACATGGGAGGAGGAGGTCGTCGGGGTGGCAGAGACCGGCGCCTACAACCTCACGGGCAACCTGAGCCTCTGGGGCATAGGCACATCAGTGGACACCCTGAGACAGCCCCTCTACATGCACCGGGTTGAGCTGGGGTTTGACATGACCTTCGGGTCCTGGCTCTTCGGTTTTGTGAGGCTCCAGTCCTGGGGCGCGGAAGGAAGCTATGACAGGTTCGTTATCCCGGAGGCTTACGCGGAGGCCTACTTCGCGGACTGGTTCTCTCTCAGGGCGGGAAAGCAGTTGTTGTTCTACGGCGACGGCCTGGTCTGGTCCGACAGGCTCAAGGGCTACCCTGCCCTCTCGCTCCTTTTCGGTGATAACATTCGCCTGAACCTGCACGCGCTTTATACCGAGCCCGCCGCCATAGGCGAGTCCCCCTCGTGGATGGCCGGCGCTAACGGCGGCGCTGGGTTCGGCCCTTCATACCTGTCAATCTACGCGCTCACCAGGCCCACTCCCCTGGTCAATGACCGGTATGACCTCTGGGCCGGCGGAAGGGCCGAGGTGAAGTTCGGCTGGCTGAGCCTCGCCGCGGAGGGCGCTGATTTCATGAGCGACACGGTAAGCGCTGTATCCGGACTCGCAACCGTTGAGATCGCGCACAGCTCCTTTGGCCTTGGCGGCGCGGTCTTCACCATAGATCCACTGTGGGTCAACGCGTTCGGTCAGAACATAGTCTATGGCTACGACCAGGTTGGATGGGGCGGCATAGGCGATGCCTTCACCTTTGCATACGCGCCCAACCCGTTCCTCACGGGCCTTTCGGACATATCCGCTATAAACGCGCACGCCAGCTACAGCCGCTACCTTGACTTTCTGCGCCCCGATCTCATGATGACCACGAGGTTTGATTACTATATGCTCGCGAGCGCTTTCACAGCGGATTCATCCTCAAAGATCGGTAACGAGTTTGATCTCTCGTTCGTCTTTGAGGTGACAAAGGTCGTGAAATTCGGGCTTTCGGGAGGCTACCTGATGGCCGAGGAGGGCCTTGATGACGCGCTCTCAATCAGGGCCTGGCTCGCGAAGGACTTCTCTTTTGATTGATCGGGCTATCGTCTGGCATCTGTGGAGCGAGGGTTTCACGCGGTTGCATGAGCGTGAGCCTTGACCTTAATATTTTGCCATGAGAAAGCTCATTCTTCTCTCACCCCTTGTGGTTGCGGGTTGTTTCTTCGGGACATTCCAGACCCCGGAGCCGGTTGGCACCGGAAAGATTGACGCGCAGTTGTTCGTGGCCTTCCCAGGGTTCGTTCACCCTGATCACGGCAAGGCCGCGGCTGACGATGATGTCTACAGGAGCTGGAACCTGGGCGGTGCGGCGGGTTTCGGTGTCGCCAAGGAGGCCGATATCGGCGTGATGATGAACGGCATGGGCGTGGGCCCATACGCGAAGGTAAGGCTGTTCAAGTCATCCAAGCGCGCTGTGAAGGTCACCAGTTTCGCAGTCCAGCCTTATATCCTATATGATGTTCTTTCTGAGACATACCTCATGACCCCTGGCATCAACCTCATCCTAGGGAACAGGCCCCACAAGAACTGGATGTGGTATGTGGCCTGGCAAGGGGTTTACACGCCTCAGGGCGCGACCTCGGGCGAGAAGCTCTGGGGCGAGATTGCCAATGGTTTTTGTCAGCACGCGGCCTTTGGCTTTGATTTCAAATACAGGGGTTCGGGTGAGTTCGTGGGCTTAAAGGGAAAGACCGACTACGGCTTCAGGCTTGAGCTGGGCGGAAGCTACTTCAAGTATTCTGGGAACGGGAGCTATTACCCCATATTCACGATTGGCCTGGGGTTCGTCGGCGGCTCCGCGCTGGGCTGTCTCTCATTGCTGGGGGCAGGGTTGGGAGGAATGTAAACGGATCGTCCGCAATCCGGCTGGGATGACCGCGTATCTGAGATGGTTTTTCTTGATCTATGGCCTCGCCGTATCCCTTGACCTGGGTATGGCCAATTCGTTCAAGGGCTTTTTGTTTGACTCGGTTACCGTGCTTGGTGTGAGCAACACCATATAGGCCTAGCTGAAGAGGTGGCTACCCCTGGAGCCCAACGACGGGTAAGGCCCTTATCCCATCGGTATCCTGAGCCCGTGTTTCTTCGCTGTCTCCTTCGCTATCTCGTATCCCGCGTCTGCGTGCCTGATGACCCCGATGCCAGGATCGTTAGTTAAGACCCTTTCCAGCCTGGCGTCCATCTCCCTTGTGCCGTCAGCGACAATTACCATGCCAGCGTGCAGGGAGTAGCCTATGCCAACGCCCCCTCCGTGGTGGAATGAGACCCATGTAGCGCCTGACGCCACATTGAGCATCGCGTTAAGTATGGGCCAATCCGCTATCGCATCCGAGCCATCGGCCATTGCCTCGGTCTCCCTGAATGGTGACGCGACGGAGCCGGTATCGTGGTGATCCCGGCCTATGACTATGGGCGCTCTCAGCTCCCCCTTCCTCACCATCTCGTTTATGGCGAGGCCGAACTCAGCGCGCTCGCCCTGGCCGAGCCAGCATATCCTGGCTGGAAGGCCCTGCCACTTCACCCTTTTCTGGGCCAGCTCTATCCAGCGCCGGAGGTGATCGTTATGGGGGAAAAGCTCCAGGACCTTTCTGTCCGTCCTGTAGATGTCCTCGGGATCGCCCGAGAGCGCAACCCACCTGAAAGGCCCCGAACCCCGCGCGAAGAGGTCCCTGATAAAATGCGGGACATAGCCCTTTATCTCAAAGGCGTCGCTGACCCCCGCTTCCTGCGCGAGCCTCCTCAGGTTGTTTCCATACTCAAAGGTGATGGCGCCCTTGCGTTGCAGCTCAAGCATCGCGCTCACATGCCTGGCGACCGAGTCCTTCACCCTCGCCATGTATTCCTCTGGTTTCTTTCGGAGCTCAGCGGCCTCCTCCACCGTGAACCCGGAGGGGATGTAGCCGACCAGGGGGTCGTGCGCGGCAGTCTGGTCCGTAAGGAGGTCAGGAACGAAGCCCCTTTTTGCCATCTCAGGCAGGACATCCGCTATGTTTCCCAGCAGGCCTATTGAGATCGCCTCGCCCCTGTCAGCAGCCTTCTTCGCCATGTCAAGGGCCTGATCAAGGCTTTCGGCCTGAGTATCCAGGTAGCCGTGTCTCAGCCTGCGCTCTATTGCCCAGGAATTGACTTCCACCGCTATTATCACTCCGTTGTTGAGGGTCGCGGCCAGGGGTTGGGCTCCGCCCATCTCGCCGAGGCCAGCTGTCACAACTATCCTGCCCCTGAGGTCTCCCCCGAAGTATTTGCTCGCGGCCGCGCCAAAGGTCTCGTATGTGCCCTGAAGGATGCCCTGGGTCCCTATGTATATCCAACTGCCAGCGGTCATCTGGCCATACATTATGAGGCCTCGCTCCTCCAGATCTCTGAAATATTCCCAGTTCGCCCACTTGCCCACCAGGTTTGAGTTGGCAATCAGGACGCGGGGAGCCCACTCGTGGGTCTTGAAAATTCCAACGGGTTTTCCGGATTGAACAAGCAGGGTCTCGTCCAGCTCAAGGTTCTTGAGGGCCTCAACTATCGCGTGATACGCGGCCCAGCTCCTCGCGGCCCTGCCCGTTCCGCCGTAGACTATGAGGTTCGCTGGGTCCTTGGCAACCTCAGGATCAAGGTTGTTCATGAGCATGCGCATAGGAGCCTCTGTCTGCCAGGATTTGCAGGTAAGGGTGGTGCCCCTGGGCGCGCGGACAGGTTTGTATTCGTGAACTGCCATTTCTCCTTCTCCTTTTGCCGGATATTTTAAAGCGAGATCAAACGGGCGCGCAAACACAATCCGGTTCGCCAGTATAGATATTATGCCGGGCAAAAACCCAGGGCACAGATGCCTTGGCTATCTTTTTAAGGCCAACCTTGACACCCCGATTCTCAGTTTCCGTTGAACAGCAAGGGATTCCAAGAATTTGGGCCGAGATTTTTGGCACAGATTGGTTCCCAATTGCCTTTGGAGGGGGGTTCAATGCCAAGCTTATCAGGACTCAGCTCTATCTGCATTATCATCCGAGCTCAAGATCAGGGCCGCAAGAACCTCCTGTCAACCCAGTGAAGTACAGCAGAACATCATCCGCTCATCGGCGCCGTGCACTCTGGCAAAATCCGGGAACTCACACCCGGTTTCACGCGGGTTTCCGAGATTCAGGGGGGCCTAAATCAGGGTTTTGCTGTCAAGGTTGAGCTTAACAGAGATACAAAAACCCCCGGTTCATCCGGGGGTTGTTTTTGGCCCGATCGCTCAGCTAGAAGGTATAGCTAGCCGAGACATTCAGGAACCCGATGTTGTCATCCCCGCCCAGGCCGTAAAAGCCGTGGTATAGGAACATGGGGTCAAGGTTTCCGTCAAGCTTGAAGCTTCCCACCCTTATTCCGAGTCCTATCCAATACTGGAAGTCATCTGGAATGGTCGTGGTCTCGGTTGTCTTGTCGGAGGGCCTCGCATCGTGATAATCAAGGGTTCTCGTTGTGGTGATCTGGCCGGCGAGGGTCTTCCTCATCGCTCCCCTGATGCAAAGCCAGGTGAAAACCGGGGCCTCCGCGCCTGTTACGAAAGCGATCCTTTTGACGGATGTGTTCTGAAGGGTATCCGTGAATGCGCTATCCGTGGCGGCTGTGTCATGGTGCCACTTGAGGTTGTAGTCCCTGCTGAACATGTTCCCGCTGAGGCCGGCCATGATGGTCATTCCCTCGGTAGGATAAAGGTTGAACCCGAGGCCGAAACCGATGTTTGTTCCCTTGTTCTCAACATTGTAGCGATACTCGGATGGGTCGGACCACGAGGAGTCAGGAAAGACCCAGCGGATCTCAGAGGTGTCGTCCGGGGTCACAGTTGAGTAGTTGTCCATCCTGTAGGTGAACGCGGGTATAAGAGCGAAATTCTCGTTCAGAAAATGGAAGGCCCTCATGTTGAAGAGTATGGAGCTCGCTCCATCTGCCTCCTCCCAGGCCTTGTAGTAATACCGGTCCACCCTCTGGGTTGAGTCATCCGGGTCTATGTAGATCAGCTTCCCCTCCTCGGTATATGTGGCGTTGTAGCCGTGCATGGCGTAGCCCACGGATAGATTAGCGAAGCTCCCTGTGCCATAGTTCAGTGTCCCGCCGAGCATGAAGGTCATGTTGGAGGTGGTGAAGTCGTCGGTGATTTTGACATTGGCGGTGTCATCAAACCAGCCTGTCGGGAAGGTAGTATCGGTCTCCGTCTTATCAGTCTCCTGGGAGTAATAGATCCCTGCCCCGAGGGACATGGCACCGAATGACTTGCCTCCTATGAGGCCAAAGCCTAGCTCGGGTTGAGGATATGTTGGCGGGACGCCCTCAAGGAGGGTGTTCCTCCTGAGGTAAAGTCCAACGCCCTGCCTTCCGGTCTCGGCCTCGCCTCCTGTCCAGAACACGCCAGCGTATCTCGGAGCCATGCTCACATCGCCCAGCTCAAAGAGATACATGCTTTGCACCTGGGTAATGACCGATGGGTAGTAGAGCACCAGGAACTCGTCCTGGAGGAAATCAGGCGCGTAGCCCATGGTCATCACCCTTGTTTCCGTCGCGTAGGCTAGGCCCGCGGCCAGACCTACCATGGTCAGTGCCTTTTTCATGGTTCCTCCTTTTCTTTTGGAAAATAAAGCTTCAGGTGCAAAGTTTAATCCCTTTGTCAAACGCGGCGCAACAACACAGCGCTCCCCCGCGGAACCCCCAGGAAACGAGCGAGGGAATCGCATTTTATCATTGAAGCGAAGAATAACTCGCGGCCAACCCGGCCCATGAGGCTCTCAAGGTTTGCCTGGCCCTTGGCAAGGATTATGTCAACCTCTCCGAACAAGCTCTTGAACCCCTCGGATGATTCGTCCGGGTCAATGCCCAAGGTATCCGAACCAGGGGTTGTGATTTCAATCCCGTCAAGGTAAGGAAGGCCTTCAAGATCGGAAACCGTAGCGTCGTTCAGGAAGGGGGTTTCCCTGACGCAGATTATCTTTCGGCCAACCGGCGCAAGGTGCAGGAAAAACAGGTCAAAGACAACCTCCCCCGCGTTGTCAGCTATGAGCATGAGGCTCTTCGCGGTTCTCAGCCTCTCCGCGAAAACGGGATAATCATCCCCTGCAAAGCCCTTTGCCATGATTCTCTCCAGGGTCTCCTCCAGGTCATAGTCCGGCGCCGCGCCGAGGTCAATTATGTTGCCGACGGTTGCCAGCAGGAGGGAGAATTTAACCGGATCATCGGAAGAGAGGGCCTTGTCCCTCATTTTTTCAAGCAGAGCAAGAGCCTCTGCGTTCTGGGCGCGCTTCTCGTCCTTCAGAAAATCGTCGGTTCCAATAATGGGCCTTATCCGCCTGTATATCAGGGTGGCGAGGGTCATGGGCGGCTCATCCCATATTCCAGGACTTTCCATGACCCTGATGAACTCCTCAACGCCCTCGCGAACCTTGGCCTCATCGCCGGTCTTTGTCCTTATGAGCCTTATAACCTTTTGGAGGGTGCAGGGAACGCAATCCGGGAGGAGGTTCATGATGAATTCAAGTTTCTCAACTGTCCGGTAGGTTTGTATGCCCGGGGCGGGAGTTGAACCCGCACGGGATCGCTCCCACATGGCCCTCAACCATGCGCGTCTGCCATTTCCGCCACCCGGGCCGGTGCGAAAATTATAAGGAGAAGACGCTATTGGGATCAAACGCGGCATTGGGGCGAGTGGACTTGTTCCGATCGCCTCGCTGGAATCGGCTCGGCGATGAACTAAAGGTGGACGCTAACGGGCCTTTTCCGGGGGATCGGCCCCGCCCGCTTCTGATGATCGGGGCGAGTGGACTTGAACCACCGACCCCTAGCCCCCCAGGCTAGTGCGCTAACCAATCTGCGCTACGCCCCGAAAGAGCGATAAGTATAATGCAAAAGAACGCGCGCCTTCAAATTGGCCAGAACGGAGCTTTATACTTATCGGGCTATGAGAAGACTGATTCCCCTAGCACTGGTGGTTCCCCTTATGGCTGATAGTTTCCTCACATCAACGGAGTTCTACACACGCTCCCCGATCAGGATAGGCCCGTGGGATCAGGGGATGCTCAAAGGCCTCTATCGCGGGAAATATATGGGCTCATCTGGCGATGCCAGCCTAAAATGCACGGCCCAGGATGTAGTGAGCGTGCTTGACGGAACGGATGACATCCTCACGCACATGTTCGTCCTCCAGGCCGCTTACTACCTGAGCCTGAACGGATTCCTGAACGAGGATGAGCTCTATACCGCCCTCCTGGCGAGGGTGAAGCCCCTTGCTAAGAATCCCTTGAACCAGTTTGACCTCGGTTTCTACATGGTCCTCTTCCAGACAGAGCAAGACGCCCTAATGCAGGTGGAGATAGCCGCGAACACGATCAATACTCCTGAGGCCAGGCTCGGATATGCCTTGTGCATGGCCCAGATTGATGCTTTCGGATACGGAGCGACTGACTGGAATAGCCCTTCTGATCTCAAGTGCAAGGCAGTTGAACAGCTGAGGATGATCGTGAAGAAGAAGGATACCTGGTCAGCGGAGATGACCAAAACAATGCACAGCGCGGTCTCTTACATGAACCTCTACAAGGGTTTTTCAAAGTGCAAGGGCTGGAAGTCCATCCTCTCTGCGGTGGGAATAGGCGAATGATCGGCTACATAAAGGGGAGAGTGGTTGACGCGGAGGGCGTTAACCTGACCGTTGAGGCCGGCGGCGTGGGATACACTGTGATGGTTACCCCTGATCTGGTCAGGCCGAAGGGCGAAACCGTTGAGCTCTTCGTCCACACACATTTTTCCCAGGACAGCATAGGGCTTTTCGGTTTCGCAAACCCCGGAGCGAGGGAGATGTTTCTGAGGCTCCTCAGCGTCCAGGGCCTCGGCCCTTCGGGCGCTATGAAGATAATGTCCGGGCTCTCGGTGAACGAGCTCAGGTCCGCCATAGAGGCCGGGGACTCGGCCCTGCTCCAGAGGGTTAAGGGAATAGGGCCAAAGCTCGCGGACAAGATAATCTTCTTTCTCAAGGGGAAACTGCCCGAGACCGCGCCCGGCAGCCTGGACGAGGTGATCCAGGCCCTTCTCAGCCTGGGAATGGGGGAGACCGAGGCCCGGTCGGCGGCCCAGTCTGCAAGGCGAGAGCTCGGGCCGGAGGCCTCGGTGGAAGAGATGGTTAAACACGCTCTGAGGAGGAGCGAATGAAGGCGCGGCTTACATCCCCGGAGGCCCTTGGCGAGGATACCCTGCTGGACAGCAGGCTCAGGCCCAGTAGCCTCTCGGAGTTCATCGGCCAAGCCAAGATAAAGGAGCTTCTATCGGTCTTTTTGACCGCGGCAAAGGAGAGGGGGGAGCCGGTTGACCATGTGCTGTTGTCCGGGCCCCCGGGCCTCGGCAAGACAACCCTGGCCGGCATAATAGCTAGGGAGCAGGGCGCTGAGCTCAGGTCAACATCGGGCCCAGCCGTGGAGCGCCAGGCTGACATGGCTGGCCTGCTCACATCCCTGAAGGCGAGGGATGTCCTTTTCATAGATGAAATTCACCGGCTCCCAAAACCGGTTGAAGAGTTCCTTTACCCGGCCATGGAGGACTTCCGGGTGGACATAATCATAGGCGAGGGGCCGGGCGCCAGGAGCATAAGGCTTTCCCTTGAACCATACACCCTCATAGGCGCGACCACGAGGCAGGGCCTCCTTTCGGAGCCGCTGAGGGCCAGGTTCGGCATAAGCTTCCGGCTGGACTACTACCCTCCCGAGGAGATAGAGCAGGTTCTGAGGAGGAGCGCCACGATACTCGGCATAGAGGCCACTGACGAGGGACTGAGGGAGATAGCCAGGAGGAGCCGGGGAACCCCTCGTGTCGCTAACCGCTTGCTCAAAAGGGTGAGGGATTTCGCTCAGGTAAAGGCTGACGGCGTGGTGGACCTGGAGATAGCCCGATACGCTCTCAGCGCCATGGAGGTTGATTCAAGGGGACTTGATGAGATGGATAAGCGCATGCTTAAGGTCATAATAGAGAGGTTCAGAGGGGGTCCTGTTGGCCTGAAAAACCTCTCCGTTGCCCTGGGGGAAGATCCGGGCACCATAGAGGAGGTATATGAGCCTTTCCTGATAAGAGAAGGGCTTCTGATGAGGACATCAAGGGGCCGGGTTGCTACGCCCCTGGCATACGAGCACCTGGGTTATGTCTGAGGGCTGGAAAGGTATCTCGTTCGGAGGCATCGGTCAGGGCCTCTCTCCTACGACATGAGAAAGATCTGGCTGGCACTCGGAACCGCGCTCGCGCTCACCTCCTGCGAGCAAACCGAGGAGGAAAAGCCGAGGCTCACAACGGTATTCGCGTATTTCTACAGCCATCAGGATACCCAATTGGTGTTCGTGGACACCCTGTACAGCCTTGAGGAGCCGGTTGGGGACACCCACGGGCTTTCCGGCGCCAAGGTGATCCTTCATGTGGGGGAAGGGCTTTCAATTCGGTTCAAAGAGGACACAACAAGGCCAGGGAGATACACATTGCCCCTGGACATCATCCCCGAGACAGACTACAGGCTCACGGTTGAAAGCCCTCTGGGGGATAGATACGAGCTGTCTTCCCGGTCGCCCAAGGAGTTTAGGCTTCTCTACCCCCAGGAAGGAGACACAATGGCCCTGGACTCGCTCTATGTATCCTGGACGGACCCCGGCAACCCCGGTTACCTCCTGAGGCTCTACACCGAGGATACCCTGAGGGACACCCCCTACACATACGAGGTCATCATTCCCCTGTTCCCGAACGGGGACACCTCCCTGAGCTACATTCCCGCCTTTTTCATTGACACGGTGAACTACTGGTATGATCTGACGATCGCGGGAGCGGATACGGTCTCCTCAGGCTCCGATAGGTATCACGACTTCGTGGTCTTCTGGTCAGAGAAGGCCAGGGTATTCATCAGAAAATAGGGGTCCTCCCGAAGAGGTTGAAACGGCCCAACCCCCGGCATTATAAATTGTGAGCAAAGGATATAGGGAGGCATCATGACCGCGATAGTATTGATTGGTCTTCTGAGCGCTGATCAGGGGCTTTTCCTGGTCTCCTCAGGGGAATGGGGCCTCAAGGCCCTGCTGTCCTTGGGCGCGCCCGCGTTCTCGGAGACCGAAAACGAGGGTACTACATACCTGCGGGTCCATTACGAGGGCGCCGAGCACGAGTGGACGAACGAGGAGGGTAGGCCTCAACTGCCGGTGTTCCGCCGGATAATAGAGGTGCCGAAGGGCGCGAAGGTCAGCGCCAAGCTAACCGGGGCCTCAGACAAAAGCGTGAGACTCTCGCAAAAGGTCTGGCCCCTCCAGCCGTCGGTGCCGAAGACCGGGCCGGCCCCTGGTTTCAGGATTGACCAGAAGCTTTACTCTCTGGACGCGTTCTGGCCCGGAGAACCCGTGAGGCTTGAGCCCGTGGGGATAATGCACGGCCACGAGCTCTGGCTTCTTGAGGTGAGACCGGTCTCATACAATCCCGCCAGGGGAGAATTGCGCTACATCACATCCGGAACCGTTGAGGTCAGCTTCTCAGGCGGCGCTGGCTTCAGGGATGACCTGACCCCAATGGGCGCGGTGGCATCCATGGTCGCCTGGAACAGGCCCAAGGTCAAGGCTGTTCCCCCGCTTGAGATAGGATACCTGATAATAGTGCCGGATTCCATGTATAACACGATCCTGCCTTTGGCAAACTGGAAGCGTGAGAAGGGCTTCAGGGTCAAGATAGCCAAGACATCGGAGACCGGAACCAGCACAACATCCATAAAGAACTACATCCAGAACATATACAACAACTGGCAGTATGACCTTCAGTTCGTCCTCCTCGTAGGGGACCACGGCAACGGGGTTCCGGGCTGGCCGGGGAGCTACGCGAATACCGACCTGCATTACGCGTGCCTTGAAAGCGGCGGTCAGCCTGACTATGTTCCTGATGTCTGGATAGGGAGGCTCTCTGCCCAGACCAATGCCCAGCTCTCAGAGGTGGTTTCCAAGATACTGGGCTATGAGACCGTCAGCTGGCCCACGGACGCGTGGGCGCAGAAGGCTTATTTCATAGCGTCCAACGACCCCTGGTATCACGATGTCGCGGAGGGAACACACCTGTATTGCATGGCAAAGGCCAGGGCCCGGGGAATGATCTGCGACTCGCTCTGGGCCTACTACAACACCGGAACCCAACCCTCGGCCGCCCTGAACAACGGCCGAAGCCAGTGCACATACTCTGGCCACGGCAGTTCAACGGGCTGGGCCGACATATCCTTCGGCAACTCAAATGTCTATGCTCTGAACAACGGCCACATGCTTCCTTTGGTCCAGTCATACGCTTGCTACACAGGGGATTACCAGGGAACGGGCGAGTGCTTCATGGAAGCTTGGATACGCGCGCCGGGGAAGGGCGCGGTTGCCTCGTGGGGCAGTTCCGTGACCTCATACTGGGACGAGGACGACATCCTGCAGAGGAGAGCCTATGACTGGCTTTTTGACAGCACGGTCACATGGATGAGGGGGTTCCTGGGCGGGGGAATGCTCGGGCTCCTGGCTCACTACGGCAACACCTCAACGGTCAACCGCTACTTTGAGCAGTATAACCTCTTTGGAGACCCCTCCACGGACCTCTTCACCCTGGTCCCAAAGGACATAACGGCCACATACAACCCCGTGCCGCCAGGGCCTTCGGTTATGGATGTCTATGTTTCGGATAACCTAGGGCCATTGAGGGATGCGCTGGTCTGCGTCTGGCAGAAGGACAGGAACGCTGGGGATACCATCGCCATCCTCGGCGTTGCCTACTCAAACTCGGCCGGGCTCGCCCAGGTTTCAATAACTCCCATAGCGGTTGATACGGTTTTTGTAACGGCAACAGCGCACAATCACAAACCACACCGAGGCCACACCAGGGTCATATCCGACCAGGCATATGTCGCGCCAGTGCGCTACAGGCTTGACGATTCCGGCGGCAACGGGGATACCATACCCAATCCCGGCGAGACCGTAAACCTGTTCTACACCTTCAAGAACCTGGGGAGTCAGCCCGCTTACGGGTTGGTTGCCAAGCTCAGGAAAACCGATCCGAACCTTACGGTCTCCGATTCCGTGAGCAACATAGGCACCCTC
>Ga0197142_1001041_pt1 | contig 25663 bp, 22 predicted proteins | sample GBS60_MetaG_FD_148614 | JGI IMG/M metagenome (GOLD analysis project Ga0197142, IMG submission 148614) | Sediment microbial communities from Great Boiling Springs, Gerlach, Nevada, United States - GBS 60_MetaG | ecosystem: Environmental > Aquatic > Thermal springs > Hot (42-90C) > Sediment... | reverse complement strand
ACCAATTCCTGGCACTTCCTTTAGTCTTCCCTCTTGCCAAAGATCAAAAAGATTACGCGATAGATTTTCAACGGCATCCGCCGCTTTTTGATAGGCAGTGATTTTAAACTTGTTTTCTCCCGTTATAATATAAACCGCAGCTAACTTTCTAAGAAGAGCAGCGATTTCTTTATTTCCATACTTTTCTTCAAATTTATTTGTGCTCATACTTTATATCTTACCACGTATGACTCTTATCATCCTTTAAGACTCCCCAAAAAACGAGACTTTAAGGCATAGTGAGTTCTGCCAAAAATAAACCGTTTCTTAGCAAAGGAAATATAAAGCTTTTTCTTTGCCCGGGTAATCCCTACATAAAACAACCGTCTTTCTTCCTCCAACAAGTCATAGTTATCAAAAGCACGGCTGTGAGGAAGAAAACCTTCTTCAACACCAACAATAAACACATAATCAAACTCTAAACCCTTAGCCTGATGTAAAGTCATAAGCCTGATTTTACTCTTTTCATCTTCCTTTTTCTCACCCTCAGCGTACTCCGTTTCAACCAACGCTACCTGATCTAGAAAATCAACCAAATTAGGAAAATTAGAAGCAACCGTCTTTAACTCGTTGATATTCTCTAATCTTGACAAATCTTCTTCGTTGCCACTTTGATACAAGCTTAGATAATCGGTTTCTCTTAAAACTTTTTCAATGATTTCATTGGTGACATAATTTTCTAAATTAGAATTAATTTCTTCACATAGATTTTTAAAAGCGGAAAACCTTTTTTTTCCTAATTTTTTTACTCGTTCAAGCGCCAATTGATCGTAGGGGTAAAGTAACAAACGAAGAAAAGCTAAGAGATCTTTTATCTCTTTTCTTTCGTAAAAACGAACACCCCCAATAAGAATATAAGGAATTCCAAAATGAAGAAAAACTTCCTCAAAAACTCTTGACTGAGCGTTTGTTCGATACAAAACTGCAATGTTTTCATCAAAAAAACCCGGTCTTTTTGTAATTTCCATAACCTCTCTTGCCACAAACATCGCCTCTTCTTCTTCATTTTCTGCTTCAAAAATCTTAACCTCCTCTCCCTCATATTTATCGGTGTAAAGTTTTAAGATTGGATGACTTTGGTTTTGAGAAATAACTTGATAGGCAAAATCTAAAATTTTTTGGGTTGAGCGGTAATTTTTTTCTAAATAAAAAATCGAAACCTTTGAAAAATCATTTTTAAACTGAAACAAATTTTCTATCTTCGCTCCTCGCCAAGAATAAATACTTTGAGAAAAATCACCAACAGCTGTGATCTGGTTTGCTTTTTGGGCCAAGATTTTTATTAACTCATACTGCAAAGAATTAGTATCCTGAAACTCGTCAATTAAGAAATAATTTAAACGCTTTTGATAAAAGTTTAAGACAAAGGAATTCTTTTTAAAAAGAAAAACCGTTTTTAAAAGTAGATCATCAAAATCCAAAGCATTGTTCTCTTTTAGTGCCTTCTGATAAAGATAATAAACTTGAGCAACTAGGTTTTTTTTATAAAAAGAAAATTTTTCTAAAAATAATTCTGGAGTAATCATCTCGTTTTTCGCCAAACTAATATAGCTGGCAAAAAAAGAGGGATTTAATTTTTCTATTTTTTCTTTTTTAAGAATGTTTTTTATCAAACTAAGCTGTTCGTTCTCATCATAAATTAAAAAATTCTTTCTAACATCTGCCTCTTTCCAAAAACGTCTTAAGACCAAAGCTCCAAAAGAATGAAAAGTCCCGATATAACCCAGGCTTAAATTAGTACCTATTTCTTTTTCGATTCGTTCTTTCATCTCTAAAGCCGCCTTATTAGTAAAAGTAACCATCATGATTGAGAAGGGGGAAACTTTTTTTTCCTTAATTAAGTAAACTACCTTAGCAATTAAAACCCGCGTTTTTCCCGAACCAGCCCCGGCCAAGATTAAAGAATTACCATCGGCAAAAAAAGCAGCTCTTTTTTGAGACTCATTTAAGCTCTCAAAAAGAGAAAAAGACCTCATAGCTATTTTTTAAGAATAATCTTAAAAAATTAAAGAATAGATAATAAAAAATGCAGCCAAAGCGATAAGAATTATAACCGAATGAAACATGCCCGACTCAGGAAGACTAATTATCTCAGTTGGCGATAAATAGTAATCATTAGAGGATGAGGGTGTCGGCGTTTTTGCTTTAGCTAAAATAATCTCTGTTGGGGTAGGTGTTTCTTTAGTAACTAAACTTTCAGGTGGTATTTGAGTTGGGTTTAATATTGATAAAGAAGGTGTAGGTGAGATTGAGTTATTAAAAAAAGCTGAAGTTGGTGAAGGACTTAAATAATTATTTTGATTCAAAGCAATAAACCTCTCACTCGTTGCCACTTGAGCTCTAGTTCTTTTTGGCGCTACCGCTGAAGTCAATTTTTCCTCGGTTGGCGCCTCCATTAGAAGATAGCTAAAATAAAAAATCGCTCCAACTAAGAAAATCATCATTAAAATTAGAACAAAGGTAACAATCTTTTCCTTTTTCATGATTTTAATTTTACTTACCCAACCATCCTTTTGTTTTTGAATGAAGTTGGGCTTCAATTTTTAAAAAAGAGTCGGTTGTTGCTAGTTGATATTCTTTAAAAAAAACATTTTTTTCCGGGTTAAAACTTTGAGTAATTGATTTTTGATCCCAATTATCTTGATTAACTTTAATTCTTGCCATGTCAATATCGGGCACACTAACTTTTTCAACTCCAATGATAATCTTTTCTCCTGGTTTTAAATTCCTAAGTTCGTCATCATTAAGCTCTTGCCATTCTTCATTATATATTTTTATTTTCCCGATTAAAATTATTTCTTTTTCTTCATTAATCATTGGCGAATTAAGAGACAAGTTATCAGATGTTTTATCCTTAATCATCGTAAACATAAAAACACAAAAAGATATTAAAAATAAAATAAAAGCAATAAACTTATTTCCAAAAAAAAATGAAAAAGATTGAGTTTTTTTTTCTTCTTTTTCTTCGATTAGAAAAATTTGTTTTTTTTCTTTATCAAAGCCAAAATTATCATTAAAATCAGGAAGATTAACTTTACTCTTTTTTCTTTTTATTTCTTTTTTGAAGAGATAAATTTGATAGGCTAACAAAAATAAAGTAATAAAAAAACTAAATAAGGAAATCTTGTTAACAGAAGAAAAAAAATTAATTAATTCATACATATGGAAAAATGATATCAAAAACCAAAAAAGAGTCGCAAACCCAAACCAATCGCCAAGATTCCCAAAAGAAAAAACAAAATAACATGGTTAGAACCAGAAACAATAGGTGTTGGAGTAGGAGTAGCGTAAAAAGCGATTGGCAAAGGAGTTGGCGAATCAATAGGTTGTGTTGGTGTCATCTGTAGGGTGGGACTAGGGTTAATGGTTGCAGGAGGGGTAGCCTCCCCTAAAACCCGACCAAAAATTGCTTGATTGCCTATTAGGCGAAACTCTCTTTTAAGCTCAATCTCTTTTTTATCTTTATTTTTAGTTCTTATTAACAACCGATAACTGTCTAGAGGTAAATTCTCTGAAAACTTTACTGACCAAAAACCATCTTTATCAGTCTTAATGCGGGCGCTATAGTTTTTATTGGCTGTCATTGGAAAAAGACTTATCAAAACCTCACTCTCTGGTATTGCCTTTCCTTTAATAAGAGGCGTGAAACCAGGAATAACGGCATTTTCCTCAGGATAGATAACTTTTATTTCTTCTATTTTACTTACTTTTTGATCAACAGTGGCACCTAAAACTTGCTCCTCAAAAATAAACGAATAATCTCTACCAATAAATAATGGCTGAGGAATAGGAGAAAGCTGACTAATTTTTCCCTCAATTTTAGTCTTTAATCCATTTTCTGAGATAATCTCAATTAGTACTTTCTCCGAGGAAGATGCAATTTTTGGACTTAAATCTTTGAGACTATAAAAAACACTTAAGGGAATCAACCATTCGCCAGTTTCTTTGGTAAATGAAGAAAAAGAGTGATAATCTTTGATGTTTAAAAACACAATGGCGTTAACTAAAGGAATATTATCTTCTTTAAATACCTTACCATAAACCAAGGTTGGAGTTTTGTTTGTTAACTGAAGTCTTGGGGTAAAAAAACTAAAAGGCTCATCCTCATATTTTTTAATGGTTTGATCATTAGAAATGATCACAAAAAAATACTTTTTTCCAGGTGATAAATTTTTTAAATTAACATAATGAAAAAAAAACTTGTTTTTCTTACTTGCCGTATCTCGCTCGTCTGACGCAATAAAAGTTAGTTTTTTATCACTCTCTCCGTAAACAACAAAACCAGTTGTTTTTTCCTCAGTTTCCCAAACAATGGTTGCCTGATTAGGAGTAAGATTAGTAATTTCCAATCTTCTCAAAAGCTTCTTTGTTGCTTTGGAAGGAGAGGATTCTTTATGAAAAAGATTAAAAAAAAACAAAGTTATTATAAAAACAATCAAAATTGCTAGGGGAAAAGGAATTTTTGGTTTATTTTTTAAATAAAGATTAGTATAATAACTCATACTTTTGTTATGGTTGTTTTTCCATTAGTTTATTTAAAATTTTATCATCTAAATTATAGATATTAACTGAAGGCAACTGAGGTACGGCAATTTTTCTCTGATAAGAGGCATGATAAATATCAGCAATCATCCAGACAATTACCGAAACAAATATCGTTAACGATATCCAAAAAAATTCTTTTTTTTCCATAAATAACCAGCGTTAAGTTTTAGATCAACTTTTAATAAACTCGCCGGACTACTTTCTTTATTTTTTGTAATAGTTAACTTTTCCACCATCTTCAATCTTCTTTGATTTAACAATACTTCTAAAAAGCTAGATATATTTAAAAAATCAGCCTCTCCTTCAATGTTTAAAACTAACTGATTGTATTTCTTTTCCTTTAATTCTTTTAAACTTATTTCTCCCGTGTCTATTTTTCTTAATAACAGACCACTTTCGCTTGACGCTTTATTCACATCATCAATCACTTCGGCTAAATTTGGTCTATCAGGAATTGCTTCTTTTAGAAGCGGCAGTTTTTCTCGGTTGTTTTCTAAAAACTTTTGCAATTGAATAATCATGGCAATTTTTTGATCATAGATTTTATTTAATTCTTCTAAATCCTCAATTTGCTTTCTTAAAGAAAATAGGGTGACAAGAGTGGGCCTAATAACAAAAAATACCGAAAAAGAAAAAATTAAAAAAAATAAAATCAAAAAAGTATATTCCTGAGATTCTTTATTTAAGAAATTTTTTTTAATCATAAAAATTGAGAAAATACTAGCTCAAACTCATAACCCACCTCACTTTTTTTGATCGACTTTAAATCTACCTTTTTAAATTTTCTTTCTCTCTTAACTAGATTAATAAAGACCTGAAGATTTTCCGGAAAAAACGCCACTCCATTAACCTTGACTGAATCAACTAAAAGCTCCATTTCATTTAAAGTCAAACCCTGAGGAAAGTTAGAAGTGACATATTTAAACATTGAAAGAATTCTTTCTTGGTTATAAAGAGTCGACTTTGCTAATTCTTGTTTTTTTTGAATGATTTCTACCTCAGAAAGAAGAGGTAAAACTACTTTAATAATTTCCTTTTTCTGAAAAGCTGATTCTTTTAACTCAATAATTTTTTGATCAATCTGAAAACGATAAAAAAAAACAAAAATTATCACTAATTGAGTAATAACAACTATGTACTTTAGATAATTCAAGGAAAAATAAACGAGCTTATGCTTTAACGAAGGTTCTTTTTTATTCAAAAGATTAATTCTAAGACTCATTTTTTTATTTTTATTAATTTAGCCATCTTTGATTTAATTCTACGGGCTTTATTTTTATGAATCACTTTTTTCTTGGCTGCTTTGTCAACTAATTTGTAAAGACTCGTAAGCATCTCCTTTAAATTCTCTGTTCCTTCTTTTACTCCTTTTTTAATTTTTCTTATTAAATAATCAATTTTGTTTTTGTACTGATTATTGAGGACCGTTCTTTTTTTTGTCTTTCTTAAATTTTTCTTAGCTGTTTTAAGATTGGGCATAATTTTTTCCCTCCTTTCTTAAAAATTAAATTTTAAATTCTCCTTGGTAAATCTTTTCTCCATACTTTCCGGTAAATCTTAAATTTAATTTTATTGGACCTGAAATATTATGATAACGACAAACACCAGAAGAACAAGTACCAAGAACTATTTTTCTTCCACCGTAACCATCTTCTTCACCGCACTGCCAAAAGGTTTTAAATTGATAACATTTTCCTATCGCGCCTTGCTCTACAAAAGCCTCTTCTTTTTCTTGAAAGCTACTGTTTAAAGCCTTATAAACTAATTCAAAATCAATTTCTTTTGTTCCTTTTGGTTCGTTACTGATAGTTATGGCAACTTCTCCTCTTTTTAAAGTTTTAAAATCAACCTTAACCGATGAGTCAACGGTGGGAATTAGAGATTCGGTTGGCAAAGCAATCACCGAATCTTCCTCTTTAGAAAGACGCTTATTGTTTAAAATTAAAAAAAAAGTAAACCCTAAAAAAGCTAAGATAAGAAAAACCACTAAAAGAGATTTTTTTTGCTTCAAGATCATAAACTTTTATGTCAAATTAATAACTTTTGATTTAGATAATCCTTTAGTCGATTAATTGCTATTCGCTCTTGTTTTTTGGTGTCACGCTCTCGAACAGTCACCGTCTCATCGGCCAATGTTTGAAAATCAACAGTTACACAAAAAGGTGTCCCAATTTCATCTTGAGCAAAATATCTTTTTCCAATGTTTCCTCGATCGTCAAAAACAATCAGATAGTTATCTTTAATTAAATTATAAACTTTTTTTGCTTTTTTTACCAACTCTTCTTTATTGGCTAAAAGAGGAAAGATTGCCACCTTTACTGGTGCTAAACGCGGATCAATTTTTAAAACCACCCTTTCTTTATCCTCATAATAAGCATCAATTAAAAAAAACAAAGCTGCTCGATCAACACCACCTGATGTCTCAATTACCCAGGGAACAAATTCTTCTTGCGTCTTTGGGTCTTTATAATTTAAATTATGGCGAGATAGATCCCAGTTCCCTCTATGATGAATTCCCTCACACTCACTCCAACCAAAAGGCGCGTGATATTCAATGTCAGTAGCAAAGCGGGCGTAATGAGCTCGCTCATCAGGTTTATGATCACGAAAACGAAGATTCTTTTCTTTAATTCCTAAGTTAATATACCACTTATATCTCTTATCTTTCCAATAAGAAAACCATCTTTCGCTTTCTTTTTCATCGGGTTTAATAAAAAACTCTAGCTCCATCTGCTCAAATTCACGGCTTCTGAAGGTAAAATTACCTGGAGTTATCTCATTTCTAAAAGCTTTACCAATTTGAGCAATACCAAAAGGAATTTTTACCCGCGACGAGTCAACTACGTTTTTGAAATTAACAAAAACTCCCTGAGTAATTTCTCCGCGAAGATAGGCTTTTTGCTTTGGTTCGGTTACTCCTAGATATACCTCAGTTAGGATATTAAATTTTTTTGGCTCAGTAAATTTATTTTTTTCCTCACAGTCAGGGCAAGTATCATCAACAATTTTATCAACACGAAATCGATGATGACAACTTTTACACTCAACCAAAAGATCGGCAAAAGAAGATACATGACCAGAGCGCTCCCAAACGACAGGATTCATAATAATGGCCGCATCAATTCCAAAAACATCGTCTCTTTCATAAACCATACTTTTCCACCAGATCTTTTTAAGATTATTTTTAAACTCCACTCCTAAAGGACCGTAATCCCAAAAACCAGCTAATCCTCCATAAATTTCCGATGAGGGATAGATAAATCCTCGTCTTTTGGCTAGAGAAATAATCTTTTCCATATAGATTTATTATAGCGTAAATTCTGGCAACTTTTCATCAATAATCTCCTGGATGGTATTGATATTTTCTTTAAATGACTGATTTTTATTTAAATAACCTAAATTTTTAAGAAGGAAGTTTAGATAAAAATTTAAATCATCTAAACTCATTTGTTTTCTTGATAAATCAATCAAAAAATTTAAAGTCAGTTGATAATTTTTTTCATCTTTTAGATTTTCTGGCAGAATTCTTTCTAAGATATAAAAATAAAGATAAAAAGCTGACCATTTTTTTTGATCTTCTTTTATTGATAAAAAGCCAGAAATTAGACTAACTTCTTTCAAATAAAAACGGTCATTCTTTTTTTCCAAAATGATCCTTAAAAGATTACCATTTGAAAAGTAAGAAAGACGACGACTAGTGATTTTTTTTACCCCAAAAGTAAAGGCTTTAATCTTTCCTAAATCCTTAGTAAGCAAAGTCAATAAAATGTTTTTTTCAAGTAATGGTTTCTTATTAAGAAGCAAAGCTTCAGTCTTTAAAAGATGTCTCATAATCAATTTTAACAATCCTATCTGTTTTTTAGTCTTTACTTAATTTCTTTGTCAGTATTAAAAACTCCCTCATACACTTTTTTATCATCAATAAAAACTTTTAGAGTTTGACTTTGCACTCCTGGTTGTTTTTGAATTAAAATTGATTTATTATAGATGTTTGAGGGTAGGGTATACTTTACTCTAATTGTGGCCTTTCCTTTAGTAGGAACTTCTAAGTATCCCTCAAAAACAGTTTTTCCTAAATCATCGTAAGTCTGAACTTTTTTTAGCGACCCCTGAAACTCAACTAATTCTGAACCTTTAGGCACATAAACTCTTACCCAGTTTCTTAAAGTAGCATTAAGACATAAACCACCCCTTTCTAAGTTACAGTCCGAATGAGGATAAGGATTTTTATAGACAACCGTTATCTCTCTTTCTCTCCCTTTTGTCACTGACTGAATCTCTTCAGAAACAAACATATTGGACTTAGCGCCAGCAAAATTAACATTGTTAATGTGAAGATAGTCGTTGTTATTATTGTCTTTGATTCGACCAGCAAAATTAACTTGCTCCACTGCTTTTTGAATCTCATCATCAACAAAATACAAAAGAATATGTTTTTCTTGTAAGTTTTTAAACATCACATCGGTTAACTTTCCCCAGTACTTTGATGGTGAAGAACGAAGAGCGGTTTGAAAAAGAACATACATTAACTCACCCAAAATTCCTTTTCGATTTTCCTTAATATAACCAACCGGTCGATCAACTATGTCAAAAAGAGTATAAATCACTGATGGACAGTCGCATCTTTTATCGATATCAGCGGAAAACTTTATCCCAGAAACATAAAGATCACCAAAAATTTTTAGTAAATCCACTAAAACTTTTGAATCCATTGCAATTATCCCATCATATCTTACTTTAGAACTACTTTTTTGATAAAGACTTTCAAAAATTTTAACTGACTCTTTAAAATCAGGCGACAAATTACTATCGCGGATATAGAAAAAACTAACCCCTTTATGATAAGTTAAAATTTCACGGGGTGCTTTTGGATGAGAAGGTATCGATTTATCTAAAGAATAGATATCATCAGATGAAACAATGGTCATTTTTCCATCTTTTATTTTAAAAACAGCATAAAATGTCAAAAACCCACCAGTAGCCCTTCTTTCTTTATCATTTTGATAAAGAATTAAGTATGTTTTTTCTCCCTTACCTCCTAAAATCTCAGGTAGCTTTTTTATTAAGGGTTTAGCATCAACAAAGAAAGAGCGCAAACTGACAACCTGATCAATGAAATTTGTTAAACTCTCACGAACTGCTAAATTGCCAATTTTTTTCGGATAGCGATTTGGATTTATTCTTAAAAGTTTTTCATTAGCAAGATCAATATCTTTGGCAATTGGATCAACTTTTTCAACTAATTTATCAAGAGTTAAGACAGCGGTATTTAGTCTCTCTTCAGCTGATTTTTCAATAAAGGAGGTTTCACCTTTTTTAAAACCAATCAAATCAGCGTAAGGTTCAATTGCGTTAACACTTCCAACCGCAGCTTTAATAATATGTTCGCCAGCCTCAACTCCATACTTGAAATCAGAAACATAGGGAATAAAGCTCAACCAATAAATTGATTTAGCGCTTTCTTGAAAATCTTTGTATTGATTTGAAAAATCAGTTATTTTGTTCTTTAGTAAAGTGATGTCATTTTTATAAAAAGCTTCTTTTAAATCTTTTGAAGAAGCAATTAAAACCTTTGCTTTTTTATTTATTGAAGTAATTGGTTGATAAATAAAAAAATAACCACTGGTTAAAAAGATAATAATCATTAAAACTAATGTCGCTATTATTTTCTTTTTTTTCATATTAAAATTTTTTTAGACAAATTTGAATTTATTTAACTTTTATATATAACCTTAAAAGCTTTAGTAAAAAGGGAAATTTTAACCCTTAATTTTCTATCATACTGCCCCTTTTCCGCTAATCATTACCCACGGAGTTTTTAAGATAATTTTTATATCATTAACTAATGATAAATTATCAACATACGAGGCGTCAAGGGCTATTCTCTTTTCAAAATCAAGATTTGATCTTCCCGAGACCTGCCAGAGACCGGTAATTCCTGGTTTAACTGAGAGAACTTTTTTAAAAAAAGATTGAGTATGAGGAAATTTTTTTTGTTGATAAAAAAGTTCATCTTGATAATAGGCTCTTGGCCCAACCAAACTCATCTCGCCCTTTAAAACGTTAAGAAGCTGGGGAATCTCATCCAAAGAGTGTTTACGAATAAATCGTCCAATTCTTGTTACTCTTGGATCATCTCTTAACTTATAATTTCCTCGTTTATACTCTTCATATAGTTTTTTAAAACGTTTATCGGTTCGAAGAAGATAATGAGCGTTAGCAATCATTGAACGAAACTTATACATTTTAAATTTTCTTCCATTTTCCCCTACTCTTTCTGGGACATCAGCAAAAATTGGACCAGGAGAATCAAGCTTTATCAACAAAGCAATTACTAGCGAAAGAGGGGAAAAAAAAACTATCAATATTAAAGATAAAAAAATATCTAATAAACGTTTTAAAAATTTTTTGTAGGTCTTTCCATAAAAGGGTTTAAGTAAGATGTTCATGCTCTGTTCCTTCAAAATTCTCAACGATATTTTTAACCTTCATTACTGATGATTTTTTACTAATCAATAAAACATCGCTTGTGTTTACTATTATTAACTCATCTAAGTCAATTCCAACGATTAATTTTTCTTTTTCGTAATTGTAAATAAGACTATCTCTAACATGATCTAAATAAACCTTTCCCCGAGTAATATTCTCATAGGGATAATTCTCCAACGCTTCTTTTAATGATTCCCATGCGCCTATATCGCTCCAGCCAATATCCTCAATGACGACTAGTGCTTTCTCTTTGTCTAAGTTTTCCAAAATGGCGTTATCAAAATTAATACTTTCTACCTTTCCATACTCTTTTTCCAAAACTGAAAAAAACTCTTTTTGCCCATAATAGGCCAGAATTTTTTCGGTGTTTTTATAGATGTTTGGGGAAAGTTGAGCAAATTGTTGATAAATAAAAGAAGGAGTAGTGACGAAATAACCCAGATTCCAGGCATAATTTTTTGACTGAAGGTATTTTTCCGCAGTTTCTTTATCTGGTCGATACCTAAAGCCTTTAAAATCATAAAAAACTAAGTCATCAATTTTTTCTCTTTCTTCTCCAAAGTGAATGTATCCCAAATTTGTGCTTGCAAAGCGTGGTTTATGGCCAATAAAGATAATTTTCTCAGGATTTTTCTCAATATAATCTCCGCTTTTTTTTAAAATTTCTATAAACAACTTATCTCTTTTCACTAAATGATCACTCCATAATATCGCCAACGGTTCTTTTGGATAAAGTTTGTTTAAGATACCACAAACTAAAGCAATCGCTGGCCCAACATCTTTTTTCTCTGGTTCAAAAATAAAATTTTCTTTGGGAATTTGAGGTAACTGTTCATAGACTATCTTTTCATATTTTTTATTCGTGGAAATAAAAATGTCATTGCTTTTAAAGCCTAAAAGACAGCGGAAAACCGTCAGTTGTAATGTTGAATGATTATCAATGATTTTTTCAAATTGTTTGGGTGATTTTTTTCGAGAAATAGGCCAAAGTCTTGTACCAGTGCCACCAGCAAAGATAACAATTTTCATATTATTTTTTTAAACTGACTGGTAAAGTAAATCTTATCAAATTTTCTAGTATTTTCAAAACCATTTTTCAAGGTTAATTTTTTTATTTGAGGCTCATTTTTTTTAAATTGATCAATTAGTTGATTAAGACTGGCTTCATTTTGATCATCAAAAAAAAGACCAGTTTTTCCCTCTAAAACCGTCTCGGTTGCTCCCCCTCTTCTATATGCTAATACTGGGCAACCAAAAAATTGCGCCTCAAGCGAAACATAGCCAAAGTCCTCCTCCTGAGGCATAATCAAGGCTGATGCGTTGGAATAAAGACAAGCTAACTCCTCATCGGTTAATTTTTTAAAAAAGGCAATGTTTTTTGCTGCTATTTTTTTAAGTTTTTTCTCCTCTGTCCCCTCACCAACAATGACTAAGTTTTCCTTTCTCTTGTTAAAAACTTTGATCACCAGATCTACTTTTTTATAATTTTCTAGTCTTGAAACTAATAAAAAAAATGGGTATTTTATTTCTCTAAATTTTAAACTTTTAATTTCCATTTTGTTCTTTGATTCGAATGATAAGTTCTTATTTTTTAATTTTCTCCAATAATCAACATCAAATGGCGGATATAAAATTTCACTTTCTATTTGGTAATATTTTAGACACCGCTTTTGAACTGTCTTAGAAATAGAAATAATCTTATCAGCTCTTTGAGCACAGATATAATCCCATTTTTTCAGGTAGTTTAAATATGGGGAAAGTAAAAACTTTTTTAAACCAAAAACATGATAGTTTTTGGGCATAATCCATAAAAATCGGGTTGGGGTTAGAAGATAAACAATGTGCTTGATAGGTATTTTAACAATCACTCCTTTAGCAAAAGAAGAGGTCACCGAAATCACTAAGTCAAAATCAGAAAAATCAAAAGTCTCAAATGCCAAAGGGTAAAAAGGAAGAGATAAGAGACGGTTTTTTTTAATAAAAGAAGGTAGTTTTTGAATAAATGATGTTCTTATTGAAAAATTTTTTACCCAGGCAGCCTTTTCTTCATCAAAATAGGAAGTAAAAAGGGTTGCCTTCGGAAACATTTCTAAAAGAATCAAAAGCACTCTTTCTATGCCACCCCATTTATCAAGCCAATCATAGACGATAGCCACCTTTTTTTCTTTCATTTTTTTCATTAAATTAAAGTATAATAAAAGCAAACATGTTTAATATTTTAGATGTTTTAAATTTTTTTAAGAAAAATTTTAACAAAAAAGATCAGTTAATCCTTTTTTTAATTTTTTTTCTTTATTTCTTAACCCGACTTATTAATCTAGATAAATTTCCTATTTTTACTGATGAGGGAATCTACATCAACTGGGCGAAAACTGCTTGGCATGATGCTTCAATGCGTTTTATTTCTTTAACTGATGGAAAGCAACCACTTCAAACCTGGGCTACCATTCCTCTTTTAAAACTCTTTCCCAATCAACCTCTTCTTGCTGGTAGACTTTTTTCTGTTTTTACTGGTTTTTTGTCTCTATTTTTTATATTTTGTCTTCTTTTTTTCATTTTTGATAAAAAAACTGCTTTTTTAGGAAGCATCTTTTATGTCTTTACCCCTTACTTTCTTTTTTACGATCGAATGGCTCTAACTGATTCAGCCGTAAACATGGGTTTTTTAGGTATTTTATTTTTCTCTTTGACTCTTATTAAAAATATTCGCTTAGATTTAGCCTTAATCTCTGGTTTATTTTCCGGTTTAGCCCTTCTTACCAAATCGTCAACCCAACTTTTTGTTTTTTTAGGACTTTTGGCCCCAATTGCCATATGGAGAAGTATTAATTTTTGTCCTGTCCGCAAAGGCAAGAAGCAATATGTAACTCCAAACAAATCAGAACTCGTAAAAAACAAGCAATTAAATAAAGAAGATTTTTGGTTAAAAATTTTAAACTTTTATATTCTTTACTTTTTAGTAATAATTATTGCTTTTTTAATCTATAATATCCAACGCTTATCTCCTTATATGCATTACATCGCCATAAAAAACACCACCTTTTTAATGACAAAAGAAGAATTTTTAAAAGCACCTTTTTCTTTGTTTTGGAATAATGCTTTCGGAGTTTTGATTAATATTTTTTGGGAAGCCGGATTTGTGTTACCAATTTTTGCTTTTTTTGGTCTTATTTTTCTTTTTAAAAAGCAAAAACCTTTAGCTTTTTATCTTTTTCTTTGGTTATCAATCCCTTTTTTAATTATTGCCTCAATTTCTAAAGTGATTTTTCCAAGATACTTAATATTTTTTGCCTCATTAATGGTCATTTTTTCTTCCTTTTTTCTTAACCAAATTAGTAGAAAAATAAGAATCTTTCTGTTAACAATTTTTTTAGTCTCCGCTTTGTACTTTAATCACAAGATCCTTTTTGATTTTAAAAATATTTCTTTTCCTGAAATTGATAGAGGCCAGTATATCGAAGGCCCACCGGCTGGTTGGGGCGTTAAAGAAATTATTGATTTTTCCATTAAAAAATCAAAAGAAAAACCAGTGATTTTAATGGCAGAGGGTAATTTTGGTTTAGTTGGCGACATGCTTCGCGCTAGTCTTCCTCGTAATAATCACCGCGTTTCAGTTGATGCTTATTGGCCACTTGAGGAAAAAAATCTACTTAATCGCCAAAAAGATTTAGATAATTATTATATTTATGTTGTTTTTCCTCACCGAAATAACTTTCCCCAAAACTGGCCCCTAAAACTTATTAAAAAATTTGAAAAACCAGGAAGAAAATCGGCAATTTACTTTTTTAAGTTAGTAAAAAAATGATAAAAAATATTTTTTCAAAAATTTCATTTTTTATTCCATTTTTATTTATTTTTCTCTTCATTATTTACCATTATCGATTTGTTTATCAAACGCCCTTTGATGAAAAATATGCCCGTGATTTATTTGATCACTCCCAATATCGAATCCCTCAAAGCCCAAGATCAATTAGCGATGAACTCTTGTATCAATTAGCTGGTGTTGATTATTTAAAAACTGGTAATGTTTTTAATATCAACCCAGAAAAAGCACCGTTGGCTAAGTATCTCTATGGATTATCGATTATTTTTTTCAAAAATGGGCAAGTAATTTCAATTCTGTTTTTTTTAATAACTTTTATTGTTTATTTTTATTTAATCAAGATGTTTATAAAGAATAATTTTCTAGTTTTTATCTGCTTATTGCTATTCATAACTGAACCAATCGTTTACTCGCAGATTGCCATTAGCATGCTTGAACTTCCAGAATTATTATTTTTATTAGTTCATGTCTATTTTTTTATCAGATTAATTAAAATAAAAAAGTTCAAAAAAAGTAATTTATTAGACTTATTACTTGCGGGAGTCTCTTTGGGAGCATTTAACTCTATAAGATTTGGTCTGTTTGCAGCTGTTCTTATAGTTGTTGATTTTATATTCGTCTTAAGAAAGAAAATGTTTTTTCTTTTCTTCTTAATGATTATTTTTTCTATGCTTTTTTATGTTTTCACTTACTTTCCATACTTTCTGGCTGGAAATGATTTTGTTTCCTTTTTAAAAGCTCAAAAATGGATTGTTCATCATTATATCGATTCATGGCGTGTTTCTAATATTAAAACAATCTATGGAGCAATATTTATCTATTTCCTTACTGGTTTTAATAAAGGTTGGTACGAAGGGGCCATTTGGGAAAGAATACCAGAATGGACAATTTTTTGGCCTATATACATCATAACCTTTTTTATCCAACTAAAACAGACCTTCACACTAATTAAAAAATTTCTTCAAAAAAAAACAAGTTCTGAAGAAATTAATCATCTTTATATTAATATCTTACTCACCTTTTTAATTGCCTTAATGATTTTTATGCCTGTTTTTGTAAGATATCTTTTATTGTTATTTCCTTTTTTAATTCTTAATACCATAAAAAAAATTTCTGAGTTTGAAAAAGTCAATTTTTACATTAAAGGATCAGTAATCATTTTATTATTAATCTATCTTATTCAACAGCTATACTATCTTAATTCTCCTCCGAATCCAATAATAAAAGAAATTACTCGTCAATGGCAAAACAGCACCTATCAGGATCTTTATCACTTATTAAAGATTAATGATGAAAAAATTGATCGGATAAGTTTTTGGCGAAGAATGAAGTTAATAGAAAAACAAATTGGCCTCAATAAAAAGGAAGTAAGAATAAAGTTAAAAGAAAACTTTTATCCTTGGAAAAATAAATTAAAGGGAGAAATTCTTGTTGTTCTTGACACAAAAATAGGAAAAATCAAAAATCAATCAGAAACTGAATTCATAAAAGAAAAAGGTCGATGGAAAATGATTTGGCAAGATAAATATCTTATTCCTCATCTAGAACAAGATGATCAAGTCATTGGAAAATTTTCATTAGGAAAGCACGGAAGAATAGCTTTAAATGACGGCACAATTCTTAGCGATGAAGAAAAAAGACCATTTTTTTTTATTATTAAAAAAGAAGTAAAAAATGACAAAAAGGTCCAGTTACAGCTAGCTGAACTAACTAACAAAGGTGGTACTTTTGATATTGAAATTATTTATCGACCCAATAGTTTACCTGATGTGCCTACCGAAATTGGTTTTATTAAAGAAGATTATAATCTCTCAGACTTTGATAAGATTAAATTGGAAAAGGGAATTATTTATGAAATGAGACCAACAAGAGTATTTTATCCTAATCTTAAAAAAGGATATTGGATTGACTTAATAAAAAAAATTGCTTGGCAAAATAAAAGTATAATTGATCCCCAGTGGGGTGGTAAAATTATGATTAGAAAAAAAAATGCAACATTAGTTATTATAAAAGAAAAAATAGCAAAAGATGGAAAAGATCTCATCTTATGAGGAGCAAAATTTTATTTTTGATAATAATAATAATCTCCGTATTCTTTTATACCTTTAATCTCTACTACACATATTTCTTCTCAGGCGATATGGCGCGGGACACACTTGCGTCTCTTAGAATCTTAAAAAATAAAGAGTTTACAGCGATCGGTCCTCCTATTTCTTTTGGTCAGTATGGAACAAGAGAGGTTTATTTTAGTTCCTTAACTTACTACATGGGTGCTTTGGGTTTAGCGTTAACTAATTCTAATGTCCTTGGCCCTGTATACGTAAATATTATTTTAATGATCATTGGTCTTTACTTTTTGTATCTTTTTGGAAAAAACTTTTTTAAAAATGAAAATAAAGCTTTAATAATAACATTTTTATATGCTCTTTCACCTCCAATTGTTGCTCATTTAAGATTTTTTTGGAATCCAAATTTTATTATTAGCATCGCTCCAATTTTTTGGTATTTTTATTATCGTGCCCTAACGAAAAAAGAAAAAATCTATTACTTTTTTATTGGGATATTTGCCGGCACATTATTTCTTTTTCATTACTTTGTTTTACCAGTTATTTTATTTTCTATATTTTTTTTAATTAAAAAAAAGAGTTTTAAAAAGATATTTTTTGTATTTTTTGGATTTTTAATAGTGATTTTACCCCTTATTATTTTTGAGATTAAAAATCAATTCTATCTTATAAAAGCAATCATTTTTAATCTCACCGAAAACGCTAAATTTCATAATTCTTATAAGCCAATTTTCAGTCGACCATTGATATTAAAATTTTTAGATATCTTCCAAATTCCAGTAATCTTTATAGGCAGTCAAACTGAAGCCACTCATTTCTATCCAATAATAAAACTTAATTATTCTCAAACAGTTATTTTAGGACTTGTTATTTTTTTAATTTTAATACTTAAAAACTTAAACTATAAAAATGATAAAATAAATGTTTTTATTTTGATTTTTATTTTTACATCTTTAATTTCATCGCTACTTGCTCACGAATCTTATTACTTAAGATATTTTTTTATATGCTTACCAATTCTTTCACTCCTTTTTGTTAATTTAATCAATAAAAAAAATATCATTATTATCGCTGTTATTTTTTTAATTACTAATATCCGAATCCTTCATTCCCAAAAAGCACACAATGATTTAATAAAAGAAAAGGGAACATCTTATCCAACTCTTTTTCACATAGAAAAAGTGGCTAAAATAATAGAAAAGGAAAAATTTAAGACTCCCTATAACATTACTGAAAATTTTATTGGTGATGCGAGGGCATTGTATCTTAGATTTTTTATCGAAAAAAACAATAGAATTCCAAAATTAAATGATGAAATAAGTTATACTAATCTTAAAACTCTTTTTGTTTTTGCTCCTAGTTTACAGGTAATTAAAAAAGAAAAAAGATGGGAATTCACAGCAACTCCTAATCTTAAATTAACTAAAAAATACAAAATTGATAACAATAAGTATCTCTTTAAATTTGAAACAGAGTAGAAAACTAATTTTCTATCGTCCTAAAAACAAAAACTATCGCTAAAAAGTAAATTAAAGGAATAAAATGAAGAAAAATTCTTTCTAAAGATGATTCAAGTTGGATTAAATAAGGAAATGGAGTAATTAAAAAAACATAGAAATAAGAAATAATTTGAAAAAACAAAATTAATAACAAAGGTAATAATTTTTTAATTTTTCCCTTATATAATAAGATAGTTCCGAAAAAAATAATCAATAAAGTAGCAATGATTAAATTTAGACCATATTTATAGGTATTAAAATACTCAATTAAAAAGTAATTAAAAGTCACTTTTAACCGCGTTAAGTTTTCTTTTATTGGTATCAAGTTACCATCTAAAAATGAGGGAATCAAGTTTGTTCTTCGATAAAACTCCCAGTAAAAAAATGGTAAAAAAATTGAAAAATAAAAAAGATATTTTTTAAAAAAATTCAAAATACCAAGATTCAAAAAGGAAAATACTAATAAAACAAAAACGCTAACCAAAGCAAAAGGTAAAGCTTCGTTTTTTATCATTAAAGAATAACCTAAACCTAAGAAAATCATTTTAGGATAAAAAAAATAGTTTTCTTTTTCAGTGATCAAAAAATAAATTAGAGAAAAAATTATTAAAAAAATATAACCCAATTGAAGATCAACATATCCATTATGAGAGTAAATTATAAAAATACTACTTATCATTAAGTTAAGAGTTATTAAAAAAAGAATAAATTTTGAAAAAGTTTTCTCAAAGAAATAAATCATTAAACCAAAAAACAAAAAACTCATACTAATGAAAAACCAAACAAAATAAAATTGGACTACTTGATCATTAATGTTATTTATTAGTCGATAATAGATACTAATAACTAAAGGAATTCCCAAAGGATAAGCTTGTGATGAATAATAGAAATTATCATTCTTCAAAAATGACATTATATCTTGATCAAGATACAGCGCTTTTGCTTTTAAAAACCAAATCGCTAAGGAATCCCAAGAGATTAAGAATGAAGTCAAACTTTCAACTATTAAAGGAATAAAAAAAATTATTTTAAAAATAAAATAAATTAAACTAGATTTCTTTAGTTTTATTTTTCTTTTTTCTTTTAAAAATAAAAAAATAAACAAGATAATCATTATAAAAGATAATCCCAAAAAAATATTTAAATTTAAAAAATTAAGTTTTTTAAAAACAAAAAGAAAAAAAATGAGGAAAGAAAAAATAGCATTACCAAAAAACCAAGAATAACTTAAATTTAAAAATAAGTTATTTCTTATGAAAAATTTTTTAAAAAATATCAGTAAAAAATTTAGTCCTAAAATTTGGATAAAAAATACAAAAGAAAAAATAATTAAACTATCTTTGTTAAATATAACGTTTAACATCATTAATTAACTACTTGATAAATGTAATATGGTTTTTCCGGATGACGATTTACAGGTATAAATTTTTTCTTTGACACTGGTAGTCTTTTTAACCTTTTATAAAAATCTTTAAATTTTTTATCATATTCTTCTTCAAGGGGAGTTTTTCTAACATATGCATAACTCTGAGTATTTATTTTTTCCCAATATTCATCTAGCTCATAATCTGAGATGATTATATCGCCCTTTTTAAGACCGTCTTGATATACATAAATAATTTCCCATAAAGACTTTGGCTTTATTTCTTTTGGATAAAAGAAATAATAAATTTTTAACTTCAACTCACTCAAGTAATAATTCTTCTTTTCTCCTGTCTGCTTTTGCTTAAAATAAGTAGTATTATAATCTAAATTTTTATCGCTTTTATCTTCAAAAATAAAATAAGTGTTTTTGTTATTTTTGGCAAACAACCAAATTTCATAATACGGATTTTCGCTCTGAATCTTTTCATACAAAGTGGGATATTTTTTATCTTTAATTAAATTCATCATTTGTAAAAAGCTTTTTTGATAAAAAGAATAAAAATGAAAGGAAATTAAAAATAAAAAAATAATTAAAGGATAAAAATAATTTCTTCTAATCATTATTTATTAAAGTTATAAAAATCTAACAAAAAATCTCTATTTCTTAAACCATCAAACTCATAAAGCCAAAAAGAATAATTCCCATAACCCGTTTTAAATCTATCAATTAAAGTTAATCTTATTTTTGGATTTTTTAAATAATCATAAACACACTGTTCTTTTAAAAGAAACAAAACTTTATCATTTATATTTATTTTTTTAAAAGCTTTATCAAAAAAACAATCATCATCAAAGAAATAAATATTGTCAACTTTTGAGAGATAATATCTTTGCTTAAAACTCCCTGCAAAATTTTTAGAAAAATTTTTTTGATAATAAAGATAATACAAAGGTAGATAATTAGTACCTGGAGCGAAGATTTTCGAATAATTATTTTTACTTTTTGCAATCGTTAAAAAAGCTTCTCGTGCGCCTTCGTTATTTTTAATAAATTGGATATAATCAACATGATTAATAAAGTTGTGCATAAAATAAATTAACTCCATAAATAAAAAAGGATAAACAAAAAAACTTAGACTGATCTTTTTTACTTTTATCGAGGTTAAAGCATTAAAACCATAACAAGCTAGAATGATATAAAAAATACTCATCGGAAAAGTGCGATGAAAATTAGGAACTGATATAACCGTTAATCCTCCAGGAATAGCCGAGATTAAAAGTAAGTAAATTGAATAATAAAAAAGGGGTTGATTAATCAACCGATTTTTTTTTCTTGTAAAGTCAAATAACCCAATAAGAATAAGAGGTAAAACTATCAAATAGAGCTGACCTGTATTCGGAACTTTATGAACTATTTCTTCAGCACCGCTAATAAAAAGATAAGAAAGAGAGAAATATTTAAAATACTCTTCAAGAAACTTTCTGCTGTAGCCGATAACTTTATTGTTAAATATTCGAGCAATTAATGGATTTTTCTCTCGGTATATTAATTGAAGATTGTTATTCTCAACTCCTGAAATAAAGCTAAAAATTGAAACCTGGGAGGCTCTTCCCTTACCCCAATCACTATTTATAATAAAAAGAGCAATTAGTAAAAAAAATAAGAAAGAAAACACTGAAAAAAGCAATAATTTTCTTCTTTCCAATTGATTTTTAAAATTTTTTTTACCAATGAAAAAAATAAAAAGAGGAAAAAAAGTTAATGGGGTAATTACTCTAAAACTTGGATAAAGAAAAAAGGTAATTAAAAAAAACGGTAATGAAAAAAACAACTGGCTAGACTTTCTTTTATCAACATAATTAAAAAGTAACCAAATTCCAAAAAAATAAAAAAAGGAAGCAATAACTGCTTCAGCGCTTTGTCGAGAGAAAACTATCTGCCATGGAAGAACAGCCACCAATAATCCAGCAAAAAAAGCTGTCTTTAAATTATTAAAGATCATTAAAACAATAAAAAAAACAGGAATAATAATTAAAGATCCAAGAATCGCCGTTATCGCTCTTGCTCCCAAATCATTTACACCAAAAATGTAAGTACCAATAGCCTGGATATACATTGGAATTACTGGCGGATAATCTCCAAATTTATCAAAATAAAGTAAGGGAAATTTATTGCCATAAAGATCAACTTTGTTCTCTAAAATAAATCTTCCCGTGTAGACATTAGCAATTTCATCTAAGTGAAGTGAGTTTGGAACCTTATCTAATTTATAAAAACGGAGAATTAAAGCTATTAAAATTAATATAAATAACAGTATTAGTTTTTTCATAAAAAAATTGATTTATATACTTTATTTTAATTTAATAAAGATTACTTAGACATTGAAAAAACAATTAATAGATAATTTAATTTCTAGATTTAAAATTTAGAAAAGTTAGCCCCTATTAAAGAAAGTAAATTTTATCATAAGCATTGTATAAAATCTTGATGACTTACTTTAAAAAAATCACTTGTTGCTAGAATATTAAAATTTTAAAAATAAAATTAAATAAATATTATTTTCCAGATGAAGGATTATCGATAACAAAAATTATTCCATAAATTAAATTATCCCATAAATTATCAATTTTCTAAAATCGGTAATTTTAAAACTTAAATCTCTGTAGGTCAAATGGAAGAAAAGAATTTTTTTCACAAAAAAATATTCTGGCTTGCTGACAATTTAACTATATTTTTCTATAATCATGTTTTTTTATGTTTTTTAAATCAATTTTTTGAAATTTATTAAAAAAATAATCACCTTGATGGTAAAGGATATTTCAAAGAAATCAAAAATCCAAAAAAGCTTAACAAACTCAAATAATTTCCTAAAATTCTTACCAATGTATCTTCAAATCTAAATTCTAGGTTATACTTACCTTGTGGAATAGTAACGGTGATTAATTTATAGTCATTGTTGTCAGCAATCTGTATTTTTTTCCCGTTTAGATAAGCCTGCCAGCCAATAAAGTTAAAGGTATTTAATTGAAACATAGTAGCTGTTTGAGCATCGATAAAAAATTTTTTATTTTGAAATCGATTTTCTAAAATTCTTACTTTTGCACAACCCTTTTTTATCTCAAAGATACTTTTTGGCAAATTACTTTTTTCAATATCCAAAACATAAACTCCATATTCATTTTTTTTTGCTTTTACTCCTTTTGGAACAAAATGCAAAACTGTTTTACTTTGATTCCATGTGATTTCTTCATTAGATACTAAATCTTTATCAGAAACATAAAGATAACTTTGTGGTTTAAAGTATGGATAGTATTTTAATATCGTAAAAGTTATTAAAAAAAAACAAATAAATGCAATTATTTTTTTTAAATTAGTCAATTTTTCTAAAAAGTAAATCCCATATACGCTGATTAAAGCAATAAATAATGATGTTGGCGCCAAAAATCGCCAGGGAAATTGTAAATTCCAAAGCATTTCAAAATTCCTCCATACAATATCAGAATAATACGTTGTCATCCATAACCCAAAAATCATCAAAAATGAAAAAAATAAAAAATTAAGAATAAGGAAAAAGTCCTTTTTTCCTTTTTTAAACAAGTAAATTAAAAAAATAAAAAGAGAAAAAACTATTAAAAAAATCGGTATTTTTCCTATTTGAAAACTCATCCCATCCTCTATGCCCTTAATTGATGCTCCAAATCCCCAAGGTGAATACCAAAACTGATACGGATAAATAAAATGCTCTTGATAAGAACCTAATCCTTTGTTTAAAAAAGTAAATTGTTTCTCATAGAACATTGGTAACCAATAGAAAGATGATAAAGATAAACCAAAAATAAAACCAATTAAAATATATTTAAAAAATAAAAATCTTTTTTTTGATAAAAACCAATAAAATAAAAACAGAAAAACTAAAAAGAAAAAAGTGGCAAAAGCAATTAACTGATGAGTTAATATTAAAAAAGCAATAGTGAAACCAAAAAATAAACTGTTTCTTAAATTTAGTTTTTGATAAAGGTTAATTATTGTTAAAATTAAAAAAGGAATAATCGCCATGGTGAAAAAATCGGCTAAAGCCCCACGAACATAGGCGTTAACTGCGTGATAAAAAAGATAGTTATATAAGGTAGCCGCCAAAAAAGAAACAGGTCTTGAAAAAATTCTTCTGGCTAAAAAAAACATCGAAAAAGTTGACAATATAAAACCAAAAATAAAAACTAGCTTTATCGACCAAATTAAAGAAAAACCTAAACGATAAAAGATTAAGGCTAAATAGTAAACTAAAGGTGGATAAAAGTTAAAAAGTGGATCACCAAATCCAAAAGTTAGTTTATCAACCCAACGAGGATAGAGATAACCTTGGTTCACTCCCTCATTTAAAAGATAAAGTCTTACTGGATGCTGATTGTCATGAATGGTAAAATAGTATGGATTTAAAAGATAAATAAAACTTGGGATTGATATAATTAAAAGAAAAAAAATATCGCTTAAAAAATTATTTTTTTTCATTTTTTTATTATATCAACAAATCAAAAATGGATTATCAATCCAATTTAAAGAAAAAGGCTATCAAAAGTATTTTGAGTCTTTTTTTTCAAAGTGGCTACGCGGCTTTTTTAGGTCTTCTAGCTAATTTAATCTTAACCATCGTTGTCTCCCCTAAAATTTTTGGAATTTATGTTACTCTTCTATCAACGATTGCTTTTTTAAACTATTTTTCTGATATTGGTTTGGCAGCTTCCCTTATTCAAAAAAAAGACATTGACGATGAGGATATAAAAACGGTTTTTACAATCCAACAAATTTTAATCATAACTCTTGTTATTTTGGGAGTATTAATAATGCCTTTTATTGGTAAGTTTTATAACTTACCAAAAGATGGATTGTATCTTTATCTTACTCTTCTTCTTTCTTTTTTCATCTCTTCTTTAAAAACCATTCCCTCGGTTTTCTTAGAAAGAAAATTAGAGTACGAAAAAATTGTCCTTGTTCAAATTATTGAAAATACCTTTTTTTACCTGTTAGTAATTATCTTAGCTCTTCTTAGTTTTGAGTTAAAAAGCTTTATTATTGCCGTTGCCTCTAGATCCTTGGCTGGTCTTTTTTTAATTTATAGACTCTCGCCTTGGCAGATAAAGATTGGCTTTGATAAAAGACGTTTCTACAAACTTATTTCTTTTGGTCTTCCTTTTCAAAGTAACTCATTGCTAGCTTTATTTAAAGATGATCTAATTATTTTATATCTTGGCAAAATCATTGGTTTTGAGGGAGTAGGTTATATCGGCTTTGCCAAGAAATGGGCTGAGGCACCAATAAGAATTGTCATGGACAATATTACTAAAGTTTTATTTCCTAGCATTTCCCGAATCCAAGATAATAAAAAAAAAGTAGCTGAGTTAATTGAAAAAGTTTTGTATTATCTTACTGGATTAATTACCCCACTAATGGTTTTTGCCTTTTTTTTAATGCCAAAGCTTTTGGAAATTATCCCACGCTATCAAAAATGGCAACCGGCATTACCTTTATTTAACGTTTTTCTTATTTCTTCATTTTTAGTTATTTACCATGCACCATTTATCAATATTTTTAACGCCTTAGGAAAAGTTAAAAAATCATTTGCTTGTATGCTTTTTTGGACAGCAATCACTTGGATTTTAACTCCAATTTTGACTAAATTTTTTGGTTACTTTGGTTTCCCCATCACCCATCTTTTAATTTCCTTAACCTTTCCTTTAGTTGTTTTATTAATGAAAAAAGAGATTTCTTTTAATTTTTTTAAACCTATTAAACCATTTATCACCTCCTCAATTTTGACACTTTTTGCTATTATATTTTT
>Ga0197142_1001039_pt1 | contig 25670 bp, 24 predicted proteins | sample GBS60_MetaG_FD_148614 | JGI IMG/M metagenome (GOLD analysis project Ga0197142, IMG submission 148614) | Sediment microbial communities from Great Boiling Springs, Gerlach, Nevada, United States - GBS 60_MetaG | ecosystem: Environmental > Aquatic > Thermal springs > Hot (42-90C) > Sediment... | reverse complement strand
ATTCCTCCAGACCATCCACAAGCTTGGGGGCGACCTCTGCGCCTGTTGCAATCACCAGGTAATCATACTCAAGAACTCTGCCAGTGGATGTCTTGACCATCCTATCGCCTACCGTGATCTGATCTATTCCTTCGGGCACAAACTTAACATGCTTGTTAAGGAGCTTTGACTCTCTCCTCACATATTTTTCGGGCCGGCTTCCTTTGAAGGCTATGTCAAGGTTAGCGGGCTGGAATACATGCATGTCGGAAGGGCTGAGAAGAACTACCTCTCCATCAATCTTATGCTTCCGCATCCCTCCTGATAGGAGGTTGGCTGCGAGTGTGCCCCCTGTTCCACCGCCTACAACGATGGCCCGCATCAGCTCTTCCCCGTCACCCTCACCATGATACGGATGTATCCGCCTTCCTCCACAATTCCCTCAACTGTGTTCCCGGTCTTCTTAGCCCATGCCTGTACATCGCTCTTAGCGGCCGGGTCGGTAGCCCATAGCTCCAGCAGGTCGCCGTTCTTAGCCTGTCTATAGGCTTTGAACAGGTCGGTGAGAGGGCCTGGGCAGAAGCTGCCTCGGGAGTCTATTATCCTCCGCTGCTCCGTCGCCATCCTACCCACCTCAGATGAAAATGACCTGTCCACCCTCGCTGAGCTGTATGAAGGTCGCCGCACCGACTATGTCATCAACCTCTTCGATGAAATCCTCCTTCTTCAGCCCCATCACATCCATTGTTGTCGAGCATGCGTGCAGCTTCACACCGTTATCCTTGGCATTCTTAATCAACTCGTAAACCGATGGTACCTTCATCTTCGTAATGCGGCCACGCAGCATCCTAGTCACCATCGCGGTCATACCGGGTAGGACGCCCAGTATGTTGGGCATGGGCAGGACTGGATTTCCCACTGGAGAGACCTTCAGATCATGTACCTTTCTCTTATCTATCACATTCATCCCCCAGAATGTGAAGAATATGTGGACCTCCATGCCCATTGTGGCGGCTGCGTTGGCTAGCATCATTGCGGGGTAGGCCATGTCGAGGGTTCCCTTTGATAGTATTATGGAGAGTTTGTTGGTGGTTGGGGTTTTTTCAGCCACTATGGTTTTGGTTATTTGACTCATTTTTCCTCGTGTTTTTGAATATTCGATTTCTCTAATATGGATGATGAAAATATAGTATATACCTACCCTGAAGAAATAAATACTGAATATTCCACAAAACCAGATCAACAAATTCGGCCTTAAACACTTGCATCATAGTCTCTCCCAACCAAATTGCTTTATGACCCGCCGGGCCAGCTCTTGAATGCAGTCGCCATAGCCCTGTAATGATGGGCATAATGCCTTGTAGGAAAGGGGCCGTCCCCGGACTGATACGACGAGTCGAGGGGCTGTTATCTACTAGCGATTGAGACAATCACATGTCCTGAGACGCTGGCCAGGCCTTCGGAGCTAGGCTGGTGCGGCTGAGATGTTGCATCTTATGACGGACAATCCGACGCTGATATGGATTTCCCTAACTAGGCATCGCTCAACGGCTTCAGGATTCTCGAGAGGAGTTATGGAGGTATGCGATAACTTTAGTCCCGTAATGCGCCCACTTGACGCAGAATTCCCATGATGTCGTATACTTCCCAGTCCTCCACAACCTTACCATCTTTAAATATCATGATACCAACTGATGAGAAGGAGATTCTTCTACCAGTGGGCGGTATATCCTGTAGCTCACCTTTATGCGTCCCTTCTATCGTCAATTTATAGGCGACCTTGTCGTTTTCAGCTACTAGATCATCAATATGGATGCTGATATCTGGAAAGGCCCTTACCATCCTTTTCACTAACGTCTTGAACCCCTCCCTTGAAACCTCAGAGTCTTCACCGATCCCATGATAGACAGAATTCTTATCGTACAGTTGATCAACAAACGTGTCAGCGTTTCTGGTATTGTTGAATAAATCCACCATTCTTTGGAAGGTTCTCTTGTTTTCAATAATCGACATGTTCTTATTAAATTTTGCCATGTATTAAGCGTGCTAAGATGACTCGTAAATAGGTTGATCATATAGCCTTAATAGCCATTCGAACATGACTTACACATGACTAAGAAGCTCAAAATGATAGGCTCGCCTGAAGAGACGAGGAGTTTTCAGAACGGAAGAGCCGAGATAATTAATCTAGGGGATTTCTCCATAATGCGAGTCACGTTTCAACCCGGATGGAAATGGTCCAACTCGGTCAAGCCGCTCGCCAAGACAGATAGCTGTCAATCACATCACATAGGATATGCAATCTCGGGAAGGCTTAAGGTTGTCTCCGTAGATGGCGAGGAGATTGAGATAACCCCTGGAAGTGCCTATGAGATCATGCCAGGGCATGATGCATGGGTTGTAGGCAATGAAGTGTACACAGCCATCGAGCTTTCTCAGGAGACTGTTGCGAAATACGCTAAGATCTAACCCCGCCTCCTCCCATATAGATGAGCCAGCAGCGGTATCTCCGATATCTTCGACTTATCAAGCATCTCCCATATAATCCCCCGGGGCTTCGGCTGTTTAGGGCATCCGATAATAGATGTGTTGGTGAAGATCATATCCACTGGCAGGTCATAGACTGTATGGGGTATCTCCTCAACCAGTTGAAGGTCGTGCACGGTGGTGTATACGGGAGTTTTTGCGTCTATTACACCGGCCTCACGGAGCATCGCATACTCGAGCTCAGCGTATCCCTCACCCTTTCCCAGCCTCCAGCCATCTCTGGAGACCGCCACCGATCCTACGACAACCAAGTCAACATCTGGCATCTCCGAGATATCCACACCACGGCCTAGCCTATACATGCCCGAGATGCTGGAGGCTTGGTGGATCATATTCTTCGGCAGCCTATCACCTCTAACCATTAGAAATCCATGTCTTATCCTAGGTGTTGGCATCACAAGTGTCTTCCCATCCGCCAGGGCCATCTCTCTAACGGGACGCTGTGGAGAGTCTGGATTCACCTTAAGGACCTCAGCCGCATGGTATGCCTTGGATGTTTCGAGAAGTCTGGCCGCCTTCTCGGCGCCTACAAAATTGGGTATCCTCCCCTCCACAGGCTTAGGGAAGCGTGCGACCCCACGCTCCTCCAGCAGCTTCCAGATAGTCTTCCTAATCGCCTCCTTCTCCAGAGACTTCACCGACTTATGGTAGGAGTCTCCAACTGTGGCAGCGGCGTCAACTCCTTAACAAACTCCCTAACACCAGCCTTATCAACCCACATAAACTTTCTCTGGAGAGTGGCTGTATAGAGTTTTTTCCAGTCCAGCTTGACTAACCGCCCCCACGCCTTATAGACCCGTGGGTCAATATAGTTGCGGAGTGATGTGTTGAGGTTGTAGTCTTTTGTCTTGAGAGCGAGGTCGAGGTTGTAGCGGGCTTTCTCCAGCCTGGCCAGAAGCTTCTCCATATTCACCTTTCTCTTCTTACCCTTCACCTCCGCCAGCTTCGCCTCAGCCTTCCTAACCGCCTCCTCCTTCCTGGCCAGAGAGCTCTCCCAGTTCTTCGGCGGCGCCTTCTTATGATTGCAGGTTATAGCAGCCTGTAGATTGGCCAGCTTGGCATAGTATATCGCAGCCTGCTCAGATTTCCTCGCCTTCTCCAGAGGTGAGTTCTTAAGAGTCTCCTTCACAACATTGGTTGCCAGATATGTCCTGAAGACCTTGGCTGTCAATCCGCTCAGTATTTTTCCAAGAAAATTGTTCACGGATCTGCTGGAGACGCTGTCGAATATCTGGTCGCCGGGTTTCTTCCCACTTAACAGTTCGGTAAGGACTTTATGGACTATTGGAGGCTCTTTGCTCAGATCCAGCTCCTTCTGCCATCTCACACTATCCTTACCCAGGAAATCCAAGGCCAGAATAGTGCCTGAGAGCTTTGCATGCTCAACCCTCAATGTCGTAGCGCCCACCGTGTCAGCCTCGTCGGGATCCTTCTCATCACCCACCCTCAGAGCCAGCTTGTCTATCAGATAGCAGGCCATGGCGATCTGCCTAGTTTTCGGGTCTTCAGAGTGGAGAGCCTTCATAATAGCTGATCTTACCTCATCAACATGCTTAGCCAGCTTGAGAGCCTTATCATACTTCTCCTTATCCCGTTTCTGCTTTATGGCAGCTGTGTCGGAGAGCCAGACATACTTCTCCTTACCCACCAGCTTATCATCCCATCTAGCCAACCACATCGACTCATGGTCGTGGACTATCCTGCCCCAGTTGCCTGGAGGGATCGGAGCATCCTCACCAAGGTTGAGCGTAATATCCTCCTGACCCACTCTAGGTTTCCACCTTCCTCTAAGTGGGTGGTTGCCCCTTCCCATGAATATGCCAGGCGGCTCCACCATCCAGTTCGCAACCTCAAACCTTTTCCCATCCATGATGGCGTAGCCATAGATACTCTTCAGCTCTTCCCTCCGCTTCTTCCTCTCAGCTGAAAGCTTCTTCCTATACTCTGGATCGTTCTTAAGCTGTCTCTCCCTATCAACATACTGGAAGACCTCACTAAAATCTATCTCATCTATCGTGGCATTCTGATACTCCTCGGGGAAGGTTTTGAGAAAATCTGTTAGAAAGTTGGATATGAAGACAGGGTCTTTTACGTATTGGGTATCTTTTTTGAGGGCCCATGCATAGGCCATCTCCTCCTGCAGTGGTGTCATCTCGATCCTCTGACCACGTATTACAATAGACAGCCCCTTCGGCTCGTATGGAGGCGGTATAGCCACACCATTATGCTGTAATGTCTTCCACTTCCTCATGCGGTTCCCCCGAGCCTGTCGGGGGGCTTTCAGACCATGATATAAGCCTCATGGATGTTTGGATATAAAGCGGTGTCAGATTACCGATGTATCGAGTTTACCGTATACGCCGTCATACCCGGGCGTTATCTCCAGCTTACCCTCCCTCATCATCCTAATTAGCTGGGCCAGCCTCGGCCCGGCGATAGTGCCTATCTGCTCGGGAGGAGTGTCGAGGAGGATGGTGAACTCGCTTCCCAGACGGTGTATGACCATCTCATATATGCTCCAGATCCTCTTGGACATGAGTTTGGACTCGGCCTCCGGCCCCATTCCCGCTGATATCGCTATAAGCTCCTGCAGTGGTATGACCGTTCTATATTCAACAGCGTTAGCCGGTTTATGGCCAGGCATCCTATCGGCAAGCTCCTCCACCCTCTCCTCAACACCCTTGGTGAGCTTCCTATGGCAGACAGGACACCTATTTCCCAGCCTTTTAGACTCTAATGGGCTGAGGGGGCCTACACCACACTCCCTATGTCCCGACCAGTGATACTTTCCATAGGCTGGAGGAACCTCCAACGTCATCACTATCCTCCGCTTATCCCTAGTCCTAATGGCGTCCACGATCTCACTGTAGGATGGATTTGTAAGCTCAAAGACCACCGCCTCACGGCCGATCCTATAGGGATATGGGCTGTGGGCGTCGGATGAGCTGAGGAGCATGTAGTTGTCAAGCCAGCTTATCCGCCAGTTCATCGGAGGATCACTGCTCAAACCAGTCTCTATAGCATGGATGTGCTTGGTCATGTCCTCATAGCACTCCGCTACGCTGTCAACCCCTCCGAAGGCTCCGAATATTGACCACCATGGTGTCCATGCGTGGGCTGGGAAAACTAGGTTCTCATGGGAGAGCTCCATGATTATCTCCACGAGGTGGGCTGGTGAGATGTTTAACACTGGCCTGCCGTCTGTGTCCAGATTTCCAAATCTCTTGAGGGCGTCTCTGACATTTTCGGCCATCTCAAGGTCTGGCATGAGGATTACATGGTGTATCCGCCTACTCTTACCGCCATAGTTGTGGACGGTGGCAACCTCGGTCTGGGCCAGGAAATAAACTCCTGATTCGGGGTCATGCCGAAGTATGTACAAGCCGCTATCTTCCACTGGCTCAAGTTCAGCACGGAGTTCTTCAAGCCATTTCGGATGGAGGGCATCACCTGTCCCCAAGAGATTCAATCCCTTCATCTTGGCGAAGAAGGCAATCTCCCTCAGGGTCATTCTAGAAGATGTAGCTCCTGAAAACCTACTGTGAACTTGGAGGTCGGCTATTATCCTCAGGGCACCTCGGACGCATGTCCCATAGGCTAGCCTATATGTTTAAGCCCATTAGATCACTGAGGCCGTTGCCTTTAATATGATATGCTGTGTCGGAATCTAATGGGTTGAATGGCTGGAGGCTTGGTCGTGAGTTTTATGACAGGGACACGGTTGAGCTGGCAAAGTCTCTTCTGGGCAAGATTTTTGTGAAGACCGGGGATGGTGTGGTGAGGAGGTGCAGGATCGTAGAGGTTGAGGCCTATGTTAAGAACGACCCAGCCAACCATGCCTACAGGGGGATGACCCCACGCAACCGTAGCATGTTCGGCCAGCCCGGCACACTCTATGTCTACATGGTCCACAACAACTTCTGCATGAATGTTGTGAGGGGTGGGGGTGAGGCGGTGCTAATCAGAGCGGCCCAACCGCTTGAGAATATTGCTAGAGAGACACGAGGGCCTGGAAGGCTTTGTAAAGCTCTTGGGATAGATAGGGGGTTTGACGGGTTGGATCTATGCTCCTCGGATCTCATATGGCTGGAGGATGATGGATATGTCGTGGATAGGGTTGGTGTGAGTAGGAGGATAGGTGTTAGCAGGGGTGTGTCCAAGCTTTTACGCTTCTATATTGAGGGTAGCAGGTGGGTCTCCAGATAGCTAGGGCTCTATGAGGACAGCTCTTATCGGTGAGCCGCTAAGCCCCTTCAGCTTGAGGGGTAGTCCTATAAACTGCAGCCTCTGGCGGGGTATCCCATCAAGGCCTGTGAGGTTTTCTATGATCAGTATCTCTTGGGGAAGTAGCGTGTTGTGGACTGGAAATGATGTATCGTCTGGGTGATCTGGATTCGGCGTGTCCACACCCAGTACTGCTATTTTTTTGGATGAGAGGAACTTGGCCACATCTTTAGCCAGTCCGGGATATCCAGTTATGTACCTCTCCTCTCCAAGATGTCTATCCCATCCCGTCCTCACCAAGACTATGTCACCCTCCCTCAGCTCGGTTCCTGCTCTGTTAAGCGCTTTAAGAAATGTGGGGAGGGTTATCAACTCCCTCTCACCGGCCCCGTTCAGATCCACGACAACAGCCTCTCCGATCAGGGATCCGGGGTTAACCTCGCTTATTCTCCTTCCCTCTGGAGTGAAGTGGTAGGGTGCGTCAACATGTGTCCCCGTATGAACCGCCATCATCATAATCTCAGCCTCAAACCCGTAAATCTCACGTTTTGTCCAGAGCATGAAATATGGCGTTGGATAGGTGGGGAAGACCTGGGTCTTAGGGCTTATCTCCTGGGAGAGATCTATCAGGCGCATGGATGTGAAATTGTCTGGCTGCTTAAATTCTCTAACTTACATAAGGCCCTTCGCCGATGGTGTATCAGACCTCCGGGGATCTGGCTCAAGAGCCATCCTCAAGGCTACGGCCAACGCTTTGACGCATGCCTCAACCCTGTGGTGATCGTCAACGCCTCTCAAAGCCCTCACATGGGCCGTGGCCTCCATCGAGGTTATCAGGCTCTCCAGGAAGTGGGTTATCTCGCTGACCGGCGTATCCTCTATGCTCTCACCCCGGACTCCTAGATGTATAACCGGCCTTGGACGTTTCACAAGATCGACCGCGGCGTAGGAGAGGGCCTCATCCATCGGGATTATGCTGTAGCCGTAGCGTCTTATCCCAACCCTCTCACCCAAGGCCTCATTCAACGCCCTTCCAACAGCTATTCCACAATCCTCAACAGTGTGATGTCTGAGATCGCCGCCCGCCCTCAAGCTAATGTCAATTAGAGAGTGTTTGGAGAGGGTTGATATCATATGGTTTAAAAACCGATAGCCAGTCTCTACGTCTGATCGGCCGGACCCATCAAGATTTACCTCAACAACAACATCGGTCTCTAAGGTCCTCCTCACAATCTTAGCCGTCCTCACTTAGACCACCTCTCCGCAGAGGCAGCATGTCCAGACAACCCCTCGGTCCTCGCTATTATCGCAGCAGTCCTACCCAGCCTTGCTGCAGCACCCTTTGAGACCTTCACCTCAAAGACTAGCTTAACAAAGTCATGAACTCCCAGCCCCGACCTAACCCTCGCATACCCATGTGTTGGCAAAACATGGTTAACACCGACAACATAATCACACAGCACAGGCGAAGTATACCTGCCCACAGATATCAATCCAGCGTTGACGATCTTCTGGACAAGCTTTCTCTGTTTAGAGGATAAGACAGCCAAATGCTCGGGAGCCAGCCCGTTTATGAAATCAGCCGCAGTCGATAGACTGTCGCATACCGCTGTGAAGCCGTTTCTATCCCAAGCCTCGGAAACTATAGCCGACCTGTCCATCCTAGCAGCTATCAGACCCATGTATTTTGAAACCTCCTCAGCCACCTCATGCTTGAGGGTGACCAAACCAACCACGGTATCCCTGCTATGCTCTGCCTGGGCGCATAGTTCATAGGCAACCTCCTCAGCCTCCCCCACATCATCGGCGAAGACCACAAGCTCGGTAGCTCCAGCCAGCATATCCACGGAAACATCCGAAGACACCAGATACTTCGCAGCCGTCACATAGGCCCCGCCTGGGCCAACAATCTTATCCACCCGCCTTATCGACTCAACTCCATAGGCCATAGCAGCTATTGCCTGCGGGCCTCCGACCCTAAATACCTCATCCGCCCCAGCTATCCGCAGAGACGCTAGCACAGGGTCGGGGATCCTTCCACTACTATCGGAGGGGGTGCATGCCACAACGCTTCCAACCCCGGCGACCTTAGCCGGTATCACAGTCATCAAAGCCGTGCTCGGATATGATGCGGCCCCGCCTGGAATATAGACACCCACCCTAGCCAGCGGAATAGGCCGCTGTGTAATCTCAACACCTGGTGCAATCTTTTTAGAGAACTTTAACCTCGATAGCTGATATTTCGCAACAGAACGTATGTTAATTGCAGCCTTTTCGAGAGCCTTCCTAAGTTTAGGCCCTATCCTATGTAATGCATTTTCCATCTCCGCCGTAGAAACACTCACGACATGTTTATCCAGCTTAACTCCATCGAATCTACCAGCATATTCGAAAAGGGCTGCATCACCCCTTCCCCGAACATCCTCTACCACAGGCCTAACTTTATCGGATAAAATTCTTAGATCAGATCTTAAACTGTTAACTATGCTTAATGACTCGATTAAATTACTCCTATTAACCTCAATATACTTCGGACTCACCTGCACAACACCAGCAAACCACGATTTAATTGTTGGGAAAATCCACAAGTAACATTCGATTTAAACTTATATTCTATCATTACAACGCATTATCATGCCAAAAAGGAGTTTAGCCCAGAAAATATCCGCAGCTATCGAACTCAGCGACAAGCTTAACAAGGCGCTCGACACGCTACCTCCCGAAATACGTCAGACGATCATAAAATATTCCCGTCAGAAAGCTGGAGGACGCCGACGTAGAAGACGTGGGAGACGTGCGGTAAAGAAAAAGCAGAGGCAACAGGCCACGCCAAGCTGATTACAGATACTTAGGGAAAAGAATATTTGCCAGCCACTATACCCCTGTCTTATGGGCGTTGAGGTCGGTCAGCGTCGTTCATTCCTCAAGTATCTTGGGACAGCGTTAGCGGCTGGCGTTGCCGGGGTGGCCGGTGGATATGCGTTAGGAAGTCTAGGCGTTGAAGAATCGGCACGTAGGGCCGCTCAGGATATTATAACGAGGTATGAATCGGAGATAAGGGATCTGCGGGAGAAGCTAAGCCAGTATGAGATAAGGGATAGGGAGGTTAGGGTTTACTGGTGGTCGGAGACCATACCCGAGCAGCTTTTCACCATTTTTGAGGAGAGAACCGGTGTAAAGATCATATTCGACAGCTTCGACACAAGCGATGAGGTCTTCGCAAAACTTTTCACGGGAAACATCCAGTATGATGTGATATCAATTACCCCGGGAGGGTTGACGAGGGAAGAATATGACAAATATTTACTTAAACTAGACGTTGAGAAAATACCGAATTTTAGAAGATACGCCTTTAAAGATTTTATCAAAGACATACTCAACCCACCCTTTGACCCAAAAAGGGAGTACACGGTCCCCTTGGAGATGGGAACTACTGGCGTATCCTTTAGAACTGACAAGATATCTGAGGAGGATTATCCGACTGGATTCCTTGACAGTCTTTTTGATTTTGAAGAATTCCTACCAAAGTATAGTCCTGTAGGCGGTGTTAAGAGGGCTACTATGATCCCAGGCGGGGTTGAGACCATTCCAGTGGTTATTAAAGCAGTCTTAGGCAAGTCCATTAATGACATTTCAGAGAGTAATGTGCGGGAGGCTGTTGAGGTTCTCAAACAGCAGAAGAGATTCCTCGCAACATACGCTGGGACCTCTGAATATGTGCCCGGGCTTGCCGAGGCTAGGTTTTGGGTTAGTGAAACGTGGGTGTGGCAGGACAGTGTCAACAATGTCGACTATGTGGCGCCCGTGGAGGGGTCGGAGATCTGGGAGGATTCGGCGGTCATTCCCAAGGCTGCGAAAAATGTGGATGCAGCCCATGCCTTCATCAACTTCATGCTTGAGCCAACAGTGCAGATGGCCCATGTTCTCTTCAACAGTCTCGTCACACCCAACGCACTAACATATGAGATGCTGCCGGAGGATGTAAAGAGCGATCCGAGCATATATCCGCCGCCTGAGGTAATTGCAAAGTATGAGATGTGGCTGAACCGCACGCCGGAGCAGAAGGAACTGCTTACGAGGGCTTGGGATGAGGTTCTAGTAGGCTAATCCCTTGTCCTTAGTCTCACGTAGAGGTATGCGAGGGTTAGTGATACTGCAATGCTTATTGTTGCGATGGCGTTGACTTCGGGGAGGATGCCTCTACCCCTGCCGGCCGCTGTATTCCAGATATATACCGGTAGGGTTTCGAAGCCTGGTGATCTTGTGAACTGTGTTTTGAGGAAGCTATCCCAGGACCATGTGAATATTAACAGCCCTCCGCTTATTATTGCGGGTAGTAGTAGTGGTAGGGTCACATGGATGAATGTTCTGAACCATGATGCTCCGAGAACTCTCGACGCCTCCTCGAAGATCTTCGACATACCAACGAGCCTGGCCCGTATCACGATATACACGATGGGAAACCATACGAGATGGCCTATGATCACTGCGTAGACACCTAGGGGGAAGGACACCCATATGAAGAATAGCACGATTGTCAGGGCTTCAGCGATCTCAGGTATGATTATCGAGACGTATAGTAAGTTGTTATATGCGAAGGATAATCTTCTCCCCAGCCTGTCTACGGCGAATGCTGTGAGCACGGCCATTAATATGGCCAGCAAAGTCACAATTCCGGCCACTAATATGCTGTTGAGTAGTGCTGTTATGATGCGCTGGTTGCTGAGCGCTTTAATATACCATGTTAGGCTGAAGCCTGTGAAGTTGAGGAGACTTCTTCCGGCGTTGAATGAGGAGAGGGCCATCACGATGATAGGGGTGTATAGTAAGGCGAGCACAGCTGCTGAGAAGATCTTGAGAAAAAGGTCTCCCAGTCTCATACCCTTAACTCCTCACCTACTAGGCGGAGGTAGAGGACTACCCCGATGAGGACTACGCTGATGTAGACGATGGACATGGCTGCTCCCCAGTTCCAGTTTCTAGCTGCCAAGAATGCGTTGTAGACCAGGGTTCCGACGTAAACGTCGTCGGGCCCTCCGAGAAGTGAGGGTACCACAAACTCTCCTGCTGCTGGTATGAATGTGAGGATTACGGCTGCTAAGACCCCTGGTTTTGTGATGGGTAGTGTGACTTTGACGAATGTTTTGACCGGGCCGGCTCCCAGCACTCTTGAGGCTTCTATTACAGATTTGTTGAGCCTTGTGAGGGTGCTGTAGAGTGGTAGAATAGCCAATGGTATGTAGCTGTAAACCATTCCCAGGAGGACCGCCCGCTCGTTGTAGATTAGGTAGAGGGGCTCCTCTATGATGCCAAGCCCGATTAAGATCCCGTTTAGGAACCCCTCAGGTCCGAGGAGGGTTAGGAGGGCGTAGGCCCGTAGCAGGAATGTGACCCAAAGAGGTATGATGACCAGGATGAGGAGGAAGCTCTTATACTTCTCCGCCTTGACAGCGATGTAGTAGGCCATCGGATATGCTATTAGTAGACAGGCTACTGTGGTCATTGAGGCCAGCAGGAGGGAGCGGAGAAGAACTAGGAGGAATATGCGGTCGAATGTCTGCTCAAAATATCTGAGGGTGATTATCTCTCCCCTGCTTATCTGGGCGTCGCTTGGTAGGAAGACCCCCAGCGCAACACCGAGGCTGATGAAGAAGGGTATTATGAAAAAAATCATATAAAAAACTGTTGCTGGAAGAAGGAGCAATAGTAGGGTCCTCCGACTAAGCCTCATTGCGCACCTACCACTACACAGTCTGAAGATCGCCATCCCAGCATAACATGATCACCTACAACCAGACGGCGGGCAACATCGGGTCTCGTGACATATACTGTTAGGGTGAGGTTTTCGGAGACTGAAACTTTGAGAACCGTATAAACACCCTGATATGTCTTATCCACTATTACACCTTTAACTCGATTCTCCAGCTTCTCAGCATCCATTACCTCTATTCGCTCAGGCCTTATAGCCAGCATCCGCTTCCCGTTCACACCATCATATTCCCTTAGGGTGATTGGTGGGAGGCCATCAGTTTCGAAAACGCCGCCGCTAATCCGGCCCTCCAATAAGTTGGACTCTCCTATAAAATCAGCGACAAACTGATCTACAGGCTTGTTGTATATCTCCTCAGGTGTGCCAACCTGGACTATCCCACCGTTTCTCATAACAGCAACCCTGTCGGAGAGTGACAGGGCCTCTGTCTGGTCATGGGTCACGTATATGAAGGTTGTAGCGGTGCTCTTCTGAAGTCTCTTAAGCTCAGCCTGCATCTTCTGCCGGATCTTCAGATCAAGGGGGCCAAGGGGCTCGTCCAACAACAAAACACGTGGCTTTAAAACAAGAGACCTCGCTATCTCAACCCTCTGCCTTTCACCCCCGCTAAGCTGATCGACTCTTCTCGAAGCGTATATTTCAGGCTGCAGGTTAACAAGTCTCAAAACCTCAAGGACACGCTCGACTATCTCATGCTTTGGAACCTTTCGCATCCTCAAACCATATGCGACATTATCGAAAACATTCAAATGCGGGAAGACGGCTGTGCCTTGGAAGACCAGTCCAAGACCCCTTTTCTCCGGCGGGACCTTATTGACCACTGTGCCATTCATTTTAATGACTCCGCTATCAGGTATTTCAAGTCCGGCTATTAGACGTAGGAGGGTTGTTTTACCGCATCCACTGGGTCCGAGGATAGAGTAGAATGTATTTTTTTCCACAGTCAATGAGATGTTATCAACGGCCAAGATTCTTCCATACCTCTTTACAATATTCTCAAGCTCAACGGCCGGGTCCATTCCCTAAATCTTTGAAAAAGATTAAGTATATATTTATTGCCTACATCATGTCCCTTACTTTTTTAAGCGCCTCACGAAACGCATGCCCTGTGATTTCTATATCCTCCTCACTGTGAACCGTTGAGAGAGTTATCCTCTCATACCATTCATGATGTATGAGGATGCCTCTTTTCAGAAGCTCATGATGCATTCTATAATATGCCTCCCTGAAAATGTTCTCAACATCTCTGAGGCTCCAAACGACCTCCTTATCCGTGAAGAATATCTGGAACATAGGCCCAACGCCTTGTACAACTGCTTTAATGCCAAGCTCTTCAATAGCCTCCCTAACTATGTGGGCCAGCTTCTCACCCATGTAGAACATTCTTGCCAATGCCTCTCCGTTGTTGCGCATCAATAGATCTAGGTTGGCCGAGGCTGCCGCTAATGAAAGGGGGTGTGCGTTGTAGGTTCCGCCGAAGGATATGCGTCCCGGCTTCACGTTTTCTAAAATATCCCTTCTCCCTGTTATTGCTGATATGGGGACACCGCCTCCGAGGGCTTTTGCAAATGTGGCCAAGTCAGGCTTTACACCATAGTAGGTCATAGCCCCTCCTAGGGAGACTCTAAACCCGGTGAAGACCTCGTCGAAAATCAAGAGGATCTCATTGGCGTCAGCTATCTCACGGAGTTCCTGTAGAAATCCAGGCTTGGGTGGGATCACGCCATTATTAGCCATTATCGGCTCGGCTATAATGCAGGCTAGGGAGTTGCGGTGGCGTCTAACTATCTTACGGACAGCATCAGGCTCATTCCAAGGAGCTATGACCACCGTCTTGCCAACAGCCTCGGGTATCCCTACATTCCCCGGCAGCCGGTAAGGCGCTATCTCAAGCCCCAATGAGAGAGGGCCTAGGCTCCAGAGCACATAATCATGATGACCATGATAAGCGCCCTCAAACTTTAGTATCTTGGTCTTGCCTGTGACGGCGCGTGCTATCCTCAATGCCTCCATCGTGGCCTCCGTTCCGGTTGTTGCGAAGAGAACCATCTCTGCGTTGGGAACGCATACGGCCACCTTCTTCGCCACCTTGATCTCCAGCTCGTGTGGGAGACCGCACATCAGAAGTCTATCGGTCTGGCTTTTAATCGCCTCGACTATTTCGGGATGGTTATGACCGTTTATCAGGGCGCCAAAGGCTAGTAGGTAGTCAATGTATGTGTTTCCCTCGGCGTCCTCCAGCCTTGATCCGAAGCCTTTTACTGCGTATATTGGTTTTGGCATCAGCCTCATGTGGGATGAGACTCCTGATGGAATTACCTGGCTAGCCTCTGCGTAGAGTTTTCCATTGTTTGACGGCTCGTGTATCGTGACTGTCATGGGTTATCGCCTATGTTAGGGGATGGGGGGATGATATAAAATTTGCCGTTTAAATACTATTTATGCCCAAATTCGTATTTAACCGACATTATCAACCACTTCCTACCCTAAACTGCTACTTAAGCTTTTGCGACAATCCCAGCTGTTTAACGCTTTTAAACATCCAAAGGAAGAGACCTATGAAGGTGGCGTATTTGCCCGAGGATATCATGGACGAGTTTTGTAGAAAGACGCAGGGAAGTAGGAGGCTATATGAGAGGGCATGCAGCCTAACCCCCCACGGCGTCCACAGCAACTGGAGGATATTCGACCCCTACCCACTCTTTATGAAGAGGGCGGCCGGATCCAAGATATGGGATGTGGATGGGAATGAATACATCGACTACAACATGGCCTTTGGATGTCTAGCAACAGGCCACGCCCATCCTATTCTCACAGAGGAGATGAAGAGGATTATAGAGGATGGGAGCATCTATGGTTTTGAGACGGAGATGTCTATCAAACTCGGTGAGGTTCTAACCTCGAGATTTGGATATGAGGCTGTGAGATATTCGACCACGGGCCTTGAGGCAACCCTGTTAGCCGTTAGGCTGGCCCGCAGCTTTACCGGGCGTAAAAAGATTCTCAAGTTTGAAGGATGCTTCCATGGGACTCATGAGATGCTGATGTATAATGTTAAGCCCGACCCATACAGGGCTGGCCATCCGTCAACCCCTGCTGTCGTTTTTGCAAGCTGGGGTATGCCTGAGGAGTTGAGAAGCCTGGCTGTGGTCGCGTCATATAATGACTTGGAGGGGGCCCGGAGTGTGATGAAAATTCATGGGAACGACGTCGCCTGTATAATCTTAGAGCCTATCGCTATGAATATGGGTGTTGTGATACCGGATATAGAGTTTCTCAAGGGTTTGAGGGAGCTTGCAGACGAATACAATTGTCTCCTAATATTTGATGAGGTGAAGACCTCGGGTAAGTTCTACCGTGGTGTCTATGAGTGGTGTGGTGTGAAGGCTGATGTTATGGTGGCTGCCAAGTCTATTGCAGGGGGCTTCCCACTCTCCGCAGTCCTTACCAACAGGGATGTCTTCGAGGTTGTAGGCCCTAGAAAAACAGCCCATGGGGGAACATTCAACTCGAACATCTGGTCGACTACAGCGGCCTACATAACGCTGACAAAAATACTGACTGAGGAGTCGTTTGTTAGGATTCGTGGGCTGAGTGAAAAACTGGCGAGGGGGTATGATGAGATTTTAGCGGACAGCGGTCTCAAATATACGATATCCAGCATAGGGACCAGCGGCACGATCTACTTCGGTGTCGAGAGAGTGAGGAACTGGAGGGAGTTTCTCAAAACCGATTTTGGACTATGGCATGCATGGTTTCTCGGCATGCTCTGTGAAGGTGTCCTACCGCAGGCAGCTGGATATGATGAGCAGTGGACGATCTCGGTCCAGCATACTGCTGAGGATATCGAGAAGGCGTTGGAGGCTATGAAGATTGTCGTCAGTAAGTTGAAGTCTGGGGCACGCCCCTTGAAGGTTGAGGAGGTCCTTTAACCATAGAGTATAGATTGTATGGTGTTAGGGGTGTTCTGTCCATCCTAACTTTATGGGATAGGGCGTCCTCTACTGCGTTTGCGATGGCCTGAGCGACTCCGATGGTGGCCAGCTCCCCAACACCCTTAGTCCCCAGTTCGTTGGGCGCTGGTGTCTCGGTCCAGTCTATGATCAGTTCAGGAATCTCGGTGGCCGATGGGATTAGATAATCTGAGAAGCTTGATGTGAGAAGTGCACCGTCTCCGCTATATACGATCTCCTCCATCAACGCCTGACCGATAGCCTGAACGGCCCCACCCACTATCTGCCCCTCAACGAGCAAGGGGTTTATGATCCTGCCGATATCGCTCACTAGGAAGAGCTTGACCGGTTTCACAACGTATGTCTCGGGATCAACCTCGACTAGGGCTAGGTAGGCGCCGAACGGGTATGTGAGTTTTGGCTTGTAGAAGCCTGTTGCAGTCAAACCCATCTCAACACCCTCCGGCACCCTATCCTGTGAATATGCGGCCTCAGCTACCTCATTAAATGAGATTGTTTTTTCAGGGTTGTCCTTTACATAGAATCTTCCATCGCTAAACTCCACATCCCTCGACGAGACCTCCAGCATGCCAGCCGCTATCTCAGACATCTTAGCCTTTATCTTCTCCGCAGCCCTGAGTATGGCGTGGCCGCCTGAGGTGAGAGTCCAGCTTCCCGCCGTTCCTGAGCCCTGCGGCACTATGTCAGTATCACCGTGGAAAACCCTGATTTTCCTCATTTCTACACCGAAATAATCTGCCACTATCTGGGTGAAGGCTGTCACATTACCCTGTCCATGTGGAGAGGTGCTTGTGTAGATAAGTATGTCCCCTGATGGCTCTACTTTGATATAGGCCGATTGGTAGAGGAAGTTGCATACTTCCACGAAGGTTGAGAGGCCCAGTCCTATCAGACGGCCGGCCTCACGGGCCTTCCTCACCTCCTCAGTAAGCCTATTAAAGTCAGTTATTTCAACGAGTCTCTGTAATGCTTTTTCATAATCTCCCGTGTCATACTCCATGCCTGTTGGTGTCTCATAGGGGAACATATCACGTATGATGAAGTTGCGGCGGCGTAGCTCGATCGGGTCGACCCCTGTTTCGAAGGCTATACGCTCTATCAGCCTCTCTATGAAGTAGGCGGCCTCTGGTCTTCCAGCTCCCCTATATGCGTCGGTGCCCATCTTGTTTGTGAAGACCTCCACAACCTCCAGATCGACTGCGGGTATTCTGTATACTCCGACTATCATGTTGGCGGCTGTGATTGGGTTGTCTTGGGTGTATGCATAGTTGTATGCTCCTATGTCTGCGGTGATCCTGCAACGGAGTGCGGAGATCTGTAGGCTGTGGTTTAGGGCTGCCTCCATCTCAGCCACCATATCCCTGCCATGGGTTGTGGCCTGCAGGTTTTCAGCACGACTCTCAAACCACTTCACAGGCCTGCCCAACCTCATGGACAGCCAAGACACCACAACATCCTCAGGATAATGGGCTAGCTTGGAGCCGAACCCACCCCCGATAAAGGGCGTAAGAACCCTGACCCCTGTCTCATCTATCCCCAGCGAGTTGGCTATCCAGCTTCTATGGTTATGGGGTGTCTGTGTTGAGAGCCAGACATTCAGTCGGCCCGTGGATGGATCATAGCTGGCCACGGCCCCACGAGGCTCCATAGCACATGCCGCAAGCCTCTGTATAGTAAAGATGGCTTTGGTGACATGGGCTGCGTTTTCAAACGCCTGCTCAACATCTCCCCGCTTATGCCTCCATCTCAGACACAAGTTGCTCCCAAAATTTTCATGGACTAGGGGTGCCCCCTCCCTGACAGCCTCCTCAACATTCATGACAGGTGGAAGTGGCTCATAATCTACCTCAACCATCTCGGCAAGGTCCTCGAGAGCATATCGGTCATCGGCGACCAGCACGGCCAACGGCTCTCCGACAAACCTGACCTTATCTACTGCGAGGGGCATATGCTTAGGCACGTTGCTCCCATCATAGATGCTTGCTACGGCGAGGGGCCGCAGCCTCAGGTCGTGTCCGGAGAAGAAGGCTCTGGCCCCGCTTCTCAGGGCTTTCCCACCATCAACACGTCTGATTACTGCGTGAGGGTAGGGGCTGCGTATGAAGTGGGCGTAAACCATCCCTGGGAGCACTATATCATCCAAATACTTGCCGGCACCAGTTATTAGCGGCTGGTCCTCCACTCTTTTTACAGGCTTACCAACAAGCATATTCACTCATCCGTCGTATGATTCTTTATAAGGCTTGAGGATTGATCTTGTGATGTATCAGTATCTCTCTTTTCCCCAGCTCCTGTATGAACATATCAGGGTTGTAGGCTCTCTCAGGCGGCAGAACACCCTTGGCATTGACAGCATCCTTGGCGATGAGATCAGCCCCGATTGAAAGCGGTATCCCAACATTATTGTAGTATGCGGTCACCCCCCATCTCTCCATGGGAGGATGGCTGTTCCTCATAACAACCCTCGCTCTCCCCCCACCCATCTGGCCGACAGCCTCAACATACAGGCCATAGCCCCATAGCCTTGTTTTCTTTGCCTGGGGCATCCCCAGCAAAACCTCCTGAATGAACTCCAGTGGCCGGGCCTTAACCCCTCTAACCCTGATATACTCTCTTGTGTAGAAGCCGTAGTCTAGGAGGAATCGGAGCATGTTCATAGTTTCCTGCGGCCATGTGCCCTTAACCTCCACCCTCCTCAGTGAAGGAAAACTTCTGGGGAGAGTCTTCGTCTCCGGATGTGGGACATAGTAGACCGTCTGCCTGCCTATCGGCTGGCCGAAATCAATCTCCTCACCGCCCGAGAAAGGCGCAACATGGTGGAACCCACCATCAAAGTAAACCCGCTCATGGTTTTCAGGGTCAAACTCCCACACTGTAGTCCATAATAGCCCCGGAGATGGTGCGGTGGATCTAAAAGCAGCCCAGCATATCTTAACCTCCTCCAGCACTTTCAGAAGATCAGCAGCCTTGGCCGTCATAATGTTGGTTATACCGGGTGTCGCCCCAACCCCGGCGACGAATGTAATGCCCTTCTTACGTGCCTCACCATCCAGCATGAGCTGCTCCTCAGTGCTTGAGACATCACATCCATCAACACCAGCCGAGATGCAGGCTTTTGTGACCAGGTAATCATATCTGAATGGGAGAGCGTTCATAACGACATCAAATTTTTTCACAACTCGCCTCAACTCGGAGATCTTACCAGCATCAACCTTCACTAAGCCCAATCTACTGTCGCCGACCTCTCTTATGAGCTTCCTAGCCCTTGCTATATCGAGATCGCCCACCACTATCTCATCGAATGACCCATGGGATAGGGCATCAAAGACTGCGGCTCTGCCAATAGATCCCACACCCCCTAAAGCCAGAAGCTTAAGACCTGCCATATTCGATCAACCCTAGTCTGCTATACACAATTCTATAAAGCTTTAAAAATATCAAACAGAGATAACCCAAAAATTTTTATTTAAATAAGAAAAGCTAAAGCCGTCCAAGAGTGGGATCATGGTTTTAACCGGAAAAACAGAGAATGAACATCAATCCTCTCATAATGAAGGTGTTATGGTGTGAAAACCCTTCTGCTGGGCGTCGGCTCTGTGGGAGAGGTTATCGCCAGCCACCTAGTGGAGGATAATAGGCTCTCTCTTTCTATACTTGACGTCGATGAAGAACGGTTAAAAACTGTTAAACGAAAACTTAGAGGGAAAAAAGTAAATACATATGTGATGGACATATTTGAGGCATCCAACCATCAAGAGACTTTGAAAGAACATGATATTCTCATTAACGCCGCTACACCATCCCTAAATCTCAAATTAATGGATCTCTGCCTCAAACATGGCCTGCACTATATAGATCTCGCAAGCGACGACGTGAGAAAACAACTTCCGAAAAATCGTCAATGGCGTGAAAAGCAGCTGAAAGCACTCATTTGTTTGGGAGAGGATCCGGGGCTTTCAAACATTTATGCAAAGTATGCAGCTGAAAGTCTTGAGAATGTAATATCGATAAAAGTTAGGGATGGAGAGTTTTCAATAAGCAAAAAATATCACATGGTTTCACTTTTTTCTCCACAGGTTTTCTTTCAAGAGCTGTTTAATCCTCCCTACATTTTCATGAACGGCAGACACAGGCGTTTGAAACCGCTCAGCAGTCGTGAGGTATATGATTTTCCAGAGCCGATCAACAGACAGGTAGTCTACACATTAAACCATGAGGAAGTGTTTACTCTGCCACGATATTTTAAATCGGTGAAATATGTTGACTTTAAGCTCAACCTATCCGATGATTTTGTTCAAACCATAAAGGTGTTGAGAAGGTTAGGATTTTTACGTGCTAAAAAGATACGTGTGGGGAAGAGCATGATCTCACCAAGGGATGTTTTCTTCACCCTCATACCTAAGCCGCATGACATTGCAGGGATGATAGAAGGTTATGCAGGTATAGCTGTCGAGGTTTCCGGACATGTGAAGGGGGTGCAGAAGACTATTACAGTTTATACATATTTGAGTCATGGGGAGGCGTATCGCAGGTTTGGGACAAATGCTACAGCCTATCTGACGGGGACGGTTCCAGCGGTCGTTACCTCAATGATTGCAAGGGATATGGTTGAAGGCAATGGCGTAATTACGCCGGAGGAGCTGGACGCTGAAAGTGTGATACGGGCTGTCGGGGAGAAGCAGATAAAAACATATGTGAAGACTTCTGAAAAGGCCTCGTTGACCAAGTGAGAGCCTCACAGGACTATGAGACCAGTTTAATGGGCTGCCTTCTGGGTGAGGAGGTTGAGCCTCCTGTTAAGGATATAGGCGTTGAACAGTAGTAGGGTGGCGGCTAGACCTGTTAGGAGGGGGCTGAGGGATGTGATAAGGCCTAGGCCGAAAAGGGCCAGGGAGGCCGGCCAGCCGCAGCAGACGTATCCAAAGCTTATAATGCTAGCCAGCAGGCCGCTCACGCCACCCCAAGCACTACCCAAGAGACATGCTCGTAGGAGGCCTCTGCGGAATAGTGTCCAGATTAGTCCAGCATTAAGACCCACCAAAGCTGAGATAACTGCTCCAAGAAGGGCCGGATATATTCTCAGGTTGAGGAGGAAGCCGTCTCCCATCACTTGGATCAGTGGTCCTGTGTAAAGGGCTGATTCAACCGATGTTAATATGAATCGTGTTGATTGAATGCCTATGCGTGGAATTTCAAGGTATTGGAGGGCGCCGGTGAAGAATAGATAGAAGATCAGATAGGAGATGGCGGATGTGAATGTTGCGGCCCATCTGCCATTATCAGAGGCCATTTAATTCCTTTCCCAGATCATAAAATCCAATCCCCAATATAAGGATGGTTTCAGTTGCAGCCCTCCTGTTTCAGATGAGGGTTGTTATTGTGGCTCTGTAATCAACACCGTCCAGCCCTTTATTCCTCAAATTTAGGTTGAGCCTAAAATTTTAAATAATTCAAATGCACCCAGTAGGTCATGCACTTGTCCAATAGAGAGAGGGCCCTTGCCGTTCAGATGCTGCTAAGTCTCGCGAAAACGCCGTTGGCCATAAAGTTTCTAACACGATCGGATGAGGCGTTAGACATACCTGAGGCATCCTTCACACCTCCATCCAGTTGCGCCTTTTGGACGCAAGGGCTTAGGCATGCTTTTTCCACACGGCCAGCTCAACATCTTAACTGCAACATAGGCGCATACACACACGGGATAAAGTCAATTCAGGAAGTAGGGCCGGGTTGTGGTTGTGATGATGTGGATTTTCTCTTAAATATAGGCCGCTTTAGTCGGCAGGATTTTGAAAAACTTCCTAGAATTAATAAGAAACCTGAAAGGGTGGTCTACTTCCCCCTAGCTGACTTGGATTTCCAGCCGGACGTTATCCTGCTTTTCTGCAAAGCAAGCCAGTCACAGCTTTTGTTCGAGGCTGCACAGAGGGCCGGCGTTGACACCAGCTTCCGGGGGATGCCTACATGTTCAGTGATTCCCCATGCGATTCATTCGCAGGGTGTGGTGTTTGGGCTCGGCTGCACCTCTAGTAGGATTAGGGCCGGCTACGGTGATGATGAGATACTCGTGGCGATTACTCCTGGCACATTGGATAGGTTGCTGGAGGTTTTGGATAGTTTGGTCGCCAGCGAGAGGGAGTTGATAAATTATGAGTTAGGCTCGGTTGCTAAGCATGGACGTTTTTGAGTCTACCTCATTTTATGAAGTTGTGTGTAGAAATCATCTGTCTCAATCTACAATAAAAAGATGTTCTGGACGTCTGGACGAGATGTATGCATTTATCTGAAGTTATTGACACTATCTTAATTCTTGGAGTAGCGTTGTTAGATATGATGGCTGATACGTCTAGGCGTCAGTTTCTAACCACGGTTTCGGCTGCCCTCATCTCCCTAACACCGGCAGTAATGGCAACAGGGTCTGAAAAACCCACAAAACGTTATGCGATGTTTATTGATGTAGACAAATGTTATGGCTGCATGGCCTGCGTTATTGCATGTGCTGCTGAGAATAATGTTCCGCTGGGAAGTTTTAGGACATGGATAGAGCATCTGGTAAAGCCTGACGGCGTTAACATTTTCATACCAAAGCAGTGCAACCATTGTGACGAGCCGCCATGCGTCCCGCCTTGTCCGACGGGTGCTACCTACAAAACGGCTGATGGGCTGGTGTTGGTTAATGATGAGCTCTGCATAGGCTGTGGTGCCTGCATCAAGGGATGCCCCTACGGAGCCCGCTTTATTAACCCAGTCAAGGGTGTTGCCGACAAGTGTACGTTCTGTGACCACAGGCTCGCGGCCGGGCTGCTTCCGGCATGTGTGGAGGCTTGTCCAACGGGCGCCCGGGTTTTCGGCCCCCTGAATGAGGATAACGAGCTTTCGAGGACTGTCCGCAGCAGGCCGGTTCAGGTGCTTAAACCGCACACAGGGGCTGAGCCACAGATATACTACAACTCACTTCCCGACGAGGTGAACAGGTGATGCTTGAATACTATTTCCCAAACGAGGCGGCTGAACCACTCCTCTGGCATCCGGTGCTCTTCGCCTACACGCTGCTTGTTTCGGGCGCAGACCTCTTGATACTCGTCGCACTAGCATACCTGGCGGGGAGTCTTAGGAGGGCCATCCCCTTGATGACGATGCTGGGAATAGGGTTTTTCACGGTCGTGCTGGCCGGGCCCCTAGCGGATCTCAGGTCACCTCACAGAGCATCTCTCATATTCACCCAGCCACACATCGTCTCGACAGCCGCCAATCCGGGCATCTCTCTCATAGCCCTGCAGTCTATCGCATGGCTCATAGCATTAATCCTGTCCATCCTGTTCGCTCTACTCACCTTCTCCTACTACTCCCACCAAGTCTTCCAGGCATCCACAGGTTTCCGGAAAACATTTTATCGAGTGTTTTCCCTCGGCGTCAACACCAGCGAGAAATACAGATCAGTTGAGAAGGTTGCAAAGATTGTCGCAGTCCTCATGCTCCCCTTCCTGACACTCTGGGGCATCTATCCGTCGTCGCTGTTGATCATGCAGACTTGGAACCCCGCCTGGAGGTCCTGGTCGCTCCTACCCGTCACCTACTTTGCTGATACGTTTGTGGTTGCTACGGCCTTGTTCATGCTGGTTTACTTCTTCTGGAGATCCAGGTCTTTGGAGCGTGAAGTGGTTGTCCCCGTGCTGAAGATACATGCTGCAGGCTCGCTTTCTGTTGCGGCTTTGACAGGTCTCCAGATGGCTGTGTGGTGGTTCTGGTCACCTTCAACCGCCGAGATGGTCGCCCCCCTCATCCCAATGATGTATGCCGTTATAGCCTTTCTCCTGCTCTCGTTTTCCCTCTCGCTGGTATCGATCAGATACCCGGTGATGATATTGGCTGTCTCGCTGGTGGCCATAACGGGCACTTTTACCAACAAGTGGAACATTATCATCAACGCTCAGCTTATCTCGAAAACCGGTCTCGCTTTCCTTGAGGTAGAGCTTAAGGGATTGTGGCTGCTGGATACTGTTGCACCCATAGCTTTGGGGGTGGCGGTCTTCATAGTCCTATCCACGCTTTTCCCCCTAGAGGTGAGGGAAAGTGGTGAGTAGGAGGACGGCAGTCAAGGGAGCAATAGGCGCAGCCTCCCTAGGCGTGTTCATAGCAGGGTATTGGGGGGCGGTTGAAAAAATCATAAGGCCTGCGACAACGCTCTACGGCCCCGACAAGGTCTCCGGGACAGGTGTAAGATACGTCTACACATCCTGCTTAGGCTGCAACGTCAGATGCGGCATTAAGGTCAGAGTGGCTTCATACGACGGCTACGAAGTCGTTGAAAGAATAGAGGGAAATCCATACCACCCATACAACAGATACGTCACACCAGATCATCAGATGCTGCGCTATGACTCGCTCGACTATAGAACACCGGTGAGACAGTCCCTCCAGGTAAGCTCGACTCTATGTCCACGAGGTCAGGACGGTATTCACTATCTCTACGACCCCTATAGAATCGTGAGGCCGTTGAAGCGGGCTGGGCCGAGGGGTAGTGGGAAGTGGAGGGAGATAAGCTGGGAGCAGCTGATCAAAGAGGTTGTGGAGGGCGGTTTAATCGAGGAGACGGGTGAACGCCTACCCGGCCTGAAGGAGATATTCGTATATGGGAGGCTAAGGGACGCAGGCTTTGAAAACCCACGGGAGATTCTCTCGGCCATGAAAAAGGATGTTGACGAGCTGGTAGCCAAAGCCGCAGACAAAAACGTAGGGGCTGGGGAGTTTGAGGAGCTAGTCAGGATGTTCAAGGAGAAATGGGGGAGGACGCTGGGTGAGAAGGGGCTGAATCTCGATGACATCCTAGTCGACCCTGACAACCCCGACCTTGGCACACGGGCTAACCAGCTGGTTTACATGCGTGGACGAGGTCAGGATAACGCCGACACCTTTACAAGGCGATTCACCACGGCCATCGGCAGCGTAAACTGGATGCGCCACACCTCTTCATGCCAGTTAGCTTTCTACGCCGGAAACTATCTCTGGTCAGGATTCTATGACATAAACGCCGACGCCTTGAATGCGAAGGTCGTGATCATGGCCGGGGCGGCTATGGGTAGGGTGCATCCGGGAGCCACTGGTCAGGGTGCCTTGATAGAGAAAGCCGCTGAGAAGGGTTTGAAGATATATTATGTCAACCCGCTGTCGCCTAG
>Ga0197142_1001038_pt1 | contig 25702 bp, 21 predicted proteins | sample GBS60_MetaG_FD_148614 | JGI IMG/M metagenome (GOLD analysis project Ga0197142, IMG submission 148614) | Sediment microbial communities from Great Boiling Springs, Gerlach, Nevada, United States - GBS 60_MetaG | ecosystem: Environmental > Aquatic > Thermal springs > Hot (42-90C) > Sediment... | reverse complement strand
TTTTCTTATAGAGTAGCCAAACAAAAATTTTTTGTTTTAATAAAGTATAATTAAAAAATTTTGTCTTTTCTAAAGATTTCATTTAGAAAAGGTTTTTTTAAAATAATATTACGTCAAATCATTTAAAATAATATGCTAGAAAATCAAGAACTACAAGATTATTATTTTGAACTTCCTGAGGAATACATTGCAAAGTATCCAGTAATTCCAAGAGATCATGCAAAGCTAATGATTTTAGTAAACAACCAAATTGTCGATGATTATTTTTATCATTTAGATAAATATCTACCAGAAAATTCTATATTAGTATTTAATCGAACAAAGGTTTCGCATCGTAGAGTATATCTATACAACGAAAAGAAAAAATCAACGTTCGAAGTACTTTTTTTAGAATGTATTGATAGAAACTTATGGAAATGTTTAATTAAAAAAGGAAGAAAACTTAAAAAAAATGATTATCTTACAAAGAATGATTATTTTTTTCGGTTAGAAAAGCGCGATGATAAATTTTTCTATTTAAGTGCTTGGAAAAACCAAATTCCTACGATGACAAACATTAAAGAATCCGAAGAATTTTTTGAACTCTATGGAAATCCCCCTATACCTCCCTATTTAAAAAGACCAGCAGAAGATATCGATAAAAAATTTTATCAAACTGTTTTTGCCCAAGAACCAGGAAGTGTTGCTGCACCAACTGCATCTTTACACTTTACAGAAGAACTTTTAGAAAAAATATCTCAAAAACATAAAATTTTATTTTTGAATTTACAAATCGGTTATGGTACTTTCTCTCCTGTTGGCGAAAAAGAAATCAATCGTAAAGAATTGCACGAAGAATTCTACGAAATTCCTAAAGAAACTGCAGATTTTTTAAATCAATTCAAAAATCATCATCCTATCGTTGCAGTCGGTACAACTACTTTAAGAGCATTAGAAGATAATTTTTTAAAATTTCGTCAGTTTATCGAAGGTAAATTTTCTACGAAAATTTTTATTAAACCACCAGATCATGTTCTTTCTTCGGATTATTTAATTACTAATTTTCATCTACCAGCATCTTCTTTATTTATGTTGGTTTGTGCATTTGGTGGAACTCACTACCTAAAACAAGCTTATCAACATGCTATCAAAAAACGATATCGATTTTACAGTTATGGCGATGGAATGATCCTCCAAAATATTCGTCATACGAAATAATAATTGACACTATTCTTTTAAAAAAATATGATAAATTTTAATGAAAAACATTTCCTTCTTAAAAGAAATTAAACATTTAAAAATTCCTCACTTTCATCTAGATGGATTTCAGAAAAATATCCTAGATAACTTATACTTAGAATTTTTTTTAGAAAAAAGTAGAGTAATTATTACGCCAGATTTTCAATTTTATCTAACAGGCGAAACACAAGAAAAAGAAATTATTGAAATAGAAAAGCTCATTAAAGAAAAAGATTTTCTTAATAAACTAAAAGATTTTATTATTTATAACTTAGCCTTATATTCCGCTTTAATAGAAACAAATTCTTACTACATAGAAAACAATCAAAATTTAATTTTATGTAGGTTTGTTCCAGAAGCAAACCATAGAGATCAATTTGAAATTAAAGTTTACACAATCCATCCAGATGAATTACCTCAAAACTATAAAGATAAAATCTATCTAGGAAGGGATTTCGTTTCTATAAAAACGTTAACGCGAAAATATTTAGGAATATTATCCATTGCTAATAGCATTAAAGAACAAATAAAAAAACTAGAAAAACGACTAAATGAATATATTCCAAAAGAGATTTATTCCGAAATACAAAGCGAATATCTTGATGAAATAAAAGAGTTAGCTCTGGAAATGTTTGATTGTATAGAAGATATAAAAAAAAGTTCACAAGAAGAAATATCCCAAAAAACTTTAAAAGAAAGTCAATTAATAGAAGTAAACACAATATTCAGAAATATTAAACATATCTTAATGGATATCGAAGAAACAACTAAGGAAATGGAAGATAAACTATTCCAATTAAATCTGCTTAAAGCATCTAAATATGTAATTAAATTTAAAAAAGATATTATAAATTATATATACTATATTTTAGTAAAAATCAACGGTAGGATTTCTGATTCAGTAAATAGAATTCATATTTAATTGGAAATAACTTTTACATAAAGAAGCAAACCATCCTGCCGAACAACAATAATTTCTTTTCCAACTGGAATAATTGTGCCATCATCAGAAACAGCTTTCCAATAACTTCCAGAAATTTTTACTCTACCAGAACCTATATGAGGGTTGATTTCTTCTACAACGATTCCTTTTTTTCTTTCTAGACTATCTTTCGAAAACTGATATTTTTCTAATGATGGATAAAATTTTATTGTTAACCTTCTTAATGATAGTACTAAAATAATAGAAAGAATAGACCATAAAAAAAATTGATAAAAAATATTAGTTATAAATCCTAAATAAATCAAAATTGCCATTAAAATAGCAGAAATACCAAAAAAGACAACAATCAGTCCTGGGATAAACAACTCTAAAAGAATTAAAATTATCCCAAAGATGAACCAAAATAATTCATTCATATTCTATTCATTCTTCGTAAATAGGCTGGTTTTTGCAATTCTTCGAAATTGATGTCCAAATAATTATCATCCACATGGTGTTTGTAAGATTCTTTCGATTGATTTATGAACACTGGTTCTAAGATTTCTTCTCTTTGAGGAATTTGGTGATTCCATTTGTTTGTATTATAAGCATATTTGTTATCTTCTTCTTGAACGTGGAGTTCTCTATTTTTTCTAATGGGGTAAGGATCTTTGGAAATTTTTTGTGATCGATTACTTATTTGTTTTTTGGGTTGCAAATCGTATGAATTAATTATAACAGTTTCATTTGCACTTTTAATCACTTGTTCTTCTTGTGGAGGATGAACTTTTAAGTTATCGTATAAAGTAATGTTATAATCGTCTGGTTTTTTTGTAAGTTTATTTTTTCTCTTAAATCCCGTTGCAATAACAACAACATGCACTTCGTCTTCTAATGTATTATCGATGGTAAGACCAATAATTTTATTAGCTTCTGGATCCACTTCTCTTGTAATTAGTTCCGAAACATCTTTCCAAGTTTGTAGGGTTAGATCGTTTCCTCCACTAACATTGATTAAAACACCAGTTGCTCCACTGATATCGGGATTCTCTAATAAAACATTATTAATTGCTTGGTTTACTGCATCGATTACTTTATTTTCCCCAACACCCTTTCCAAAACCAAGAACAGCCTCACCTGATGCACACATGATATTTCTTACATCAGCAAAATCAACGTTAATAATACCAGGCTTGTTGATAATATCCGAAATTCCTTTGACAGCATTGTATAATATTTCATCGATTAGTTTTAAAGCAACAGTTGCAGGAACGTTTGGTTCAATAATCTGGAATATTTGATCATTTTTTATTACGATTAAAGTATCTACGTGTTGTTTTAACGCCTCTATGCCTAATTTTGCATTTTTTTCTCTAACTTTTCCTTCGAATGTAAAAGGTATTGTTACAACACCAACAGTTAAAGCACCCATGTTTTTTGCTATTTCTGCTACAATGGGAGCAGCACCTGTACCTGTTCCACCACCCATACCAGCTGTAATGAATACCATATCTGCCCCATCTAAAACTTTTGCTATTCTTTCTTTATCTTCTTTGGCCGCTTTTAATCCTTTTTCTGGATCTCCACCTGCTCCCATACCATTTGTTACCTTTTTTCCGATAACGATTTTTGTTGGGGCATTAGACATTTTTAAGGCTTGTTCATCTGTATTGATAACAATAAAATCTACATCAAACATTCCGTTTTCAATCATACGATTAACTGCGTTGGAACCACCACCACCTACCCCAACAACTTTTATAATCGTTGGAGATGTTTTTGAATTTTCTATTTCTATCATAATTACTCCTTAGGTTGCATATTGATCCCCAAAAAAGAAGCCCCTTAAATATTATCGACTATCCAACTTCTTAATTTTTTTAATAATTTTTTATCTTTTTGGATGGGTAATTTTTCTTCTCTATATTCTTGTGCCGAATCTACAAACAATTGTTTTGCAATAAATTTTACAATACCAACAGAAGTAGAAAACTCTGGACCACTTACTTCGGTAGATAATCCTTTTAATCCTTTTGGTTTACCTATTCTTGTTGGTAGACGAAAAATTCGCTGTGCTACTCTGTCTAAACCCATTAGTATACTACCACCTCCGGTTAATATAATCCCAGCAGTAAGTAAATTTATGTCAATCTTCTTTTTAATTATTTTTAATATGATTTCGAAAATTTCTTCGATTCGTGCTTCTAATATTAAAGCAATATCTTTTAAGTGTACTAACCTTCGAGGATTCTCAATAGTAGAAGGTATTTCAATCTTGACAGTTGGATCTACTTCTTCTATGGTTGCAACACCATCCCTTTTTTTTACGAATTCAGCAATTTCGAATGGAATTCTAAAAGCATATTCAAGATCTGATGTTAAATGAAATGATCCTAAAGGTAAACTAAAAGAATGGAAAACTCCACCATCCATATAGATAATCACATCTGTTACACCATAACCAAAATCTATCAATACACAACCAGAATTCTTTTCTTCTTTTTTTAATACCGCTTCGGAAGAGGCAATAGAATTTAAAATTACATCGTTTACTTCTAAACCAATTTTATAAAAAACTTTATAAATATTTTGTATTTGTACTTTCGGTGCAGAGATTATATGAACATTAGCTTCTAACCGAAATCCTGTCATACCAATGGGGTCAGAAACACGGTTTTTTTTATCTACAATATATTCCCTCGATAGAACATGAATGATTTGATACTCGGGTGGTAGAGCAATATTGGTAGCATTTTCTACAACTCTTTCGACATCTTCGGAGGTAATAACTCGATCTTCGTTAGATACAACATAAATTCCAGTAGAATTTTCTCCTTTTATGTTTACACCACTTATATTCGCATAAATAGATTCCACTTGAACTGCACACATTTTTTCTGCATCTCGAATTGCAGATTGAACTGAACGCGAAACATTTTCTAGATTGATTAGTTCTGCATTACGAATTCCATTAGTTTCTGCTGTACCAATACCTATAATTTCTATATCTGAATTATGAATATTTGCAATGATAGCTTTTGTTATAGAAGAACCTATGTCTACTGCACAAATTTTTCGTATCATAATTCACCATCAACAATTAATAGGCTATCCTCTTCCCGAATATCCAAAAAGGCTTTTTTTATATTTTTTTCCTCGATCCATAATACAAGCGAAATAAATTTCACTTCCCAATTTTTTTTTGTATAATCTTTTATATCAATACGAATTTTTCTATCATTTAAAAAAAAAATCAACTCATTACTCGTTATTTTTATTTCTGATATTAAAAATAAAATTGAAGGATTCAAATTTATAATCTTAATATAAGAATCAAGAAAAAAATTAAAATTGTCTATGTAAAAAGAATTAAAAACATCTAAACTATAATTTAGTATAGGTATTGTAGATATATCATTATCGCATTTATTTTTTTTTATAAAGTTTTTAGAAGAAGTTAAAAATAAATTTTCTTTTTTTCTGTAATCATAGATGTTTAATACACAAGAGTTTTTATATAGAGAAACATTGGAAGATTTTTCTGTTTTAAATAATAGATAGAATCCTAAGATTATAAAAAAAATTGATAAAAAAGATAAAATATATATTTTCTTTTGTTTAGAAAATTGCATTTTATTCATTTTTAATGAAGGTAAAAAAAAAGCAAATATTTTTTTATGAATAAAATAAGTTATAAAGCATTTTGTAAAGGTCTTTTTGTTATAAAATATTCACGAATTTGTTGGGAAATATCCCCAGCTCCCATAAAAATCACACAATCATAATTCTGAAAGAAAATATTATCAAAATCTTTGTTTTCGATGTAATGCACATTTTTACGGATAAACCTACCGATTAGTTCAGAGGTAACACCAGATATGGGTTTTTCATCCGCAGCATAAAGTGGAAGTAAGTAAATATCGTCAGCATATTCTAAAACTTTTGCAAATTCCCTTGCTAATTCTTTTGTTCGTGTATAACGATGAGGTTGAAAAACTATTGCAATTCTGCCATTGTATTTTTCTTTTAATGCTAATAAGACATTCAAAATCTCGTTTGGATGATGACCATAATCATCATATACATCGATACCATTTATTTTACCTAAGTAATCCATTCTTCTTTCTACTCCAGGAAATCGATTTAATATACGAATCAATGAATTTATCGAAGTACGATGGGATACATCATTTCCTAAAGAACGAAAAGAAAGTGAAGGAAAATCGAGAAGTAAAGAAAAAACTAATGCAATTGCACCAAGACCATTTTTTAAAAAATGACTGCCAGGAAATTTAAAATGTATACCTTCGTTGTAAGAATCATAGATTAAATTATCATCTTTGTAGATTTGAACCTTTAATATATTATTCGAAGCCAAATTTCCCAAGAAAAAATATCGATAAAACTTTTGTTCTGGTAAAGACGTTCCATAAGCAATATAGGTTTTATCTGACTTGTTCGGAAATTTTGCTAATTCCACATCATCATTGTTTAAAACACAAATATTACAATCTAAGGAAAATTTATAAAAACTTTCTACTAAATTTTCGAAGTTACCGTAGTAGTTCAAATGATCTTGATCAATATTCAAAATTAAACGATATTTAGCAATTGATTTTAAGAAAGAACCATCAGATTCATCAGATTCGTAAACAGCAATAAGACCATTCCCCAACTGAAACGAATGAGGCAAGTATTTTGGAGTTCCGCCAACTATAATGGTTGGATTTAGACATAAATTTCGCAATATCCACCCAACCATAGATGTTGTAGAAGTTTTTCCGTGAGTTCCCGCTACTACTAATTGGATTTCGTGACTTCGTAATAAATAATTTAAAAAATCCATTCGATGGAAGATTTGTATTTTATTCTGGTTTTGTAGTTCTATAGCACGCTTTCTTTCTATATGACTTTCATCGATTGCAGAGCTATAAACATAAAAATCGGATTGCTCTAAAAGATTTAAATCTGGGTTTGCAAAGGCTTCTATATGATAGGTTTTAAAAATTCTATGCAAGGGATGGTTTAAATTCAACAATGATTTGTCGGATCCGAAAATTTTGTATCCCATTTTAGAACCTAATAAAGCGAGTGGCTTCATTCCAGAACCACATATACCACTCATGTAAATCCTATACGCTTCTAACATTATAATATTAAAAAAATTGAATTGTTAAAAAATCAAGCAAATTCTTATTGACTAAGATTAATTTACTTTTTTATTATGAGTTTATGAAAAAATTCACAATATTAACTTTAATTTCAACAATAGGGTTAACAAGTATATTTTTTAGCCATTGTGGTTCTGTCACGAAAAAAACGTTAATTTCTACTGGATTGGGATGTGGTGCAGGTCTTGCATTAGGAACAATCTATGACGAAGTACAAAGGAAAAAAGATGCCAAAGATCGAAGAAAAGATGTGTTTGCCATCTTTAAGAAAAAGAAAGAACAAAATCAAGGTAAAATTGTGGGGCTTGCAACTGGCTGTTTAGCTGGACTAGGAGTTGGTTTATATTTAGATTTAATGTATGATGATATTCAAAATCAATTTGGTAGTAGAGGTATTCAACTAGAAAAAGTGCCAGACGAAAAAGGCGAAACAAAAGAATTACTTGTTAAAATGGATGGTGATATAAACTTTCAAGTGAATAGCGCAGAACTACAAGGTGTAGCAAAAGAAAACGTAGCGAAACTAAAAGAAGCATTAGAAGCTTATCCAGAAACTGGTGTTCGAATTTGGGGCCACACAGATAAAAGTGGTACAAGAGCTTACAACGAAAAACTTAGTTTCGAAAGAGCAAAAAGTGTTGCAAACTATCTTAACTTAGAATCTTCAAGAGTGGTAGAAATCAAAGGATGGGCATGGGATAAGCCAATAGATGAAACAGGAAAAAGTCCAGCAAACCGTAGAGTCGAAGTGCGAATTGTTCCTTTAAAATAACCTCGCATTTTTTCCAGAAGGGGAAGAATCCCCCTTCTTTAAAATTTGTTGTCGATTCCATCATAACTTTTTTATTGTCCTTAAATAATGAAAACAAAAATTACACTTTTAACTCTTTTATTTTTTCCTATTTTATTAAAGGCAGAAACAATGAAGGTAGAAACTATCGATTTATTCCATCCTATTAAAACAAAGATAAAACGACACATCTTAGATAATGGTTTAAAAATCATCTTTATGCAAAATGGTACAACACCAACAGTTGCATTATACTGGAAAATTCTAGCAGGTTCTTCGGACGAAACCAAAGAAAATGCTGGTATCGCTCATATGTTAGAACACATGCTCTTTAAAGGAACAAAAGTAGTTGGAACAGTCGATTATGATAAAGAAAAAAAATATTTAGATTTGCTCGATCGCTGGTATCATAAATTAGATGAATTAATTGAACAATACAATCAATCGAATGAACAAAAAAAGAAAGAGATCGAAAAATCTATCGAGAAACTTAAAAAGCGAATACAAATCATAGAACAAGAAGTTAAAAAATTTCAGATATCAGAAGAAGATTCTATTATATATTCGATTCAAGGTCAAAGAGGATATAATGCATATACAAGTGAAGATGTAACAAACTATCAGATTGAATTACCTTCTAACAGAATAGAAGTATGGGCAAGGTTAGAGTCCGATAGAGTAAAAAATTCGGTATTTAGAGAATTCTATACAGAGCGAAATGTTGTCGCAGAAGAACGAAGAATGCGTGTAGAAAATAATCCTATGGGCTATTTATACGAGAAATTTATCGAGGCAATTTACGAAGGCCATCCTTATGGATATCCTACCATTGGTCCGATGGAAAATATATTAAGGTTTAAAAAAGAACAAGCCGTAGAATTCTATAAAAATTATTACCGACCAGACAATACAGTTATTGCTGTGGTAGGAAACTTCGACGAAGATTCTACTCTTCGAATTATCAAAAAATATTTTGGTGATTGGGAAAAACCTAATTATCCAATACCAAGGAATAAAACAAATAAGTTAGAACATAAAAACGTATATATCCAATTAGAAAAAGAAGGTTCTCCAATTCAATTACTTGCATGGAAAAAGCCAAACTTTCCATCAGAAGATAGCTTAAAACTCGAAATATTGGCAGATATCCTTTCTGGTAGACCTGACACAAGGCTTTACAAAAAAATCATCGACGAACAGAAATTAGCTTCTCAGATTTCTATCTATACCTCTGAACCAGGCGAAAGATACGAAAATTTATTTTTATTTTTGATTTATCCTAATCAATCCAACCTAAAAAACAAAAACGATCATCAAGAATTAAAAGATCTTTATAATAAAATTCAACAATCAATTTTAGACGAATTGGATAACATAGCACAAAATGGGATAGACGAAAAAGAATTAAAACGCGTAAAAGAAACATATTTAACCAATTTTTTTAAGAAGATGCGTTCTAATGCTTATTTAGCAGATATATTAACTTACTACGAATTAATCTATGGTGACTACAACATCGTATTCGACTACTATAACAAAATCGAAGAAATTAGTTCGCAAGATATTCAAAACGTAATCAAAAAATATTTAATACCAGAGCTAATCTACAAAGCAGAATTGTATCCCAAAAAATAAAGGAATAATATGAAGTTTAAACAAATTTTACTTATTTTATTTACAGGATTTTTTATGAAGATCGAAAGCGCGCCAATCATGAACGAAAATCAACTAAAAATTATCAACAGAAAAAATGGAATTTTATACGATTTAAATATAAAACCAATAGAGTTTCGACTTCCCCAAATAGAGACTGTTAGATTGTCTGATTACGAAACTTTGTATGCATACAATGATAATACTTTACCATTGATTCATTTAAATTTAATTATCGAAGGTGGAAAATTACAAGAAAAAGACGAAGAAAGAGGACTCTATTCTCTGCTCGTTGATTTATGGAAAAACGGAGGAGCAAACGGAAAAAGTGGCGAAGAGATAAACGAACAATTAGCAGAATTAGGAGTTGAATTAAAGTTTAACTTACAGCAAGAATTTATTTCGATCGAAATGTACTGCTTAACAAGTAATTTTAGAGAAGCGATAAATCTTTTAGAAGAGATTTTAATCTATCCAGAATTTTCTGAAAATAAATTACAAACGTTTAAATTAAAATATCTTGATGCAATAAAAAGAAGAAACGATAAACCAGAAACTATTGCTGCAAGAAAATTAAAAGAAATCATGGAATATCCCTATCAAATCGAAGAAAGCATAAACGAAGATGATATAAACAAAATAACGCGAGAAAAAATTATTCAAACATATAAAAATGTTTTAAAAACCCGAAGATTGCATATATCAATCGATGGCAATATTAAAGAAATCGATTATATAAATATTTTTTCAAACCTTACAAAAAAATTAGAAACGATAGAAAAACCATTTTTAGTTAATGAACAAACCATCAATTCATTGGGTAAAAAAGAACTTATAAATAAAATCGTACTTGTAAAAAAAGATATACCCCAAGCTGTAATCGTAATGGGGAAATACCTTCCTTCTTATAAATCGAAAGATATTTTTCCTTTAAGTGTAGCAAATTATATCCTTGGTGGTGGCTCATTCGTTTCTAAAATGATGAGGGAAATTCGCGTTAATAGAGGTCTTGCATATTATGCCTACTCTGCAACGCGATTCAGCGCTCATAACGGTAAATTTATTTCTTCTTCTGGAACGAACTACGAACAAGCACAAGAAACATTAAACATTATGTTGTATCTTATTAAAAATTTTAAAGATACCATCCTTGATGACGATATAACCATTGCAAAGGATGCATTAATCAATTCTCATATTTTTGAATTTTCTAATCCTGCAAAAATCTTGTATTTATATACAATAGAACAAATATATCAACCACCCATCAGCTATATAGAAAACTATACGAAATTAATTGAACAAATTACAAAAAACGATGTTATAAATACATACCAAAAATATATCAAAGGGGATGATTTGTGGATTGTGATCGTAGGTCCTGAACAATTACTAAAATCCTTGAATAAAACAGGTCTTCCCACTGTTGTAATTGAACCAGAAACGAAAATAGATTCTATTTTTTAGGATAATAATGATTTTAACAGAATATCATTATAAAGACTTTAAGTTTATTGGAAATTCCGAAGGAGGAATCCATACCACTATTGCAATACCACGATTAAAATTGATGTTTGATACGGGAATTGGATCACCTCAACTCGTAGAAATTCCCAAAATCCTATTGACACATGGGCATTTGGATCATGCTTCTGGGTTAGCTTATTTAATTTCTCAACGTAGTTTAAGAAAATTGCCACCAGCCGAAGTCTATGTAAATCCTGCTATTTACGAACCATTAGATCAAATCTTAAAGTTATGGCATAAGATAGAAGATTACGAATCTGAATACAAGTTGATTCCAATTGATTTTAATACAATCTATCCTCTCCAAGGAAATTTTTTTTTTAGAGCAATTCCAAGTGTTCATAGAGTACCAAGTAATGGTTACGTAATCTTAGAAAAAAGAAACAAACTAAAAAAAGAATATTTAAACCTACCGGGTCATGTAATTGCAGAACTTAAAAAAAAGAATCCAGACATTATAGAAACAAGGTTCGAACCAATCATTACTTTCTCTGGTGATACTCAAATAGAATTTGTGATTCAAAACGAAATCGTCCAACAATCAAAAATCCTATTTTTGGAATGCACTTATATATGCGATAAAAGACCTATTGAAAGAGCAAGAAAATGGGGACATATTCATCTCTACGAAATTATAAAGAATCAAGAATATTTTCGAAACATAGAAAAGCTCTTTTTAATCCATTTTTCTACGCGATATACCAAAAAAGAAATCAAAGAAACGCTAAAACAACTATTACCAGAATGGCTTTATAAAAAAACTACACCATTTTTAACTAAAAAAAATTACCCTAATGAATTCTTAATGAACGATTGAAATAAGTTCTTTTAAATCTACTTTTTTTTCGTAGAAAGCTTTTCCTACGATGGTGCCCATCAAGTTTTGGTTTGTTCTGTATAAATTATATAAATCCAAAATATCTTGATTCGAAGAAATTCCACCAGAAGAGATTACTTTTAAAGCAGTCTCTTCTAAAATCTTTTTTAGAAGAGAAATGTTTGGACCTTGTAACGTTCCATCGCGATCAATATCTGTAACGATAATTTGAGATATTCCCCAAAATTCAATTTTTTTTATAAAATCAAATAAATTTAATTTTGTACCTTCCTCCCATCCAGATATTTTTACTTCTTCGTTTTTCGCATCTACACCAATAATAAATCTATCTCTGTTGAATTCATTTAACAATTCTTCGACAAAAGAAGGAGATTTTACAGCAATGGTACCGAGAATTAAGTATTCTATACCAGCTTCTAAATATTCTTGGATGATTTTTTTATTTCGAATACCACCACCAATTTCCAATTTCAAAGATCCTTTATGTTTGATGATATTTTCAATAGTTTTTCGATTAACATTTGTGTTTCCATCTCTTGCCGCATTTAGATCTACTATATGAATTCTCTGTATACCGAAATCTCGAAAATATAAAATTACATCAATAGGATCTTTGTAATAAACTGTAACCTGATCATACTTGCCTTTATACAGACGAACTACTTGATTTTCGTATAAGTCGATTGCAGGTATAATATAAAACATATCAATTCCTTATAACATTTTAATCCAATCTTTAAGAAATTCTAAACCAGCTAAATCTGATTTTTCTGGATGGTATTGACAACCCCAAATAAAATCTTTTTTTACAGTAGAAGGGAATCGTTCATCCGCATATTCTGTCCATGTTAATATATACGAATCATCTACATCCACAGCGCGATAAGAATGAATAAAATACATATAGTGATTAAAATATTCTGGAACATTCGAAAAATGGTTTGTATTAGCAATCAATTTATTCCAACCCATGTGAGGAATTTTATATTTTTTGTTTTTCGTAGAAAATTTTCTTATTCTACCGGGAATTAACTTTAATCCTTCCACAATGCTTAGATTCGACTCTTTTAAAACCTCATCAGAATCTTCAAATAAAATCTGGAAACCAATACATATACCAAGTAGAGGTTTTTTTTGCGAAATATGTTCGTAGATATTTTCCTTCAATTCTTTAAGATGAATCATCGCAGTATGAAAATGTCCATCCCCAGGTAAAACTAATCCTTTTGCTTTTTTTATCAATTGTCTATCGTTTGTATATCGAACCTCTGGATAGAATAGTTCCAATGCTTTTAAAATAGAATGAATATTTCCCATTCCGTAATCAAGCACTACTATCATAACAATTCCTTATTCTAACATTCCTTTGGTTGATGGCATTGTATCTAAATCTTGTATTTGTATTGCCATTTTTAATGCTTTTCCTAATGCTTTAAAAATGGATTCGTGGATGTGATGTCTATTTTTTCCATAATGGACTAATACATGTAAATTCATCTTCGCGTGCATAGCAAATTTTTCCAAAAATTCTAAGGTTAGTTCAGAATCATAAATTCCAAATTTCCCCATTTTTGCTAAATTAGGACCGCGATATTTAAAATGATATCTACCACTTAAATCCAATGCTACGGTTGTTAAGACTTCGTCCATCGGCAAAGTAAAGTGTCCATATCGAAAGATGCCTTTTTTATCTCCTAACGCTTCCGAAATCAATTTACCCAAAACAATTCCTGTGTCCTCCACAGAATGATGACAATCGATTTCTAAATCTCCTCTTAAAAAAAGGTTCATATCGATACCACTATGTTTAGAAACATGACTTAACATATGTTCAAAAAATGGTATTTGTGTATCGAAAGTATATTCTCCTTTTCCATCTAAGTTGATTTTGAATTTTATGTATGTTTCTTTTGTCTTTCTTTCGATTTCTTTCATCCTCATAATTTCGCCTTAGCTTTTTTAGCTTTTTGTATGATGGAATTTTTTAGAATAAACGCTTCTAGTTCTCTTGTCTTCCATATTTTGCTTCGAATTAATCGTGCTCCTCTTCTAAACGTTAAAAAGCTCCAAGCCCATTGGATTAAAACAAGAATTTTATTTCTAAACCCAATAACATAAAAAATATGAACAAATACCCATAACAACCAAGCAATAAAACCTTTTAAGCGTAATTGATGCATTTGCAAAATAGCATCCACCCTACCAATAGTTGCCATAAAACCTTTATCAAAATACACAAAATTTGTCCTAGGTTTTCCATCAATTTCGTCTAAAATTAACTTCGCAGCGAATTTTCCTTGCTGTATTGCAACTGGTGCGATTGCTGGTAATGGCTTTCCATCCTTTGTATGAGAAAAATTTGCCTGATCACCAACAACAAAAACATTCGAATAGTTTTTTATGCTTAAATCGGGTTCAACAATAATTCTACCACCTTTATCCTTTGGAACATTCAGTTTTTTATTCAAAGATGATGGTTCTACACCAGCCGCCCAAATGATTGTTTTTGCTTTGATAATTTCGTCCCCAGCTTTTACATAACCATCGCCAACATCTGTTACGTAAGTATTTGTCCAAATGGTTACACCTAGTTTTTCTAATTCTCTTGCAGCATATTCAGATAATTCTGGCGAAAAAGAAGATAAAATTCTTGGGCCAGCTTCGATTAAGATAATCCTAGTTCTACCTGGGTTAATATTTCTAAAATCTTTACTCAAAGTATATCTGCTTATCTCTCCTAATGCACCAGCCAATTCAACACCTGTTGGTCCACCACCTACTATAACAAAAGTAAGTAATTCTTTTTGTTTTAACGGGTCGTCTTCGCGTTCTGCCAATTCGTAAGCTAAAAAAATACGTCTTCGAATTTCTGTTGCTTCTTCGATAGATTTTAGACCTGGTGCATAATCTTCCCAATTATCGTGATTAAAATAGCTATGAGTTGTGCCACAAGCTAATATCAAATAATCATAAGTAAAATTGTTAAAATCTGTATAGACAATTCTTTTATCTAAATCTACATCTATAACGTTTCCTAAAAATACTTTGACATTACTACAATTCGATAATATAGAACGAATTGGGACTGCTATATCGGCAGGATTTAATGCTCCCGTTGCAACTTGATACAGCAAAGGCTGAAACAAATGATGGTTTTTTCGATCGATTAAAATAACATCAATAGGATATGATTTATTACAAAAAACCTTTGCAGCATTTAGTCCACCAAATCCACCACCAACAATAACGATTTTTTTCTTGTTAATCATATAATTTTTCCTTTTTTTGGTAGTATTTTAATGTTATACCGATTGCAAAAACCATGAATGTCAAGACAAAAAAAGAAATTATGATAATTAACCCTCGAATAGACTTATACCAAGGAATTTTTTTGTATTCGTAAATTCCAACATACAATTGTTTTTGATCAAAATAAAAGGGATAACGATTCATCTTTGCATAACCACGAAAATAGTATAAATCATTCACCCTATTTAGATAGCCAATAGGATCTTTATTAAAAAAATTCGATACTTCAATATTTCCTTCTAAATTTTTCCTTATCCAAATATCAGAAAATATAGATACATGACTTTCTACAACATTAATAGGTCTATAATAACCATAGAGGCTTTCTTCATCAAAATTTTTATAATAACATTGTTCTTGGTTTAATTGATAATAGATCTCTTCTATTTTGTCGCGTATAAAATTTATACTATATTCGTTATCACTAGACTGAAAAATAATAAACCCATAGCCATTATTCATCATAAAAACATAACTCCTATAACCAGGAAAAAAACCAAAAGCTTCTGTAATTATAAACTTTTTACTACAACTATAACGATAAAAAAAACCATTGCGATAACCACCTAATAATGGATTTAGAGTATAAAATTGATCAAACATTTGTTGATTAGATATTATTTGCAATATTTTATAATAATCATTAACATTTGTGATAAATCCATAAGATAAGGGATAATCTATCGAAACGTCTGGAATATAAGAAATCTTTTGATCAGAAAAACTTCCTCGATTTATTTTGTATCTTAAAAGCAATTCCTCGCTTATCTGACCTTTGTAAAAAAAAGAATTATTTAACTTTAATTCCATTAATCTGGAATTTAAAAATAATAATGTATCTTTATAAATTCTATTATATATTTTTTCTAAAAAATAATAACTAGAAGTAGATAGATAAAAATGTTCATAAGGTAAGGAACGTATCTCAACTTTATTTCGAGGATTTTTTATATTTATACCATCTTTGGAAATAGAAATCCCACATAACATATTTTTTAAACATTCAAAAAGTAACTGATTTTTATCGTTAATCTCGATGTATTTTTGTTGTTTTGCATCAAAAAGCTTAATTCTATAAGATTTTTTTAGCTGTAAATTTTGATAAATTTTTTTTATAATATGATCCTGTTTAATATCAACGTTTTCTTTTAAAAGATAGCTTATTAATGGATAAGATAATTCCCCGACAAAATAATTTTTTAATTCTTTGGGATTTTCTTGTAAAGAAACGATTTTTTTTTCTAAATTGTATTCGTATTCTATCAAGATAGATTTTTCTGGTTTAAACAACAATAATTGCAAAGTTGGAATTCTTTTTTCTTGCATTAATGAAATAATAACAGGGTTTAAAATATTCTGGATTTCTTCGCAATAAAGGGATTTAACCATAAAATAAAACACAAAAATGATCAAAACTTTAAAATTCTTCGCCATAAAAATCTGTTCCTCTTTTTAGGATAAAATCCATAATTTTGGGAATTACTATGTAAGAAAGATTTTTCCAAAAAATGATGTAATTACCCTGTCGAATTAAACCATCAGAAATCTTTTCGTACCATTTATATATTGAATTCGATTTTTTTGTTTTCCAAAACAGAGGAATATTTAAAGAATTAACGTATTCCCATAAATCCATTGCAATTCCTTTACCTCTTGCTTCGATAGAAACCACAAATTTAGACAAATAAAAAGCAAATTCTTTTTGTTCTAAAATAATAAAACTTTGATAAGACTCATCAATAATAACATCTGTGATTTCCTCTAATGCAGAATCTTTTAATTTTTTTGAAAAATTCAATTCGATTTTTTCTTTAAGATATGCTTTTAAAGATTCGGTAATTTGATCTTTTTTTATATGTTGAATTTTAATTTTTTTTCTTAATAGTGTACCAGCTCCTTTTATCGTAAACAATTCTTTTAGAAGAAAAAAAGATGATGTGATAGAAATTTGAAGATTATTAAACTGATTGTATAAACTACTTGCATAGTAGTATACTCCAAAATCATCAGACTGAATTTTTAAATCTTTATTTTTTAAAGTGTTTTTGTAAGGGTGAATTTGAAATATATTTTGATAGTTTAAATCCTTTAAATTACCAGCATTTCTGATAAAAAGAATTCTTTGTGGTAGAATATTATAATATTTATTATAAAATTTTATAAATAATTCATTAACAAAAATTACAGGAATTTTTTTATCTTTTTCTATAAATATTTGATTCTCTTTTTCTAAAACGAGGACTTTAAAAAAATCAATCTGAGAAAATTGCTCTAAATAATTCTGATAATCTGGTCCACCGATAAAAACAATGGGTAATAACTCTAACTTATAAAGTATCTCTAATGGTACTAAAAAAGCCCCCCAAAATTGATCTAATGTTTCGTAATCTGGAACTAAAATAGAGAAGTAAGAAGAATCCTGCGAGCGAAATCGTTTTAGATAATATTCTACCTCGTCTTTTCTTCCTAAACTTTCTAAGACTAACTTAATTGCTTCTGAATACAACATTATCGGGAAATAAAATCTGGTATCAATCGTATGTCATCAATTTTATAATTTGGATTAAAATAAAGCCATTCAATATCTACTACACTATTAGTTATTGCATGAATAATTTCTAATTTGGTAAAAAATTTTTCTTTTCTTGGGACAATTCTCTGATTTTCCATCGTAGAAATGGGTTCATCATAAAAGAAATAAATTCTATATTCTATTGTATTTTGATCATTATTCAAAATTACTTTTTTGTAATTTAAATCCGTACCAAAATGAATTGATGCTGTATTTTTTATTTCTGGGAAGAAAAACCTTCCATTGATAAAAAATTCATTGTTCAACTCCTCAATTCTATGTGGATCGATTAGATATTCCCAAGAAATATTACAAAACAAAAACATGGGAACATGGTTCCAAGGCTTTAGAATCGCACTTTCTTTGAATTGTTTTAAAACATCTCTTCGTTTGTCGTAAAAATAGATGGTTTGAATCTGGTTTTTACATAAAAAGCGAAATTGTAATCTTTCTTCTTTTAGAATTTCCCAAAGAATAGATGGATTTTTTTTTAGCATTACAAAATCAAAAATTTGCTTTTTTTGTAGTGGTAATAAAACTGTCATTTTTCCTTCGTAATATCCATCGATAAACTGATTTTTATTAAACAATAGTTCGAAATATTTCTGCGCAGATGTTTGTGACCACAAAATATTAAAATTTAAAAATAAAATTATTATTATGATTTTTTTTAGTTGTTTTTTTTTATTTATTGCCATTTATCTTGTTATATTAAAAATGTCGACATAATAAATAAAAATTTTAAGGAGCCAAACATGTTAAAAAGAAAATTAATTATAAAAACATTGATGTTGTTTAGTCTCTTTTTTGCATTTTCTAATTTAACTTTAAATGCAAACGAATTAAGACTAAACATCGGGTTTTGGCCAGGTGAATTAGATCCAGAACTAGAACCTCGCTTTTTTAAAGATGATTTAATCGAAGGAGGCGATTTAGGCGGAATCAATCTACCTTGGGCAAATAAATCGACTTTTACAATTTATCCACTTGGTATACAATACTTCGCACCAGCTGGAGGTGGTAGACTAGTATTTGGTGTTAATTGGATTTTCTATGGTCCAGAATATCGATTTAATCGTATTTATCCATTTGGTGCGGTAAGTATTGTAAATCTAAAAGATTTTATGATAAATGATATAGAAGGAGAAGTTGGTTATCAACTAAAAGCAGGAACCAATTTTTTTATTACACCTAAAATAGGTGGAAGATGGCATAGACAATCCTTTACTTATGACGAAATTACCATTGGTAATGTATTCGGAATAAGTGTCGGGGATAATCAATTTAAAGCTTCTGCGTTTGGAACGTATTTCGGAGTAGATTTACAAATTTATGTTCAGAATAACTTATCTTTCGTTTTTGAGTATCTAAACACAGCATTTTTTCCAGGCTTTGGTGGTGATATGGAATTCAAAACTACAAAAGTTACAACTGGAAATAACATTGCTATTACAAACCAAAGTTCTTCTTACGAAGTAGGCATTGAACGATTTAAAATTGGTTTACAATTCGATATCGATAAATCAAAACATATACAATTTGGTATAAGGCAAGAAACTCAAACACATTCTTATCCAGGCTATATCAATTTAGGATTTATTATTGCTGGTGGAAATGCTAATGTTGGACTTGATACATTTAAAGAGATTGTAACTGATATAATCTTCTGGCAAACTAAAGAACAACAAACAAAAGGATTACTCTATTTTGCATTTAGTTATGACATCCCCATGTAAACTAAAAATTCATAAATGAATTAGATTTTTTTAATTGACGAATAATCAATTTTCTAAAATATCTTGCTTGTTTAAAATGTCCAATTATCATTATGATGATTCGGAGTGATATATAGGGTCGGGTGGGCGGGACAAATAGAACCGTCGCTGGGCTCTGCACAGCGACAACTCTAAAAGGAGGAAGCATGACAAGATTAAAAAAATTTTTAGGGATTTTAACATTAGTTTTGGCGGGGAGTTTATTTGCACAAACACCTGTGGGGATGTGGCAAAATATTGATGACGAAACGGGCAAACCAAAGGCTCATATTGAAATCTACGAAATGAATGGTGTTTTATATGGAAAAATTGTAAAATTGCTTAATCCAGATGAACCCAATCCTAAGTGTACAAAATGCCCAGGAGAATTCAAAGATAAACCAGTAGAAGGTCTACAAATCATGTGGGGGTTAAAGAAAAACGGGAATGAATACACGGGTGGAAAAATTTTAGATCCAAAGTCTGGCAATATCTACAGCTGCAAAATTGAATTATTAGGTCCAGATAAATTAAAAGTACGTGGATTCTTAGGTGTTTCTTTACTCGGTAGAACACAATACTGGTATAGAATAAAATAAATTTCGCTTTTCCTTTGAGGGCAAGTTTGCCCTCTGGTCTTATGAGTTTATATAAATATACTTTAATTATAATGTTATTAATATTTCCTTATATTCTGATAAGCGATGATGACAAAAATCAGACAAACAAAAAAGAAAAACCAGTAAAAATTAATGCAGAAATTCATTTATGCGATAACAGGATTTTACATGGTAAAATAGAATTATTTCCACCAGAAAAAATTGTACTAATCCACGAAGTAAATAACTTAGAATTTAGTAAAGAATTAAAGATAGTTGATATTATTTCTATTACCTTTTATGGATGGATGCCAGAACTAATAGAAACCAAAAAAGAAAAAGGAAAGATTTATAAGTTCAGTGTTTCTAATTATGTTGTAGAAACAGATGATGAATTAAGTTTAAAAGTCAAAAAAGGATTACCAACATTCTTAGAAAAATTCAGTTTTAGTAATAAATATGGAACTGTTATTCTTTACACGTACTGGATTGATCTTTTGAAAAAAGATAATACATGGTATACTGGCCTAAATGGACCAGAAAATGGAGAGAGATCCCTTTGCTACAAAGATGTTGTAAAAAAAATCATATTTAAGAAAAATAAATCAGAATAGTTTATGTATAAGTCCCTTTACGAATGTGTGATTGATTTAGAAAATCACAAACAATTAGTTAGACTCAAAGAACCAATCGATCCGAATTTAGAAATGTCTCTTGTCCACCAAATTATCTTTAAACAAAATGGTCCAGCAATTCTATACGAGAAAGTTCACAATACAAAATTTCCAGCAGTTAGCAATCTTTTTGGTACCTACGAAAGAGCAAAATTTATCTTTCGGGATTCATTCGAAAAAGTAAAAAAATTGATCGAAATAAGAGCAAACCCAGAACTAGTAAAAAATAACCCATTATCTTACTGGCAAGTTCCTTTTATAGCATGGAAGGCATTGCCCAAAAAAGTTCATCATCCTCTTGTTTTTAATAACAAAATTTCGATTTCGGATCTTCCATTGATAAAAAACTGGCCAAAGGATGGTGGTGCATATATCACTCTCCCTATCGTTTTATCTTACGATGTAGATAATCCATCCATTTTTAAAACAAATTTAGGAATGTATCGGATTCAATTAACAGGAAATCGATACAAATTAAACGAAGAGATAGGTTTACATTATCAAATCCACCGAGGCATTGGAATACATCATAAAAAAGCAATAGAAAAACAAAAACCTTTTAAAGTAAGTATATTTGTAGGTGGACCGCCAGCTCATATGATTGCAGCAGTGATGCCATTACCAGAAGGATTACCAGAAGTAGCGTTTGCAGGTGCATTAGCAAATAGACGCTTTCTATATAGTTATATCGATGATTATTTTATTTCTTCAGAAGCAGATTTTTGCATTATTGGAGAAGTACAAAACTTTCTTTTACCAGAAGGTCCCTTTGGTGATCATTTAGGATATTATAGCTTAAAACATCCATTCCCTGTGTTAAAAATTAAAAACGTATATTGTAGAAATAATGCAATATGGCCATTTACTGTTGTTGGAAGACCTCCTCAAGAAGATACAATATTTGGTAAGATGATTCACGAATTAACAGAAAGTATGATTCCTGTTTCTTTACCCGGAGTAAAAAAGGTACATGCAGTAGACGAAGCTGGTGTTCATCCTCTATTACTTGCAATAGGAACAGAAAGATATACCCCTTATTTACCGAAACAAGATCAACAACCGATGGAAATCTTAACCCAAGCCAATGCTATTTTAGGGTTTAATCAATTATCCTTAGCTAAATATCTTTTTATCGTTGCAGAAGAAAAAGAAACACCAAACATTTATGATACAAAAAAATTTATCGGCTATCTATTAGAAAGAATCGATTTCGAAAGGGATTTGCATTTTATTACAAATACAACCATAGATACATTAGATTATTCTGGCACAAAACTAAACATAGGTTCAAAGGTGATTTTCGCGGCAACCTATCCAAAAAAAAGAACTTTGTCGAAAAAACTAAAAGTCGACTTAAAACGTATTTCAATTTCGAATTACGAATTTGTAGACGAAGGAATCTTAGCATTAGAAATTGGTACTTATTCTGAAAATAAACAAGCAATCGAAAGGTTGATAGCCTTTATCGAAAATCATTACCAAGTATTTAAAAACATTGGAATGATTGTCATTTGTGATAATGCTAAAGAATGTGCAAGAACTTACGAAAATTTCTTGTGGATAACTTTTACTCGTTCTAATCCAGCAACAGATATATACGGACCTTTTTCTTTTTATCGCGATAAACATTGGGGATGTAAAAATCCTATTATCATAGATGCACGATTAAAACCACATCATGCACCGCCACTACAAATCGATAAAAAGGTTTTATCGAACCTAGAGCGATTTTTTAGAAAAGGAAATAGTTTAGAAAAATTTGAATTTTTTGATCCATCATAAAACAATATTAATCAATATATTTTTGGTATTTTTGAATTTTTCTTTCTGCTACTTCTTTATATTTATCTTTTTGAGCTGTTTTTAATCGTTCGTATACTTCTATGATATATTTTATCATTTCTTTATCGTTGCTTTCTCGTAATAAATATAATTCTCCGTATTCCTTAGCTTTTTCGTATTCTCTTATTCTAAAATAAGCCTTAGACAAAATTTTTAGAATTTCTGAATCCCATGGTAATAATTCTTTTGCAATTTCTAATTCTTCTATAGAATCTCTAATATTACCTAATCTTAACAATGAATATCCTAAACGTTTTCGTATTATTCCATTCTGGTTATATCGATTTTTTAACTCTAACAAAATTTGATAGCTTTCTTCGTTTTTTCCTTCTTCTAGTAATTCTAAGGATTTATCGTATAAAGCTTTATCTTCTCTTTGCATGTAACGACTTTGCGCAAACCAATCTTTATCCCCCTTAAATTCCACCGATAATAAAGAAAGATCATCCATAAAATCTCCTCTTTCTTTAAGATTTTGATAGATACTTACTAAATCTCCCTGAGACTCTTTAACTACTTCTAAAAATAAATTTTCATCTGTATTGATCACTCTTGTACCATTTTCTTCGCCTAATACTAAATCGTCTTTTCCATCACTACCTAATATCAGTTTATCGCCTTCTCTTAATCTTAAAACGGAAATTTCGATCAAACCATCTGTTACGACACCCAATTTTAAAAACGTTTTTCTCGGCTCCACAAACTTTATAGATTCTCCACTTAGTAATACCATATTTGGATGTTCAGCATTAATATAATATACACAACCTTCTTTTTTATCTAATAACATCAAAATACACGATACCAACATAGAACCATCAAAACTTTCGAAAACTTTATGAATTTCTACAAATGCATTCTTTAACCATTGCTCGGGATATTGTTCTTTTACGATATCTTCGTATTTTGTTCTTTCGACTATTGCTTCCAAAACAGAACCTAATACCAAGGAACCACCAGCACCTTGAATCGATTTTCCCATTGCATCTGCATTAACACAAAAGATATATTCTTTCCCCCTTAAAAAGATTTTATGAGCACAACAAAAATCTCCGCCTATTTCTGAATTCCAATGGCGAAATTGGAATTTTTTAAAATAATCAATCTTCATTTCTACTTTTACGATACCATCATCATTTACTTCGTTTACATTCAATGGTTTTAATAATAGCGAAGTTAAGAAATAATCTCCATCTTGTTTTTCTTTTAATTTTTCGATTTCTTTTAAGCTTTTTTCTAAATCGCGGGTTCTTTCTTCGACCTTTAATTCCAGCATATTGGCATATTCTTCTAATTGTTTATTTTTTTCTCTAATGGAATCCACCATTTTATTAAAACTTCGCGTTACATATCCGAGTTCATCTTCTACATAAACGTCTATATAAACATTTAAATTGCCTTTATCTACTTCTTGTAATCCTTTAACTAATCGTTTTAATGGTTGAATAATGGATAAATAAAAGAATATTGGATAACTTACAAGTATGCTTAAAGTGGCAATTAAAGTAATATACAACAAAATACGAGCTACTTCGTCAACATATTCTCGATAAGATTTGTAGTTATATACGAGATAATATAATTCATCTTGTATACTATAATAATACATTATAAAACTCTGATTCCAAAAATCTTTTCCCGATGGATCGACTAATTGATAAATTCTCTCTCCATCTCTGTATAATATAGGAATCATTTCTAAAACTTCTTCTTTGTCTTTATCTAAACCTATCTCTTGAATGAAATATTTTTCTATTGGCTTATCTTTACGTTTTTGATATATTTCTTTTTTATAATTCTCTTTAAAATTATCATTCGAAAGTTCTTTGATAGATTGTCTTAGATACAATATTTTATTTTTATTATTATACATTATATTTAAAATTTCTTGATTTTTTTTACCTTCGCTTTTTAAGTCTTCGAACCATTTTAAATAGCCTTTAATTTTATCCTGTTCTTTTGTTGGAATATTTTCTAAAGGTTTATGATTTTTCTCTAAATTTATACGAAATAATTGAAGTGCTAATTCTCCTTTATTATATAAATTTTGTATATTAATTTTATTATTTTTATTATAAATTTCTTTTATTGTAAAATCCTTTTCTAATTTTCCAAAGATTATAAGATCATCAGGTCGAAAAACATCATCTTTTACAATCCTACCGCTTTTATAGGTTTGGTTTAAATCATAATTTTTTTCTCGCTCTTTAAGAATAAAAAAACTAGAAAATTGTACAATCACAATAATCGTAGCAATACTAATAGAATATAATTTTGTCAATAGTGTTGTTTTTTCTTTTGTATAATTAATATAAGTAATCAAGACAATAAAAGTTCCAAAGATTCCCGAAAGTACCCAAACATTATGGTGTACATCCCTTGGAAGTAAATATGCACGATTTAAAGCATTAGTAATCCCTGGTACTAATATAACAAATATATAACCTGTGGTTATATAGAGTAATGGAAAACGATTTTCTTTTTTATCTAAGAAAGCTTTTGTATATCCTGTTATTACGGCCAATATCATTAAAATCAAAATTCCTAATGCAACAATCTTACTTAATTTAGGTAAATGAACATCCCAAAAATGTCCATCAAAATGATATTCTTTGGGTGCCTCGAAAGATTTCACTACAAATACTAATGTAATGGCAAGCGCAATGATTTGATATAATACAGCAATTTTTGGTAAATGTTTACCCGATTTTTCTGGATAATGCAACAAAAAATTTGAAAGTTGTGCTGTTCCAACAAGAGAAACACCAACACTAATCCACCGATGGTACGCCCAATACTGTTCAACTAAACCAAATGCAAAAAAATACGATAA
>Ga0197142_1001037_pt1 | contig 25705 bp, 21 predicted proteins | sample GBS60_MetaG_FD_148614 | JGI IMG/M metagenome (GOLD analysis project Ga0197142, IMG submission 148614) | Sediment microbial communities from Great Boiling Springs, Gerlach, Nevada, United States - GBS 60_MetaG | ecosystem: Environmental > Aquatic > Thermal springs > Hot (42-90C) > Sediment... | reverse complement strand
CCTCATGGACTCCGGCCGCGAGCTAGCTTTCTTTACGGCCTATTCGCCTGCCTACCACCTGGCGCTGGCTTACGTGTGGAAGCGGACCGACTTCCCGTGGCTCGGCATCTGGGAGGAGAACCGCAGTCGCGCTCAGCCGCCTTGGAACGGCCGAACGCTGGCGCTCGGGCTCGAGTTCGGCGTCTCCCCCATGCCGGAGACGCGCAGGCAGATGATCGAGCGGGGCCGGCTGTTCGACGTGCCCTGCTTCCGCTGGATCCCCGCCCGAAGCAAGGTTCAGGTCAGCTACCGCATCTTCCTCCGCACCGCCGAACGGATTCCGGAAGAGGCGGGCTGGGACGGATTCTAAGCAGCCCGCCTCCACGCGCCTTCAGAACAACAGCTTCAGCGCGAACTGGATCTCCCGCGGAGCATAGGTGCCGCGAATCGTGCCGAAGTTGGCCGTGCTGATGTTGGAGGCCGGCTGGAGAAAGTTTGTCCGATTCAGGACGTTGAAGAACTCGGAGCGGAACTGGAGCACGGTTCCCTCCCGCGCCGGCAGACGGAAGTTCTTATGCACCCCGAGATCCCATTGCCAGAAGTTCGGCCCGCGCAGGGCGTTTCGGCCGAGGTTGCCGAACGGCGCGGATGCAGTGGGCATCGCAAAGGCGGCGCGGTTCCAATACTGCTCGGTCATGTCTGCACCGGCCGGGCGTGCCGGGTCGGCGACCAGATTCGGCCGCTGCTGCGCTCCGCCCCGCCACTCGGCGAGCCTCCCGGTGACGTCCAGCGCGGCGGAGGGCGTATAGATGACGTTCACGGGGCGGCCGGAATAGACGCTGCTGATCGTGCTCAGCTCCCAGCCGCCGGCGATCGCATCCAAGACCCCAGGCCAGGCGCCGCCATAGCGCCGTCCCTTGCCGAACGGCAGGCGATAGATCCAGCTCGTCGTGTTGATGAACGTGGTGTCGTAGCTCGTCGGACCCCGCTCGTTTTTAAGATCCCGAATGTTCTGCACCGTGGCGTTGACTTCGAGCGCCTGCTCGGAGTTCCCGAGCGCCTTCGACCAGGTGAAAGAGTTAGATAGGTACAGACCGGAGGCCATGCGCCGTTCCAGGCGCAACGAGAGGCCATGGTAAACCGTCTGGCCGGCCGGATTGACCCACGTAATGGCGCCGAAGCTCTGGATCGGCCGGCGGGCCTGGATGCCGAGACTCTGGCCGGGCTGGTTGGGGAAGGCCTGGTTATAGTCGGCCAGGATAGGAAGCCGTAGGCTGTGGTTGCCGGAGTAGCCGAGCTCGACCAGCCAGTTGCCGCCGAGTTCGCGCTGAAGGCCCGCATACCAGGACTGGACATAGGGCCAGCGCGTGTCGCGCGGAATATAGGCGACGTTGGCGTTGATCGGATCGAAATTCACCGGATCGGTCATGCCCGGCGGGAAGGCCTCATAGACGGTTCGGAATCCCGAGGGAACGGGCCCGCCCGGCGGAATGGTCTGGTTGATGGTGGCCCAGACGACCTGGGGGCCGTTCATGCCGAGAAGGTCGGCGCTGCCCATGCGGTTGTGATGCACGTAGCTGATGCCGTAGCCTCCGCGGAACACGGTTCGATTGGTGAGGCTAAGCGCAAACCCGAATCGGGGTCCCCAGTTCCGGTAGTCCGGGTCGACCAGCGAGCGATCATAGAGGCTCCCCGATTTGGCCATCACCATGCGCGGGCCGGAGGGATCGAAGTTGGAAAGAACGTTGTCCCGCTCCCAGCGCGGCGTGGCGAACTGCCAGCGCAGCCCGAGGTTGAGCGTCAGCCGGGAGTTCACCCGGAAGTCGTCCTGCACGTAGAGCGCAAAGTATCGCTGCCGGTAATTGCCGACAAGCCAGTTGGCTAACTGGATCTGACTGGGCAGGCCGAACATGAAATCGGCAAGATTGTAACTGGCCGTATCCGCAGGGATGGTGCAATTAGCCGGCTGGCCCAGCAGGGCGCAGGTCGGCCGGCTGAACTGTCCCGCATAGCCGAGCAGCCCGTACACCGGGTTGATGTCCATGACTTGCGTGTGAATGAGCTGAATCTCTCCCCCGGTCTTGAGCGTGTGCGGCCCGCGCACCTGCGAGAAGTTGATTTTGGGATTCCATGTCTTGGGATTCTGGAACTGCGGATTGGTTGCCTGGCGCCCGATGATGCCCGTCGTAAAGCCGGAGATATTCTGCGTATTCAGGCCGCCGGTGAGGTCGCGCGAGGTTGGCAAGCCCCGGATGCCGTAGAGCTCCTCCATGCTCGCGCCGCCCAGAAACGGCGGCTGCTTGCCCGCCAGGATTCTGGTGAAGCCCAGGCGAAGTTCGACCAGCGAGGTCGGAGAGGCCGTCCAGGTGAAGCCGGCCGCCGCCGATTGCGCCAGCACGCGAACATAGCCGTTGCCGGAGCCGCCCGAGGGGCCTTCGAGAAACGGAGCATAGAACTCGTTCTGCTTGCGCTGGCTGAAGCGCAGAAAACCGCTCGTGCGGTCGTTGATCTGCCCGTCGATTTTGGCGTCGTATTTGTCTGCGTAGTGGCGAGGAGTAAGCCGCAGCTGCTGGTAGTTGTTGGCCCGGCCGGGGCCGGCCGGCACCGGCGGAAGCTCGGAGAGCACCTTGCGGGCAAACGGAGTCATCGGAATCGGCGTGCCGGCCGGATAAAGGGTGCGCGTCAGCGGATTGTAGACGGCCACCGGCAGGATGCCGGCGCGATCGTTCATGTTGGGGATGCTGGCGAAATAGATCGCCCGCCGGATCTGGCGGAAGCCCTCGTAATCGCCGAAATAAAAGATTCGATTCTTGACGAATGGGCCGCCCACCGTAAAGCCGAACTGATTCTGATTGAGCGTCGGCTTGGCTCCACCGGCGGGTTTGAAGAAGCCGACGGCATTGAGCTTCGTGTTGCGCAGAAACTCCCAGGCGCTGAAGTGGAACCGGTTGCCGCCGGAGCGCATCACCACATTGACGACGGCGCCGCCGACGCGGCCGTACTCGGCGCTGAAGTTGCTCGTAATGACCTTGAACTCCGCCACGGCGTCCGGCGAGGGAATCGCCACCTGATTTGAAAAGCCCTGATTGGAGGTCGAGTAGGCATTGTTGTCCATGCCGTCGAGCAGGAAGTTGTTGTAGGTGCTGCGCATGCCGTTGACGTTGAAGGAGCCCTCGCGGGGCGTCGTCACCTGCATGCCGATCGGGGACTTGCGCACGTTCGGCGCCAGCAGCGCCAGGTCGGAGAAACTGCGGCCGTTGAGCGGCAGCCCCGTGATCTGCTCGGAGTGCACGATGTGGCTCTTCTCGCTGCTGTCGGTCTGAAGCGGCGCCGCCACGCCGGTGACCTCGACAACCTCGGTCACCTGGCCCGGCTGAAGAACGGGATCTACTCTCTGCCGGGCGTTGACGTTGACGACGACGCCCGGCGTCATGAATTTGGCAAACCCCGGCGCCTCCGCCGTCAGCGTGTAGCGGCCCACGCGAACGTTAAAGAAGTTGTAATTGCCGTTACCGTCCGTCACGGTCTTGGTTTCGATGCCTGTGGTTTCGTTGGTCAGCGTCACGGCGGCGCCCACGATCACGGCGCCCGTGCCGTCGCGGACGGTGCCCAGCACCTCAGCCGTCTCGAATTGCGATCGCGCCGGCCAGGCGAGCACGAGCGCGAGGGAAGCGGTGAAGATCGCGCGAAGCATGCGGTGTCTCTCCTGAATGGACTCTTATTCCAACCTTACAGGACACAAATAGTGTAGCTTCGCAAAACTAATTAGTCAATATGCGCTATTTTTTATCGATATGTAACTGGAGTGTAAGATAGCGGCGGGCAAGGTCGCCGGACAGTCAGAACGTCGCCAGCAGTTCCAGGTCCATGTTGCCGCCGGAAAGAATGATGCCGGCCCGCTCAACGCCCGGTGGCAGGCGGCGAAACAGGACCGCCGCCGCTGCGACGGCGCCGCTCGGCTCGACGACGATCTTCAGGCGGCTGAAGAAGAATTTCACCGCCTCTTTGATCTCCTCTTCGCTGACCAGTAGCACGCCCTCGAGGTGCCGTTGCAGGATGGGGAAGGTGAACTCGCCGGGTTGCGTGGCGCGCAGGCCGTCGGCGATGGTCCTCGGAACCGGGATCTCGACCCGGCGGCCGGCTTCAAACGACAGATACGTGTCGTTGGCCAGTTCCGGTTCCGCTCCGAAGATGCGGATCGACGGGCGCAAAGACTTGGCGGCAATCGAGCAGCCGGCGAGCAGCCCTCCGCCGCTCACCGGGGCGAGCAGCGCGTCGAGATCCGGAATGTCCTCGACGAGCTCGAGCGCCGTCGTGCCCTGCCCGGCGATGGTCCAGGGATGATCATACGGGGGCACCAAAACCGCCCCGGTCTCCTCGGCGATCCTCCGGCCGATCGCCTCGCGGCTCTCGCGGTAGCGGTCGTAGGGAACGATAGTTGCGCCGTGGGCGCGCGTAGCATCCACCTTCGAGCGCGGCGCATCGTGCGGCATTACGACGGTGGCTTGCGCTCCGGCGGCCTTGGCGGCGATCGCCACCGCCTGGGCGTGGTTGCCCGAGGAATACGTCACGACGCCTCGGTCAAGCTCCTCCCGGGTGAGCGAGAAGATGAAGTTCGAAGCGCCGCGGATCTTGAACGATCCGCCGCGCTGGAAGTTCTCGCACTTGAAAAAGGCCGCCAGACCGGCCTCGGCGTTGAAACTCCGCGAGGTCATCACCGGGGTGCGGTGCGCGATGGCGCGAATGCGCGCCTCGGCGGCGCGAATGTCCGCCAGATCGATGTTCGGTTCCGCGTTCAATAGCCCAGCCTCTTGTCCACCAGGTTTCGCAACGGCTGCCCGCGGCGAAACCGCTCGAAGTTGTCCAGAAAGAGCTCCATGGCCGCCTCCTCCCAGCCGGGGGTGTGGTCGGCGCAGTGAGGTGACAGCAGAACGTTCTTGAGCCGGTAGAAGGGGTGATCTGCCGGCAGCGGCTCCTGGTCGAAGACGTCGAGCGCCGCGCCGCGGATCCGATTTTCCTCGAGCGCGCCCACGAGAGCCGGCTCGACGACGGTCGGCCCGCGCCCGATGTTGATGAGCACGGCCGTCGGCTTCATGGCGCGAAGCTCCGCCTCGCCGATCAGCCCCCGCGTCTCGGGCGTCAGCGGCGCGGCGACCACCACATAGTCCGAGCGCGCCATCAGCTCCGGGAGACGCTCGACCGGGAGGACCTCCTCGGCATAGGGATCCGATTCGCTCAACTGCGGCCGGCGCCGCACCGCCAGCACCCGCATGCCGAAATCGCGGGCGCGCGCCGCCACGGCGTGGCCGATATCGCCGTAGCCGACGATGCCCATCACCTTGCCGAAAAGCTCCTCGACGTCGAAGCGTTCCCAGACACCCGCCTCCTGTTGCGTCACCATCCGGCGGAAGTCTTTCGCAAAGAACAGGGCGGCGCCGATCGCGAACTCGGCAAGCGAACGGCTGAAGACGCCGCGGGAGTTCGTCAGCGGCGCCGGCGACTCGATGAGCTCGGCAAAGAGGTATTCGTTGACGCCGGCGGAAAGCGAATGGACCCACTCGAGGCGCTTCGCCAGCCGGAAAACGGCCTGAAGAATCTCACGGCGCGCCTCGCGGCCGAGCAGAACATGCGCCTGGGGCGCCGCCTCCCGGAGCATGTCCATGGTCTGGCCCACCGTCACCGTGACCTCTTCCGGCAGCCGGTCGAGCAGGCGCAGCACCGGCGCCGCCGGATCGGAGACGACGAGGAGGTGAAGCTCTCGCACCGCTTACAATCCCATCACCTGAAAGCCGGCGTCGACAAAGATGATGTTGCCGGTCACTCCGCGGCCGAGGTCGCTCGCCAGAAACACGGCCGTGTCGGCCACCTCGGCCGGGTCGGTGTTCCTTCTGAGCGGCGCCCGTTCGGCCACGGTGTCGAGCACCTTGATGAAGTCCTTGACGCCTCGGGCCGAGGCGGTCTTGACGGGCCCGGCCGAGATGGCGTTCACGCGAATCTTCGACGGGCCGAGATCGCTTGCCAGGTAGCGGACCGCCGCCTCGAGCGCCGCCTTGGCCACCCCCATGACGTTGTAGTTGGGCACCACGCGCGAAGCGCCGAGATAGGTGAGCGTCACAATCGAGCCGCCCTGGTGCATCAGGGGCGCCACCGTGCGCGCCACGGCGACGAGCGAATAGGAGCTCACCTCCTGCGCCAGCAGGTAGCCGGAACGCGACGTCTCCAGAAAAGGCCGGCTCAAATCTTCGCGGGTGGCGAAGGCGATGCTGTGAACGACACAATCCAGTTGCGGCAACGATTCCTTGAGGACCGCACCCAGCCGCTCCAGCTCGCTCTCTTGCGTGACGTCGCAGCCGATCACCAGCTCGGCGCCGAGTTCCCCTCCCAGTTCCTCGACGGCGGCCTTCTGGCGCTCGCCCTGATAGGTGAGCACCAGGCGCGCACCCTCCCGGCGAAACGCCTGGGCGATTGCGTAAGCCAGACTCCATCGGTTGGCGACCCCGAGGATCAGGGCCGTCTTCGCGTCGAGCAAGCCCGCCATGAACCGGCCATTTTACCGCAGCACTCGCCGCCGGCCTCCGAGTGTTTCTTCAGTCCATGCCCAGTCGAATCGTCCCTTCCAGATACAGGACCGCCTCGCCCGCCACCGTCACGCGGTCGCCCCGGTGCTCGCAAACCAGCTCGCCGCCGCGCCGGGAGAGCTGGCGCGCCAGGAGCCGGGATTTGCCGAGACGCTGCGCATAGAACGGTATCAGCGTGCAGTGCGCCGAGCCGGTCACCGGGTCTTCGTGGATGCCGAAGGCGGGCGCGAAGAAACGCGAGACAAAGTCCGCCTCCTCGCCCGGCGCCGCGACGATGACCGGCGTCTTGAGCGCCGCAAGCGCGCGGAAATCCGGCTCAAGTCGTCCGACCGCCTGCTCGTTCTCATAGGTGACCAGAAAGTAATCGGCCTTGAGCACCTCGATCGGCTCCCCTCCGAGCGCCTCGAGCAGACCCGCCGGGGGCTCGCAAGGCTGCGGCGGCCTGGCGGGCAAATCCATCGCCAGGAGGTTGCCTTCGCGCGTGACGGTGAGCTCGCCGCTTAAAGTGTCGAAGACGACCCGGTCGGCGTCCGGCTCGAGGCGGTGGAAGACAACGAACGCCGCGGCCAGGGTGGCGTGGCCGCAGAGCTCCACCTCAAGCTCCGGCGTGAACCAACGCAACCGGTAACGTTCGCCCTCGCGGACCAAGAAAGCGGTTTCGGAGAGATTATTTTCGGCGGCAATCGCCTGGAGCAACTCCTCGGAAAGCCAAGACTCAAGCGGACAAACCGCGGCCGGATTGCCGCCAAACAGCCGGCGGGTGAAGGCGTCCACCTGGTAGATGGGGATCCGCATGCTTTCCTCAGTGTAGTCGGAGCCCCGGCGGTATACTACACACTTGACCATGAAGCGCTACCTGGCATTCGACCTCGGCGCCGAAAGCGGCCGCGCCATGTTGGGCTCGATGGGCGACGGTCGCCTTGAGCTCGAAGAGCTCCACCGCTTCCTCAACACGCCGGTCCGCCTGCCGACCGGGCTGTACTGGGATACGTTTCGCCTCTGGCACGAAATCCAGCAAGGGATGCGGATCGCCGGCCGGGAACGCAGGCTGAGCCTGGACGGCGTGGCGGTCGACACCTGGGGGGTGGACTTCGCCCTGCTCGGCGCCGACGGCGCCCTGGTGGATAACCCGCGCCATTACCGCGACAGCCGGAACAACGGTATGGTGGAGCGGCTGTGCGCCGCCATCCCGCGGCGGGAGATCTTCGCTCACACCGGCATTCAGTTCATGCAGCTCAATTCGCTGTGCCAGCTCTACGCCATGAAACTCGCCGGCTCGCCGGCGCTCGAGCTCGCCGCCCGGCTGCTGTTCATGCCGGATCTGTTCAACTATTGGCTCACCGGGGTGCAGAAGGTCGAGGTCACCATCGCCAGCACCTCGCAGTTCTACAACCCGGCCGAGCGCCGGTGGGCGACGGAGCTGTTCGAGCGTCTGGGGCTGCCGGCGCGCATCCTGGCCGAGATTGTCCAGGCGGGCACCCTGCTCGGCCCCATTCGTCCTGAAGTGGCCGAAGAGACCGGGCTTGATCCTGAGACGCCCGTGTTCGCCACGGCCTGCCACGACACCGCCTCGGCCGTGGCCGCCGTCCCGGCGCAGGGAGACGGCTGGTGCTACATCAGCTCCGGCACCTGGTCGCTGATGGGGGTCGAGCTCGACGAGCCGCTCATCAACGACGCTGTACTAGCCTATAACCTGACCAACGAGGTCGGCGCCGCAGGCAAGATTCGCCTGCTCAAGAACATCGCCGGCCTCTGGCTGCTTCAGGAATGCCGCCGCGCCTGGGCGCTCGAGGGCAACGAATACAGCTACGCCGAACTGGCGGAGATGGCTGGCGCCGCAACGCCGTTTTGCGCCATCATCGATCCGGACGCCTTCCTTGAACCGGGACGCCTGCCCGAGCGGATCGCCGATTATTGCCGAAGAACCGGCCAGAGGGTCCCGGAGGAGCCGGGCCAGATGTGCCGGTCGATTCTCGAGAGCCTCGCGCTGCGCTATCGCCAGGTGCTTGAAGGCATCGAGGCGCTGCTTGGGCGGCGGATCCGCGTGATCCACATCGTCGGGGGCGGCTCGCAGAACCAGGTGCTCAACCAGTTGGTCGCCGATGCGACCGGGCGGGAGGTCATTGCCGGACCTGCCGAGGCGACCGCGGCGGGCAACGTCCTGATCCAGGCGATGGGCGCCGGGCTGCTCGGCGGGCTCGGCGAGGTGCGCGAGCTGATCCGGCGGTCGTTCCCGTTGCGTCGTCTCGAACCCCGTCACACGGACGCCTGGGATGAGGCGTATGAGAAGTTTCAGCGGCTGGCTTCGGGCGCCGGCGGCGGCTGAGGCAAGCTGCGGGGCGGGGGCCGGCCTCGAGGTGGGTGAGAGTTCGGCATTTGGGTGTGTGATTCTCCCCACCCGTCACCGCCAGGCAGGTGAATCGCCAATGAAATCAATCGATTCAGTTTGGCACGTCAAATGCCCTTAGGTTTGGCAACAATAAGTCGTCATTGACTTAGTAGCATCCCCGGCGGCGAGACCCAGCTCGCCGCTTGCCCCTCCGAACGGGCCTCGGCCTCCCCTCCCCGAGGCCCGTTGTCCTATTTAAGCCAAGCGCATTGCGGCCGGCGGCCCACCGCCCTCCGCCCGGATGCAATCATTGGAGGGTGTGGAACTGTATCCTGTTTCGGCGTGCTCCAGCTTTGGCGGGAGCCCTCCTGCTGGCCGCGATCGCCGGCTGCGGCGGCCGGAAGCAACCTGCTGACTCCAACCGCTCGCCCATGAAGCAGCGTTTGAACAAATATGCGGTGGTGCGCCTGGAGGCGGATCTCAGCGGCCTCACGGAGAGGGAGCGCCGGATGATCCCCCTGCTCAAGAACGCCGCCAAGGTCATGGACGAGCTCTTTTGGCTGCAAGCCTACGGCGACAAGCTCACGCTGCTGGCCAGGGTGACCGATCCCGACGCCCGCCGCTACGTGGAGATCAACTACGGGCCTTGGGACCGCCTGGAAGCCAACGCCCCGTTTCTTGAGGGCTTCGGGCCGAAGCCGCCGGGCGCGAACTTCTACCCGCCGGACATGACGAAGGAGGAGTTCGAGGCGGCCGTTGCTAAGGCCCCCGACGGCGGCAAGCAGCTCAAGAGCCTCTATACGCTCGTGCGCCGGGACGCGGCCGGCGCCCTCGTCGCCCAGCCCTACCATCAGGCCTACGGTTTGCTGCTCGAGGTGGCGGCGCGCAATCTGCGCGAAGCGGCCAGGCTCGCCGAGGATGCCGGCCTGCGGCGGTATCTGGAGCTGCGCGCCGAGGCGCTTCTGACCGATAACTACCAGCCGAGCGACCTGGCCTGGATGGACATGAAGACCAACACGCTCGACATCGTCATCGGGCCGATCGAGACCTACGAGGACCGCCTGTTCGGCTATAAAGCCGCCTACGAAGCCTTCGTCCTGGTGAAGGACAAGGAATGGAGCCGGCGGCTGGCGCGGTACACCGCCATGCTCGGCGAGCTCCAGCGGGGCTTGCCCGTGCCGGATGCCTACAAGAAGGAGACGCCCGGGGCTGCCTCGGACTTGAATGTCTACGACGCGCTCTATTATGCCGGCGATTGCAATGCGGGAAGCAAGACGATCGCCATCAACCTGCCCAATGACGAAGAGGTCCAGCTCAAGAAAGGCACCCGCCGGCTGCAACTGCGCAACGCCATGCGCGCCAAGTTCGACAAGATCCTGGCGCCGATCGCCGACGTCCTCATTGCAAGCGACGAGCGGCCGCGCATCGGCTTTGACGCCTTTTTCGCCAACGTGATGTTTCATGAGGTGGCCCACGGTTTGGGAATCAAGCGCACCCTCGACGGCAAGACCACCGTTCGCGAGGCGCTCAAGGACGCCTACGCGGCGCTTGAGGAGTGCAAGGCGGACGTCTTGGGGCTGTACATGATCGGCCGGCTCGCCGCTCGCGGGGAACTCGAGCGTGCGGATCTGCTCGATTACTATGTCACGTATCTGGCGGGCATCTTTCGCTCGATTCGCTTCGGAACATCGAGCGCGCACGCCGTCGCCAATCTGATCGCATTCCGTCACCTGCGCGATGCGCAGGCAGTCGTGCGCGAGCCGGGCGGCGCCTGGCGCGTCGATGCCGCCCGCTTTGAGAAGGCGAGTAGAGAGCTGGCCTCACAAATTCTCCGTCTCCAGGGCGACGGCGACTACCCGGCGGCGGTACGCTTCATCGAGCAAAAGGGCGTGCTCGACGGCGAGCTCGAAGCCGACCTGCGCCGCCTGGCCGCCGCGTCGATCCCGGTGGACATCGTTTTCGAGCAGGATTGAAGCCTCGGCTCAGCGCGGCCGGGCCTTTTCGCGGACATGCTCCGGCACGGCCGGCCGGAGCCCCAAATGGTTGAACTCCTCGCCGAAGCGGAATCCGTGCTTGCGGCCGATCTCGGCGGCGAGCTCCTCGGCAAAGGCGCAGGCCAGTTCCCCGGCCGCCTCCGGGCTCAGCTCGGCCGGAAGCCGAGCGCCGCGCCCGGCCGCACGCAGCCGCTCGCGCACCTCCGAGGCGTAGCGAAGGTTGGCCGTAGTGAGTTCGCGGATGGCGCGCAGCTTGACCTTGATCGTCCCGGTGATGTCCACGGCGCGCAACGAGGCGTGCCCCTCGCCTCCCTCTCTCGGCCGGTAGGGGCGGTACGGGCTGTAGAAGTAATACTGGCGCGGCGCATAGCCGGGGTAGCCGATGTAGGTCATCTCCTGAAGAAAATAACTTCCGCCGCCATAGGGCGCCTCTTCGGCCATGCGCCCGACCCAGTAAGTGTCTTTGTCGTCCAGATAGTGGATGTACCAGTCGGGAAAGAACAGGATCTCCGGCTTCCAGACGCGGAACATCGTCATCACGTGATTGCGCAGCTCGCTGGTGGAGATCTGTCCGAACTCCCCGCTCGGATAGCCGAGATGCAACACCTCTTTCACGCCGAGAACCTTGGCTGCCCGGTCGCCGTCGGCGCTGTTGGCCAGCCGGGCGCGCGCCGGCGCCAGCCCCACGGCGTCCTTATCCTCGTTGCCGAACAAAAGCACGTAAACGGGTCGCCCTTCTGCGATCATCTGCGCCAGCGTGCCGCCCGCCCCGTACAGGTAGTCCCGGGAATTCGCCGCCACCACCATCACGGGGCCGGCCGTTTGGGCGAAGCCGGCAGACGCCGCCAGCCACAGCGCCAGGGCTGCAATCGCGCCCCTCACTTTTTCACCGCCCGCTCGAGAACATACGGCGGGATTGCCTCCCGCGGACCGACGTAGTTGAATTCCTCGCCGTATTCGAAGCCGTGGCGGCGGCCGATGGCGCGCGCCAGTTCCTCCACCAGCGAAGCGGCCAGGCGCCGCGGCGCCTCCTCGTCGCCTGGCGGCAATGGGACGCCTACCTCGAGCGCCAGAGCCCGGTTCCTTGTCCGCAGCATACCGATGGCGAACTGTTTCGCCAGGAGGGTTCGGCCGATGTCGACGCCGAGAAAGCGCGAAGCCTCCTCGCCGCCCTCTCCCGGCCGATAAGGCCGCAGGGCGCAGTAAAAATACACCTCCGGGACGCTGTACGGCTTGAGTCCCATGCGGGCCAACTGGGGCGAGAACGTCGCTGCGCCGCTGTACCCCCAGGCCTCCTCAGCCATCTTGCCCACCCAGTATTGATCCCAGTCCGCCTGATAGTGGACGTATTGGTCGGGAAGGAAGATCCTGGCGGGCCGCAGATGGCGGATGAGCGCGAACAGTTGCTCGCGCATCTCCGTGCTCGAGATATGGCCGAGTTCACCGCTCTTGTGCGACAGATAGATCGTGTCGCGGAAGCCCAGCAACTCCGCCGCCTCCTGCGCCTCCTCGACGTTGGCCCAGCGCACCTCGGCCGGCCCCAGGCCCGCCGGAGCGGCCTTCTCGTCGTTGCCGAACTGGGCCACGTAGACCTCGTAGCCGTCGAGCGCCAGCGCCGCCAGCGTTCCGCCGGCGCCCCACAGATAGTCGCCCGAGCCGGCCGTCACCGCCAGCACTCTCAGGTTCGGTTGGGCGTTCTGCGGGGCCGGCAATGCGGTTACCGCGGCCAGGACCCACCATCCCAGACTGCGCATCTTGCGTTCGGCGTACGATTCTATCGCAACCCCGGGGCGCCCGCTCGCGCCCGTTGTGATATAAGAGTCCGAAGCGGTATGGCGCTCCGGCTCGCCGCGATGGTCATCAGCTTCGCCGGCCTCGGCGCGGCTCTCGCCGGGCCGCTGCCCCTCATCGAGCTGCCGCCCGGCAAGAGCTTCCTGGTGATCCTGCCTCACCACGACGACCACACCCACGAGTACGGCTTCGGCGGGCTGATCGCGCGCCTCATCGACGAAGGCTACCAGGGCCGTTACGTCCGCGTCACCAACGATGAAAAGGACGGGCCGCACGGCTGGGGCGAAAACGATCTCGTCAACGAACGGGAGACGCTGGAGGCCGTCCGCGCGCTGGGCGTCGAGGAGGTGATCAGCCTGAACTGGCGCAACGATCACATGGACTCGATTCCCCACGCGGACCTCCGGGCCCAGTTCATCCTGCTTGTCCGCCGCTATCGTCCTGACATCGTGCTCTCCTACGATCCCTGGGGGCACTACGACCGCAATCCGGACCATCGGAAGGTTTCGCGGGCGCTCGCCGACGCCCTCGCCCTGGCCGGCTATGCCAACGTGCATCCGGAACACCTGGCGGCGGGTATGAAGCCGCACCGCGTGCCCTTCGTCTTCTATGCTCAACGTTTCGACTATGGCAAGGGACACGAGCCCAACGCGGCCGTGGCGCTCAGCGAAGACCAGGTGGCCCGCAAGGCGCGCGCCTACTGGCTTCACCGCAACGTCCGCGTCCAGCCGGCGAGCGCCCGCGCCATCCGGGAGGCGCTTGATGCTCGCGGCTTGCGGGTTCCGGAACTCGAGGGGCTTTCCGACGAGGAGGCGGCCATCCGGATCCAGGAGTGGCGCATGCGCTGGATCTCGGCGCGGCGCGGCCGCGAAAACGGTGTGCCGTTCGCCGAGGTTTTTTACTTCCTCGGCGAGTGGGACCATTTGCCGGGACTCAAGGACTACCTGCGCGAGAACGTACGACCGAAATGAGACGCCTGGTTCTGCTCGCGTTGTTCGCGCTCGAGGCCGCCGCCGCTCCTCTGCCCGCCGTCCAGCTGCCGCCGGGCAAGGTCTTCATGGTGATCCAGCCGCATCATGACGACCACACCACCGACTACGGTTTCGGCGGGCTGATTGCGCGCCTGGTGGACGAAGGCTGGCGAGGCATCTACATCCGGGCCTCCAACGACGAGAAAGACGGGGCGCACGGCTACCCGCTCAACGATCTGATCAACCTGAAAGAGTGTCTGGAAGCGGCTCGCATCCTGGGCATCGAACGCGTGCACAGCCTGAACTGGCGCAACGACTACATGGATCCGATTCCCACCCAGGAGCTGCGCGCGCAACTGGTGCTGTTAATTCGCCTCTACCGGCCCGACCTGGTGCTGGGTCACGACCCTTGGGGCCACTACGACCGCAACCCCGACCACCGCAAAGTCGCCTGGGCGATGGCCGAGGCGGTCTGGATGGCAGGCTATGCCACAGTGCATCCGGAGCACCTGGCCGCCGGGCTGCAACCCCACCGTGTCCCCTACATGTTCTTGAAGGCCCGCGTCGACTACGGCCGCGGCCACGAGCCGAACGTCATCGTCGAGTTCAACGAAAGCCAGCTCGCTCGCAAACAGAAGGCCTACTCGGCGCACCGGAATGTCTATGCCAGCCCGGCGATGGCTCGCGCCGTTCGCAAGCAGCTCGCCGCCGAGGGCCTCGTAGTGCCCGAGCTCGAAGGGCTCAATGATCAGGAGGCGGCTGTGCTCATCGAGGAGTGGTACATGGATTGGATCTCGCGCAAGCGGGGCCAGGAGAACGGCTTGCGCTACGGCGAGGTTTACTGGTTCCGGGACGAGTTCGACCACTTGCCCGGACTCAAAGACTATATTCGCGAGAACGCCCTCCGGCCATGAGACGACCTGCTGTGTTGTTTGCGATTGCCGCGCTCGCCCTCGCCCTTGATGCCGGCGCCGAGAAGACGATCCTGGTCATCACGGCCGATCAGACCGATTACGTGCTTGCCGCGGGCGGAACCGTCGCCCGAATGATGGCTGAGGGCGCTACCGGCTACCTCATCCGCGTCACCAACGACGAGAAGGACTCCTGGGACCTCACGCCGGAGGAGACCGCGCGCCGCGCCCGGCTGGAGAGCGAGGAGGCGGCGCGCATCCTCGGTTTCCGCGAGGTGATCTCGCTCGGCTATCGCGCCGGCGAGCTCGGCGGCGTCTCGCCGACGGAGCTGCGGGATCGCCTCATGTTCTACATCCGGCTCCACCGGCCCTCGATTCTCTTCATCCCGAATCCCTATGCGCATTACGTGGAGGTGCTCGACCGCTTCTATGCGGGCCAGGCCGCCGAGGAGGCGCGTCGCGCCGCGACCCTTGAGAATTTCCAGCCGCCGTTTGCCGTCGCGGGGCTCAAGCCGCACTTTGTGCCGGAGCTTTACTACTACGCCCAACCGGTCGATCCTCGCCGCCGCGAACCGGAAGGGCCTCCGACGTTCGTCCCTCAGCCGAAGGTCGTCGACATCACGAAGACGATCGACCGCAAGCTGCGCGCCGCCCAGGCGCTCAGGACCGCCAACTACAGCCTGGCGATGCGGATTCGCGAGCGGCTGGAGCAGACGGGCCGGCGCCTGCCGCTTCTCGATACGGTCAACGAGGCGGCCGTGGAGAAGCTGGTCGAGATCAACGTCCGCAAGCTCGGCGAGATCGGCGCGCAGGGCACCGGCTTCAAGTACGCCGAGGAGTTCCACTATGCGGGCCCGGAGTACCGGGTTCCGTCGAGTTATCGGGACTGAGGCGCCTCCCTTGCCGCTGACCCGCGTGCAGCACAACCTGGCGCGCGCTCCCTGCGGCCGCACCAGGCTCGCTTGAACTTCCAGCCGAAGTGTGCCATCGTCTCAGGAGAGATGAGTAGCACCGACACCTCCGCCGCTCAGAAGCTCCAGGCCGCTGCCGCGCCCATGCGGTGGCCGGTCGTCGTTCTGCTGGCGCTCGGCATGGTCATCGCCTATTTTGATCGCGTCAATCTGACGACCGCCATTTCGCCCATGGCCGAGCAGTTCGGCTGGGACAAGGCGCAGCAAGGCCTGGCGCTTTCGGCTCTGTTCTGGACCTACACGCTGTTTCAGATCCCCTCGGGAATCCTCGTGGATCGCTTCGGAGTGCGCACGCCCTATCTGATCGGCTTCCTGCTATGGAGCCTCGCTTCGGCGGCGACCTCGCTGGTGACCGCGCTCAGCGGACTGGTCGCCATGCGCTTGCTCGTCGGCCTGGGCGAGTCGGTCGTCACCCCGGCCAGCATGCGCTACATCCGGCTGCACTTCGATGAGCGCCAGCGCGGGCTCGCCGTGGGCCTCTACATGACGGGAACCAAGCTCGGACCGGCGCTCGGCCTGCCGCTGTGCGCCTACCTGGTGGCGGCCCACGGCTGGCAGGTGATGTTCATCGTCATCGGCCTGGCCAGCCTCGCCTGGCTGGTGCCGTGGCTGCTCTGGGTGAAAAAGGACGACATCGCCGCGCTGCCCCGTCCTCGCGAGGCGTCGGCGGCGGCCGAAAGCTTCAAGCGCGTCTCGGCCTGGGAGATTCTCCGCAGCCCGGTCATCTGGGGCGTCATCCTCGGCACGTACTGCTACATGTACTTCGTCTATTACTGCATGACGTGGATGCCGCTGTATTTCAAAGAGCGCCACGGCATGTCGCTCACCGAGATGGGCTGGTACAGCGGTATGGCGTTTGCCGGCATGGCCATCGTCGGGACGCTCGCCGGAGCGGCGGCCGACTGGGTGATCCGCCGCGGCCACGACCCGATCAACGTGCGCAAGGGCTTCACCATCGCCGGCTTCATTCTGGCGGCCACGCAGACGGTCGGCGCTTTCAGCGATTCGGTCGACGTGGCGGTCTTCTTTGCCGTCTTTGCTCTGTGCGGGCTCGGCCTGGCCATGCCCAACTACTGGGCCCTCACGCAGACGCTGATCCCCGGCGGCAGCATCGCCATGGTCGTCGGCATTCAGAACACCGCGGCGAACCTGGCCGGCATCGTCGCCCCCTGGCTGACCGGGTGGCTGGTGGAGACGACCGGCAGCTTCGACGCACCGATCAAGTTCATCGGGGCGTGGCTGTTGCTCGGCGTCCTCTCTTACCTGGTTCTCGTCAGGCGCAAGTACGCGCCGCGGCCGGTTTAGCCGCCCCGAAGCCGCCGCTCCTCCGTCAAGGTCTGCGCGAGCGCCCGGGCGGCGTTGTTGACCATCGCTCCGTCGGAGCCGCAGGCCAGGAACCGGAAGCCCAGCCCGTGGTAGCGCGCGAAGTCCTCCGGCTTCGGCATCAGCACGCCGGTCGCCTTGCCGTGTTTGGCCGCCGCTTCGGAGGTGCGCTCGAGCGCCGCCTGAAAACGCGGGTGATCGAACTCGCCCAAAATGCCCAGGCTCATCGACAGATCGAGCGGGCCGATGAAAAGCACGTCGGCGCCGTCGACGGCGGCAATCTCCTCGACGTTCTCGAGCGCCTCGGTCGTTTCGATCTGCAAGACGCCGAGCAGCACGTCCTTGGAGGAGGCGACATAGCGGCGAAAGCTCACCCCGAACTCGCAGGCGCGGTTCATCGAGGCCACGCCCCGGACCCCCAGCGGCGGATAGCGCAGCGCGGCCACGCAGGCGCGCGCCTCCGGGGCGGTGTTCACGCGCGGAAACATGATGCCGTGGGCCCCCAGATCGAGCACCCGGTGCGCCCGCTGGCGCTCGTGCGACTCCACACGGATCACCGCCGCCGCCGGCGTGTGCTCGAGCGCTTGCAGTTGGTGCAGAATGTTGGCCTCGGTGCCCGAGCCGTGCTCGATGTCGATGACCACAAAGTCGAAGCCCGCCTTGCCCACCATCTCTGCCGTCAAGGAGGAGCCGAGGTTCAAAAAGCAGCCGAGCAGCGTCTGACCCGTACTGAGCCGTTCTCGCAGATTCTTCATGTCGCAGTTTCCTGTCGGGTGGCGTTAGAGCCTGCCTGCTCATTCTAGCGGAGGGGACCCGACACCGGAGCGTTGCTATCCTGAAAGTAATCCCGTGATCGTCGAAACGCGCTACGTCCAGTTCGACTCTCTTCCGCTTGACTGCGGGGCCACGCTCGCCCCGGTGGACGTGGCCTATGAGACGTACGGCGAACTCAACTCGGACAAATCGAACGCCATTCTGATCCTCCACGCCTTCACCGGCGACGCCCATGCCGCCGGCATCAGCCGCGAGACCGGCCAGCCCGGCTGGTGGGATTCCATGATCGGACCGGGCAAGGCCTTCGACACCGACAAGTATTTCGTCATGTGCACGAACGTGCTGGGGGGCTGTCGCGGCACCACCGGCCCGAGCTCGATCAACCCCGCCACCGGCAAGCCGTACGCGCTGGAGTTCCCCGTCATCACCCAGGCCGACATGGTGCGCCTCCAAAAGAAGTTTGTCGATTACCTGGGCATCGAGCGCCTGCTGGCGGTGGCGGGCGGCTCCATGGGCGCCATGCAAGCCCTTCAGTGGGCCGTCGACTATCCCGAAGCCGTCGCCGCAGCCATCCCGATCGCCGGCACCTGGCGCCACAGCGCCCAACAGATCGCCTTCAACGAGGTCGGACGGCAAGCCATCATGGCCGATCCGGACTGGAACGGGGGCAATTACTATGGGGGCCGCCCCCCGGCGCGCGGGCTGGCTGTAGCGCGCATGATCGGCCACATCACCTACATGAGCGACGAGTCGATGCGCGAGAAGTTCGGCCGGCGCCTGCGCGGCAAAGACAGCTTCGGCTTTCATTTCGACATCGACTTTGAGGTGGAAAGCTACCTGCGGTACCGCGGCACGAAGTTCGTCGACCGCTTCGACGCCAACTCCTACCTCTACATCACCAAGGCGATGGACTACTTCGACATCACCAACGGGCGGGGCTCGCTGGTGGCCGCGCTCGAGAAGGTGACCGCGCGGTTCCTGGTGATCAGCTTCACCTCCGACTGGCTCTATCCGAGTTATCAGTCCCAGGAGATCGTCAACGCGCTGCGCAGCCTCAATCGGGACGTCACCTATTGCGAGCTCACCTCCAACTACGGCCACGACGCCTTCCTGGTGGATGTCGCCGAACAGACCGAAGTGGTTCGCGGCTTCCTCGCCAGCACGTTTCGCGAAATCAGCCGCCGCGGGTCGCGGCGAGCCGGCGGGCCGCCTCCGGCGGTATCATAAGCTTTTCATGGCCGTCGAGGACCGCGCTGTCGAGCCCGTCCGCGCCAAAAGCGCCGCCCAGCCGTTTCACCGGGGCCCGTTCGTGCGCGAGCTGCTCGGCCGCAGCGACTACGCCATTATCAGCGAACTCGTCGAAGAGAACAGCCGCGTGCTCGACTTGGGCTGCGGCGACGGCGAGCTGCTGGCCTGGCTGGCGGAAAACAAGGGGGTCGAAGCTCGGGGCATCGAGATCAACGTAGCGAAAGTCAAGCAGGCGATCGCGCGCGGCGTCTCCGTCTACCAGGGCGACATCGACCAGGGCCTCACCGATTACCCGGACCAGGCGTTCGATTACGTGATCCTCAGCCAGACCCTTCAGGAGACCCGCCGCCCGCTCCAGGTTCTGCGCGAAATGCTTCGCGTGGGCCGGCATGCCATCGTCGCCTTCCCCAACTTCGGGCACTGGAAAGTGCGCTTGGCCCACCTGGTGAGCGGTCGCGCGCCCAAGACCCGCCTGTTTCCCTACGAGTGGTACGATTCGCCGAACATCCACTTTCTTACCGTGAAGGACTTCGAAGAGCTGGCCTCGCGCGAGGGCTGGCGCATCGAGCGGCGGATCTGCCTGGCCGGCCACCATACCGTCGCCTTCCTCGCCAATCTGTTTGCCGAGGTGGCGATCTTCATGATCTGCTCGCCGCAGCCGGCCGCCGGCGCGCGTCGGCTCTAGACAAACCCGCTCGTGTCGATCAAATACATTTGACGGCCATTGCCGCCGTGCGGGGAATCGATGACGACCTTCCTGCCGTCGGGACTCGAACGCGGATGCAGGTCACAGCGCCACTCGCCGGTGTATTCGGGCGGAGAATAGAAGCTGCCCAGCTCGACGCGCCGCCGCGTGGCGACCTCATAGAGGTAGAGGTGCTGGCGGCGCTCCGGGTCCGGATACGTGTCGTTGAGGATCCACCGGTTGCCGGGCAGGTAGCTACAGTGGCCGTTCACGGTCATCACCTCCGGTCCCACCACCTCCACCCGCGCGCTCTTGTCGTAAAACAGGTAGAACTTCTCGCCGTGGGAGGGATGCCAGGCCCAGGCCAGCACCGTATGCGGATCGCGCCAGATGAAGTGCGACGTGCGCCCGTAAGGGTCGAGCATGTATAGGTCGCTGCCGTCAGCGGCGGCGGTGAACATCCGCGTCGAAAAGCCGCTCCCCTGGCCCGGCTTGCGCCAGCGGTGCAGGAAGATGAAGCGCGCCCCGTCCGGCGCCACCAGCAGGTGGTTGAACCAGTGCTTGGCCCCGGCCCAGCCGCCCTCCCGGCCGGGGATTCGCGCCACCTGCGCCAGCGTGATGATCAACTGGGTCTTTCCCGTGGCGAGATCCACGCGCCAGATGCCGGAGTCCTCCGGCGCCGCGACGTCGCGGTTCGGGTCAGGCACGCCCGCGTAGCCGTAGCCCGGCCGCGTGTGATTCAGCCGGCGGAAGTCCGTCGTCACCGCCCAGCGCCCGTCCGGCGCCACCGCATAGATGGGCGCCGGCAGGGTCCGCCTCTTGCCGCTCTTGACGTCCAGGATGTGGCAGACAAAGTTGTCCTCGTGCCGGTCGTTCCAGATCACTTCCCGGTCGGAACCCGGAAGCCATTGAAGCATCGAACCCTGTTGCCAGTTCCAGGCGCGACTCGCGCCGAGTTCGATCCAGCGGTCGCCGTCCTCGGTGTCCACCATGCCGATGCCGATGACGTCGTCCGGCCGCGGTGAGCGGTGCTCGAAGTCCACCTCCATGCCGAGCGCATACCGGCTTGACGGATCGAACTGGAGCTTGTCGTAATAGCCGAACCAGTGGAACTTCGGTCCCCGAGTGATGGCGCGGACCGGCGCGGCGCCGCCTCCCAGGCCGGCGACGCCGCCGGCGGCGCCGAGGAACTCCCGCCGGGAGATTCGCACCGCTCAGCCTTCCTCGTCCACCGGCTGATAGCCGAAGTTTTCGAGCTTGCCCGCCAAATAGCTTTCGTAGGCGGACATGTCGAAGTGGCCGTGTCCGCTCAGATTGAACAGGATCACCCGCTTGCGGCCCTCTTCGCGGGCGGCCAGCGCCTCCTCGAACGCCGCCCGGATGGCGTGGGCGGACTCGGGGGCAGGAATGATGCCCTCGGTCCGCGCAAACTTCAGCGCGGCGTCGAACACGGCAAGCTGAGCAAAGGCCTTGGCTTCGAGCCAGCCGTGTTTGAGAAGATGGCTGCACAGCGGCGCCGCGCCGTGGTAGCGCAATCCGCCGGCATGAATGCGGGGCGGAACGAACTTGTGCCCCAGCGTGTACATCTTCAGCAGCGGCGTCAATCCCGCTGTGTCGCCGTAATCGTACTCGAACCGCCCGCGGGTCAGGGACGGGCACGCCTCCGGTTCGGCCGCCAGCAACCGCACCGGCGAGCCGTTGAACCGGTCGAGCAGATAGGGCAGGGCGATGCCGGCGAAGTTGCTGCCGCCGCCGAAACAGCCGATCACCACGTCCGGCTCCTCGCCCGCCAGCGCCATCTGCTTTTTGGCCTCCAGGCCGATCACCGTCTGGTGAAGGCAGACGTGATTGAGCACGCTGCCGAGCGAGTAGTTCGTGTCCGGATGAGTGGCGGCGTCTTCGACCGCTTCGCTGATGGCGATGCCCAGACTGCCCGGCGAATCCGGATCCTTCTCGAGAATCGCCCGGCCCGACTGCGTCCGGTCGCTCGGGCTGGGGTGGATCTCTCCGCCCCAGGTGTTGATCATAAGCCGCCGGTACGGCTTCTGGTGGTAACTCACTTTCACCATGTAGACCGTACATTCCAGGCCGAACAGGCGCGTGGCGAGCGCCAGCGCGCTGCCCCACTGCCCGGCGCCGGTCTCCGTGGCGAGGCGCCGGATGCCGGCTTTCTTGTTGTAGTAGGCCTGCGCCACCGCCGTATTGGGCTTGTGACTGCCGGCCGGGCTGACGCCCTCGTATTTGTAGTAGATGTGCGCCGGTGTATCCAGCGCCTTCTCCAGGCGCCGAGCCCGATAGAGCGGCGTCGGCCGCCACAGTCGCAGTATGTCGATCACCTCGCCGGGAATGTCGATCTCCGGCTGCATCGACATCTCCTGCTCGATCAGCCCCATGGGGAAAATGGGCGCCAGATCGTCGGCCGTCAACGGCTTCATGGTGCCCGGGTGCAGGGGCGGTTCCATCGGCTCTTTGAGCGACGGCAGAACATTCACCCAGTGGGCGGGCATCTCCTCTTCGGTGAGTACGTATTTGGTGTGGTCGGGCATGCGGGCTCCTGCTTGAATGTTGGAATCGTTCATTGTAGAACAACCCGTGGAAGCTGGAGCCCGGAGACGCTCTAGTCGGCCTTGCCTCGGGCGGCGCCCTTCCTGGGCCGGCTCACCAGCCGTCGTGGGTCGAACAGGTGTCGGGGTTCGAATTCGTTCCGGGACCACTTGGAACCGGGCTCGAACCGGATCCCCAGAAAGTAGCCGATCTCGCGGTAGATGCAATAACGGACCGTGCCGGTGAGCTCGCCCTGGCCGTGCGAGATCTTCACGATGGTCTCAAGCGGAATGGCCACATCAAGCTGCAAGCAGGCGCCGGAGAGCGAAATGTCCTCCAGATTGGCCACTGCGCGCCGCCGCCGCCCGGACGGGTCCTTCCACTCGACCTCGACCAGATCGGCGCACAGCAGTCGGGGCTCGCTACGACGGTCCTGCATACACCCAACTATCGGCGCCCGCGGCCCGGACGATTAGTCCGAGCGGCCCGGCGCGACTGCGGCCATTATACCCCCCATTCAGTTCAGATAACCAAGGCTCCGGAGTTGGCGAAGGCGCTCGCGGCCCGCCGCGGGCGCCTGCCGCTCGGCCGGCTGATAGCAGGCGCGCACCTGACGGTATCGCTCGCGCAGCTCCGCAAGCGCCCGCCGGCCCGCCTCGGCAGTCGCCGGAAGAGAGGCGAGCAGACAACGCGTCTCGTTCGGATCCGTGCGCAAATCGAACAGCTCCTCGCGCTGGGTTCCGAGCCGGCGGATCAGCTTATAGTCTCCGCCGAAGATGACCGCTTCCAGCTCCTCCTGGTAGCAGGTGCCGGCTTGCACCAGCGTCGGCGCGTCGTCCGACGCGAGGCCGGCGGCAATCGCCGCCAGCGACGGGGCGTTCGAGCAGGAGCGCTGCGGCCGCAGGCCGCATAGCTCGGCGATCGTCGGCAAAATGAACTCGGTCGACACGCGCGATGCGTACACGCCTTTGTGGGCGGCTCCGGGGAATTTGACAAGCAGGGGAACCGACACCACCTCGTTGTACATGCTGTGGCCGTGCTGGTAGAAGCCGTGTTCCCAGAACTCTTCGCCGTGGTCGCTGGTGAAGACGATCAAGGCCTCCTCGTAAAGGCCCAGGCGTTTGAGATCTTCGATGAGCAGGCCCACCTGCTCGTCCAGATACCGCACCTCGGCCAGGTAAAGCCGGCGAACCCAGGCGCGCTCGTCCGGGGTAAGCAGGCGCGTTCCCGCCACCACTTCCACGTGCTGGTCGAAGGACGTCCCGATGCGTGGCGGAGCTTCGCCGTCGGGCAGAAAGCGCTCCGGCGGGCTGTAGGGTGCGTGCGGGTCGAAGTAGTGAACCCAGAGAAAGAACGGCTCGTCGCGGCGCCGGTCGACCCAGTTGCGGGCCGCTCGCGTCACCTCCTCGGTGCCCCCGCGGTGATAGCGCGACGGCGCCAGGCGAGCCAGCAGCCGCCGGCCCGCCGCATCCGCCCTCCAGGGCCAGGGCCGGGGGTAGTGCGCGTACTCCTGAAAGCCCTTGTAGAGGTTCAGCCGCGGATCAAGAACCGGATTGTCCGTCACCGCCGCCGTCCGGTAGCCGGCCCCGGTCATCAGATCCGCGATCGTCGGGATCTCGTCGGCCAGTCGAGAAGAGATCCAAAAGACCTCGTGAGCGAACGACGGCAGGCCGGTGAGCAGGGACGCCGTCGAGGGAAGCGTCCAGGAGGCCGTGGTGTAAGCATGCCGGAACAGGGCGGCGTCGGCGGCCAGGCGGTCGAGATTCGGGGTGTGAGCCCCGCCGGCGCCGTAGGCCGAAAGCGCGTCAGCGCGCAGCGAATCCGCCGAAATCAGGATGACATGCCTGACCGCCGGAGAGCCCGGGGCCGACAGCTCGGTCTGCGTCTTTACGAAATTGTCCCGGTTCCACAGCGCCACCGCCCCGGCGCCGAGCAGCAGGACGAAGGCGCCGGCCGCCAGTCTTGTCAGAGTTCGGCTTGAGCTGCGCCAGGCCAGGACGCCGAAGACGGCGAGCAAGGCGGCCCCCGCAAGCGCGGCGCCGCCCGGAGGCGCTAGCTGCGGATCGCGACGCGGGTTCCAGTAGCAGGCGGCGAGGACCGCCAAGAGCAGCGCGGCGGGGAGAAGCCGGCACAAACCCCCTCCCCAGCGCACCAGGAAAGGCGACGTTGCGGGGCTCGTCAGTCCCTGGTAGGTCGCCCGGGCAAGCGCGCTTGTGGCAACCAGGCTCACCGTGCCGCGCAACAGCCCACCCCAGCCGAGCAGCTCCGCCCCAAGCAGTCCTTCGGCAGACAGCAGCGCGAAGGAGGCGCCGAAAAAGACCGCCGTCGCTGAAGCCAGGGGCTGCGGTTGAAGGTTCCAGCGCCGGGCTAAACCTCGCAGAATGCCGTACCACGCCAGAAGGAAGGAAACAAATGAAGTCAACGCCGCTGCCGCCATGGCGGGCAGCATCTCCTCGAGCGTGGGCCAGGACTCCGGCGATCGCGGAAAGGCGATGAGAATATCCGCGGCGGCAATCACCAGCGCCGTGACAAGCGCGGCGAGCAGGATCGGAGGCGGCGTCGGCCCGGCGCCGGCGTTGTCGTTCGTGTGGGGGGCAAGCTCCATTTGCGCTCTGCTTCGGCCGGGTTCCAATCGTGGCGAAGGTTTTGGGTTTTTCTCATTCTATCAGCGAAGCGCGCCGCCCTAGCGGCTGATAGCGGACGGCTGTGCTAGGTTGGGGAGCGTGGAGGTTTCGCTCGATCCGATCGAGGTTCGCGTGCTTGGGGCGTTGATGGAGAAAGAGGTCACAACGCCCGACTCTTATCCCCTGTCGCTGAACGCTCTGGCTGCGGCCTGCAATCAAAAGAGCTGCCGGGATCCGGTCGTCAACTACGAGGAGGCGACCGTCCGAGAGGCGCTCGAGCGGTTGCGCGGGAAGGGCCTGGCAGCCGTCATCAGCGGCGGCGGAGCGCGCGTGCCGAAATACCGCCAGCGACTCACCGAGCGGCTGAACCTCGGCCGGCGCGAGGCCGCCCTGTTGTGCGTTCTGATGCTCCGGGGAGCTCAGACCCCGGGAGAGCTGCGGGCGCACGGCGCGCCGCTGTATGGCTTCTCCGACATCGAGGAGGTGCTGTCCTGCCTCGAGCGCCTGCGCGAGCGCACGCCGCCGCTGGTCGCCGTCTTGCCCCGGCAGCCGGGAAGCCGCGAACACCGCTACGTCCACCTGCTCGCCGGTCTGCCCCCGGCGGCCGAGGCGCGCTCGGCTCCCCCACCCGTGCAGGCGTCCCCGGACCGCCTCGCAGCGCTCGAAGCGGAGGTGGCCGCCCTGCGCGCCGAGATCGAGGAGATCAAACGGCGGCTTGACCTGGGGGCTACTTGAGGCCTCTCGGCCGCCGGCCGCTCGCCTGACCGGTCAAACCGGGCCTGTGAGGAGTGGCGGAGAGGGAGGGATTCGAACCCTCGATAGAGTTTCCCCTATACACGCTTTCCAAGCGTGCGCCTTCAGCCACTCGGCCACCTCTCCGGCGCCCGCCATGAGGGCTGCTTTCTCAGTGTATCGTGCCGCCGGCGCCGGCGTCAGCCCTCAGGGTTCGATCTTGCCCCGGTAGAGAAAATCCCGGCCGCGCA
>Ga0197142_1001036_pt1 | contig 25707 bp, 24 predicted proteins | sample GBS60_MetaG_FD_148614 | JGI IMG/M metagenome (GOLD analysis project Ga0197142, IMG submission 148614) | Sediment microbial communities from Great Boiling Springs, Gerlach, Nevada, United States - GBS 60_MetaG | ecosystem: Environmental > Aquatic > Thermal springs > Hot (42-90C) > Sediment... | reverse complement strand
GGGATACCAATAGGGAGTCGTCAAAAGTAGGATTAGTGGCGAACAATCAAGGTGAGAAAGTTAGACAAATAAGTCGTAAAGCGGGAAATTCAACGAATGATGATTCAAAAGGAATAGAGGTTGAAAATCGAGATACGATATATATAGCCAAAGAGAAGAATTCACGGAATTCTGAAAACAATATCATTTTCTATAAGACTGCTCTTACGGCGAAGTCCTATCGAGTACCTGAAAGATTAGAATCATCTGGAACAAATAATCAGAGTTTGACGAATAATAGAATTTTACATTCCGAGGCGAATTCAAAGGGAAGTTATAATTTTGGTTATAAAAATGAAAATATCAAATTGAATAAAACAGAAAATACTTTGGGGGAAGCGGGTAATTTGAATCAAAGAGTAAACAGAGAAGAGGAGAGGGGTTTAGTTGATACAGCGGCGAATGAGTTTAGAGTGGAAACAGACTCAATTTACGACAGCAAAGCCAACAAGTCAATTGATATTGCAAATGCTAGTTCAAGGGATACCAATAGGGAGTCGTCAAAAGTAGGATTAGTGGCGAACAATCAAGGTGAGAAAGTTAGACAAAGCAAACATAGTTCAGTAAATTCTAAGAATTTCATTTTGAATGAGTTAGTTTCCAGAGCTTATATTCCATATCAAAAAACAAATATCAAAAGAACAGACAAAGTTTTTCCAATTTTGAATAACAACCTGAGTTCATACGATAAACACACCCAATCACTACTAACGGCAACGATGATTTTGAAGCAGGCAGACAGCGATACTACAACATTTTTTTATCCCAAGGGTTCGGAAAATGTTTCTATTGGCTTTTACCCTAATGGGTTCAATCCAATTATCCTTAATAAAACGGAGAAGTTGGGTGTTTCTGAACTAATGCCGAAAAGAAGCCAGGGTTTAGAAATGGTTGGAAACTTGCCCAACAGTGTTAGACAAAATAGTAGTATTCAATTAATTAGTATTTTTAAAACAATTGATTTGGTGGAAAAGCAAAATATATTGAACCAAAAGAATATTTTGAACAACCAAGGTCTTCAAAATTTCGAAGATACAAATCTGGACCGGGAAAAATTCAAGATAAATAACATATCGAATGAGGAATACAAATTTGAACAAAGGGATAAATCTGAACAGAAAGCTGTTGAAAAATCAACAAATTACAACGGTAATTTTAGCAAGGTTTCCGATGTCGAACAAAACAAAGTTTTGTCGTTGCACCAATCCAATAGGCAAGTAATAATTGAAAATGAGCCAACGAAAGAAATAATAAAGCCACGAGAAAATATAATCCTAGCTAGGATTTCTGAGTTGCCATCGAAGATTTCTTCTATTGTTGAGACTGTAACTCAATTCCCCGCCAAGGCTGAGATTTTATTGAACCCAAAAACTCTTGGTATAGTTATTGTTGATATTACAGTCGTAAACAATGAAGTTAAAGTGATGTTCAAAACAGAAACAAAAGAGGCAAAGCAAATGATAGAAGGTCAAATAGGATTATTAAAAGAGAAACTAGCAAGTCTTGGATTTGAAAAACAAAATTTCGACTTTGTCTATCAGAGCGAGGATAAACCTTTTTCGGGATTTGGGTCAAATCGTAACGAAAGTCGAACCGAAGAAGAGATACTTCGAAGGCAATTTGTGCGCTCTTTTGCAATTTTTAACCAAAAAAATGAAACTAATTTCGAAAGTATATGGAGGGAAAATGATTTCCAGCATCAATCAAGCGAACGCAAGTAACAACACAATCGGAGTGGCTACAAGAAAAAATTCTTCGATGGGCAAGGATGATTTTTTGAAATTACTAACCATTCAATTGAAATCGCAGAACCCTATGAAGCCCATCGACAATATGGAATTTGCAACTCAACTTGCACAATTTTCTCAACTTGAGCAATTAACAAATATAAGGACGATTTTGGAAAACCAAAATTCAATTTTTCGTGACCTAAAACAAACACTGGAAGGAAATATTATGGGAACTGTTCTTGGCGATTACGCCACTGCATATTCAAACAAAATGTATTTTGATGGAGAAAACACCCCAACAATTGGCTATTCGCTGGACGCAACTGCCCAAAGGGGTGAGGTTATCATTAAAGATTCCGGTGGACGTGAAGTTCGAAAATTCTCTCTTGAGCCCAGAAATCTCGGACCAGGTGAACATTTGATTTCCTGGGATGGAACCGATAATTCGGGGAATAAGTTACCTGTAGGCGAATATTATGTTCAAATTGTCGTTACCAATCCAAATGGAAGTACTTTCAATGTTTCGACGTTTACGACTGGAAAGATCGAGGCCATTCGTTTTAAATCCGATGGTTCTGTCCTGGTGATTAATAATATTGAAGTTCCTTTGAAGAATCTTATTTCTGTTAAAACGAAATTTTAGAGTGAATATGGAAATCGATGGAGTAAATTTGCCGTTTTTGCCAATTGGTGGGGTCGATGCTCTTCGTCGGTCAAAGATCCCTACGCCGGCGCAGCCTCTGCTCGGCAAAAGTGATTTCCAGAAAATATTCGAATTGGAAATTAGTAGTCTAAAATTCTCTGCGCATGCAAAATCAAGAGTTGCAAGCCGAGAGATTTCCATTAGCGATGCCGATATTGCTAAATTACACAATGCAATTCAGATTGTCGAAGCAAAAGGTTGTCGTGAAAGTCTTGTCGTTTTCCCGGATAAATCATTTCTGGTATCAATTCCGAACCGAACAGTTATCACAGTATTTTCTAATAACAATCTTGAAGAGCGTGTAATCACGAACATTGACAGTGTAATTTTCGAATCATAGCGGAGCTGGACCTCGTCCGATGGCAGGAGGCTCCCCTTTACTCCGAACGACCGAGGAGTATCGAACCAAAAGTTCTTTAAATAATTATTATTAACAAAAAAGGAGGTATTATGCCAATATCAAGATCTCTTTCAATTGGGGTAAGTTCTTTGCGCAGCCATCAGCGAAGGTTCGACGTTATAGCAAATAACGTCGCAAACATCAATACCATTGGATTTAAAGGATCACGCGTGAATTTTGTCGAACAGTTCAGCCAAGTTTATAATCGAGGAAGAGCACCTAATATTACAACGGGAAGGAATGGGGGGTTGAATCCAATGCAATTTGGTCTTGGAGTTCGTGTTGGTTCAGTTGTAGCCGATTTATCGCAAGGTGTAATTGAAAACACTGGGCGGCCACTCGATATGGCTATACAGGGAGAGGGATTCTTTGTGTATCAACTTTACGGAAAGCAATATTTTTCGCGTTCCGCACCCATAATTAGGGATAGCGATGGAAACTTAATTGATCCTACAACGGGTGCAATATTACAAGGCTATAGTGTGGTTAGAAATGCTAATGGCTTCATAGTTCGCGATGCTAATGGTATTAGTTCGCTAAACAAGACTATTTCGAATTTACAAATACCAACAACAACTATTTCACCCCCAAACCAAACACAAAATATCCGATTAGTTGGCAATCTTGATGCAAACACTGCCACAAATGGTACAGCCGTTACAAGTATTACAATTTACGATAATAATGGAACTTCCCATATTTTGAGCTTTACTTTCACAAAAACTGCTAATCCCAACGAATGGTCCGTTTCAGCTACAATTGATGGAAATTCATTGACTTTGGGTACAACAACAATTACATTCAATGCAGACGGAACGATAAACACACCTACAAGTTTGACAATTAACGCTTCGGACCTAAATACTGCACTTGGACAGGATGTATTCGACGCTACAACTCCCAAAAATATTAATGTCGAGCTTGCCACCGCTTCGAATCTATTGCAAGGTATTACCCAATTTGCGGGGACGAGCACGGTAACCTTCTCTTATCAGGATGGGTATACTTCGGGGGAACTGGCAGATCTCTCGGTCGACGACACAGGGAAAATTTGGGGCTCGTTCACTAATGGTAAAACAGAACTGCTTGGTCAAGTTGCTCTCGCACGTTTTGTTAATCCGTCTGCATTAGTGCGCGAAGGCAATAATTTCTTCTCGGTTGCACCCGATAGTGGAATCCCTATCTTCGGAACTGCAAACGAAACTTTTGCTTCCACAAGAATTTACTCTGGCGCACTTGAACAATCCAATGTCGATCTTGCAGAACAGTTTGCAAATATGATAACAACTCAAAGGGCATACGAAGCTGTGCAAGAACTATTACCATTTCCGATACTTTGCTTGCAGAAACAAATATCCTTAAACGATAGTAAAGGTAGAAAAAAAGAAGGGGCGGAATTGCTCGCCCCTTCGTAATTTTATAATGACCTTTTTTTACTTATCGTCAACAACTGTAAAATCGGCTTCTTCAACATTAGATTTACCCTGATCCGCAGATTTCCCATCGGAACCAGGAGCGTTGGCAGAAGTTTGCGAAGTTGCTCCAGCTTGCTGATACATCCTGGTCGATGCTTCACTCCAAGCCTGATTCAACGCATCGATTGCTGAACGAATTTCGGCAATGTTGTTTTCTTTAACTGCTTTGTCGAGCCTATTTCGTGCATTTTCGATCTTGCTTTTGTGTTCGGGCGAAAGTCTATCGCCAAGTTCCTTGAGTTGTTTGTCGGTAGAATAAATCAAATTGTCGGCTTGGTTCTTCAAATCGATTTCTTCGCGGCGGCGTCGGTCTTCCTCGGCGTGCATTTGGGCTTCGCGTTTCATCCGCTCGACTTCTTCTTTGCTCAAACCACTCGAAGCTTCGATTCTAATGTTTTGCTCTTTGCCTGTTGCTTTATCTTTTGCAGAAACATGAAGTATTCCATTTGCATCAATATCAAATGTTACTTCGATTTGGGGTACACCACGAGGTGCCGGTGGTATTCCGTCGAGATGGAATCGCCCAAGGGAACGGTTGTCGCGCGCCAAAGGACGCTCGCCTTGCAAAACGTGGATTTCAACGGAAGTTTGGTTGTCTGTAGCAGTCGAAAAGATTTCGGTCTTTCGGGTTGGAATTGTAGTATTTGCAGGAATCATTACGGTCATAACTCCACCGAGTGTTTCAACACCAAGGCTCAAGGGTGTAACATCGAGAAGCAAAATATCCTCGACTTCGCCTGAAAGGACTGCTCCTTGAATTGCAGCTCCAACCGCAACAACTTCGTCGGGGTTAACACCTTTCGAAGGCTCACGACCAAAGAAATTCCTTACCAATTCCTGGATTTTGGGGATGCGGGTTGAACCACCGACAAGTATAACCTCGTCGATTTGAGCGGGTACTATTTTTGCATCTTTTAAAGCCTGTTCAACAGGACCAAGAGTTTTTTCGAACAAATCCATACATAAGCTTTCGAACTTTGCGCGGGTTATGGTCATATTCAAGTGTTTTGGTCCGTCGGCGGTAGCTGTGATGAATGGCAGATTAATTTCTGTTTGAAGTAATTGCGAAAGTTCACATTTGGCTTTTTCGGCGGCTTCGCGTAATCTTTGCAAAGCCATTGGGTCTTTGCGCAAGTCAACACCTTCTTGCTTCAAGAATTCGTCAGCAATGTAATCAATCAAACGTTGATCGAAATTATCCCCGCCAAGATGAGTATCACCGTTTGTAGATTTAACTTCGAAAACACCTTCGCCGATTTCCAAAATAGAGATGTCGAATGTACCTCCGCCGAGATCGTAGACAGCAACTGTTAAGTTACGTCCTTTTTTATCCAAGCCATAAGCCAAAGCAGCAGCAGTTGGCTCATTGATAATACGGCGAACATTTAGTCCTGCTATTTCTCCTGCGTCTTTAGTTGCTTGGCGCTGGGCGTCATTAAAATATGCAGGAACTGTTATAACAGCATCGGTAACTTTTTGCCCAAGATAATCTTCGGCCGTTTGCTTCATCTTTTGTAGTATCATTGCTGAAATTTCTGGTGGAGAATACAGTCGACCGTTTATATCGACCCGCACAGAGTTGCCATCTGGAGATGGAACTACTCTATATGGAACCATTTTCATTTCCTCTTGCACCTCTTCGGGTCGGCGGCCCATAAATCTTTTTATTGAGTAAACTGTATTTGTAGGGTTAGTGATGGCTTGGCGCTTTGCTGCTTGTCCAACTAATCGTTCTCCTGTCTTTGTGAAAGCAACAACCGAAGGAGTGGTTCGACTACCTTCACTGTTTGCAATTACAACAGGAGTGCTACCTTCCATCACTGCAACAACAGAGTTCGTTGTACCAAGGTCAATTCCGATAATTTTTCCCATATCTTGCTCCTTATTTATTGAACATAATTTTCTTTTTCAAAAACGATAGCAAAAGTGTTTGAACACTTCTGCTATCTTTATAATTTTTGTTAGACGCTAATGTTTTCAATATATTACTTTATTATTTAACTTCAACCAATCGTTCTTTTGGTGTTTTGACTTCCGATTTAGCGATGCTAATTGTTAGAACGCCATTATCGAATCGAGCTTTAACTTTATTTGTATTTAAATCGTCAGGCAATTGAAATGCTCGATGGAAGTGTCCATAAACTCGCTCGCTTCGGCAGCAAGTCTTATTGTCGATATTTGGGTCAACTTTTTTCTCGCCGCTAACTATCAAAACCTTGTCGTCGTTAATTGTTATCTTTATGTCTTCCTTATTAACACCAGGAAGTTCGAACTCGAAATAAACATTTACATCATCTTCCCAAATATCGACAATTGGGGTGAATTCTGCCGAGATGTCGAAATTTTTTTCTATAGTCGAATCTATAAGATTCGAAATGTTTCGCAATATATTTTCCATTTCCCACATTGGATTAAATCTTCTCATTTTCATTTGAACCTCCATAAATTTTGTTAATACAACAAAAGTTTCCTGCCCGCAAAGGGCAGGAATATTTTAGCTAATTGGTATTTCGATTTGTTTCGGTGGTTCTGGCTCGATTTTTTCGAGAGTAATTGTTAGCACACCGTTTTCGAATTTAGCCGAGACGTTGTCTTTCTTAACATTGTCGGGCAACATAAAGGACCTTTGGAATGAGCCGTAGCTTCGCTCGACACGTATAAAATTTCGCTCTTTGTCTTCGGTCTTGAACTCACGCTTCTTCTCCCCTTTGATAACAAGGATATTGTCGTCATTAATCGTAACCTTAACATCTTCCTTATTAACGCCGGGTATTTCAACGGTTACGTAGAGGTGTTTTTCATCCTCGGAAATGTCCACTCTTGGGGAGAAGTCGCTCGGAGTCACTGTAATTCCTTTTTCGAAATCTTCGAACATTTCGCTCATTCTTCGTGCAAGGCTTTCGAAGCTTCGGAAAGGATCAAATCTGATGATTGCCATATTTACCTCCTTTGTTTGTTGAACATACATTCAAAATCAAATGCACCTAAAATGATAAAAAAAGTGTGCCAATTACTACTTATCTGCCAAAATTTCAGTTTATTTGTAATTTTGGCAAAAAGTAAACTAAATTTTATTCGAATTGTGACAAAATTGCAAAGGTTGAGAACTTTTGACAGAAATTTAAAAAAGAATCTGGGAATTTAATTGGGCTAATTGTTTATAGTTAAGACCTTTACCTTTTCCTTCGGTTTTTCGTAATTTTGCATATGAATTTTTATAAGTTTTAAAATAATTGGAGGGAAGATGGTGTTGGTTGAATTTGCTATGTTTCCCACCGATAAGGGCGAAAGTGTTAGCCAGTATGTTTCCCAAATTATTGACCATATTGATAAAAGCGGACTCACCTACCGCTTGACACCGATGGGGACTATTCTCGAAGGTTCGTGGGATGAAGTTTTTCGCGTAATTGGCGAATGCTTCAAAATTTTGGAGCCGCAATGCAATCGAATTTATTCAACAATTAAGGTTGATTACCGGCGTGGTTCCGAGAGTCGAATGAATGCAAAGGTGGACAAGATCAAAACACTTTTGCAAAGAGAGATTAAGACTTGATAAATAAACTTTACAAATCTTGGGTTCTTGAAATTTAAGTGCCAGTGCTTTATACAACCCTTTCCTTTGGGTTTACACCAATAATGTGTAAATCTTTACCTATAGGTTCGACAAATAATATATCGAGTTCTATAGCTTCGGAAAGTTGTGGAATTGTATAACCCTCGAATGCATTGAGTCCACCAGGAAGAATTTTTGGGGAAATAAATAACTGAATTTCGTCCCAGAGACCAGTTTGAAGGAAGCTTGAAAGGGTTTGACTTCCTCCCTCGACCATAACCACATTAATTTGAAAGTCTTCTTTTAGCTGTTCGACGAGAGAGTGAAGCGAAATAAACCCATTTTCGGTTGGTACTTCGATAAATTTAACTCCGGCGAGAGAAAGATTTTCCCGCTTTCGCGAAGGTTGAAGATCCTTATCGATTGCCACAATTGTCTTCCTTCGAATTTCATCAATAAAAACTTGAAGTTCAAGAGGAAGTGAAAGGTTGCTATCGAGAATAACCCGCCAGGGAGTTTTGCCTTCAAGTTGGTGAAGTGTTAGCGAGGGATTATCTTTTAATGCTGTTGTCCGACCAACAAGTATTGCATCGACCTCCCTACGAAGAAGAAGAGCTTGCTCACGGCTTTGAGTAGAGGTGATCCATTTCGATTCGTATTCACGAGTAGCAATTGCTCCATTCAGTGTTTGGGCAATTTTAAGCAAAATGTATGGCTTACTTGTCGTTATAGTTTTGATGAAAAAACGGTTGAGCCATTTGCATTCATTTTCTAAAACACCAATTTCGACTTCGATTCCTGCCTCTTGCAATTTATTGATGCCTTGGCCAGAAACAATGGGATTTGGGTCAATCATTCCAACTACGACCTTTGCGATTTTTTTTTCGATTATTGCATCGACACAGGGCGGGGTTTTCCCGAAATGAACACAGGGCTCGAGATTTACAACCAAAGTTGCCCCTTCTAAGTCTGCGCCTTTGGCATTTTCAATTGCGTCGATTTCGGCATGGGGCGCTCCAAAATATTTATGGTAACCTTCAGCGATGATTTCGTCATTGCGAACGATTACGGCGCCCACCCGAGGGTTCGGATGTACATAATTTGCCCCAAGTTTTGCAAGTTCTATAGCTCTTTTCATTAACTCGGTGGAATTCATTCCTACCTCTTACTTTATACTTAATTTCATTGTTCTAACAATGTTCTCGGGTTTAGTGGGAAGGATAAAGAGGACGTCGAATTCGCCGCTTTCAACGAACTTTCCGTCGTTGCTTGTTCTGTTCCAGGGAACAATATAGCGGTGGATGCTACCAACTTCTGATGGTTCGACATTTCCAATCACTTGTAAAAAATTCAGATCGTAATCAGAACTCCAAATGATTTTCCCGGAATTATTACGAAGTATTATTTTAAGTCTTTCGGATGTAGGGAAATATTCATTTCCAGAACGTTGAAGTCGGATTAAATCCAAATAGAATATGAACAATGAGTCGCTTAAAAAGAAAATTCCAGGAATTGGAAAGAATTTTTCATTTAATTGCTTAAAGTCTGGTTCAAGTTCCACTTTTTCGTTTGTAAGCAGAAGATTTATTTTATTGCAAATTTCTTTATCGATTTTCTTTAAAGTTTCGACACTAAAATAAAATGTTGGAAGGGAAATGTTGTATTCATACTGGGATTCGATTCTGATTGGGGCGAAGTCAATTCGCTTACCATTACATTCTGTCCAAACTTCCTTTACAAAAAGTGGCGGTATTTGTGTGATTTTTAGATTTGAGGAACGCAAATAAATGGAATATTTTTGATATGGACCACCAGTATCGATTTTGATTTTGTAAACTTCGAAGAGATTTTTGTTATCGGGGTTGCCTAATTTTTCTAATTTTTGTGAGGAGCAATTCAAAAGAAAGAGAAAACAAGCCAGGATAAAAAATATGTATTTCATTTTAATATCTCCGACAATGCTTCAAAATTAGATTTAATGAAATGGCGGATTTCTTCCTCGCTGTGGGAATACGAAACAAACATTGCTTCGAACTGAGAACAAGGAAGATAAATTCCTTTGGAAAGCATCAGGTGAAAGTATTTTGCATATAGCTGGGTGTTGGATTTCATTGCAGAATTTAGATCAAAAACTTCCTCTTCGGTAAAGAATAAAGTCATCATCGAGCCAACACGATTGAGGGTAAATTTTTTGCCAAGTTTAGTGAAGTTGTTACGAATCCCAACTTCGATAAGTCTGGATTTTTCTTCGATAGCAGTATAGACATAAGGATTTTCTTTAATGAATTTTAAAGTTGACAGCCCCGCGGAAATTGCAATTGGGTTGCCACTGAGGGTTCCTGCCTGATAAACGGGACCAACGGGTGCCAGTAACTCCATTATCTCGCGTTTACCCCCAAATGCACCAACAGGCAAGCCACCACCAATAATTTTGCCGAAAGTGGTTAAATCAGCTTTTACATTGTAAATTTGCTGGGCTCCGCCCGGAGCGAGTCGGAACCCTGTGATTACTTCGTCGAAAATTAATACAATTCCATTTTTAGTACAAATATCTCGGAGTCCTTCGAGGAAACCTTCCTTGGGCGGAACGACGCCCATATTCCCTGCAACTGGTTCAACAATAATGCAAGCTATTTCGCTTGGAAATTTATCGACAAGAGTGGAGACAGAGTCAAGGTCGTTATAATTTGCGATTAATGTATCTTTGGCTATTCCCGTTGTAACACCGGGGCTATTTGGTACCCCAAAAGTAAGGGCACCCGAGCCAGTGCTCACAAGAAAAGCATCGAAGTGCCCATGGTAGCAACCAGCGAACTTAATGATTTTTTCTCGTCCTGTGTAAGCGCGGGCAAGCCGTATGGCACTCATTGTTGCTTCTGTTCCGCTGTTGACGAAACGAACCATTTCGACCGAGGGAACAAGCTCGGTTATTAGTTGTGCAATACGAATTTCCTGAATAGTAGGGGCACCAAAGCTTGTTCCGTTTTCTAATGCTTCGGAAATTGCCTGTTTTACAAACTTAGGAAGATGCCCGAAAAGGTGGGGTCCCCAGCTACCTACAAAGTCAATGAACTCATTACCGTCGACGTCAAGGATACGGGAGCCTAAACCCCGCTTTATAAACAGGGGGGTTCCGCCAACAGACTTGAATGCCCGAACAGGTGAGTTGACCCCGCCAGGAATGTACTTGACAGCTTCGTCGAATAACTTTTGGCTATAATTAGTTTTCATTTTCTTTCCTTGTAACAAACAAAGTAATGAAATTTATCAGAAATGATTTCGTAGTTTCCAATATCAAAGTTTGTTTGTGAAAGTAATTCACGAATTTTCATTTCGCTGAGTCTTTCGTGTAAAGGAGGTCCGGAGTCTGTTTCCTTATCGAGCCAGTCAATAATAATCAATGTTCCAGAAGGTTTCAAAACCCTATTTATTTCGCATAGGAAAGAAGTGTAATTGTCGACTTCGTGCAAAACATTTGAAAGAAGGGCGAAGTCCAGGATTTTCGAAGGTAGGGGTATAAAGTATTGTTCGTTTTGGATGATAATTACATTCTGAAGATTTTCAGATTCAATGCGAGAACGTAGGGTATTTAACATTTCATTTGAAATATCGAAAGCATAGACCTTACCTGTGGAGCCAACAATTTTTGCCATTGGAATGGTAAAGTAACCGATACCACAACCAATGTCGCCAGCTACATTTCCTGTTCTAAGACCAGATTTTAGTAGGATTGTCTCGGGGGGCAGGATTTCCCTTCTTTCGGGGTTATCGAGTTGTTCCTTCTTTTTTGGGTCAAAAATTTTGCTCATCAAAGTTTGAAAATAGTTCACTTATTTACCGAAAATTAGAAAATTTTTCATCAATTTCATAGCGAAGTTCTTGACCAACATTTTCGAAAACCTCAAGTAATTCCTCATAAATGTTCCCACCTGCGACAAAGTTCCAAAATTCTTCGCCAATCATAACTTCGTAGTTTTCCATATCAAATAAACCTTTTAATGTCCATCTTTCATAAGGTTTCGGGTGATATGGGTTGTAGGGTATTGCCAATCTTGTAAAAACATTTGCGTTTTTATCAAGACTTAATTTTAATGCAGTCCAACGGAGAAGTTTGAGTTTCAAAACCGCAAATTCTTTCATATTGGGTTTTGCACTTGTAATATCGAAAAAAAATTCGTCATTATTAATTTTTAAATATAAATCCACGATTGAGTCTGGATGCTTTTTGGGTTTTCCTTGGTGGATGACATTCCTGATTTGTCTAATTTCATCAAGTTTATTAGGAGATGATTCCCCTTTTCGTAGGTTATGATGTATTTCGTTGATAATTTGTTCAGTACCTTCATTAATTTCGCCAAGTAATTTAAATTGCCTTTCAGCAAAGTAACCTGCACCTTCTGCTAGTATAATAGCCACTTGCTCCCAGATAGAAATCCCAAAAGTAGTGTTCATTGATTGAATGAAGGAAAATAATGCGTATTTATCTTTGCCCAACAATCTGTGGTGGAAAGGCATATGTTCAGTCTCGGGCTGATAATGTTCTAATTTATCCCTTATGGTTTTTTTAAGAAGATTTTCGATTTTTTCTCTGATGTTTTTTGATAGCGACATTTTACATTTTTTTGAAATAGAAAATGGATTCGAAGAATTTGTTTTCATCTCTTTCGGTTCTCATTAGTACTGGTCTATGGAAAACATCAACGAGTTCAAACCCACATTGTTTACCAATTTCTGGATATAAGTTGAATTTATCGTTTGCCACAATAAAAATTTTGGCTTTGTCAATTAAGTTTTTAGAAACATTCGAAAAAACGTCAATTATACCTTTCACATATTCATTTCTGGCGTTTCCATTTTGTCCTTTCATAGCTGCGCCAATTTCTAATTCATCGAATCTTGGAAATCCAAATAGTTCATAAGCATACCTGTGCTGTTCGTGGTAGTCAATTAGTCCAATGTAAGGTGGTGACGTGAATATTCCATCAATTTTAAAATTCTCGGGCAATTTGACTTTTCGGGCATCACCTTGGAAGATTTTTATAAATGCACCAGTTCTCAATTTATCAAACTCCTTCAATCGTTTTATGGTATCAAGACTATACCGATTAATAAATTTTAGTGCTTCATTTACAGGCTCGCAAAATCGTTTGTGTTTTATACACCAGTATGTTTCTCTTACTGGTTTTTTTGGTCGAGCTAAGTCATAATGTGGGATTAATCTTGCAGAACGAGCCGAACGGGAGAGAATTATTTTCAAAACGTCCTGATTTTCATAGTCAATTATTATGCTTTTGTAATATAAAATTTCTTGTAATGCTCTTGGAGCAAACCATTCGTTTAGGTAATTATTATTAGTTTTGTATTCTTCTTTAACTTTTTCAAAAAGGGTTTGATTTTTAAATTCTAAAGTTTTGCTAAATGATTTTAATCTTTTTAATGCATCTTTGATCTCTTTTTCCACTTCTGTTATGTTGTATTTTTTTGTTTTCACCTCTTGAATCAGAACATTGAATGGGGATAACTCTATGCCAATAGAGTTAATTCCTAAAATATTTGCTTCAACGAGAGTTGTTCCCGAACCAGAGAAAGGGTCGAGGATGGTATCGCCTTTTTTGAAAAATTTTCTTAAAAATATTTCGACCAATTGTGGAATAAATTTTCCAAGATAAGGGTGCAAACGATGAACATGTTTCGTCCTTTCACTTTCTCTAACACTTAAAAATGTTAAATCGTCTCCTAAAATTTCAATATTTTTCTTCGCATCTATTTTTCTTTCAATGGATTCGAAATCTATCCCAAATTTTAAAGCGGTCTTTTTGTTTACATCCAACATAGTTTTAATTAAATAAAATTTAACAGCATATGCAATTCAGAAATTTAATTTAGAAATTGCAAAAAATATTTCTTGACAAACAAAGAAACGCGCAAATTGTTCTATCTTAGTTTTTTCCAACTTATCGAGTTGTTCCTTCTTTTTTGGGTCAAAAATTTTACTCATCAAAGTTTGAAAATAATTAACAAAATTAATCAAATTAAATGCAATTTCAACTTATGAAGTTCAGTATTGGTTATTTCCTTTCGATAAGAAGGATAAAAGTGTTTTCGGGTAAATTGCCAAATGTTTTTTGGTAGTCTTTTAAGTCCTCTTCAATTTTGATATTCTCTTTTTTTAATTGCAAGCGCAAAGCTATGTAATCGATTAATTCTGATAGATTCGCTCGAGGCGGAGTTTTATTTGGGATTATCAAAACACCATTGATGTATTCCCGATATTCAGCAATTTCGTTTATCAAAGAAATAAAACTTGACGAAGTTTTGCTGACATCAGATGACAAAAAGATTCTCTCGTATGTTCTGCCCTTATAATTATATGAGTTTCTAAGGATAGTTTTGGAATGACTTAAAACAATAGGATAAGTTGTTGAATATTTGTTGAAAGCACTATCGTAAACCACAAGGTCAATGAACATAGTGTCGGGAAAAGGAGCGTTATTTGAAAATTCTTTTGCAAGGTCAATTTTCAGGAAACGCGTGAGAGTGTCGTTAGTTCTCGAAAAGATAGTGTTCCTAATTTTTAATTCCCACTTTTTAATTTGCTCTTCTGGTCTAATATTAATGTATATTTCAAGAATGGGAGGGTCGAAGGTTGTTTGTTTCGTTGTTATTTTTAAAGGTCGAAAAATATAGATGTCATTGCTAAGTATGATTAAATTTTGATGGTTTGTATGCATAATGCGAATTTTGTTTCTAACGTCATTATGTTCCGTACTTAATAGAAGAGTGGCTTTGGCGATTATGTCTTTTAATACGATATTGTTTGTATCGAAGCCCAGAGTAATTTCGATAGGGTTAAGTTTCCAACGAGTGAAAATAATCGAGACTGCATTTTCAATTATGTCTTCGTATTTGCTGATTCTGTCTTCGCTGAAGTTTGGATTAAAATATCTTAAATTTTGAACAGGAGAAATTTTTTCGGGGAATTGTACAAAGTCGTAAAGGTATGTGCTTTCAAGGCGGATAATAGGAGCTTGAACGGAAAGGCTCATTTCGATTTTTTGGGGGGTTCTGTTGGTGATTTCTACTATTGGTATTTTAGTTGCTGAATATATGTCGAGCTTGCCCAAACCTTCGGGTCGGTCGGAAGCGAATAAGGAGAGTGTGTCGTTGACAACAACAAAGTCGGATTCGTTAAATCGTGTGTTTAGAAGGCTCAAGGGATTAGGTTTTGACCACTCAGTTCCTTTTCGAATGCTAAAGTAAATGTCGAAGCCACCAGGCCCCCCATATCCGTTGCTCGAAAAGTACAAAGTATCATTCGATGCAAGAAAAGGGGTTATTTCATCCCCTTCGGTGTTCAAATCGTCAAGTTTTTCGACATTGCCCCAAATGCCATTTTCCATTCTATAAGCGATGTACAAGTCCAAGTCCTTCTTTGTAGCATCTCTATTCGATGAGAAGATTATGAAAGTTCCATCGGGAGAAACAGTTGGGTGAAGTACGAAACATTCACATTGAAGGCTGTCCAATGAAATAGGTTTAAACCAATTTCCACCACGGCGAACTGAATAAAATATGTTCAAGTAGGCTTGCCTGAGCCCTTGACGATATGCATTCAGTATTGCCTCGGTTTCCGAAAGGAATGATATGTACGAAACATTTCCTGTTGTACGATTCAATGGGTCTTTTAGTTCAACAGGAGATGTAAAGTTGCCATTTGTATCCAATAAGGAAACAAAAAATTTCGATTTTCCTTTCCTAAGAGAAGAAAAGTATAATCGATTTTCGAATTTATTCCACTGAGGGGCGAACTCATCTTCGGTTGAATTTATGTTGCGAATGTTATTTGCATTGCCCCATTGGAGATCTTGGGCTAAAACATTTACAGGAAAAGCTAAAAGTACAAAAATGATAAAAAAATTTGTAGTTCTTTTTTTTCGGGAAAGCAAGCTAAAACGGAATTTATGCAAGGGGATACCCAACTGAATAGCCCAAAAATTAAACATTTAGTAAATTTTTAACATCATCTTCTTTGCCAAAGAGAACCATTATTGTTCCTTCCGAAAGTATTAAATCTGGGGTGGGAACGCCCAGAACTTCATATTCTTCGTATTCGCCAAGACTTAATAAGCCACCAGACTTTTTCAATTTTTTCAAGGTTACCAGATTTAAATTATAATTTCGCCGTAAATTAATTTGGGCGAGGGTTTTATCGTAAAATTTCTCGGGTGTTTCGATTTCGAAAATTCCATACTTTTCGGAAATCAGGTAAGAATGAAGAACACCAGGAAGCATCAAACGACTTGCCAGCTGTTCGGCTGCATCGGCTTCGGGAAGAAGTAAACCTGTAACATTCATAAGTCGGAGAATTCGTTCGTGGATTGGGGATGTTACGCGGTTGTAAATTTTTTTGACACCAATTTCTTGCAGAATTGCGGTGGTCATAATTGAGCTTTCGAACCCTTCGCCAATTGCAACAATAACGGCGTCCATATCTTTCAGGCCCAGGCTGCGAAGAGCGCGTTCATCGGTAGCATTCATACAAACAGCATGGGCAACTCGGTCGCTGATTTTGTCGATTACATCTTGGTGATTGTCAATCGCAAGTACCTCGGCCCCTAATTCACTTAATCGCAAGGCAAGATGCATGCCAAAATATCCAAGACCAATAACACAGAACTTCTTCGTCATTTTAAATTGATCAATTAAAAAAACAAAATTAGTAATTAATGGTATTTCTTGTTTTATCAATTGTGAAAACTTTTGTAAGTTTATTTTTTTAATATGAGTTTTATAATGGAAATCAAGAAATCGACTTCGTTAGACATTTATGACTACGAAATTTTCGTTCGCCGGCGAGGCGATTATGATTATGCTTCCTACTGTCCACAGCTTAATTTAATGATTAATGGTACCGAACACGAACAGGTTGTGCAATTAATGCGCCAGGCAATAGAAAAACACATAGAAAATTTGAAAAATCAAGAAAAACCGCAAAATCAATGAAATTTTCTAAAGAGTCGTTTTATCAATTCTGGCTTAAGAGCTGGACTATTTCCTTTTTTATTTTTGTTCTATCTTTTCTGATTTTCGGGTATTTAACATATTTTTTGTTGAACATTTTTTACCCACTGGCATTTTTTGCTTCTGCTTTTGTTGCAAATCTTAACGTTATCTATCTTCAAAATTTTAGGCTATGGCACTTTTTTGGTTTGTTAATAAATCGTTATTCTATTAAACATTTTGTTATTGGGTTTAGTTTGCCTTTTATCTTTTTTTTACCCATCCTTTTATTTCTTCTTCCCTTTGGATTAGAAATACAAAGAGTAGATGTTTTTAAAATTTTAACTACTGGTTTTTTTCAATTTTTCTCCGCTTCAACAGAAGAGCTAATTTTTAGAGGAGTTCTTTTCCAAAGACTTGTTGAAAGGAAAGGAAACATTTTAGCGATTTTTTTATTTTCAATCTTTTTTGCGGTGCTTCATCTTTTTAATCCTTATTTTAGTTTTATTGCCCTGTTGAATCTTTTTTTGGCGAGCATTTTGCTTTCTATAATGTTTATCCGAACATATATGCTTTGGTTGCCAATTGGATTCCATTTTGGGTGGAATTTTTGGCAAGCTTTTTTACTTTCGTCACCTGTAAGTGGAATGAACTTTGAAATTGGTATATTTAATACCAAAATTACAATTTTCAATGAATTAATTTTTGGTGGCTCTTTTGGTATCGAGGGTGGGGTTTGTTCAACAATCATAATTACTTTTACCATTTGGCTGGTGGCGAAATATTTCATACCTGTTCCAGAAGTTTATTCAAGAGTGTTACGGGAAAAATATACTTTAAAGTTTTAATATCATTAATGGAAACAGTACTTTACAACAATTTGATTATAAAAGTGTAAAATAAAATAACGTGGGGGCGATCAAGTAATAATTTTGTTAATTCAAAATAAAAAGGTTATTTTTAATAATTTTGCAACTTTTAAATTGTTCAATTTATGGAGTGTGTGATGGACCTATCGTTGATTTATCTAATTCCTGCATTTGGAATTATAGGGATACTTTATACTATTTGGAAGACTGCCTGGATAAATAAACAAGACCCAGGCAACGAGCGTATGCGGAAAATAATGAACTATGTGTCGCGTGGAGCGATGGCTTTCTTGAAAACTGAGTACCAGGTAATTGCTATTTTCGTCGTGCTTATTGCTATTCTTCTGGCGATTCAAGGTGGCTCGCTCGAAGAATCATCCCCATTACTTGCCGTATCTTATCTTATTGGAGCTTTCTGTTCTGGTCTTGCTGGCTGGGTAGGAATGAAAATAGCTACTAAATCGAATGCAAGGACAACTAATGCGGCGCGAAAAAGCCTTAACGACGCACTTCGCGTGGCTTTTGCTGGTGGTTCAGTTATGGGAATGGCGGTTGTTGGTATTGGAATTACTGGATTAAGCGTTCTTTTTTTAATTTATATGAATATTTTCGGGCTTGAAACACAAGATAGTTTGTTAAAGGTTATTAATGTAATTACTGGTTTTTCTTTTGGCGCTTCATCAATTGCTCTTTTCGCACGCGTTGGAGGTGGAATTTACACTAAAAGCGCCGATGTGGGTGCCGACCTTGTTGGAAAAGTTGAAGCTGGAATTCCTGAAGACCATCCATTGAATCCTGCAACTATTGCCGACAATGTGGGCGATAATGTTGGAGATGTTGCAGGTATGGGTGCCGATTTGTTTGAATCTTACATCGGAGCGATAGTTAGTACAATGGTTCTGGGGACCGTTTTTTATAATTTACCTGAATTTCAAAATACTGTTTTTCAAGGGTTATCTGCTGTGGTTCTCCCTTTATTGCTTGCTGGTGCGGGTATTATTGTTTCAATTATTGGAACTTTTTTTGTTCGAGTTAAAGAAGGTGGCAATCCCCAGGCAGGTTTGAACATTGGAACCTTTGTTGCAAATGGGCTAATGTTGATAGCGTCGTATTTGATAATTACTTGGCTTTTGCCCGAAACTTTTTCGTATCATGACCCACTGTATGGTAAGGTTTTTGTAATTCATTCTTGGGGTGTGTTTTTAGCTACAATATTTGGTCTTATTGCAGGAGTTGGAATCGGCTTGATGACAGAATTCTATACGGGATTGGGTAAACCCCCGGTTAGGAGAATTGCAGAAAAAAGCTTGACTGGGGCTGCGACAAATATTTTGGCAGGAATCTCAACTGGAATGCTTTCGACAGCAGTTCCCGTGCTTTTGATAGCTTTTGCAATTATTGGTGCATTTGCTCTTGCTGGATTGTATGGGATAGCAATTGCGGCAGTTGGAATGCTTGCAACAACAGGAATTCAATTATCAACCGATGCCTATGGCCCAATTGCCGACAACTCTGGTGGTATCGCCGAAATGTCGGAATTACCGCCCGAAGTAAGGGAAAGGACCGATAAGCTTGATGCTGTTGGTAATTCTACTGCCGCTATTGGTAAGGGATTTGCAATTGGTTCGGCAGCTTTGACTGCTTTAGCTTTATTTGGTGCTTATATGACAGCCGCCCACATTCCTTCGATTGATATTTCGAAAGCCAATGTGATAGCAGGATTATTAATAGGAGCACTTCTTCCATTTATCTTTTCGGGATTTGCTCTTGGTGCTGTTGGTCGGGCAGCAATGTTTATGGTTAAAGAAGTCCGTCGTCAGTTTTCCGAAATTCCAGCTTTAAAGGCAGCTCTTGAAGTAATGAAAAGAGTAGGCGATAAACCCAAGTCAGAGTGGTCTAAAGAGGATTTGGAAACTTTCGAAGCTGCCGATGGTAAAGCTGAATATGAAAAATGCGTTGCTATTGCTACCAAAGGTGCAATCCGTCAAATGATTTTCCCAAGTTTGTTAGCAATAATCACTCCAATAATAATTGGATTTTTACCTTTCTTTGGCAAAGAAGCCCTTGGTGGATTGTTAGCAGGAGTAACTGCCACAGGTGTTTTATTAGCAATATTCCAAGCTAATGCTGGTGGTGCCTGGGATAATGCCAAAAAGATGTTCGAGGCTGGGGTTGTTATCGATGGTGTTCGCTACTACAAAAAGTCCGATCCACACAAGGCTGCTGTTGTTGGGGATACCGTTGGCGACCCATTTAAAGATACCGCAGGACCTTCTTTGAATATACTTATAAAGTTGATTTCAATTGTAGCCCTTGTTCTTGCACCATTATTATAATATTTTAAAGCTAAAACGGGCTGTGAAATGTTTCCACAGCCCGTTTTCTTTTGAAACATTAAAAACTACCCTTCATGAGTTTTAACCAATTCAAACTCTATTAGAACCTGATCTTTCTTTACAGCTTCGCCCACTTTTACATTGATGGATTTAACAATGCCATTAACAGGCGAAAAAACATCGTTTTTCATTTTCATTGCTTCTAATACTAATAATGGTTCGCCACGTTTAACTTCCATCCCTTTTTCGACATAAATCTTCTGAATTACTCCGGGTATAAAGGCTTTGAGTTTCGTTGGGTCAGGTGAGGTATATTTCTTCCTTTGGTAGAATTTTTTAGTCAAAAAAGTACTGTATTCACGATCGTCGAGGGGTAAAATTGATAATTCTTTTTTATCTTCCATCACCAACTCCTAAAATGGTGGTATTCCGTGCTTTTTGGGCAATGTTTGGTCAACTTTGTTCTTCGAAATAAATAGTGAGTGGAGTATATATTTTCGAGTTTCATCTGGTTCAATTACTGCGTCTATATAACCATTCGAGGCAGCAACAAAAGGATTGGCAAACTTCTGGATGTATTCCTGAACTTTTTGCTTACGGGTTTCCTCTGGATTTGGGGAATTAGCTATTTCGTTTTTGAAAATGATATTTGCAGCACCTTCGGGGCCCATAACAGCAATTTCGGCCATAGGCCAGGCGAAAACAAAGTCGGCTCCGAGGTGTCGCGAGCACATTGCAATGTAACCACCGCCATAGGCTTTTCTCATAATTACTGTTATCTTAGGCACTGTTGCTTCGCTATAAGCATAAAGAATTTTTGCACCGTGTCGGATAACCCCTGAATGTTCTTGGTCAACGCCAGGTAAGTAACCCGGGATATCTACAAGCGTAAGCAAAGGGATATTAAATGCATCACAGAAGCGGATAAAGCGGGCGGCTTTATCCGATGAATCTACATCTAAAACTCCGGCGAGTACAAGCGGTTGATTTGCAACAATCCCGATTGTTTCGCCGTTCATCCTTGCAAATCCTATTACGACATTTGGTGCAAAAAGTTCCATAACTTCGAAGAAATCGGAATCATCCACTATTGCACGAATGATATCCCGAACATCATATGGTTGTCGTGGATCTTCCGGAATGATGCTAGAGATTTTGTAGCCTGGTTTTGGTGGTTTTGGCGGGAATGGATCAGCTTTTTTCCGATTGTTCCAAGGTATAAAAGTAACTAATCTTTTTACTTGCTCAAAGCATTCCTCTTCGCTTTCGGCAAAGAAATGAGCATTACCAGCTATTTCAGCTTGGACACGGGCACCGCCCAACTCTTCCATTGTTATTTCTTCGCCTAAAACAGTCTTAATAACTTCGGGACCAGTTATGAACATTTTAGAAATCTTGTCGACCACAAAAACGAAATCCGTAAGTGCAGGCGAATATACTGCCCCACCAGCACAAGGACCGAGTATGATTGAAATCTGTGGAATGACTCCCGATGCTCGTGTATTACGAAAGAAAATTTCACCATAACCAGCAAGGGAATTAACTCCTTCTTGAATTCGAGCACCACCGCTATCGTTGATTCCGATGATTGGTATCCCAAGTTTGATAGCGTGGTCCATAATTTTTGTAATTTTTCGGGCGTGGGCAAGTCCAAGCGAACCGCCAGCAACGGAAAAATCCTGGGCATAAATACAAATCGGGTGTCCCATAATACTTGCTGTACCAGTGATTACACCATCGCGGGGCAAAAATTTCTTGTCCAGACCTAAATCCGTTGAAGCTTGTTGAACAAACATATCCCATTCATGAAAGGAGCCAGGATCAACTATTTTTTCTATTCTTTCGCGCGGGGTTAACTTACCTTGTTTTTGTTGCTTTTCTTTTGCAACAATTTCACTTTCAATAATTTGTTTTTTCTTTTTAAAAAAGAAATCAAGCAGTTTTTTTATCATAATTTTCACCTTATTTACTAAAATTTTCGATGTGTTGGACGAGACTATCGAGCGGGTAGTTCTCTACATCTTCGGGCAAAAGAATTCTAATAGTTTTTTTCCCAAATGCTCCTTTGATTGTATATTCACCTTTTACAATGACTTTAAAATAGGGGATATCGAATTCATCAAAAAGTAAAAGCTTTCCCAATTGTCCGAGATGTTCAACAAATTTTTTTGTAATAGGTGCACTTAAAACGAAATCTATCGTATTTCTGCTTTCGTAGCAGTCGGAAACCTTCTTTTGTTTTAAAACCCTCATTTTCGCTTTGGAATAATTGTTATTTTTCTAATTGCTTCAATAAATTTGTAAATCTCCTCTTCGGTTGTAAAATATGAATGACTTGCACGCACCGTTCCCCAGGGTTCAACTCCCAGATATGGAAGGATCAATGGGGCACAATGAAGACCAGTTCTCACCCAGATATCGAATGAGGCTTCCAAAACGTAACCGACTTCTTCGGGAACCATACCTTTGATATTAAAGCAAAAGTTGGAGTATGAAGTATGCTCGTCTTTCGGGCTGTAAATTTCAATGTCAGGATTATCGCCAAGTTCATTAAAAAGTATCCGATAGAGTTTCTTTTTATGTTCAATGATGTTTTCCAGTCCTGTTTCGAAAATAAATTGTAATCCAGCATAAAGCGATATTATCCCCGGAGTGTTTGGGGTACCAGCTTCGTAATAAATAGGGAAACCTTCGGGTTGCAAAAGCAGTTCGCTCAAAATTCCCGTACCACCTACTTTTAAAGGCTTTAGTTCGATTCCTTCTTTAATATACAATCCACCAATGCCTTGGAGCCCGTAAAGCGATTTATGCCCTGTAAATGCAAGTAAGTCGATATCCCAGTTTTTACAATCAATAGGGACAGCGCCAGCGGATTGAGAAGCGTCGACAAGAATGTATGCTCCGGCGGAATGAGCGATTTTGGCAATTTCTGCAATGTCTAAAACAGTTCCTGTAACATTCGAACAGTGGTTGATAACGATTGCCTTCGTATCGTCGCGAATTGCTTCGGCAAATTGTTGAGGCTCGATGTAGCCATTCTTGTCGCATTCAACGATAGTTAAAGTGATTTTACCTTCTTTCTCTAAGGTCTTTAAGGGTCTGATAACTGAATTATGTTCAATTGCCGAAATAATTACATTTCCACCTTGGAGTGGTAAACCTTTAATTGCAAGATTTAATGCTTCTGTACTTCCAGAAGTAAATACAATATGCAAGGGGTCGTCGATATTAAATAAATCGGCAAGCTTGCAACGACAAACATAAAGTATATCGTCTTCGTCACGTTCCATACCTGTGCGAGAAGTATGGACAAGGGGACCACTGAAAGAAGCCATTACGGCCTCCTGAACTCTTTTTGGCTTTGGATAACTTGTTGCTGCGTTGTTAAGGTAAATCATATATTTGTTTTAATAATTGAACAGCTTTCTGAATCAAAACTGCTGCAACACTCGCAAGTCGTTAGTATAAAACATTCGAATATCGTCAATACCAGTCAACAGCATCGCCACTCTCTCGATTCCTAAACCAAAAGCAAAACCAGTGTAGGTTTCGGGGTCGATATTTCCTGCTTTCAAAACATTTGGATGCACCATTCCACAACCAGCAATTTCAAGCCAACCTGTGTGTTTGCAAACTCTACAACCATTTCCTCCACAAAGAAAACAGGTTATGTCCAGTTCAGCGCTTGGCTCAGTGAAAGGGAAGAACGATGGTCGAAAACGAAATCGGAGATTTTCGCCGAACATACGGCGCGAAAATTCTATCATAGTGCCTTTGAGTTCAGCAAAAGTGACACGCCGATTGATGTAAAGTCCTTCGATTTGGTGAAATTCGGCAAGGCTTCGAGCAGAAATTGCTTCGTTTCGGTATACCCGACCAGGCATAATGTATCGTATCGGGGGCGCTGTTGAGTGCATAACTCTGATTTGCACTGGCGAAGTATGGGTTCGAAGAAGCAATTTCTTGTCGGACTTTATGAAGAAGGTGTCCTGCATATCGCGGGCAGGATGATCGGGCGGGAAGTTTAAAGCGTCAAAATTATGGTATTCGTCTTCGATTTCAGGTCCTTCGGCTACTTTAAAGCCAAGTTCAATAAAGATGTTCACCATTTGGTACATCGTTTGATAAATCGGGTGGTGATGTCCAACGAAATTGACCCTGCCCGGCAAAGTCAAGTCGACTTTTGGTGTACTTTTAATTTCAGCGGTTATTTTTTCGTGAATTTCCCTGTAGCGGCTCTCGGCTAATTTTTTAAGCTCGTTGAGAATTTTGCCAACAGCGGGCTTTTCTTCCCTCGGTAGCTCACGCATCCTGTCGAATAATTGCTGGATTTTCCCTTTTTTGACAAGGAACAAATTGTGGAACTTTTCTAACTCTTCTTTGGAGTTGATTTTTTCAAGATACTCTTTAATTTCCTGCTCAACTTTTTTAATTTCTTCTATCATTTTTGTGGAGGTTTAGTCAATAAAACAAGCGAAAGGAATTGCTAAGCACAACTCACTTTCGCTTTTTTCTTTCATTTTCATAAGTTTTGTAAATTAATTCATTGCAAAATCAACTAATTTTTTGAAGAACTCCGGTTTGTTCATTGCAAAATCGGCGAGAATCTTTCGATTAATTTCAATGTTTTTCTTCTTCAATGCATTGATGAATCGGGAGTAAGTGGTTCCGTTATTTCTGCAAGCGGCGTTGATTCGAACAATCCAGAGCCTTCGGAAATGTCGCTTTTTCAGTCGTCGATCGCGATATTGATATTGCAGTGCTTTTTCGATGTGGTGCTTTGCAATTGTCCACACATTTTTTCGGCGTCCCCAAAACCCTTTTGCAAGTTTTAAGAACTTCTTTCTTCTTTCTTTCGATGCTACTTTGTTTTTTGCTCTTGGCATATTTACCTCCTTTCAAAATTGCTAAGGGGGAGCATCTTCCCCGTTCGCAAATATTATGCAAGACCTAACATTTTTTTAATTCTTGGAGCATCGCTTGGGTCAACAAGTGTTGGTTTCCGTAAATTTCGCTTTCGCTTGCGCTCTTTTTTAGTTAATATGTGGCTACGGTATGCTTTCTCGCGCAATAGCTTACCTGTAGCAGTAACTTTAAATCGCTTTTTTGCCGACGATTTTGTTTTTAACTTTGGCATTTCCCTCTCAATTTGAAAATAAAGAGTTACAAAATTATGAAGAAAATCGCAAATAAAAAAATGGTTGATTGGGCGAATTTAAAAACAAAATTTTTTAGCCGATAAAATAAAATTCTTTGATTTTTGTTTAATGGTTTTTTAGTAATTTTGCATTTCTTTGAAAAGGAAATGGCCCTATCGACTAATGGTTAGGTCACCACTCTTTCAAGGTGGCGGTACGGGTTCGAATCCCGTTAGGGTCACAAAAGCTTCTTATATTCCATTCAAAAAGAGTTTGTCATTTTAACAATTAGTTGAGTTAATGTTTATTGTAGTAAAAAAATAGATTTTTGCGTCTTGCATTTTTCATAAAAAAACAATAATTTTGAACTTTAAAATGAAACATTGGGAAACAAAATATTATCTTGATGTAAATTAGAATGTTTCGCGAAGATTTACAATATATTATTTTTCGATTCAATCCTG
>Ga0197142_1001035_pt1 | contig 25708 bp, 27 predicted proteins | sample GBS60_MetaG_FD_148614 | JGI IMG/M metagenome (GOLD analysis project Ga0197142, IMG submission 148614) | Sediment microbial communities from Great Boiling Springs, Gerlach, Nevada, United States - GBS 60_MetaG | ecosystem: Environmental > Aquatic > Thermal springs > Hot (42-90C) > Sediment... | reverse complement strand
AGTAAGTTCTCTACTTCGCGGAACTTCACCTTTTTGTCTTGCCTTTTCCCGCCTTCGCGGGGTAGCCTGTTCTGTTCGTTCTTGTAGTTCTTCTGGCATATCCTACCTCAGTAAACCAAGCAGAGAATCTTTAAGATTTATAAAAGCTCTTGATAGAACCATTGTAAAAATAGGAATGCTTAGCCACATAACTGCAATTCCTGTTGCAAGTAAAAGTGGAAACCCTACAAAAAAAACATTTGCCTGTGGCATAATTCTCGATAAAAATCCAAGCCCCATATTCATCAAAACCTGAACGAGTAATACAGGAGCTGAAAGCTTTAATGCTAAAGGAAACAAAAGATAAGACAATTCAATTACATTTTTAGCAAAGGAAAAATCTGCAGGTACTTGAAAGGTTTTAACCATAATTTCTATTAAACTTAAATGTAAATCAAGCGCGAAAAACAGAGCAATTGTAAACATCTCATAAAAAACAGTCAATGGACCCATAAGTTCACCAAACTGGGGATTAAAAATATTAGCAACAGCAAAGCCTATCTGCATACTCATCCACTGCGAAGCTGTCTCAATGGCAGCAATAACAATTCTTACCATTAATCCAATCGTCAATCCAAATACTACAGCATTAAAAAGAGAAATAAAAAAATTTTCCTCTCTTTGAGTAACAAAAGGCATTATTGCAAGAGATACAGAAAAGGCAAAAAAGAGTCTAAACATTATGGGAACAGTTCTGCTTCCAATATATGGTAGAAAAAAAAGAATAATAGAAACCCTGATAAAAACCGGAATAAAATTATAAATTTGTGTTGTAAGAAGCTCTAAGTAATCCATAACTACTTTACGTACAAAGGAAGGTTTTCAAAAATTCCCCTTGTAAACTTTGTCATTATATTGACCATCCAAGGAATTGTTAGAAATAATGTCAAAAATATTGCGATAATTTTTGGCACAAAGCTTATTGTCATTTCCTGTAGCTGCGTTATTGCCTGAAATAGACCTATAATAAGACCAACAATTAAGCTTACAAGAAGAACAGGACCACCAACTAAAAGGATTGTTTCAAAGGTTTGTTTTGATATGTAGTTTAAAAGTTCTACTGTCATCGGAATCCTCCTGCAAGGGAGCCAATTATTAACTGCCAGCCATCAACTAAAACAAACAATAAAAGCTTAAAAGGCATCGATATCATTACCGGTGGTACCATAAACATTCCCATTGATAGCAATATGCTTGCCACAACAATATCAATAACTAAAAATGGAAGGAATATTAAAAATCCTATCTCAAAGGCTCTTTTAAGTTCACCGAGTGCAAAGGCAGGAACAACAACCTTCATTGGTAAATCCATTGGAGTTGCTGGTTTTTCCTCGGTTTTTGAAAGCTTAAGAAACAATGCCAGATCTTTCTCTCTTGTTTGTTTTAACATAAATTCTTTAAAAGGCACTGATGCTCTATTTATTGCTTCCTCCATATTTATCTCTTTTTTTGACAGAGGCAAATAGGCTTCTTTGTAAACCCTGTCAACAGTTGGAGACATTATAAAAAGAGTAAGAAAAAGAGCAAGCCCTATTATTACCTGATTAGGTGGAACAGCAGGTGTTCCCAATGCCTGTCTAAGAAGGGATAAAACTATTACAATTCTTGTAAAAGAAGTCATCATAATCAAAATGGCAGGTAAAAAACTTAGCAGTGTAATAAAAACCAAAATATCAATTGCAGAGGAAAACCCAAAAAATCCTCCTCCAGCCTGTGGTTGAGGTGCTGCAAAGGATAAAGCAGGCATTAAAAGTAAGAAAAGACAATACATTCCACCTTTAAAAATTTTCTGCCAAAAAGGTTTGCTTTCTTCTGTCTTTTCCTCAAAAATTGCTTTAATTTTTGCGGAGTCAAGTTTACTTATAAGATTTATTCCGTTTTCTGATATTCCCACAAGAAGATATTCATCAAAGGCTTTTACAACACCTATTCCCTTTTTATATCCTATTGGCTGGTAATAAATAATCTGAATAAAACCTTTACCAGGGTTTATTTTGCTTTTCATAACTCGCAAAACCATATAAAGGGCTACAACAATAAAAAGTAATGATAATATTACCTTAAAATACTCCACCTTTCACCTCATCCAAGCTGTTTTACTCTTTCCTGTGGGCTTATAATGTCAGTAATTCTTATACCGAATTTTTCATTAACCACAACAACTTCACCTCTTCCAATAAGCTTTCCATTAACATAAACCTCCATAGGCTCACCGGCGAGTTTGTCAAGGGCTACAACAGAACCCTGCGTTAATTGAAGAAGCTCCTGAACAAGAATTCTTGTCCTTCCTATTATTACAGTCATTTCAAGGGGTATATCGAGAATGAAATCTATATCTCTTAACTTTTGTTTTTCTGTAACTGGTTGAAATTCATCTATCTGAGGAGTCTTCACTTCTTGCTGAGTTTTCATAGCCTTTTCCATTTCAAGAGCCTTTGCCATATCAAGTTCTTCTTCAGAGAGTTCTTCTGTATTTATATCTTCCTGAATCTGTTGTTCCTGAATTTCATTTTCTTCCATTTTATGCCTCCTCTGTAATTTTTATTGCGTAATTTCCTTTAAAAGTCCCTAATTTACCTTTAAATTTAGGAATACCTTCAACGAGTAAATCAATATCTTCATCAATTCTTCTTTGAAGGGTGATAACATCTCCTGATTTTAGGTCTAATAATGTTTTAAAATCTATTGTTACCTTGCCTAAAACTCCTTCTATCAATACAGGTGCTTGTTTAATTTGTGCTTTGATACGACCTATCCACTTCATATCCATCTCATCTCTATCTGCCAAAAAGGCGCTGTAGAGTTTATCCTTTATAGGTTCTACAGAGGAATAGGGAATACAAATCATTATCTTACACTCTCTTGTTTCGATTTCAAGGATAAACTCTATTTCGATTACAACATCTACTGGAGTAACTATAGTTACAAATTGGGGATTCATTTCTGTTCTTACATACTGAGGTTTAATTGGAAAAACAGGCTTCCATGCTTCCTCCATGCTATCAAGAAACATCATAACAACCTTATGGATTATTCTCTGTTCAATGGGAGTAAACTCCCTTCCCTCTGGTTTATAATAACCTTTTCCAGTTCCACCAAAATAAAATTCAATCAAAGTAAAAATCATCGGAGCATCAAATACAACAAGGCTAAAACCTCTTAAAGGTTCTAACTTTATGATGTTTAAACTTGAAGGAAAAGGAACTGAACGTAAGAAATCGTAAAATTTAGTTATATTAACATTAACATTAACTACATCGACAATTTTTCTTATATCTGAAGCAAGACTTACTCTAAAACTTCGCGCTAAACGCTTCGCGCTAAACGCTCATTGATAATATCAAGCGAAGGCATCTTACCACGGACAATCTTTTCCTGAGCAGTAAAATCATATGGACGGATGCCAGAAGGTGCTTCAGCAGTTTCTGTTTCTACTTCTCCACCTTCTATTCCCCTAAGGAGAGCATCAATTTCATCTTGCGATAGAATTTCTTCTGCCATGGCTATTGCATCACAAAATCAGTTAAATAAACATTTAAAACTGTGCCTTCGCCAAGAATCTGATTTGCTCTCTGTTTAATCTCATCTTTAAGAATAATTTTGCCTTCTGCTGATATCAACTCTTCTGAAAATCTGATTTGCTCTCTGTTTAATCTCATCTTTAAGTATAATTTTGCCTTCTGCTGATATCAACTCTTCTGAAGTTTTATTTGTGATTAAAGTAATTATTGCATCTCTTAGCTGGGGAGTTTTATTTTTAGCTTTTTCCATTAATTTTGCCTCAGATAGCTCTAATTGAATAGAAACTTTTAGATATTTTGATCCACCACTATCCATAAGATTTACAACAAAGGGTTCAAAGGCAAAATTCACTCCTGATGATTCCTTTATTGTTTCCTTTTTATCTGCTCCCTCTTTACCCTTAAAAACAAAGAAATAGGCTCCTGCTGCACCTGCTAAAAGAACTACAACAGCTATTATAATAATTAGAAGTTTGCTCTTCTTTTTAGGTTTCTCTTGGGGGGTTTCATTCTCTTGTTCAACTTTTTCTTTTGCCATAAAAAATTACCTCCTATTAGGATATTTTTTCTAAATTTAAAACATTTAGCATACTTTATGCCAGATTACTATAACCCTCTAAAATTGCCGATACAGAATAAAAGCAATATTTCGTTTATGCAGTCATTCTGACCCTGAGCGTATGCGAAGGGGAAAAATCTCCTCTGCTTTCCGTCATTTTGTCTCTCCTTTCCGTCATTCTGAGCTATAGCGAAGAATCCCCTCCTCTTTTAAAGGAATGAGACCCTTCGCCTTCGGATCATTTTGACAGAAAAAATATTAGCATCTCTGATTATTTATGCCCCTGTAATAAAGAGTCCATTCAAGAGTGACAAAAATTTTATAAAATTGACAGTTTTTTGACAATTTAAATTTTTTAATAAAGGTTAATTATTAAACTTAAGTTCTTTAATTTTATGAGATGGATTTTCTGATAAAACTATAGATGTTCCTACTAATATAGCATCGACACCACATTGAAGAAGTCTTTGTACATGCTCTCTTTTGCTTATTCCGCTTTCACTTACAACTATTTTATCAGCTGGAATGAATTTTTTTAATTTGAAAGTATTATCTAAATTTATCTGCATAGTTTTTAAATTTCTATTGTTTATTCCAATAATTGAAACACCTATATTTAATGCTTTTTTAAGATCTTCCATATCATGAACTTCAAACAGTACATCCATTCCTAATTCCTTGGAGAGTTCAAACAATGCTCTTGCTTTATCAAGCGTAAGAATTGCTCCTATTAAAAGTAAAGCATCTGCATGAAGAGCTTTTGTTTCATAAATCTGATACTCATCAATTATAAAATCTTTTCTTAATAATGGTATTTGAGGGTGTCTTTTTTTTATAACTTCAATATAATTTGGTGAACCAAGAAAAAAATCTTCCTCTGTAATTATTGAAATAGCGTCTACACCAGAGGCAACATAAATATCAGACATCTTGTCAATGTTAAATTCTTTCAATAGACCCTTTATTGGAGATGCCTTTTTTAATTCAGCAATAATTTTAATTGGTTCATTTAACTGCCTTTTTATTGCTTCTGAAAATTTTTGAGTATTTCCACTGCACTTATCAGATATAGATGAGATAATTTTTTTAAGATCCTCTATGGATTTTGATTTCTTACTTTCTTCAATTCTTAATTTTTTTCTTTCAACAATTCTTTTCAAAATATCCATTACTTTACCTTACCTTTGAGCTTATAAACAAAAACAAGTATTTCAGCAACTGCTTTGTAAAGCTCTACTGGAATTTCCTCATAAAGATCAAGTTTTGAAAGTACTTCTACTAAGGCTTCATCCTCTTTTAATGGAACTCCATGCTGTTTTGCCAGTTGAATTATTTTATCTGCAATATATCCTCTTCCCTTTGCAACAACTTTTGGAGCATTATCTGTTGTCTCATATTTTATTGCTACAGCTTTTTTACTCTCGTCACTCATACAGTCACACTAATTAATCCTTCTTTTATATTCCATTGTTTTATAAGTTCTTCCATCTTTGCGACATAATTTATTCCTCCAATATTCATGCCTCTTTTACGAAAACTGTCCTTTAATTCATTTTCATAATTTTTTATTAAATCTAAAATCTCAGAAGAACCTGAAAAACTGATATAAAAGTTTTTACTTATCATTGTTACAATAAAGGAAAGAAAGGAGTTTTCTTTTATTTTCAAACTTACGAAAACAGTATGATAATCCTTTCCCTGTCTTTTAAAGGACTTAAAGGAAAAGTTTCCTCCTTCTATCTCATTCCACAAAATTGGAAGAAATGTAAAAAAGCTCTGATAGGTCTTTGAAAGAAACTGATAGGTTTCTATATGTCTTAAAATATGTTGAGCTTTATCAGTTATATCTTTCATACCCTCTGCTGTTGCTTGTTCCATAATATTTTTAATTATAGATTTTAAATCTTCACTAAGGGTTTTAAATATTGAAAGGTCTGAAAGGGTTTGCTTAAGTTTAGCTTCAAAATTTACACCTGAATTTAAAAGTGCTTGCTTGAGTTTTTCATGAGTTAAATCAGTATTATCTATAATTAGGCTTTTTAATTGATTTATCTGCTCTTTAAAAATACCTTTTTCATCTAAAATTTTTATTAAATCATTGATTAATGTAGTTGTTTTGGTATTTGTAAGAATAAGGTTTGATATCTTTTCCATTAAAGAATCCTTAATTGTATCTGATAGATTTTCTGTTGGCATATTTAAAAGATGCCTTATAATTTGCTCAATCTTTTCATTATTTAGAAGACTTGATATATCAGGTCTTTGATTAATAATGAGATTTTCCTGTGAACCCATAACCATTTCTATAAGTTTGAAAATTTCATCAGAAATTATTTGCTGTTGTAAAAGATATTTTTGTTGGTATTCAACGGTTTCAGAAGAAGAGAGAACTCTTAACGGAATTGTACCATCATGAAGAGGTTTTTCAACTTTTACATAAACAGTGTCACCTTTATTTAAAGGAAGTTCCCTCTGAGGTTGAGCATTAAGAATTCTATTGTTAATCCTTATCTGAATTGTACCTGTAGGGAAAATATCCATTATTTCAGCAGTTAAAATCTCACCAATTACCAATTTAATCGGTTCTGCCTGTTTTCCCTTAAATATGTGGATCACACCTGAGGAATCAATTATGGGCTGAATCATCTTATTACATCTATACCCATATAGGGTCTTAAAGCCTCAGGGACAATTACTGAACCATCCCTTTGCTGATAATTCTCCAAAATTGCAACAACAGTTCTTCCAATTGCTAATCCAGAACCATTAAGAGTATGAACAAACTCTGTGCCTTTTTTGTCTCTTCTACGAAATCTTATATTTGCTCTTCTTGCCTGAAAATCCTCAAAATTTGAACATGAAGAAATTTCTCTATATCGTTTTTGTCCAGGAAGCCATACCTCAATATCATAGGTTTTTGAAGCAGAAAACCCCAAATCTCCTGTGCAAAGAGCAACGACCCTGTAATGAAGACCTAAAAGCTGTAGAACCTCCTCTGCATCCTTTGTAAGAGATTCCAGTTCATCATAGGAGTATTCTGGTTTTACAAATTTGACAAGTTCAACTTTATTGAACTGATGCTGTCTAATTAGTCCCCTTACATCCTTTCCATGGGAACCTGCTTCTTTACGAAAACAGGGCGTGTATGAAACATAATAAATAGGCAGATCATCTTCTGACAAAATTTCATTTCTGTGTAGATTTGTTACAGGAACCTCAGCAGTAGGAATCAGATAATACTCTGGATCTTGTATTTTGAATAAATCCTCTTCAAATTTAGGAAGCTGACCTGTTCCAATCATCGAATCTCTATTTACAAGAAGTGGTGGAAAAACTTCTATGTATCCTTTTCTAATATGTAAATCAAGCATAAAATTTATGAGTGCCCTTTCAAGACGAGCACCTAAACCTTTCATTACAGCAAATCTGCTTCCTGCAATCTTTCCTGCTCTTTCAAAATCTATTATTCCGAGAATCTCTCCAATATCCCAATGATTAAGGGGTTCAAAATCAAATTTAGGTTGTACCCCCCATCTTCTAATCTCTACATTTTCTGTTTCATCTTTTCCAACTGGCACTGTATTATGAGGTATATTTGGAATATAAAGAATAAAATTCTGCACTTTATCTTCAACTTCTTTAAGTTTACTTTCAAGACCGCTAAGCTCATCACCTAATTGACGCATTTCTGAAATTAGCTTTTCTAATTCTGGAGAATTATTTTTCGATTTTTTTAGTTTTGCTATTTCCTGAGATACAGAATTTCTTATTGCTCTTTTATTCTCAATTTCTCTTAAAAATTTTAGTCTTTCTTCTTCCATAGATAGGAAGCTATCAAAATCTATGTTATATCCTCTCTTTTTAAGTGCTTCCTTTACTATTTCAGGATTTTCTCTTACAAATTTTATATCAAGCATTATTCAAACTCCTTTATCCATTTTGATTATTAAATATCAAGATTTCTTGCCTCAAGGGCATGCTTAACAATAAAATCTTTTCTTGGCTCTACTTCATCACCCATAAGTACTGTGAATATTTTATTTGCCTTTTCAGCATCTTCAACTGTAACTTGAAGTAATGTTCTTTTCTGAGGGTCCATGGTAGTTTCCCAAAGTTGGTCTGGATTCATCTCTCCAAGTCCTTTATATCTCTGAATAGTAAGTCCCTTTTTAACAGCTTCCATAATTTTTATATAAATTTCCCATAGGGATTTACTCTTTATGCTATCATTTTTTATCTGTATGCAAAAATCAGAATTAATTTTTATTTCATTGAAAAGCTTAATTTTGTCATAGATTTCTTTAAGGAGTCCAAAATCTTTAAGATTATTCAATTCATTTAAACTTTCTTGATTATCAATATTCAAGATATTTTCTATGTAAGAAGGAGAAAAACCCTTTCTTTCAAAGGCTTCAATAATACGACCATATTCAAAAATAAGCATTAAAAGTGCTTTTTTTATTTCATTTTGTCTTTTTTCGTCAACTTCTATTAGGAATACTTCCTCAAGTGCTATCTCGAGTAGAAATTTATAAAATTCTTCCTCTGTTTGAATATATCTTTCCCATTTACCTCTTTTTATTCTGTAAAGGGGAGGTTGAGCTATATAAAGATATCCTCTTTCAATTAAGGGAAGCATCTGCCTGTAAAAAAAGGTTAAAAGAAGGGTTCTTATATGGGCACCATCAACATCAGCATCGGTCATAAGTATAATTTTATGGTATCTTACAGAATTCAATTCAAAATTTTCTTTTCCTATCCCTCCTCCAATTGCTGTAATTAGAGTTTTAATCTCTTCAGATGTAAGCATTTTATCAATACGAGCCTTTTCAACATTTAGAATCTTACCTCTGAGAGGCAATACAGCCTGCGTGCGTCTGTCTCTTGCTTGTTTAGCAGAACCACCTGCAGAATCTCCTTCCACAATGAAGAGTTCAGATTGAGAAGGATCCTTTTCAGTGCAATCAGCAAGTTTACCAGGAAGGGTAGTATCCTCAAGTATTCCCTTTCTTCTTGTAAGCTCCTTTGCTTTTTTTGCTGCTTCACGTGCACGGGCTGCATCTTTTGCCTTTTCAATAATTCTTTTTGCATAATTAGGATTTTCCTCAAGCCATCTGCTAAGTCCTTCATTTAGAATTGTCTCAACAATACCCTTAACCTCACTATTTCCGAGTTTCATTTTTGTTTGTCCTTCAAACTGTGGTTCAGGCACTTTAACGCTAACAACGGCAACTATTCCTTCTCTTACATCTTCACCTGAAAGGATTTCTTTACCTTCTTTAAGAAGTCCTGATTCTAAACCATAACTATTTAAAGTTCTCGTAAGGGCTGATTTAAATCCAACTAAATGAGTTCCGCCCTCACGGGTATTTATGTTATTTACAAAAGTCAAAATCTCCTCTGAATATCCTTCGTTATATTGAATAGCTATTTCAACTATTACGCCATCCTTTTTACCAGATACAAAAATAGGTTTTGGATTAATAATTTTTTTATTTTTGTTAATATCTTCTACAAAGGATACAATTCCTCCTTCTGCAAAAAATTCAATTAAATCCCCTGTATTTTCATCAAATAGCGTTATTTTTAAACCTTTATTTAGATAAGCAAGTTCTTTAAATCTCTGGGAGAGAATATCCTTTGAAAATTCCATAACTTCAAAAATTTCCCTGTCTGGTTTAAATCTAACCTTCGTTCCTGTTTCTTTAGTTTCTCCTATTATGTTAACATCAGTAATAGGTTCCCCTCGGGAATATCTCTGACTAACGATTTTCCCATCCCTTTTAACTTCTACCTCTAACCATTCAGAAAGGGCATTTACAACGCTTAAACCGACACCATGAAGGCCTCCTGAAACTTTGTATGCCTTAGATTCAAATTTACCTCCTGCATGTAATTCTGTGAGAACTATCTCCAATGCAGTCCTTCCAGCAGGATCATCGGGATGCTTATCTATAGGAATACCTCTTCCATTGTCTGATACTTCACAGCTACCATCTTTATATATCTTTATGTCAATTTTTGTACAAAATCCTGCTAATGCTTCATCTACGGAGTTGTCGACAACCTCATAGACAAGATGATGCAAACCCTCAACGCCTGTAGAACCAATGTACATAGCTGGTCTTGTTCGCACACCTTCTAATCCCTTTAAAATCTTTATGTCTTCAGCCTTGTAAGTTTCTTCTTTTTTCACAACTCTACTCCTTAACTTTGTCTTTTCTATAATCTTAAAGGCATAACAATACTTTCGTATTTAAATTGGACAGTATCATCTGCATCGGTAATATAAACTGCTTTGTCTGGTTCGCTCATGGTTATCTTTGCTCTGTCTGATGAAATCACGCTTATTGCATCAATAAGATATCTGGCATTAAAACCGATTTGAAATGGATTTGATTGATAATCAATTGTTAATTCATCTTTTGCCTCTCCTAATTCAGGATCAGAAGAAGAAATAACCACCAAATCTTCTGAAAATTCCATTTTAACTGCATTTTGTCTTTCTTTACTTATAACTGAAACCCTTTTAAGAGAAGATGTTATTAATTTTTTATCTACTATAGCAACTTTATCGTTATATTTAGGTATTACTACTTCATAATCTGGATAATTGCCTTCTATCATTCTAGTAAGAAAAACTACACCGTCCATTCTAAACATTACATGAGTCTTTCCTATTTCAAAAACAACTTCCTCTGAATCAGCTACAAATTTCTTTAACTCAGCCAATGATTTTTTTGAAAGAATAACCTTCTTTTCATCTACAGAACCTATTCCTTCTAAGGAAGCCTTAAAAAGAGCTAATCTATGACCATCAGTACCTACAACTCTGAAATCCTTTGAATTTTTAATATGAAAAAGCAATCCGTTTAAAACATATCTTGCGTCAGACTCTCCTGCAGCATACAAAGTTTTATCAATGGCTGTCAGTAAGAAATCTCTTGATAAGCTTATTTTTGTTGACTGTCCAATTTGAGGCCAAACAGGAAATTCTTCAGCACTTAAAGTAGCAATTCTAAAAGTCGTCCTTCCACTTTGAATTAATAACCAATTTTCAAGCACCTTTAGTTCAATCTCCTCGTCTAATTCTTTAACAATCTCATAAAATTTTCTTGCAGGAATACAGATTTTTCCAGGAGAAAATACATCAACTTCTATTGGTTGTTTTACTGCTGTCTCAAGGTCCGTGGCTAATATATAACTTGAATTTTCTTCTGCTTCCATTAAAAAATGATTCAGTACGGGCATTATTCCTTTTTTCTCAACAATATTTTGAATTTTTGAAAGTTTCTCCTGTATTGTTTCTTTTTTAATTTTTACATGCATAATTCTTTTCCTCCTTTATTTTATTTATTTTCTTGAAGTTTCCTTATAATTGAATCAATTAAACGGCTCAGATTTTCATCCTTTTCCTTTTCTTTTTCAATCTGTTTGCAAGCATAAATTACCGTTGCGTGGTCCTTTCCACCAAAGGCATTGCCTATCTCAGATAAAGAAAGAGGTGTTAACTTCTTTGTAATATACATTGCCAGCTTTCTTGCATTTGAAATTTCCTTTGTACGTTTTTTTGATTTAATATCCTGCATTTTGATTCCTAAACTTTCACAAACTGTTTTTTGAATTAACTCTATTGTTATAGGTTTATTTTCATCGGGCAATAAATCCTTAAGAACATTTTTTGCTACTTCAAAAGTTATAGGTACCTTTGTTAGGGAAATATAAGCACAAAGCTTTATTAAAGAACCCTCAAGTTCTCTAACATTTGACTTAACACGGGAAGCTATGAAATAGGCTACATCCTCTGGAAGCACTATACCCTCTCTTTCAGCTTTCTTATATAAGATAGCTAATCTTGTTTCAATTTCTGGTGGTTGAATATCTGCAATTAACCCCATTCCAAATCTTGAACGAAGCCTATCTGTGATATCAGAAATCTCCATTGGTGGTCTATCACTTGAGATAACTATTTGTTTTTGCTTACTGTATAGTTCATTAAAGGTATGAAAAAATTCTTCCTGAGTAGAGTCTTTTCCTGCGATAAACTGAATATCATCAACAAGAAAAACATCTACTGTTCTATATTTCTGACGAAATTCAGGCATTCTTTCATGTCTAATTGCTGCAACAAATTCTCCAGTAAACTGTTCTGAAGATATATAACAGACATTTAAATCTGGTTTTCTATCTAAAATAAAATTACCTATTGCATTGATAAGATGAGTTTTCCCCAAACCAACACCTCCATATATGAAAAGAGGATTATATGAAAATCCGGGGTTTTCTGCTACTCTAAAAGAGGCAGCATGGGCAAACTGATTAGAAGGACCAACTACAAAAGTATCAAAGGTATATTTAGGATTTAAATTACCCCGTTTAACTTGTTTAATTTTTTCATCTATGGTTAGTTGTTCAGGTTCTTTTCCGCTTATAATGTAATTTATTTCATAATTATTTCCGGTAACCTGATGGAAGGATTCTTTTAAAAGGGATGGAAAATTATCTTCTATCCAATCTTTGAAAAATCTATTTGGGACTTCAATTAAAATTTCCGAATTTTTTATACTTATAAGCTTTATAGGAGAAAACCATAAATCAAAGGTTGGTTCTCCCACTTTTTGTAAAATTATTTCCAAAATTTTTTGCCAAATTTTATTTAATTCGTTCATTTTTCAACAACTTTTTAACATTTGTTAAAAACTTTATTGTTAAAATACTGTTAAATCAAAAAACCTTATTTTTCAAAAAGATACAAATAAAGGATTATTTTTTAACATACTCATTATATCTTATAATTAACAAACTGAGCAATAAATTGTTAAAAACTTGTAAATAAATTAATTAATTTAACATTCAAAAAAATAAAAAAGTAAACATTGTAAAAAATGTTTAAAAAAACAAAAAATTATTAACATCCTAAGTAATTAGAATTTAAATAAAAATCATCATTTAAACAGAAAAATCTATAACAAAAGCTACTACTTAAAACAAAAAAAAAATAAAACTAAGAAAATATTGCACACTTTTTTAAATATGCTTCAATAAATATATCTATATCTCCATCTAAAACCTGATCTACATTATAAACCTCTAAATCCGTTCTATGATCCTTAATTAGCCTATAAGGATGAAGAATATAGGATCTAATTTGATTACCCCAGGAAATATTCTTTTTATCTCCTGTTAAAGATTTCATTCTTTCCTCCTTTTCTTTTTCCATTAAACTATAAAGTTTAGACCTCAGAATTTTCATAGCAAGTTCTTTATTTCTATGCTGCGATCTTTCTGTTTGACAACTAACAATAATTCCCGTAGGAATATGAACTATCCTTACAGCAGATGAGACTTTATTTACATGCTGTCCTCCAGCTCCAGAAGCCCTAAAAGTATCTATTCTTAAATCTTCTTCTTTTATATCAATCTGAATATTATCTTCTATTTCTGGACATACATGAACAGCAGCAAAGGAAGTATGTCTTCTTTTATTCGCATCAAATGGAGATATTCTTACAAGTCTATGAACACCAGCCTCTGCTTTTAAATATCCGTAAGCAAAGTGTCCTTCTACAGTAAATGTGACATCTTTAATACCTGCTTCTTCACCTGTCTGTAAATCAATAATCTGAACCTTGAACCCTTTTTTCTCAGCCCATCTTAAATACATACGCATAAGTAATTCAGCCCAATCCTGACTTTCAGTTCCCCCTGCTCCAGGATGAATGGATACAATAGCATTATTTATATCATGTTCTCCTTTTAATAGCAGTTTTATTTCAAGATTATCAATTTGAGATTTTATGTTTTCTATATCCTTTTCTAAATCCCTTAAAAGTAAATAACCCTCTTCTTCAGATTCAGCAATATCTAAAGCCTCTTCAAGATCAAAAACTTTATTAGTTATATTTTCAATTGGTCCAATTGTTTCTAAAAGTCTATTTTTTTCCTTTTGAATTTCCTTTGTCTTTTCTAAATCTTTCCAAATTTCCTCTTTTTGAAGTTCCTTTTCTAAATCTTCAACCCTTCTTTTTAATCTATCAAATTCAAAGACAATCTCTTAAGGAAAAAATTTTTTCTTTAATTTCTTTTAAAGAAAATCTTAAATCTTCAGATGTAACCATTTTTTACCTCCAAAATCTATATTTCCTATTAAAAATATCAGAGAAAAAACTATACATATATATGCAAATATGTCACCATATTTTGAATAAAAACTAATCTCATTATTTATTTGAATATCCTTTACAATGTATTTTCTTTCAAATAACTTAGTTTTATCAATAATTCTACCACTACTATCAATGAAACCAGAAATACCAGAGTTAGCAGCTCTTATTAAAGGTTTTCTATTTTCAATTGCTCTAAATACCGCCATTGAAAAATGCTGATAAGGACCTGATGTTTTTCCGAACCAGCCATCATTTGTAATATTTACAATAAAATTCCCACCTTTGTTATAAAACTTTCTAACTTGTCCTGGGAAAATAATCTCATAACATATTAAAGTTGCAAACTTTCCAAAGGGAGTGATTGCTACATTATAACTACTACCGGGCTGATAGTCTCCTATGCCAACAGTTAATTTTTCAATAAAAAATAAAATTTTTCTTAAAGGAACATATTCTCCAAAGGGAACTAAATGTATTTTATCATAATAATAAGATACTATTCCATTTTTATCAATTAAAACAGCACTATTTGTATATTTACCCTTTTCTCTTTCCATTATACTACCAAAGAGTAAGTAAATATTTTGTTCTTTAACAAATTTTATTAAATCCTCAGAGAGATAATTATTCTTTTCAAAAGGAAAATAATGTTCACGAGGAAAAGCCGAAAGCGTAAAAATAAAAGGAACTGCTGTTTCAGGCCATACAACAAGTTGAGGATTATATTCATTAGCTTTTATTGTTAGATTTTTATAAATATTTATAATCTCATTAACTTTATCAAAATCCCACTTTTCATTTTGAGGAATACTTCCAATACTTCCTTGTATTACAGCTACTCGAAATTTGTTATTTTTTTCATAAAAATCTAATTTATTTAAACCATAAACTATACATAGAATAAAAATGATAATAACAAGAATTGTGCTAATTATAATTGAATAATAAGGAAGAAGAGGATAAAGAATTTTCTTTTTTTTAAAAATCCAAAAATCAAAGATAAAACAATTAAAAAGTACTATTAGATAGGATAACCCATATATTCCTGTGATATCTGCAATTTGAGTAATTACTAAAAATTTATACTGACTATAACCTAATAATGCCCATGGAAAACCTGTTAATAAATATGTTCTTAAAACTTCTAAACTAACCCAGATAAAAGGTGCATATAATGATGTGGGTAGATTATTTTTGAGTAAATTCTTGTAAATTAAAGAAAATAAAACAGGATATAAAGCTAAATATAAAGACAAAAGAAAAACCGTTGCATAACTTAAAAAAAGAGGGACTGAACCATAATAATAAAGAGAATGGTATATCCAATAAATATTTCCTAAGAAATAAAAAAATCCAAAAATCAAACCACCTTTAAAGGCAGTTTTATAATCAGAAGCTTTATAGAGAAATATAAATAAAGGTAATAGAGCAATCCAGGCAAGAAAAAATAAATCAAAGGGGGCATAACTTAATATTAATAAAATAGAAGATAGAAAACATAAAAAATATTTTTTTATTTTAGATAATATATATTTTTTCGTTTCTCCTATAAAATCTGGTAACAACATCAGATATTTATGTTATCATAAAAATTGAATTTATGGTTATAATTGTTATTCCAGCAAGATTTGCATCTACAAGATTTCCCGGTAAACCCCTTGCTCTCTTAAAAAATAAGCCAGTTATTCATCATGTATATGAAAAGGCAAAATCCTGTAAATTAATTGACGATGTTTTTGTTGCCACTGACGATGAAAGAATATTTAATTGTGTTGAAAATTTTGGTGGAAAAGCTATAATGACATCAAAAATTCATCCATCAGGTACTGACAGAATTGCTGAGGCAGTTGATGTATTAATAAAATACGGATATAATTTAAAAAAAGAATCAATCATAATAAATCTTCAAGGAGATGAACCACTTATTAAAGTCGAAATGATAGATCAGCTAATAAATCTTATGAAAGAAAGTAATTCTTCAAACCAATTTATTGGAACCCTTGCAAAAAAAATAAATGATGAAAGGGATTTTCAAAATCCAAATATTGTAAAAGTTGTTTTTGATCAAAATGGATATGCTCTTTACTTTTCTCGATCTCCCATACCCTTTGACAGAAAAAAATATCTTAAAGGTATTGTTGTTGACAGTTATATGTATAAACATATCGGCATTTATGGTTATACAGTTGAAATTCTTAAAAATTTTGTTAAACTTCCTCAATCAAAGCTGGAAAAAGTAGAATCTTTAGAACAATTAAGAGCACTTGAAAATGGTATAAAAATTAAAATAGAAATAACAGAATATGATTCCTTTGGAATAGATACACCAGAAGACTTGGAGGTAGCTGAAAAATGCCTAAATACATCTTTATAACTGGAGGAGTAGTATCAGCATTAGGAAAAGGAATAGCAGCAGCTGCTATAGGAGCTTTACTTGAATCTAAGGGTTGGAAAATTACAATTCAGAAGCTTGACCCCTACATAAATGTTGATCCTGGAACCCTAAGTCCCTTTGAGCATGGAGAAGTTTATGTAACAGATGATGGATGCGAAACAGATTTAGACCTCGGACATTATGAAAGATTCACTCATTTAACAACTTCCCGTGTTAATAACTATACTTCAGGAAAAATATATTTTAATGTTATATCAAAGGAAAGAAAAGGAGATTATCTCGGACATACTGTTCAGGTTGTACCCCATGTAACTGATGAGATTAAAGAATCAATAAAAAGTGCTGCAGGAGAAAATTTCTACGATATTATTATTGTAGAGGTTGGTGGAACTGTTGGAGATATAGAAGGACTTCCCTTTCTTGAGGCTATCAGACAATTCAGATATGATGTTGGAAGAGAAAATGTTTTGTATATTCATTTAACATTAGTTCCCTATGTAAAGAGTGCTGGTGAACTTAAAACAAAACCAACTCAACATAGTGTAAATAACTTAAGAGCAATTGGAATTCAGCCCGATATTCTTCTTTGTAGAGCAGACAGACCAATTCCTTATAATCTTAAAAAAAAGATAGCTCTTCATTGTAATCTTGATTTTGACTCTGTTATTTCAGCCCATGATGTTGAAACTGTCTACGAAGTGCCATTGAACTTTAAAAACGAAGGACTGGACTCTATTATAGAAAAAAAACTTGGCTTACCTCACAGAATTGGTGATTTAACACCTTGGGAAGATGTTGTAGAGAAAATAAAAAATCCTAAAACAGAGGTTAATATAGCAGTAGTAGGTAAATATGTAGGTCTTAGGGATTCCTATAAAAGTCTTACAGAGGCATTAATTCATGGAGGAATAGCTAATAATGCAAAGGTTAATATTTTATGGATAAACTCAGAGGACATAGAAAAAGACGGAGCTAAAATTCATTTAACAGATGCTCACGGAATTCTTATTCCTGGAGGATTCGGAAGTCGTGGCATTGAAGGTAAAATTGAAGCAATAAAGTATGCAAGAGAACACAAAATACCATTTTTTGGAATATGTCTTGGAATGCAGTGTGCAGTAATAGAATTGAGTAGAAATTTAGGAGGACTTAATGCTCATTCTACTGAATTTGATCCTGATACAGGTCATCCTGTTATTTATCTTATGGAAAGATGGTTTAATCCAAGGACAGGGCAATATGAGATTCGCACAATTGACTCTCAAAAGGGTGGAACAATGAGATTAGGTTCTTATCCTTGCTTGATTAAAGAAGGTACAAAAGCCTATGAAGCTTATAAAACAAGAGAAATTTCTGAAAGACACAGGCATAGATATGAGTTTAACAATAAATATATTCCTATCTTAGAGGAAAAGGGAGTTGTTTTCAGTGGAACCTCACCAGATGGGCAGCTTATAGAAATAATCGAATTAAAGGATCATCCTTGGTTTTTAGGATGTCAGTTTCATCCAGAGTTTAAATCAAAACCTTTTAGACCCCATCCATTATTCAGAGAATTTATAAAAGCGTCATTAAGAGAAAAACCATCTCTTTTTGTATCCATTGATTAAAAAAGGCGGGATTTATCCCGCCTTTTTTAATAACTTTTTTTAAATAATGTAATTTTAATCGACAACCTGTTTTTGCCCGTACTTATCAAATACGGCTTTTTCTTTAACAGTGATAGCTATTTTATAAAGAACTGTTATTACAAGTGCTCCAACAGACCAGACTCCTGCTGCAACAAGAAATTCATTTAGAGCAATCCACGCTTCGGTTACTCTATCAAAAGGATTTGGAATAAAGCCACTTACTACAAAGGCAAATCCTTTATCCATCCATATGGAGAAAAATATACAGATTGCTCCTATTAGTTTAGTAACATTCCATTTCCTTAAAGGAGGGAACATAAATATTAAAAGTCCGGTAAAGGCAAGGAGAGTTGAAATTGCCATCCAAGGTACCAATCTTTCGTGACCTTCAAGTCCTCTATAAAGATATATTAATGATTTCATATGGTCTGGTATCTGGCTATAGAAAGCTGTGAAGAACTCAAGTCCTATAAAGAATAAATGGATTATTAAAGCATAAGTTGCTATTTCAGCAAGTTTATTAATTGCTTGTTGTCCTGGGTCAAACTTTGAAACTTTTTTAATTATCATGCTGATAATTATAAGTAATGACGGACCTGCTGCAAAGGCAGTTGCAAGAAAGTGAGCTGCCTGAAGAGCTGTCATCCAGTGAGGTCTTCCCGGTAAACCAGCATAAAGGAAGGCTGTTACTGTATGAATTGAGGGTGCCCACAGGATTGCCCAATATATAAAAGGTTTAATCCATTTTGGAGGAGGAGCATCCTTCTTCTCAGCATGAAGAATTGTCCAACCACAAAGTAAGTTCAAGGATAAATAAGTTATAAGAACAACCATGTCCCAAAAGATTATGGAATGGGGTGTTGGATGAAGTATAACATTCCATACACGTGAAGGTTGACCCATAATAACAAAAACTGAAAGCATGGCAATCAAAACGCATCCAACAGCAAGAAACTCACCAATTACAGTGATTCTACCAAAGGTTTTATAATTATGAAAATAGTAGGGAAGAACAACAAGTACAGCAGAAGCAGCAACACCTACAAAGAAAGTTAACTGACCAACATGAAATCCCCATGATACATCTCTGCTTAGTCCTGTTGTAAAAGCTGCACCAATATGGTGTTCCCTAATCCAACAAATAAATCCTATAAGTATCATTGTTATTAAAAAGGACACCCATATCCAGTATCTTGGTCTGCCTTTTAACGCTAAATCAAGCATTTCTTACCTCCCTCTTAAATTATGTAGAAAACCATTGGTTGTGTGCCGAGTTCAACTTTTCTGCGAATTACAATATTTTCAGCGAGAACTTTTCTAATCTCAGAATTTGGATCATAAAGGTCTCCAAATATAATCTTTCCTTCAGAAGCCTCAACACAGTATGGAAGTAATCCCTTGTCAATTCTTTGATTACAGAATGTGCATTTTTCTACAACTCCAAGTGTTCTTGTTGGATATTCAGGATTAAGTTCCTTTATATAATCTCTTGGTGGTAGAAAGTTATAGTTTCTTGCACCATAGGGACATCCTGCCATGCAGAATTTACACCCAATACAGCGATGCATATCTTGCATTGTTATTCCATCAGGTCTTTTAAATGTTGCCTTAACAGGACATACTCTTACACAAGGAGGATTTCCACAATGATTACATAGAAGCAGAAATTTTCTATGTTTTACTTCTTCAGATATATATTCTTCAGCAGTACCAGTAAATGAATGTTCATAGTCATCTGTCCAAATCCATTTTACTTCATGAAGGGGATTGGCAATTTCGGGTACATTATGGGCTTTGTGACATGCTTTTATAACTTTTTCAAAATCTAACTCTGTTTTAAATTTTCTTGTGTCAATTACCATTGCCCATCTTTTACCTTTGAGAGCATTTAGGTCTTTTAATACTTTTTGGCCTGGTTCTTTTTCCAAAGCATTAATTGTAAAAGCACCACCTAAACCAAGTAGTGATGAAAAGGCAGCTATTTTTAAAAAATCTCTTCTTGTTATCATTTTACTCCTCCCACCTTAGGCTCAATATGGCAATCCCAGCAATAAGGTTTAACATTTACATAATTGTGGCATTCGTCACAGAATTTTTCTTTGTTTGAATGACATTTCATGCATGTGTTTTGTAAACTAACATTGTATTTTTTTCCATCACTAGCTACATATACTCGCTTACCTTCTCTTGTTGCATAATCCTTCCAAGAATATAAAATCTTTATATGCATCTCTCTCATATACTGTTTTTCCTCAATACACTGCTTTTTTTCCATTTTTTGAATTTCGGGAGTATCGATACTGGGTTTTGGCTGTACATAGGTTTTTCCAATGCTCATTGTAAAAGGCAGAGTCACTATTATTACAAAAACAATTAATCCAAGAATTATTTTCCATCCGTCATACATTTTATTCTTCCTCCTTTCCTGGTAGTGGCTCCATTCTTAAATTCATTGTTCTTTCTTTTTCTCCCTTCATTATCATAGCATTGGCAACAAGCTCTGTAACTCCTGTGACTCTCACTCCGGGTACCCAGTAATCCATTAAAGGTGGTAAAGTTGCTCTATCAATTGCACATATATTGGCAAGCATATTAACTCCAAATTTTTCATGGACATATCTTACAGCATTTGCTCTTGGGAAACCACCTCTCATTCTTAATTCCATAATTTCACCAGCATTTAATCCAGAACCGCCTCCGCAGCAGAATGTTTGCTCACGGATTGTTTCATCAGGCATTTCATAGAAGTGATTGCATACACTTTTAATTATATATCTTGGTTCTTCAAAGATTCCCATACCTCTTGATGGATTACAGGAGTCATGGAATGTAACTATTAGATTGTCATTTCTTGATTTGTCAAATTTAAGAACTCCGTGTCTGATAAGGTCAGCGGTGAATTCACTTATATGAACAATTTTATTGGATTTTGCATTTTCAAACTTTGTTCCTGTTATCGGAGACACAGGTTCTTCAAGGAAGTCAACAGGACCATACCATGTATTATGATACTGATGCCAGACTCTCCACATATGTCCACATTCACCACCAATTATCCATTTAACCTTAAGTCTTTTTGCTTCTTCATAAATTTTTGTGTGAAGCCTCTTTGCCATTTCCATTGAGGTGAAGAAACCAAAGTTACCACCCTCTGAGGCAAAGGTGCTCCAAGTGTAATCAAGTCCTATTTCATGGAATAACATCATGTATCCCATTGCATTGTAAATTCCTGGGTCTGCAAAGAGGTCTCCAGAAGGTGTTACAAAGAGTATTTCTGCTCCCTTTTTATTAATAGGTGGTTCAATCTTTATACCTGTTATTTCCTCAATATCATTACACATAAATTCAAGAGTTGATTTCATTGTATGAGGCTCTATTCCAAGATGGTTTCCAGTTCTGTAACAGTTAGCAACTGGTCCAGAAATCCAGTCAGTATTCAGTCCAAGTAAATTGAGAAGTTCTCTTGCAATTATTGTTATTTCAGCTGTGTCGATTCCATAAGGACAGAACAAGGAACAACGTCTACACTCTGTACATTGATAGAAGTAATACCATAGTTCCTTTAAAACATCAAGGTCAAGGTCCCTTGCTCCACCATTTCTTCCAAAGAGTTTTCCACCAGTGGTAAAGTATTTTCTGTAAACAGATCTTAACAGTTCTGCTCTCAAGACTGGCATATTTTTAGGATCACCAGTTCCTATGAAGAAATGACATTTGTCAGAACAGGCACCACATCTAACACATATATCCATAAATACATGGAAAGTTCTAAATCTTTCAAGTCTCTGCTTGATACCTTCAATTACTATTTTTTTCCAGTCTTCTGGAAGTTTCCAATCAGGATCTGTTACATGGAAATCTCTTGCATTAGGAAAATCAACATATTCTAGATTCTTTCCTTTTGCTCCATAACAGTAAAAGCCAGGTTTAAATTCAACTGGTAAAGTATCCATCCACCATTTTGATGGCATCTTTTTTAAATTAACTTTAGAAATTAATTCTTCAGGTTTTGGTAATCCAGCCATGGTCTCACTCCTTTTCTACTGGTATTCCAGCTTTTTTCATTTTTTCTCTAAATTCATTTTCATACTCTTCGTAATGACGATGTTTAACTGGATAATCCCAAGGATTTACATGTCTCTTCATCCTGTTGTTATTTGCCAAATTTCTTGTGGGACTTAAAAATACTCCGCCCATGTGCATAAGCTTGCTGAAAGGAAAATATGCAAAAAGAACACTAACAAGGAAAAGATGAATATAAAAGAGACTTCCTATCCCTTTTGGTACAGTTGGATTAAGATAGGCTAAACTTAAAGTGAGTTCTTTTATGCTTGTAATATCAACTCTTGCAAAATATCTCATTAGTATTCCAGTTACAACTATTCCAAGTATTAGAAAGAGAGGAAAGTAGTCTGAAGGCAATGATATATATTTTACCTGAGGATTGAATATTCTTCTTCCAAGAAGATATAAAAGAGCTGCTGCAATTATTATATCTGTCATATAGAGCATTGGAAGTCCTATCTGCCAGAAAGAATCTATAGAATCAATTAAAGATACACACCATGGAGTTTCTCCAACAAAAAAACGTAAGTGTCTAATAAGAATTATTAAAAAGCAGTAATGAAAAGCTAATGCTCCAATCCATAACCATTTGTTTGAGCCCACATAGAGTCTTCCATTTAATATATCTGCTTTTGTATTTCTGAAAAGAGATCTAAAAAAGGCAATTTCAAAAAACATTCTAAGCGCAACACCCCATCCAGTTGAGGGATTGTCAATTTTGCTGTATTTAATCCATGGAAGAGAGAATTGTTGTCCCGCAGTTGTAGGTATTCTAAATGGAACTGGCGATTTACCCCATTTTACTACTCTTTGAATAAATCCTATTACAAAGATTACGAAGGCAGCATAGGGAAATACTACGGCAAAAAGAATATCTAAACCTAAAACATCTGTACCTATGTAAGCAAAAAGGATTAAACCTAATACAATTATAAAAGCTAATCCTATACCCATCTCACCCTACCTCACTTTAAATTTTTTATTTATTTTCTACTGTTTTATCACCTATTTCTGAGACAATGTTATACTTTTTGAGAATCCACCATGTTCTGTCAATCAGTTCTTTCGATTTGAGGTCATAAATTTTTTCTCTGTACTTCATGAAAATATCAAATGCTACAAGGGCAAGAGAATCTAATCTTGAAATAAAATCCAATACCTCAGAAGACTCGAATTCCTTTTCAAGTTCATCTTGAATAGCTTTTTTAATAAGAAAGATAAAACCTACTGCCTGAGATGGAGTAAAATCCTGCACAGCTCTTATCCTGATTATTTCTTCCATAGGCAAAATAAAATTTTCAATGGGCTCATTAGAAATTATTTTATCAATAATTTGCTCAATAGCCTGATGAATAGTATAGCCAACTGGATTGGTAAATTGTCTGCTTTTTTCTTTCAAAAATGTTTGACTTTCTTCAGGATAAGTAGCAATGGTTAACTCAAAAGACTTATTAATAATACTCTGTCTTTTCTTTGAAAGGAGGTCTTTAATAGGCATTCTCCTCTCCTATTAAAATTGATTTTTTAATACCCCCTTTCCATAGATAAAAAGGGGCAGAATACTGCCCCTCTATGGAATGAATTATACACATCCTGTTGGTTTTGGAAGTCCAGCATATCTACAGGCTTGTTTTGCTGGTCCATCTGGGAAGAGATTATAAAGATATTTTGTGTTGCCTTTTTCTGGTCCGAACATTTTAGCCATTTCTTTAACAAGAATTTTAATCATCGGAGCAATCTGATATTTCTGATAATAATCCCTTAAAAAGTTAATTACTTCCCAGTGTTGCTCAGTCAAAGTAATTCCATCCTGTTGAGCCATATACTCTGCAAGCTCTGGGGTCCAATCATCGAGGTTCTGAATGTAACCATCCTCGTCAATCTCGATTTGTTTTCCCTTAAATTCAATAAAAGCCATTTTACCTACCTCCTTTTTGTTGTTTTGCCGTTATTTTAACTTCTTTACTAAAATAACTTCAAGAGTAACTCAACTTTAAAGTAAGATATATTATAAAGTCAAATAAATTTAGTTTATAATTTTATAAAAATTTTTCAGCTTTGGCGATTCCGAGTTTAATTATTTTGCCTTTATTGTAAAGGGGTAACATTATATTTTTTATTTCTTCAGGAATCTGTAAATTAAGCTTCAATTTATTAATAAAAATAGCTGTAAGAGCTCTTATTGTTTCATTCTCATGATTTAGAAGTTTTTCGAATTCATCTTTGTCAAATTTTATATAATTTGATAAGTTAATCTTTTTAGAAAGTTTTATCATGCTTCTAAGAACACTCTCAAGAAAACTTTCCTCCTCCCTTTGTGACCATAAAATAGGAATAATGTCTTCAAATAATGAAGGTTCAGCATATATTATTTCGCCAATTAACTCTGCTGACCTCCATCCAATTCCTCCTGATTCATCTGTCATTGACCACAAAAGTTTTCTTATTGTATTTCTCAATGTTTCTATATCTTGTATTTCTATATATGCCTTTGCAACATATCCCATTGCTTCAATTGCTTTCCAGGAATTAGGATTTTCTTTATCGTAAGATAGAGAAATTAACCAGCTCAATATATTTTTGTCCTGTAAGGAGACTTTCTGAATTGTTTCAAAGTCATCTTTTTCTAAAAGAGCAAAAAAATCTTTTTTATTTATTTTTACTTTTTCTTTCATACTAGTCCTTACACCTTTAGGTTTTGCTTTAATAAAAAAAATCTTTCCGCTTAAATGCCGATTTTTAATATAAACGAATTGATGGGTTCTATAATCATAATCTCTTTCCCTAAGTTCAAAGTTTTTCTAAAAGAGCAAAAAAATCTTTTTTATTTATTTTTACTTTTTCTTGCATACTAGTCCTTACACCTTTAGGTTTTGCTTTAATAAAAAAAATCTTTCCGCTTAAATGCCGATTTTTAATATAAACGAATTGATGGGTTCTATAATCATAATCTCTTTCCCTAAGTTCAAAGTTAACGTCTAAATCAATATTTTCTATTCCTTCTGGAGAAACAAGAAACATAGCATTTACTATTGCCTCTCCCTGATTATGCCCTGTTGGTTCACATACATATATGGCACCACATTCACATTCACCATAAATCATTTCTCCAAAATTTGTAATTTTTTCCTCTGGAGGCATTATTATTCTTCCACAAAAAAGACATGTGGGTAAATCTCTCTTAGGCATTTTTACTCTCCTTGTAAATTTTTGCTTTTTTTAAAATACCTTCAATCCATTGGGGGCATCCAAGAGCATGAATATGAATATAGGTTCCAAGAGTATTTTTGTAAAAAGCTCCGTCCATTTCTCCGATTATTCCTTCTCCTCTT
>Ga0197142_1001034_pt1 | contig 25722 bp, 18 predicted proteins | sample GBS60_MetaG_FD_148614 | JGI IMG/M metagenome (GOLD analysis project Ga0197142, IMG submission 148614) | Sediment microbial communities from Great Boiling Springs, Gerlach, Nevada, United States - GBS 60_MetaG | ecosystem: Environmental > Aquatic > Thermal springs > Hot (42-90C) > Sediment... | reverse complement strand
GGCGAGGCGCTGCGGGAGGCCATGGCCGCGCCGCTCCGCATCTCCCGGCTGGGCCAACCCGCGGAACGCGTCGCCTACCGGGTCGAACGGGATGGCCGGAGCACGGAGATCGCGGTCGTCCTGCAACCCGGGAGGTTGACGCTGCCGCTGCGGCGTTGGGGCATCCTGCTGTTCGGGTTGGTCTTTCAGATCGTCGGCGCCTTCCTGCTGATCCGGCAGCCGGCCGACCCGGCCGTGCGCGCGATCTTCCTGACTTCGGCGTGCCTGTTGAGCTACAGCACGCTGCGCGCGGCCGAGCTGCACGTGGGGGAGATCCTGTCCGGCCCCAGCTGGTGGCTCTACCTGCTGGTGAACGTCGCGGTCAACATCGGCTGGCAGGTGGGGCTGGTCTGGCTGGCGCTGACGTTCCCGCGGCCCCATCCCTGGCAGCGCGTGCGGCGGCTGTGGCCGTTCGCCCTGGCTGCTGCACCCGGGGCCGCCATGACGCTGGTGATCGCCCAGGTGTTGCGCGCACTCCCAGATCCTCTGGCCGCGCTCGCCAACCTGCCTGCGCTCCTCCTCCTGGCGCAAGCGGCGGCGTTCGTCCTGGCGGCGGCATGCTTCGTCACCAACTACCGCACGCTCGGCGCCGAGGACCGGCAGCGCGCCGGTTGGGTCGTGTTGGCCTTCGCGGCCACGGTGGTCATGGGTTTGGCCCTCTCCACCATCCCGGATGTGCTCATGCAGATCACCCGACGGCCCAACCTGACGCCGGTTGAAGCGGCGCTGCGCAACAACCTGGTCTGGGTCGCCGCGCTGGTGATCCCGGCGGCGTTCGCCGTCGCCATCCTGCGTCACCGCCTCTTCGACATCGACCTGGTCTTCAACCGCGCGCTGGTGTGGGGCGCGTTGACCGCGCTCACGATGGGCCTCTACGTGCTGATCGTCGGCGCGCTGAGCGCGCTGTTTCGGGCCGGCGCCAGCCCGTTGGCGTTCTTCCTGGCGACCGGCGTCGTCGCGGTGCTCTTCCAGCCCGTGCGCCAGCGCCTCCAACGGGCGGTTAACCGGCTGATGTACGGCGACCGCGACGACCCGTACGCCGCGCTGTCGCGGCTGGGACGGCGTTTGGGCGGCGCGCTGGCGCCCGATGCGGTCGCGCCGGCCATCGTGGAGTCCATCGCTGTTGCCCTCAAGTTGCCCTATGTGGCGTTGACCGTCGGTAGTAACAACTTCAGTCGTTCGGGGCACGGAGCGACTGAAGCCGTCACGACCAACAATCAAAGCAGGCCGCTCGCTGCCTGGGGCACGCCGCCGGCCTATCCGTCGCTCCGCCTGCCGCTGACGCACCAGGGCCAGGCCGTGGGCGAGCTGATCCTGGCCCCGCGCAGCGCGAACGAGCCGTTCTCGGCCATGGACCGCCGGCTGCTGGACGATCTGACCAAACAGGCCGGCGTGGCGCTTTACGCCGCGCAGCAAACCTGGCAGGCGCAGCGATTGGCCGAAGATCTGCAGAGCGCACGGGCGCGGCTGGTGACAACCCGCGAGGAGGAGCGCCGTCGCCTGCGCCGCGAGCTGCACGACGGCCTCGGCCCCGTGCTGGCGAGCCTGACGCTGAAGGTGGACGCGGCCCGCGACGAGCTGGCGTATGACGCGGCTGCGGCCGCAGAGATGCTGGCGGGCCTGAAGAGAGACCTCCAGGCCGCGGTGGAGGACGTGCGCCGGCTGGCCTACGACCTGCGGCCGCCTGCGCTGGACGACCTGGGCCTGGCCGCCAGCCTGTGCCTGCTGGCCGAACGCTACCAAAGCAGCAGCCTGGCCATCACATGCGACCTGCCCGCCGACCTCCCGCCCCTGCCCGCGGCCATCGAGGTCGCCATCTACCGCATCACGGGGGAGGCCTTGACCAATGTCGTCCGCCACGCGGGCGCGCGGACGTGCACCGTGCGGCTGGCCGTGACCGACCGGGTCGAGCTGACCATCAACGACGACGGCCGCGGCCTGCCCGCCGACGCAGCCGCGGGCGTGGGATTGCTTTCCATGCGCGAGCGGGCCGCGGAGCTGGGCGGGGAGTGCGCGCTGATCTCGACGCCGAGGACAGGGACGACCCTACGCGTGTGGCTGCCGCTGGAGGGATAATGGATCAAATGACCATCCTCATCGCCGACGACTCGGCGCCTTTCCGCGACGGCATGCGCGCCATGCTGCGTCGCGAAGCCGACCTGATGCTGCTGGGCGAGGCCACGACCGGCGCAGAGGCAGTCCGCATGGCACTCAGCCGGCAGCCGGACGTCGTTCTCATGGACCTGCACATGCCGGAGGGCAACGGCATCGAGGCGACGCGCCAGATCGTGGCGCAGGCGCCGCACATCCGCGTGCTGGTGCTCACCATGTTCGAGGACGACGACTCGGTGTTCGCCGCGCTGCAGGCCGGCGCGCGCGGCTACCTGCTCAAGGGCGCGGACAAGGCCGAGATCCTGCGCGCCATCCGTGCGGTGCACAGCGGCGAGGCGATCTTCGGACCGGCCATCGCCCAGCGCCTGATGGGCTACTTCGCCGCCCTGCGCCGGCCGGCCGCGACGCAGCCGCCCTTCCCCGAGCTCACCGACCGCGAGCGGGAGATCCTGGCCATGATCGCCCGCGGCCGCACCAACCAGGAGATCGCCGCCGACCTGGTGGTGAGCCTGAAGACCGTGCGCAACCACGTCTCCAACATCTTCGCCAAGCTCCAGGTGGCCGACCGGGCGCAGGCCATGGATGCGGCGCGGCGGGCCGGGCTGGGGTGAGAACGGGCCGTCCATGCATGATGCCCAAATGGCAGCGACGGACTCGCGTCTTCGTGCCCGATTTGTGGATGGCTACCCTCAGGTCGAATAGAGCCATCTGGCTCCTACCCCGCTACCGCCGGCGCCTCGCAGGCATGGTGTTCGCACCGTGCCCCACCTCCGTTTACGTACTGCGTACCGGTGAAGCATGAGCCACAGCGCGATGCCTATCTGTCGCGCTGGCAGGGATTGGGACCGGGTGTGGATGGTTCATGGGCATCTCAGCAACGAGGCCGTCTTTCGCCTCGCGTATCGCCCCCCGTCCGACTTCGTCCTCCGGCTCCGACCGGGTATACTCCACATCATCCCATCCGTCCGCGTGAGTCCGTCCTATGCGCATCATCCTCTATACCGGCAAAGGCGGTGTAGGTAAGACGAGCATCAGCGCCGCCACGGCCATCCACTGCGCCGATCTCGGCTATCGCACCATCGTCGTCTCGACCGATCCGGCCCATTCCCTGGGCGACAGCTTTGACCGTCGCATCGGCCCCGAACCCATCGCCCTGGGCCCTAACCTGTGGGCCCAGGAAATCGACCTTTTGCACCAAATGGAACGGCACTGGGGCAAAGTGCAGCAATACCTGGCGGCGCTGTTCTCCTGGCGAGGCATGGATGGCCTGGTGGCCGAGGAGACCAGCGTCTTGCCCGGCATGGAAGAGCTGGCCAGTCTGCTCCAGATCGCCTATCTGGCCGAATCGGGTCGGTACGACGTGGTCATCGTGGATATGGCTCCCACCGGCGCCACGTTGCAGTTGCTGGCCTTTCCCGAGATGGCCGCCTGGTACGTGGAGAAAATCTTTCCCATCGAGCGCAAGGCCATGAAGGTGGCGCGACCGCTGATGAAGGCCGTGACCGACATGCCCCTGCCCGAAGAAGAGCTGTTCGACGCCATTACCGAACTCGTCTATGACCTGCGGCGGCTGGAACGGTTGGTCACCAACCCCGATATCAGCAGCGTGCGCCTGGTCTTGAACCCGGAAAAGATGGTGATCAAAGAGGCGCGACGGGCGTTCACCTATCTCAACCTCTACAATCTCTCCACCGATGCCATCATCAGCAACCGCCATATCCCGGCCGCCGTAACCGACCCCTACTTTCGCTCCTGGAAGCAAATCCAAAGCCACTACAGCGAGGTGGTCGAACAGTCCTTCAGCCCGTTGCCCATCTTCCAGGTACCCCTCTTCGACTGCGAGGTCGTCGGCGAAGCGATGCTCCGCCGGATGGCACAGGCGACTTTTCAGGATAAAGACCCCACCACCATCTTCTACCGCGGCAAGCCGCAGCAGGTGGTCAAGGATGGCGAGGACTATCTCCTTGTCCTGCCGTTGCCGTTGGTGGACAAAAGCGAAGTCTCGCTGCACCGCGGGGTGTACGACGAGCTGATCGTGCGCATCGGCAACTGGAAACGCCATATCAGCCTGCCGCAAACCCTGATCGGCCGCCCGATCGCCGGCGCCCGCTATCACGAGAGCACCCTGGAAATCCGTTTCAAACCCCGTAACAACGGCAAAGAGGGTTAGCCAGCTTGCCGGGGAAGGTCAGGCCGTCAACCCGGTCTGGTCCATGTCCTCCGGCGCGGGTTTGCGCCCTTCGGATGCCTGTTGCCAGGCATCGCACCAGCGGGTGACCGGCAGAGGCCGATTGTGATAAGGCGAGGCCGGATTGCGGCAGAAGGCGTGCAGACGGCTGACCTGACCGTCGCCGCTGCTGCGGAAGACTTCGGAGAAGGCGCAACTGAAGCAATCGTGTCCTCGGAAGCGAAGCCAGGCGCGACGCCAGCGATTCATGGCGGATTTCCTCATGGTCGTTCTGCGTTTGGGGCCGATCGGGCCATGTCTTCCAGGTTAGGCCCGCGATAGACGATCCCGCGCAGCGGGTCGAGGATAACCAGCTCGCCTTCGATCATGGCCTCGTAGGCGCCGGTAGCGCCGATCAACGCGGGCAGACGCCATTCATCGGCCAGCCGTGCGGCATAGGATTGCAGGCTGCCCTCCTCCACCACCAACCCGCCCACCCCCATGAGCAGGTGTTGCCAACTGCTATCAAGGGCATGGGCCACCACGATATCATTCCCACCCAGCCGCAGATCCGACGGCAGCGGCGGCGCCAGCTTGCGCACACGGCCGCGCACCTTGTGCTCGCCCAGACCCAGACCGCGCGCCACCACCTCTTCGATCAACTGGATTTTGATCAGATTGGTCGTGCCCGGCGTGCTGCCGGCCGTGCCGGCCGTAATGACCACCAGATCCCCTTCGCGGACGAGCCCGTACTGCAACGCCGCCTGCACGGCATCATGCACCACCTCGTCGGTCGTGTTGCGTCGGGGCGAAAACAGGGGAAACACCCCCCAATGCAGATTGAGCTGACAACGCACCAGGGGACTGGGGGTAACGGCAATGACCGGCAGACCGGGCCGCGCCCGCGAAAGCTGACGGGCGGTGTAGCCCGAGGCTGTGGAGGCAATGATGGCGGCAGCGCCCAGGTTACGGGCCAGATCGCTGGCCGCCTGGGCAATGGCCTGGGCGGCAAAATGGGGTTCGGATCGCCGTATGGCCCGGCGCCGCTCCTGTTTCACCAGCTCCGCCTCGGCCCGGGTGATGATGCGCACCATCGTCTGTACCGCCGCCACCGGGTAACGGCCGGTGGCCGTCTCCCCCGACAGCATGACGGCATCGGTCCCATCGAGAACGGCATTGGCCACATCGCTGGCCTCGGCGCGGGTTGGCCGCGGGTTCCGGATCATCGAGTCGAGCATCTGGGTGGCCGTGATCACCGGCTTACCGGCTTCGTTGCAAAGGGCGATGATACGTTTCTGGATCATCGGCACCTCCTCGGCCGGCATCTCGATACCCAGGTCCCCGCGGGCGACCATAATCCCATCGGCAGCCTGAATGATGGCCTCGACATTCGCCACAGCCTCGGGTTTCTCGATCTTGGCGATGACCTGCGTCCCCAGACTGGCCCGGGACAGCCGTCGGATGGTCGCCTTCAGGTGCAACACCTCATCGGCCGTGCGCACAAAGGAAATCGCGACCCACTCCAACTGATGGGCCACGGCAAACTCCAGGTCGTGCAGGTCTTTCTCGGTCAGGGCAGGGATACGGGTATCCGCTCGGGGCAAGTTCAGGCCTTTATGGGAGAAAAGGGTTCCCCCCGTAATGACCCTGGCCTGGATGTCGGTGGCCGTTGTGCTGACCACTTCCAACTCCAGCAACCCGTCATCGAGGAGAATGCGGTCACCGGGTGCAACCAGCAGAGGCAGATCGGGATACTGGCAAGGGATGGCGGCGGTCCGGGTGGGATCGACCGTCAACACCACCTCCTCGCCGGCGGCCAAGAGAACCCCTTCCGGTGGCAGGCGCCCCACCCGCAACTTAGGGCCTTGCAAATCGCCCAGGATGGCCACAGGCCGGTCGAGCTCATCGGCAATACGACGGATCCGGCGCACCGTCTCCTCGTGGGTAGCACGGTCGCCGTGGGCAAAATTGAGGCGGGCCACATCCATCCCGGCCCGCATCAGCTCGGTCAGGACGGCCGGGTCGTTGCTGGCCGGGCCGATGGTACAAACAATTTTGGTGAACCGCATGGTCAGGCCTCCTCAAACTCCCGATACGATGAGGCCGTGGGCTTTCTCAAGCCTACCCGGTCTGGGCATCCGCTGAAGCGATGGATTCGGGAGCGGCCTTCTCGGGCAGGCCGACGAGAATCTCATCTCCGGCCGCCACACGAGCCACAGCCAGACGCGCTTCCTTTAGGGCACGGCTGAGGGGTTTTTCACTATACATACTGGCAAAAGTGGAAACAGCGGCCTTTTCATCCAATTGCAAGTTATACCTTTCTCGTAGTTCTTCGCGATGTTGACAAATCCATAGATAAAGATCGGCTTCGGTACGCTTGGGAAATTCCTTCATAATACCACTGGCACGAATTTCACGGGTCAGCGGTAGAAAGACGTTTTCATACCAGCTGCGCACGGCTTCTTCGTAGGAGATTTCGCGTTGCAGCTCCTTGCCCAGGAAGTAACGATGCACGGCGATCTGTTCGTCGAACAGACGGTAGCGGCCCGGCTCGGTCAGCCGGACATCGGCATCGGGGAAGTACTCCTTCAGGCGGGTGCGTTCGAGGAAAAGCCGATGGCCGGCCTCGGTCAACCAGGCGCTCAGTTCGGCAGCGTTTTCGGCTTCGACGGGGAAAGGCACTTCCACCTTCGTCACATAGGCCTCGATGGTCTTATCCCCGCGGGCACGGGCTACAGACACACGATGATTCCCATCGCGCACGAAGTAGAGATCGCCCACCTGATACAACTCGACGGGAGGGACACCGGTGGGGCCGTGCATGGCGGCGTCCACGCGCCGCCAGCGCTCAAACAGCGCCTCGTTACGCGGGAGAAAGGCCTGGGTAAAATCGCGATAGCGGCCGACGCTGCCGACGATTTTATCCAGAGGCACCTCCTGGGTGCCGGGCAGGGTAACGCCCTCGCGAGCCTGGAGGGCGGCGCGCACTTCTTCATAGCTGAGCAGATCGGCGCTACGGCCGCGCAAGCGCGCCCACCAGTCTTGCAACAAGGCCTGGAGATGGGCCTTGCGAAAGCGCTCGGTGGATTGGCTCAGAGTCATGCTCTGGAATTCGTCGCTCATGGTTGCCCTCTTAGCAAGGCATGGAAAAAGGCGCTACCCGAGGCCCGAAGGCCCGGCGTGGCGCCATCGCCAGGACAGAAACGGATTTGGAAACGATTCCACCCTACGGCGAAGCGGAGCGCAATACTGTAAGATACACACCTGATTATCACCACATTGTGCCATTTTTACAATCAGCTCAAGGGGGATCCGGCCCACTGGGAACTGCTACCCATCCGGACGGTTGTCCCTTCGGCTACGGAGGCATGGGGAGGATCTGCCTCAGACGGCATCGGGCAAACCCATTGCCCTGCTGCCAAAACACCTTGGAGCATTCCCGCAACCAGGGCCATCCTCACCGGGCAACCGGCATAATCGACCATGGGATCAGGGTAGCCGACGCCGATACTCGGTCCACAGGCGACTGAATTGACCGGCCGGATCGTGGCGATAGGCCTCGCTATCCACTTCCAGAGAGGGAAAAGCAATCGCAAGGGATGACCGCAAAGCCTCAACCAGCTTCTTCTCGCGCCAGGCGTTCCCCTGCCAGCGCAATAGCCCGGTATGCCGGCGCCAGTGGGCCTGGTCATAGGGCGGTTGTTCCCACAACGACGGCGGCATATCGGCCCAACGCCACACCCACATCTCCGGACAGTGGCGCTGACGGGCCAGGGCCAGGACTTCGGCCAGGTGGACGGCCGCTTCCTCTTCGGCGGCATAATACACCCCCTCACTGGCCATACCGGTGCCGCCGGTCGGATCGGTCGGCAGACCGGCCAGATGCAAGGCCACGGGCCGACCGGCCAGGGCGATGGTCAGATCGAGCAGAAAGGCAATCCAGCCGGTGTGCAAGGGCAGGCGACGGCGGTCGCTGGCAAAGGTGGCCACGCTGAGACCGGGCTGGGCGCCGGCCGCCAACACCTCGTCAGGCCAGAGGGTTGGCCGTCCCTCCAGCGCATCGGCTGCCACCAACACGCTCACATCCAGACCCGGCGCCGCTTCGTTCAGAGCAGCCACCGTGCTTTGCAACCAGCTCATGGCCGTTTCGGTGGGAAGGGCTGCGGTCAGGCGCCCGAAACCGGGTAACGGTTCCCAGCCCAGCAGAGCCGGATGCTCGCGATACCAGGCGACCAGCTCGTGCACCAAAACCAAACGGGCCCGGAGCATACGCTCATCGGTGCAGGGATGCCGTACCCGTCCCCAGCGCACCCATTTGCCGTCCACGATCAGGGGCCAGCTCGGCGGTAACGGCGCCGGCAAAACGCCCCAATCCGGCCACCACAGGGCGCCATCCCACATCCCGGTCCATAACCCGGCCCGCACCCGCAATCCGTGCTGATGGGCCAGGTCCAGAAAACGGCCGAAGGCATCCAAGGTGGCCGGCCGGATGCGTGCGGGTTGCGGTTGAAAATCGGCCCAAAACAAGGGAACCCGCACCGCCTGGAAGCCGAGGGCGGCGATATGGGCCAGGTCGTCGTCGATGGCGGCGGCATCAAAGGCCTGCCAGAAGGCCGGGCCGATGCGGGAGGGAAGATAACCGATACCGAGGAGCATGGGCAAAGACGATACCGGAACGCACAGCGGGATCACAAAAACCGTTGGCAATGGCTTTCCCAACCACGGCGAACCCGGTCTTCGGGTTCGTCGGCATCCAGACGCAGGCCGAAGAGGCGACACCGCCCTCGCAGTTCCTGCTGGACGGCGGCTACATCCACCCCCTGAGCGGCGGCATCCAGCACGGCCACGGCCAACTCGTCCAACGCCGCCAGCGCCTGCGGGGTGTCCAGGTCATTGGCCATGGCCGCCTCAAAGCGTCGGATGGCCTCCTGCCAGCGCTCGCGCCGCGCGGCCGCCGGCTCCGCCATCCCGCCGGCGACGGTTACGGCGGCCTTGAGGCGATGGGCCGCCATCTGCGCCAGGGCCAGCTCACCTTCGTCGTGGGCCCAGGAGCGGCGATAGTGATGCCCGGCCAAATAGAGCCGCACGGCATCGGCCGACCAGGTCCGCAACAAATCGCGTACCATGATCAAATTGCCCAGGGACTTGCTCATCTTGGCCCCGGCATGATGGACCATGGCCACATGCAGCCAGAAGCGTACAAATGGCCGTCCGGTGAGCGGTTCAACCTGGGCGATCTCGCAGGCATGATGGGGAAAAAGGAGATCACCGCCACCGCCGTGAATGTCGATGCTCTCGCCCAGGAAACGCCGGGCCATCGTCGAGCATTCAATATGCCAGCCCGGCCGACCCGGCCCCCAGGGCGAAGGCCAGGAGGGTTCGCCGGGCTTATGGGCCTGCCAGAGCACAAAATCGAGCGGGTCCTCCTTGTGGGGGTCGTCGGGGATGTTGCCGCGCTCGTTGGCTACGGCCAGCATCTCGGCCGGAGCAAGGCGACTGATGCGCCCGAAGTCGGGGTTGGCCGCCACGCGATAATAGACGCTGCCGCCGGACTCATAGGCCACACCGGCGGCCAACAGGTCTTGCACAGCGGCGATGATATCGGGGATAACGTCGGTGGCGCGCGGATACTGGTCGGGCGGTCGCACGTTGAGGGCGATCATATCCTCGATGAAATGCCGCGTCCACCGATTGCCCAGACTCCACCAATCCTCCCCCACCTCGCGGCTTTTGCGCAGGATATCATCGTCGATGTCGGTGACATTTTGCACATACCGCACCGTCCGGCCCTGGGCCTCCAGATAGCGAATGAGCACATCAAACACGGTGTAGGTGAAGGCATGGCCCAGGTGGGTGGTATCGTAAGGGGTAATCCCACACACGTAGACGGTCACGGTCGGCCCAATGGGATGAAAGGCTTCGAGGGTGTCGGTCAGGCTGTTGTAGAGTCGCATGGTATTGGTGCAGGCACGAGGATGCCTACATAATACCCCTGCCCTCCGGCTGCTGGCAAGGCGCCGGAGCCAGGGGTGCCGGAGGGTTCCGGGTCAGGACCTGCGCCTGGCCTGTTGAGGGGGCGAGCTCCGGTGCAGGCGCGCAAGACCTTCCGACGCGTCCCCCCTGCCCATCGGCGCCACGCGCGGGGAATGGGCACGCAATCCGGCGCCGGTACCGGGTGAGATCGCCATAACCCGCTCCTCAAAAAAGACGCCCCGGGGTCAACCGGGGCGTCCTGAGCGGTGGGAGAAGGGAAAATCAGGCAACGACCTTGTGCTCGGCGCTGAGTTTCTTGTCCAGCTCCGAGACCTTGCGCGAGAGCGCTGCGATCTTCTTGCCCAGTTCCTCGATGTCGCTCTTGCTGGGGATATTCATCATCTCCAGCACGGCTTCAATCCGCTGATCGAGGAGTTTTTCGACCCGTTCTTCGTACTCCGCAACGGGCTTGCGGCCACGCTGGAACCACTCCTCCAGCAGCTTGCGGCTATCCTGCTCGGCGATTTCGCCTTTCTCCTGCAGGCGCTTGAGCATGGCTTCGAGTTCCTCGCGGCCCAGCGCCATAGCACCGAGACCAAGGCGCAAACCCGTATGGGCTGTTTTGACGACGACATTCTCTTGGGCAAAGCGTTCAACGCTCTTGATGGCATCGGTCACTTGGGCTTTCACGTCCATGGTTGTTTATCTCCTGACAAAAAGGGTAATTGCATTGCGGGAAACCGGTCCGAACCGGCATCAACGTGATGACGCATTGCGTCATTGCCCTCATTATGACGCAATGCGTCATGAATGTCAAGCCCTCTACCCTAAGAATTGCATAAGCGTTTCCCGCGGGCAGAGCCCTCCGCATTCCCCGCCTGTCGTCCTCTCAGGCCCAGGGCATGGGCGGCGGCGGTACGAAAGCGGACATGACGGCCACCGGGGCCGCCGTCCGCAGCGCCTGCTCCAGGGCTTCGAGCACGGCGATGACATGCAAACTGTGCTCGATCCTCGCACACGGGGAACGACCGTTTAGCACCGCCTCGACCAGATCGGCCACGCCCCGGCTCCAATCCACCCCGGGAAACGGCCGGCGCACCCACGGCACCGATCGCAGTTTCCCGTCATACGGTCCCCACAACACCGGCGCGTCGAAGCGATAGGCGCTGCCTAGATGAAAGGAGGCCTCATCCCCGTGGAACTCGATGGCCTCCCCCTGCTTCGAGGCCGCCGTGTAGAAGTTGACCGAAAGCCGCATCACCGCCCCCTGGACGAAATGCACCAGGGCCACGACCCAATCGGGTCCTTCCAGCCGAAAAGAGGTCCCGTCGCGGTCCCGCCGTTCGGCCAACATCTGCCCGCCCCAAGCCCGCACGTCCCGCACCGGCCCCAAAAAGGCCGTTACCACCGTCAACGGATAAATGGCCATGTCCCAAAGCGGTCCGATCCGGTAAACGGCCTGGGGACGGGGATGCCAGGTTTCGATGCGGCCGTGATTGCTCTCGGCGTAGACCAGCCGCACCGTGCCCAAACGCCCCTCGCGCAGATAGCGACCGGCCGTCTGCTGGGCTTCGCCCATATAGGTGATGGGCGCCGCCACCAGATGGACCCCCTGCCGGGCAGCCAGGGTAGCCAGTTCCGAGGCCACAGCCGCCGAAAGGGCCAGCGGTTTTTCACTGAAGACATGTTTGCCCGCCTCCAGACAACGCCGGTTGACCTCGGCATGGGCCTGAGACGGGGTCAGGTTGACGATCACCTGCACGGCCGGATCGGCCAACAGGGCCTCCAGCCCGGGATACGCCCGACCGCCGTAACGCCGGGCATAATCCTGGGCGCGCGCGGGGACGATATCGGCAAAGCCCAGCAACGCCATCTGCGGGTGTCTGGCGAGCGCGGCGCTGTAGGCGGCAGCAATGTGGCCACAACCGACGATGCCGATCCCCAAACGGGGATGCCGGGGGCGCGTCCGACGCCAGGGCCTATTCATGCCACGGTCGTCTCGGCCGGGAAGGCCGCTACGAATTCACCTTTGAGCTTGCGATGACCGGTCTGATCGACGGCCTCGACCTCGCAGCGGACGCGCTTTTCGCCTGCGGCTTCGAACTTCTCGACCACCTTGCCCGTCACCGTGATGATGTCGCCGGGCCGACTGATGCCGGTAAAGCGCACGCCGAACCGCCGCACCTGTTCCGGTCGTACCCAATTCGTGATCATCTGGGCCACAAAGCCCATAATCAGCATGCCGTGGGCGATAACGCCGTTGTGCCCCGCTGCCACGCCGGCCTGATGTACCGTATGAATGGGATTGAAATCGCCGGAAGCGCCGCTGTAGCGCACGAGTTGTTCGGCGGTAATAGGCGGTTTGGTCAGGCTGGGCAGCGGATCGCCAACCTGGATGTGCTCGTAGCTAAGAGCCATGTTTACCACCTCACGACCATGGTTGCGCGGGCGATGACGACCAGTTCCCCGTGTTGATTGCGATAGGTGGCCCGGGTTTTGACCAGGTCCATGGGGCCGGAACTGCCCTCCTTCCGCTCGATGCCGAGGATTTCCAGTTCGCCGGTGATCGCATCGCCGGGGTGGATCAAGCGAAAGTACTCGTATTCCTCCTCACCGTGGAGGATGCGCAGGACATCGGCGCCCATTTGTTGCAACAGGCTGCGCGTCTCGGCGCCGACGGCGCTACCACCCCAAAAGCGAAACAGGGTGGGAAAGGTCAGGGGCGCCACGATGTCGGGATAGCCGGCCGCCTGAGCAGCGACCTGGTCGTGAAAAATGGGATTGTCATCGCCGATGGCCAGAGCCAACTCGCGGATTTTGCTGGCATCCACCCGATAGCGGATGAGAGGGAGTTTTTTGCCGATGTAGCTGTGGTCGAGCATACCCACTCCGGAGGATAAGGCGAGGTCGAGACAAGAAGGACCGGGACGACGGATGGGGCCGCTAAATCACCGTTGGTGGCACATACTCGCCCCACACCCGACGCAACACGCCGCAGATTTCGCCCAGCGTGGCATAGGCGCGCACAGCCTCCAGGATGGACGGCATCAGGTTGGTATCGGGGCCGGCAGGCGCCTGCGCCACGGCCTGGAGATGCGCCAGAGCCGCCTGCACGGCGTTGTTGTCCCGCTCGCGACGCAGCTTCAGCAGACGTTCCTGTTGCAGGCGATAGGTTTCCGGGTCGGGCCGGAAGATGCCCACAGGCCGTGTCTCTTCGGGGGTCTGATACCTGTTGACACCGACGATGATCTGGCGACCGCTCTCGATGGCCTGCTGTTTTTCCCAGGCGCTGTCGGCGATCTGCTGTTGCATCCAACCGCTTTCGATGGCTTTGATGGCGCCGCCCATCTGCCGGACCCTGGTCAGCAACGCCTGGGCTTCGGCCTCCAGCCGGTCGGTGAGCGCCTCGACGTAGTAGGAACCGGCCAGAGGGTCGATGACCTCGGTGACGCCGATCTCGTGGGCGATGATCTGCTGGGTGCGCAGGGCGGTGGCCTGGGCCTCGGGGGTGGGGAGGGCCAGCGCTTCGTCGTAGCAGCTCAGGGCCATGCTCTGGACGCCGCCGAGCACGCTGGCCAGGGCCTGGAAAGCGGCGCGGGCGATGTTGTTCAGCGGTTGTTGGGCAGTGAGGGTGGCGCCGCCGGTCTGGATGTGGGTGCGCAGCATCATGCTTTCGGGCTTGCGGGCGCCGTACTCATCCCGCATCAGGCGCGCCCACAGCCGGCGCAAGGCCCGGTATTTGGCGATTTCTTCGAAGAAGTGGTTCTGGGTATTGAAAATCCAGGAGATGCGCGGGGCGAAGTCGTCGATCGGAATGCCTCGCGCCAGCACGGCGTCGATGTAGGTCAGGGCGTTGGCAACGGCGAAGGCCATTTCCTGGGCAGCCGTGCTGCCGGCATCGCGGATATGGTAGCCGCTGACGCTGATGGCATTCCAGCGGGGGACATGGCGGGCGCAATAGGCGATGGTATCGGCGGCCAGGCGCACGCTCGGTTCGGGCGGGAAGATGTACGTCCCGCGGGCCACATACTCCTTGAGGATATCGTTCTGGATGGTGCCGGAAAGCTGATGGGCCGCCAGGCCCTGTTTTTCGGCCGTGACGATGACCATGGCCAGCAAGACGGCCGCCGGTGCGTTGATGGTCATCGAGATGCTCACCCGATCCAGGGGGATGCCCTCCAGCAGGGCCTCCATATCGGCCAGGGAGTCAATGGCCACGCCGGCCTGGCCGACTTCCCCGGCCGCCCGCGGGTCATCCGAGTCGTAGCCGATCTGGGTGGCCAGGTCGAAGGCCACGCTCAGGCCGGTCTGGCCCTGGCTCAGGAGATACTTGAAACGGGCATTGGCCTCGGCCGCCGTGCCGTAGCCGGCGTATTGGCGCATGGTCCAGAAACGCCCGCGGTACATGGTCGGTTGAATCCCGCGCGTGAAAGGGAAACGACCGGGAAAGCCCAGCTTCTGCAGATACCACTCCTGATCGGGCAGGGGTGGCGGCTGGGGACCGACATCCAGTGGGGTATAGAGGCGCTGAAGACCTTGGGTCTCCGGCCGTTCCGGCATCCGTTGCAGCGAGCGGGCGACATCGTTCGCCTCCCACTCCTGCCAAGCCTGGCGTAACAGGGCATCGTCCGACATAGGCTTATCCTGAGGCAACCAAAGTCACGGGTTACGAGGCTTTGCGCGCGGCTCGATCGCGCACGATTTTGACAAAGGAACGACTGCGCAGCTCGTCCAGGGTGATGCCGGTGGCCGTGGCCTCGGCCTCGGTGAGAGCACCACAGGCCAGGCCGCGCAAGAAGAAGTTGAGCAATCCTTGTCCGGTAGCCGCATCGTCAAAGGTGTTGCCGACCAGAGTGGCCTGGGCCGCGCGCTCGATAAAGGCATTGAGCCGCTTCGAGGCATCGTCCAGGCTCTCCAGGAAGAAATGGTAAACGGCGGCATAGCGCACAGGCAACTGCGCCGGGTTGAGATCCCAGCCCTGATAGTAGCCGTGGCGCAGCGAGTGGGTGATGTTGTCGTAGTGCAGTTTCCAGCCGTAATGGACCGTCTCCAGGTTCTCGGCCACCTGCTGGGCCGTAAGCGGTTTCTCAGGCGTGGCCTTATGGGGAGCAATGGGCATGATGGTGGTGGCGCCATCGCTGATGGTGACCCCACGACCGGCCAGGCTGACCTGGAGCACATGACGGGCAAAATCGGCGGCCGGATGGGTGTGGGTCTGAAAATGGGCGGTGATGTTGCATAAGGCGGTGTAATCGTAGGTGCCGTAGGCGCAGGCCCTGACCCGCCCGCGGCCGGCCTCGACCAGCAAATTGACCGTGTTCTCCCCCCGATGGTTGATGATGGCCTGCGGGGTCTCGATCATCAGGTCCACACCGATGGCCCCCGCCGGGAAGCCCAGGCGGGCTTCCAAAAGCTCCAGCAAATCCACCAGGGCCGTCACCTGCTCCGGCATTTGCACCTTGGGCAGCGTGACGACAAAGTTGGCCGGCACACGGCCCCCGGCTTTGCCGGCCAGGGTGGTCAGGACGAGGTCGAGGGTGCGGACGCTGCGCTCGTAGCATTCGTCGGAGAAGGATTTGACGCGAAACCCGATAAAGGGCGGTAGACTCCCCTTTTCCATGCCCAGGGCCAGTTGCGCGCCCACCTTGACCGCATCGGCATCTTCCTCGGCGTCGGGCCGGTTGCCGTACCCGTCCTCGAAGTCGATGCGCAAATCCTCGACCGGTTCGCGACGGAGTTTCTCGCGCACCCGCGTGTAGATGGTATAGGCCATCCAGGCCGGCTCGTTGGCACGCTTAACGGCTTCGGGATCGTGGGCCAACGCTTCTTCCAGCTTTTGGATCTCGGTCTCCTTATGGGGTAAGAGCTCATACCCGCTCATCTTCAGGATGCGGGCGAAAATGACGAAGTTGGGGGCATACTCCTCCAGGCTGCGTAGCGCCAGTTGCCCCATTTTGGCCGCTATATCGGCCTTGAACAGATGGGCGCCGCCGTACAGCGTGTGCACCGGCTGACGATCCAGGGGATCGCCGGGATAGAGCTGACGAAACGCCCCATTGGCGGCGGCTACGCGATGGCTGATGGGGTTGAGAAGGTCAGGGGTCAGGGTCGTGTGCATGACTACCACCGGACGAAGAGGCGCAAGGGTGGGAGGACGGGGGTTATTGCTCCAGCAGGCGTCGGGCAATGACACTGGCCTGAATCTCGCTGGTTCCCTCAAAGATGCGGAAAATCCGGCCGTCGCGCCAGTAGCGCGAGACGGGATACTCAAGGGCATAGCCGTAACCGCCGTGAATCTGCATGGCCTCGCTGGTCACGTATTCCACCATATCGGCGCAGAACAGCTTGGCCATCCCGGCCTCCAGGTCGCAGCGCTTGCCCTGGTCCTTCATGCGGGCGGCGTAATAGGTCAGTTGGCGACCGGCCTCGACCTTGGTGGCCATGTAGGCCAGTTTGTGCTGAACGGCCTGGAATTCGCTAATGGGCTTGCCGAACTGATAGCGCTCCTTGGCGTAGCGAATGGCCGCTTCCAGGGCGGCCTGGGCCACACCGACGGCGCGGGCCGCCGTCTGGATGCGGGCCACCTCGTACACGGCCATCAACTGGTAGAAGCCCTGGCCTTCCTGACCGCCGATGAGGTTTGCAGCCGGCACCTCGAAGTCGTTGAAACTGAGGGAAAACGACTTCATGCCGTGATAGCCGATGGTGGGAATGCGCTCGCCCAACAAATGGGGCGGCATAAAGCCGTCGCCGGGTTCTTTTTCGACCATAAACATGCTCAACCCTTTATGCCGCTTGCTCATATCCGGGTCGGTGCGGGCCAGGACCGTCATGAGATGGGCGCGGTTGGCAAAGGTGATCCAGGTCTTCTGACCGTTGAGCACGTAGGTGTGATCGTCCTTTTTGACGGCCCGTAGCTGCATCCCCGCTGTGTCCGAACCGGCATTCGGTTCCGTAAAGGCGGCGGCGGGGAGGAGTTCGCCGGCGGCAATGCCCGGCAGCCAGCGCTGCTTTTGTGCTTCGGTACCGCCGGTGAGCAGCAAACCCCCGGCGATGAGGGTGCGGGTCATCACCGAACCCACCGAGAGCCAGACCCGGCTCAGTTCCTCGGTGACGATGACCACCGAGAGATTGTCCATCCCCAATCCACCGTACGGTTCGGGAATGGCCATCGCAAAATAGCCCAAATCGGCCATCTGCTTGATGATATCCATGGGGATCTCGGCTTCCCGGTTATACAGCTCCTGGGCGATCGGTGCGACGACTTTCTCGGCAAAACGACGCGTCTCCCGGCGCAGGGTTTCGTATTCGGGGGGCAAAATGCTCATGGCTGGCAAAACTCCCTGAATGGCACCAGATGGACGGAAACAAAGGCCTCCCAACGGCGCCGCGCGCGGCGCCGTTGGGGCTTGCCAGGGCTTTCAAATGGGATCCACGCCGAAATAACTCCAGGTGGCTTCCTCGGCTACCGGTTCCGTCCCGCCCAACGTCTGACGGACGATGTCGGTCATACTCACGACACCGATAGGCCAGGGACGGCCCTCCCGCTGCTCCACGACCACCAGCCGATGAATCCGGTAACGGGTCATCACCGTGATGGCCTCGGCGAGTTTGGTCTCAGGCGTACAGGTGATCACGTCCGCCGTGAGGATATCGGCGGCCGTCAGCGCCGCGAGCTGCTCCGGTGTACGCCCCAGACGGGCCATAACCAGGTCGGTCTGCGAGACGATGCCGACCAAAAAGCCCTCGCGATCGACGACAATGACGGCGCTGATCCGGTTGGCCAGCAGGCGATGGGCTATCTCGCCTACCGAGGTGTCGGGATAGCAGGAGATGACACCGTGATGCATGACGTCGGCCACGATGCTCTCGTCGGGCAGGGAGGTAGGGGCGGGTTTGGGCGGCACCATCTTCGAAGGCCGCGGCGGTGTAGGTTCATAGACCTCGGCCAACCCCGGCATAGTGCCGCTTTCCTCGGTCATGGTAGGCAGCTCCAGGCCATAGGTGATAACGTCGGTCTGGCTGAGGATGCCGATAGGCCACAATTTGCCCTTGCGCTCGTCCACCACGACCAGGCGATGGATGCGGTTACGCGTCATCAGCGTGATGGCCTCCGAGACCCTGGTTTGCGGCGTGCAGGTGATCAGACGTCGGGTCATGATATCGGCCGCGGTCAGACGGTCCAGTTGGGCAGGCGTATGGTTCTGGCGGGCCAGGACGATATCGGTCTGCGAGACGATGCCGATGGCGTAGCCGTCTTCGTCCACGACGACAATGGCGTGAATCCGATACTTGGCCATGCGCCGGGCCACCTCGATGACCGGCGTGTTGGCGCTCACGGTGATGGCGCCGTAATGCATCAGCTCGCGCACGGTCATGGTCTCGAAAGGCGTGCTCGGCAGCGCCTCCGGTTCGGGTAGACGGCGCAAAGGCGCCCGGAAGAAGTCGCGGCGCTCGGTCGGAACGGGCGCATGGGGTACCACCTTGACCGGTTCGGCCGCGCTGATGCCCAGACCGGTTGTCGGCGCGCCCACCAAAATGGCCATGTTGCCGTAAGGATGTTTGTTCTCGTACATAAGCTGATGGGCCAACGCCAACTCATCCCAGGTGAACGTGCGGGAGAGGCAGGGATCCACCTGACCGGTCATGACCAGGTCGTTGAAGCCTTTAGCCTGTTCATCGTTGGCAAAATGCGAACCTTGCAGGCGCTTCTGCCGCATCCACAGATAGCGCAGGTCCACCGTAGCGTTATAACCGGTCGTACCGGCGCAGATAACGACCATGCCGCCGGTGTCACAGACGAAAATGGAGGTAGGGATGGTGGCTTCACCGGGATGTTCAAAAACAATGCGCGGGTTCTTGCGCTCGCCCAGGATGTCCCAAATGGCCTTGCCGAACTTGCGCACGCCCTTCAGCCATTCGGCATAGCCGACGGTATCCTTCCAGTGGGGCAACATCCCCCAGTGATCGAATTTTTTGCGGTTGATGCACCCCACGGCCCCCAGACTCATGCAATACTCAAACTTATCGTCAGAGCTGACCACGGCAATGGCTTTGGCCCCGGCCGCCCGGCAGATCTGGATCGCCATGGACCCCAGGCCGCCGGCCCCGCCCCAGATCAACACAACATCGCCCTCACGCAACGCGTGTTCCCCCCACCCGTAGAGCATGCGATAGGCCGTAGCCCCCACCAGCATATAAGCCGCTGCCTGCTCCCAGGTCAAATGCCTGGGCTTCGGCAGACATTGATGGTCCTGCACCTTGGTGAACTGGGCGAAGCTGCCCCAATTCGTCTCATAACCCCAGATCCGAAACGAGGGATCGTACATGGGGTCATTACCGGCCTTGACCCAGGGCGATTCCTGGTTCCATACCCCGCAATGGATGACCACCTCGTCGCCGACCTTGAGATTTTTGACCTTTTTGCCGACTTTATAGACGATACCGCTGGCATCGCTGCCGCCGATGTGGAAATCCTCCGGCTCCCCGGCTTTCTGACGGGCCTCGATAACGTTGATGGGGATACCCAGGGCAGCCCATACGTTGTTGTAGTTGACCCCGGCGGCCATCACATAGACCAACACTTCGTCATCGGCCGGTTCGGGAACGTCGATGACTTCGACCTGAAAGGCCTGCATCGGTTCACCGAAACGCTGGGCCCGAATGACCCAGGCGTACATCTGCCTGGGCACGTATCCCAACGGAGGCTGCTCACCGATGGGATAGAGGTCTTTGAGTTCGGATGAAATGGCGTGCGACATCAGGCACCCTCCTGCGACAAAAGCAAAAGACCAAAAACGTGAAAAACGCCTTTCCGGCCTGGGCGGCATCATCAACGCGGCGTCATTGCCGATCGGGGCGTTGAGGTCACCGACGGCCGCTCGATTATGACGCATTGTGTCATAAATGGCATCGGATGGCAAGTTGAAGAGGGGCGAAAGCAGCGCTGCGCCCCCGGGTGCCCCTTTTCCCGGTTCGGCCCCGGCATAACGCGATGCGTTATGCCGGTGACGGCTAATTGACACAATGCGTTATGGCGGTTATAGTGAAGGCCAGGAACCGCTGCTGTCCGTGTGCCGGCGGTTCAGGTCGCCTCGGCCTGGATGCCGGATGTTTCGCTTTCAGGAGCTCCACCATGCGCGATGTGTATGTGCTCGGCGTCGGGCAAATCCCTGTCACCAAAGAGAAAGACGAGCCCTTACGAGAGATGGCCGCCCGGGCGGTGAAGGCGGCCCTGGCCGATGCCGGCGTCGAAACGGTTGGCGCCTTGTACGTCGGCAACATGCTCTCGGGCATGCTTTCCCATCAGCAACACCTGGGCGCCCTGGTGGCGGATGCCTCTGGGCTGCGCGGGATCGAGGCGGCCACGACCGAAGCGGCCTGTGGCTCCGGGGGAGCGGCTATGCGATGGGGCTACATGGCCGTAGCCGGCGGCCTCCATGACGTGGTGGTCGTATGCGGCGTGGAGAAAATGACCCACACCGATCGCTACGAAACCACACGCGCCCTGGCCACGGCCAGCGATTGGCCCCACGAAGGCGCCCATGGCCACAGCTTCGTCTCCCTCAATGCCATCATCATGCAGGAGTACCTGCGGCGCTATCGGGCCAATCGCTCCCTCTTCGCGACCTTTGCCATCAACGCCCATCACAATGCCGTCACCAACCCCAACGCGCTGTTTCAAAAGCCGATCACCATCGAAAAATACGAAGAATCCCCCATCGTTCAGGCCCCCATCCGGCTGTACGATGCCTCACCCATCTGCGACGGCGCCGCCGCCCTTGTCCTCGGCGCAGCCGAGATAGCCGCCGAGAGCCGCCAGCGACGGCCACGGGTGCGGGTGGCAGCTTCGGCCGGCGCTACGGACAGCGTCGGTATCGCCGGGCGTCGTGACCTGCTTATCCTGGACGCCATCGTGGCCTCGACCCGCAAGGCCTATGCCCAGGCCGGCGTCGGGCCGGAAGCCATTGACTTCTTCGAATTGCACGATGCCTTCACCATCATGGCCGTGCTGGCCCTGGAAGGAGCCGGCTTTGCCGAATCGGGCAAGGGCCTATGGCTGGGCGCCGATGGCGAGATCACCCTGGAGGGTCGCATCCCCATCTCGACCTTCGGCGGCCTGAAGGCGCGTGGTCATCCCGTTGGCGGCACAGGCGTGTATCAGTTGGTCGAGGCCTATCTGCAGCTCACCGGACAGGCCGGTCCCAACCAGGTGCGCGAGGCCCGCATCGGCATGACCCAGAACGTGGGCGGCACCGGCGCCACCGTGCTCACCCATATCCTGGAACGGGTAGACTGAAAGGATTTGGGCGCGGCCCTCATTGGGGGATGCGTCTCTCCAACTCGCCTTGTCGCCTTCCCTGAACTCGCCCTGCGCGCGTCACCGGCCCTATAATCCCTCCATGCGCAGCCTTCTCCTCCCTCTGGGTCTGGGCGGGATGCTCCTTATGGCCTGCGCCGGGCCGCAACCGACGCCGACCCGCATGCCTTCCGCAGCAACGTCTCCGGCTGTGGTCACTCCGACCACGGCCCTCCCCTCGCGACCGACGGCATCCCCCTCCGCCACGTCTACAAAGACGAAAGCCGTCGCAACGGCCACACCCACGCCGATGACCGGGCCAACGCCCACGCCCACCCCGACGGCGCCGCCCCTGGTGACACCCACGGCGACCCCTATCGTCGCCTATGTCCTGACCCAGGCCAATCTGCGCCGGGGACCGGGCCGCCAGTATCCCCTCGGCGGCCAGATCGGCGCCGGCCAGGCCGTCGTCGTCCTGGGACAGACTCCCGCCGGCGACTGGATTCGGATCGCCCTGGAAGACGGCGAAGAAACGTGGATCGCCGCCTTTTTGCTCGATGTGCCGGCCGGTGCCTCCCTTCCTGTCCTCACAACGTGGCCGACGCCACCGCCTGCTCCCACGCCGGGGGATGAGGTCCGCTTGGGCACAACGACCGTCGTCCTGCCTACCTATCCCTGGGAGACCTTCACCACACCGGCCTACGATGAGGCCGCCCACTGGACCTATCGCCGCTTTGACCGCGCCGCCTACGAGGCCGCCCATCCGGAACCCCGACCCCAGCGCTATCACGGCCTGACCCTGGAGAACCGCTGGCTACGACTTAGCTTCCTGCCCGACCTGGGCGGCCGCCTTTATGAGATGGTCTTCAAGCCGACCGGCAGCAACGAACTTTACCGCAATCCCGTGGTCAAGCCTTCGCCCTGGGGGCCAGGACCCCAGGGGAACGGCTGGCCGGCCGTCGGTGGCATCGAATGGGCTTTGCCGGTACCCGAACACGGCTACGCCTGGGCCGAACGTTGGGGATATATCACCGAACCGGATCCACCGGCCGGGGCGATAACGCTCTTTACGGCCGCTGCCGACCGATTGCAGTTCAACGTACGCATCGGCCTGCAGCCGGATAGCGCCGCCTTCACCCTCGACTTCACCCTGGAAAACCGGGCCGATAGACCGGTGACGGCGAGCTATTGGACCAACGCTATGCTGGCGCCGGGCCCGACCAATCGGGTGGGTCCGGAGCTGCGTTTCTATTTTCCCGGCGACCGCATGATGGTCCATTCGGCCGACCAACCCGATCTGCCCGCTGCCGGCGAGGTCTTCGCCTGGCCCTTTGCCGACGGTCGCGAGATCCGTCGCCTGGGCACCTGGGAGGGCTGGCTGGGCTTCTTTGCCTATCCTCAAGCCCAGGCCGATTGGGCCGCCGTCTATGACCCCGTCGCCGATGAAGGGGTGGTGCGCGTGTTCCCATCGCAACACGTGCCGGGACTCAAAGGCTTCGGCCTGGGTTGGAGTCGCCCTATCCCACCGGCCGTTTATACCGATGACGATTCGAGTTATGTCGAGATGCAGGGTGGCCTGACGCCTGCTTACGACCAGCACCTGACCCTGCACCCCGGCGAGAGCCGCCGCTGGCACGAAGTCTGGTATCCGGTGGCAGGGATCGGCGGCATCACTACCGCCGATGCCAACGGCGCCGTCCATCTGAGCCGTACGCTTACCGGCTGGCGCTTGCAGCTCTTCAGCGTGCGCCCGCGCACAGGCGAGCTGGTGGTGACCCACGCCGACGGCGAGCTCTGGCGCGGGCGCGTAAGCCTCGACCCCGCCCATCCCGCCGACCTGACGCTGCCGGCCGCGCCACCGCCCCTGCGTCTGATGTTGACCGCGGCCGACGGCTCCGTCTGGTCGTTGCCTGCCGATGGCGGTCCCTGACGGCCACCCGGACGTTTTGACGCTGCCGGCGTGCTTCGCTATACTTGACATGGAGCGGGGCGTAGCGCAGCCCGGCAGCGCGCCTGGTTTGGGACCAGGAAGTCGCCGGTTCAAGTCCGGCCGCCCCGACTGGTACCCAACCGGCCCCGAACGCCCTAGCGCCCTTGCGGGCGTGGTGTAGTGGTAACACGCGAGCCTTCCAAGCTCTCGTCACGGGTTCGAATCCCGTCGCCCGCTCTCGGACCGGTTTCCCGGTCGTGCCTTTCCGGGGCCTTAGCTCAACAGGTTAGAGCAGCGGTCTCATAAACCGCCGGTCCTCGGTTCGAACCCGAGAGGCCCCACTGTGTCCGTCGGTCTTATGGCCTCTTACGGAAAAGCTGTAGCCATTCCTCGATTTCAGCCGCGCTGAGCTTGGGGTTTTCCTTGGCCTCTGCGGGTGATGTCGGCAGGCGCAGCGGCCGCTTGAGGACCCGAACAAAGGCGGCCGCATCGATCACCTGCGCCCCTACCGCCCGGCACGCCCGGCGCAGATGGTCGTCATTGGTCACGACGACGGTATCTCGCGGCGCCTTTTGCGCCCGCGCCAGGATGATGGCATCGGCATCCCCGCGGTAGGAGGCCGCAAAAACCACGCTAACCCCACCGCCGGACAGCTCCTGGGCAAAGCCTCCCGGCACCCCGCCGTCGAAAACCACGAGAAGCGGTTGCCGCAGGCGATCCTGCCGTGCCCGCAGATAAACCACCAGGCGCTGTTCGTCGTCCTCCTGATCCAGATGGACCCCGGGGATGAGACCGGTGCCGATGAGGTTGTGACCGTCGATTAGATACATGGTGGCCAAACACGACCGGCCAGGGTCGTGATGAGAACAGAAGGGGTTATGTCAGACGCATGGCAGTATAGCCGATCAGGCGGCATTGTGGTAAAAGAGGAACGTTTGCGCCCTCGTATGGACGTAGCGAAGAAGGTTTTGACCATCCTGACAACCGCCGGACGCCATCGGACGCCGGTTCTGTGGCTGCTGCCCGCTCTGTGGCTGGGTTTCGGGCTGCGTCTCTATCGCCTGGGCGAGCAAAACGTGTGGTGGGATGAGGGCCTGGCCGTGTGGGCGGCGCGGCAATCCCTGGCCGCGGCAGCCCGCTGGACCGCGACCGATGTCCATCCCCCCCTTTACTTCTGGCTCCTTCACTTCTGGCGGGGGTGGAGCGGCGACGGCGAATTCGGCCTGCGCTACCTCTCGGCCTTGATCGGCACGCTCATCCTGCCGGCCACCTTTATCCTGGGCCGCCGCCTGGCCGGGACGGCGGTGGGGATAGCGGCCACATGGCTTATCGCCCTTTCCCGTTTTGCCATCACCTGGTCGCAGGAGATGCGGATGTACGGTCTGGCCGCCTTATGGGCGGCGCTGGCCCTGTGGGCGGCGGCGCGACTTGGAGAGGGAGGCAACCGGCGGGCCTGGGTTGCCTATGTCCTCTTCATGGCTGCCGGCCTGTATACCCTCTACCTCTTCGCCTCGGTCCTGGTCGTGGTCAACCTGGTCTGGCTGGTCTGGATCGGATGGCGGCAGCGGCGCCTGGCCGTCTGGAGCCGCTGGGTGGCGGCGCAGGCGGCCGTCCTGGCCCTCTTTGCGCCCTGGCTGGCCTATGCCCTGGGCCGGATTCCCACCTGGTCGGCGGCCACGCCGATAGACCCCTGGCTGTTCGTCCGGGTCTACGGGACGGCCCTGGCCGTGGGCGCTTCGGCCCATATCGAGCGCTATTGGCCGCTGAGCCTGGCTGTATGGATCGTGCTCGGCCTGGGCACGATCGTACTCCTACGACGCACCCGCCTTCGTGGCCGCGCGGGTCGCCATCTGGGCCTGCTGTTGCTGGCTTTGCTCTTACCGGCAGGGGTGGTCTATCTTGTTTCCCTGCCCAAAGCCGTTTTCTTTTATTCGCCACCCCTGGCCCCCCGCTATTTTCTCATCTTCGTCACGGCCTTTGCCGTGCTGTTGGCCTGGTCCGGCCTCGTCCTGACGGCAGGACGGCGCCGGCGAGGAGTCGGTCTGCTTGCCCTTTTCCTGCTGGTGGCCGGGGTCAGTTTGGCCGATTATTACCCCGACCGCGTCCTCACCGATGACTACCGCTCGGCTGCTCGCACCCTGCAGGTCTATCGGCGTCCGGAGGATGCCGTCCTGCTGGTGACCGACCGGGATTGGCCGCTCT